>JAABUR0100006154.1_pt1 | contig 14846 bp, 11 predicted proteins | sample 5560091 | NCBI WGS metagenome assembly JAABUR01 (sample SAMN10711879, study PRJNA513375) | rock metagenome | isolation source: Antarctica rocks | place: Antarctica: Victoria Land, University Valley sud
AGCGCCTGGCCGAAGAGCCGGTGCTGGTGGTGCCGGCCTTCCAGGACGTGGAGCACGCCCGCCGCGAGCTGGCCGTGACGGGCGCCACCTTCGGTGTGCGGGTCGTGCGCTTCTCCCACCTGTTCGCGCTGATCGCGCGGCGGACGGGCTACACGGCCCGGCGGGCCACCGAGCTGCAGCGCCGGCTGGTGGCCGAGGACGCCGTCCGGCGGGCCGAGCTGGCGGTGATGGCCGAGTCCGCCCAGCGGCCCGGGTTCGTGCGCGCGCTGCTGCGGTTCATCTCCGAGCTCGAGCGTGCGACCGTCGAGCCCCCCCGGCTGGCCCGCGCCCTGCACGACTGGGCCGGGGACGGGCCGCGCGCCGGATACGCCCGGGAGGTCGGGGAGCTCTACCGCCGCTACCGGGAGGGCCTGGAGGCCGCGGGGCTGGTCGACGACGACCTGTTCGCGTGGGGATCGCTGTCCGCGCTGGCGGCCCGGCCCTCGGCGTGGGCCGCCACGCCGGTCTTCGTCTACGGCTTCGACGACTTGACCGAGCTGGAGTTCCGCACGATCGAGGAGCTGGCCACCTATGCGGAGGCCGACGTCACGGTGTCGCTGCCCTTCGAACCGGGTCGCGAGCCCTTCAGGGCCACGGCGACACTGCGCCAGCGGCTGGGTGAGATCGCCACCCGCGAGATCGAGCTGGAGGCCGTGAGCGACCACTACGCGGCCGAGTCCCGCGAGGCCCTGCACGCGCTGGAGCGCAACCTGTTCCAGCCGGGCGCCGCCGTGGCCGATCCGGGCGATGCGGTGACGCTGCACTCCGCCGGCGGGGAGCGCGCCGAGCTGGAGCTGTGCGGCGCCGAGGTCATCTCGCTGCTGCGCGCCGGCACCCCGCCGGGAGACGTCGCCGTCGTCTTTCGCGATCCGCCGCGCTACGCCTCGCTGGTGGAGCAGGTCTTCGGCGCCTACGGCATCCCCTACTCGATGGACCGCTCGGTGCCCTTCGCCCACACCGGCGTGGGCCGGGGCCTGCTGGCGCTGTTGCGGTGCGCGCTGCTGGAGGGAAGCGCCGACGACCTGCTGGCCTACCTGCGCACCCCGGGGCTGTTGCGCGAGCCCGCGCTGGCCGACCGGCTGGAGGCCGACGTGCGCCGCCAGGGCGTGGCCGAGGCCGACGGGGCGCGGCGGCTGTGGGAGCAGCGCCCGGCCCGGTGGCCGCTGGACGCGATCGACGCGCTGCGCGACGCCCCCACGGTGGCGCTGCTGATCGAACGGCTGGACAAGCGCCTGGAGAGGCTGTTCGGCGCTCCCCACCGTCGTCGCGCGCCGGTGCTCGCCGGCCCCGAGCTGGACGACCTGCGCGCCTTTAACGCCGGCCACGGCGCGCTCGCCGAGCTCCGCGCCGTGGTGGAGGCCGATCGGCGGGTTGCGCTCGACGCCCGGCAGTTGCACGACATGCTCGCCGAGCTGGCGGTGGGGGTGGGGGAGGACCCCCAGCCCGACCGGGTGCAGGTGGCTTCGCCGCTGGACGTGCGCGCCCGGCGCTTCGCCGCCGTGTTCATGTGCGGCCTGCAGGAGGAGGAGTTCCCCCAGGGCGGCTGGCCCGACGCGTTCCTGCCGGACACCGACCGCCGCGAAATGGCGCGGGCCAGCGGCTTGGCGCTGCCGTTGCGCGAGGACCGCACCGAGCGCGAGCGCTACCTGTTCTACGTGTGCGCCTCACGCGCCGAGCGGACGCTGGTGCTCAGCTCCCGCTACTGCGACGAGGAGGGCAACCCCGACTCCCCGTCGTTCTTCGTCGACGACGCCCGCGCGGTGTTCTCCGCACCCACCGAGCGCACCCGCTCGCTGGCCGACGTGACCTGGGAGCTGGAGCAGGCCCCCACCGAGGCCGAGTGGGAGCGCGCGGTGGCGCGCACCGGGCCCCGCCGCCAGGATGCCGTGGTCGAGCCGCTGAGCCTGCCCGCCGCGATCGAGCCGCTGGCGGCTCGCAAGTCGGTGTCGGCCGGTGCGCTGGAGCGCTTCGCCGGCTGTCCGGTGAGCTGGCTGGTGGACGACGTGCTCGACCCCGAGAAGCTGGAGCCCGACCCCGAGCAGATGGTGCGCGGCTCCTACGCGCACAAGGTGCTGGAGGTGACCTACGCCCGGCTTCGCGAGCAGTCCGGCGACCGCCGGGTCACGCCGGGCAACCTGGCCGACGCCGAGCGGATCCTGCTGGAGGCATTGGAGGAGGAGCGCGGCGAGTTTCGCCTGTCGCCCAACCAGACGCGGGTGCGCGCCGCGGTCCGGCGGCTCGAGTTCGACCTGCTGCGCTACCTGCGCCACGAGGCCGGCCGCGACGGCGCCTTCGAGCCCGAGCACCTGGAGCTGCGCTTCGGCTTCGAGGACTCCGAGCACCCCGCGGTGCAGCTGGCCGACGGCACCCGGGTGCGGGGCCTGATCGACCGCGTCGACACCTGGAACGGCTGGGCTCTGGTGCGCGACTACAAGAGCGGCAAGGTGGAGAAGTACAAGGTCGCCGACTGGGAGTCCGAGAATCGCTTCCAGGCCGCGCTCTACATGCTGGTGGCGCAGCGGGCGCTGGGCCTGCGGCCCGCCGGCGGCGTCTATGTGCCGCTGGGGGGCACCGAGCGCCGCCCCCGGGGGATGGTGGCCCAGGAGGTCGCCGCGGCCCTGGGCTCCGACTTCTACGACAACGACGTGGTGCCCGAGGCGGACTTCGCCGAGCGGACCGGATGGGCGGAGGGCTCGATCGCCGCCGCGGCCGAGCGGATGCGCACCGGTGACCTGGCCTCCTGCCCAGACAGCTGCGCCTGGCGCGGCGGCTGCTCGCACCCGTCGATCTGCCGGGTGGAGACGTGACGGCGGCGGCCGTTCTCTTCACCGACGAGCAGCTGCGTGCGATTGGGCGCCGCGAGGGCTCGGTGCTGGTCAGCGCCGGAGCCGGCACCGGCAAGACCTCCGTGCTGGTGGAGCGGTTCGTGCGCGCGGTGCTGGACGACGACTGTCCGGTCGACTCCATCCTGGCCATCACCTTCACCGAGAAGGCGGCGGCCCAGCTCACGGGCCGCGTGCGCAAGCGCTTCCTCGAGCTCGACCAGGCCGAGCGTGCGCGGGAGTCCGAGGGGGCGTGGATCTCGACCATCCACGGCTTCTGCGCCCGGCTGCTCCGCACGCACGCGCTGGCCGCCGGCCTCGACCCCGAGTTCGGGGTGCTGGACGCGCTGGAGGCCGCGCGGCTGGCCATCGACGCCTTCGACCGCGCGCTGCGCGAGTTCGTGGGCAGCGGCCAGGACTCCGGGCGCCTCGCGCTGCTGGCCGCCTACACCCCGGACAAGCTGGCCGACATGGTGCGCACCGCATACGCGCACCTGCGCAGCCAGGGCCATGCCAGGCCGCGGCTGCCCGAGATGGCTCCGCCCCGGGCGGCGGGCCAGCGCGAGTCGCTGCCCGCCGCCATCGCTGCCGCGCTGGCGGAGATCGGGGCGGCCGAGGGCGTCACGGTGGGCAAGGCCCGGGCCAAGCTCGAGCGCTGCACCGAGCTCCTGGAGCGGCTGGGAACGGACGAGGTGGCCGATCCGTCCGAGTTCGCCAAGCTGGTCTTCAAGGGCGGCGCCAACGCGCTGAAGGGCCCGGCCTGCGAGGCCTACTGGCAGGCCCACGAGGCCTATCGCGCCTACTGCGCGCACCATCGCGAGCACAACGACCACGTGCTCGTACGCGAGCTGATGGCCCTCCACGATGGCCACTACGCCCGGCTCAAGCGGCAGCGCTCGGGCCTGGACTTCGACGACCTCGAGCTGGTGGCCCGCGACCTGCTGCAGGCACACGAGGGCATCCGCGAGCAGTACAGGCAGCGCTTCACGCACGTGATGGTCGACGAGTTCCAGGACACCAACCCACTGCAGAACCAGCTGCTGGACCTGCTGGAGCACGACAACCTGTTCCGGGTCGGCGATGAGCGCCAGTCGATCTATGGCTTTCGCCACGCCGACGTGAAGGTGTTCCGCCGCCACCTGGCCGCGGCCCGCGAGCAGGGAGGGGCCGAGCGCATCACCGTCAACTTCCGCAGCCGCGGCGAGGTGCTGGACGCCATCGACCTGACCTTCGGGGGTCTGTGGGGCGAGGACTTCGACGCGCTGGCCGAGCGGCCCGGGTCGCGGGTGAAGCCGCCACGGGCCGACCCATGCGTGGAGCTGCTGGTGACCGACCGTCACAAGGGCCGCTGGGACGAGCGCTTCCCGGCGTCCGAGGATGGAGCCGAGGCCAAGCCTTTCGGCGACCGGCTGGGCTCCACCGGGGCCACCGTCTGGCGCGCGGCCGAGGCGCGGCTGCTGGCCAAGCGCCTCCACGAGCTCGTCGGCTCCGACGGGCCCTACACCTACTCCGACTGCGTGATGCTCTTCCGGGCCACCACCCACATGGGCGTGTACGAGCGGGCGCTGGAGGAGCGCGGCATACCCACGCACGTGCTGGGCGGCCGCGGCTACTGGGCGCAGCAGCAGGTGGCCGACCTGCGCGCCTACCTGGCCGCCCTGGCGAACCCGCTGGACGAGCTGGCCCTGCACTCGGTGCTGGCCTCGCCGCTGGGCGGCTTGTCGCTGGACACCCTGGTGGTGCTGGCCGCGCAGTCCAAGCGGTCGGGGCCGGGGGGGATCTGGCGAGTGATGGCCGCGGACGAGGAGGTCGCCGACGCCCTCCCGGCGGCTCAGCTCGAGCGCCTGCGTGCGTTTACCGCCCGCTTCGGCGAGGACCGCGCGGCCGCGCCGCGCGTCTCCCTGGAGACGCTGATCGACCGCGCCGTGACGCGCTCGGGCTATGACCGCCATCTGCTGGCCCTCCCCGCCGGCGACCGCCGGATGGCCAACGTCCGCAAGCTCATGCGCATGGCCCGCGAGTACGAGGCCGACGAGGGCCGCGACCTGCGCGGCTTCATCGACTTCGTGGCCGAGCGCGACCTGGTCCAGGCGGCGGAGGGCCAGGCCCCGCTGGAGGCCGAGGATCTGGACGCCGTCCGGCTCATGACGGTGCACCGCGCCAAGGGGCTGGAGTTCCCGCTGGTGTGCGTGGCCGACCTGGGCAAGACCGGACGTGAGGACGATGCCGCCCTGCGCGTGACCGATGACGGCAGGATGGGCATGCGGCTGGCCTCGCTCAGCGGCGAGTCGGTCGACAGCGCCGAGATGGCTCGCATCAAGGAGCAGCAGAAGGCCGAAGACGAGCAAGAGGAGCGGCGCATCTTCTACGTGGCCGCCACCCGGGCGCAGGAGCACCTCCTGCTCAGCGGCGCCACCGACCTGGTCAAGCTCGGGGAGGAGGCGGACCTCCAGGAGCCCATGCGCTGGATCTGGCGCGCGCTGGCGCCGGGGTTGCAGGGGATGGAGGCGAAGGAGGTGGCCACCGGCAGCTACGACGGCCGCGAGGTGCGGGTGGCCTGCCGGATCCTGCGTCCCGCCGAGGTGGACGTGCTGCTGGGAGAGGCCGACCGCCGCCCGGTGGCGCCTGCGCCCGAGCCGCCCGGCCTCGAGGCGCTGGCCGCGCCCGCCCTGGCGGCGGTGGACGTACCCCGGGCGCTGCCCGTCAGCCGGCTGAGCTACTCAGGGCTGGAGGCCTACCGTCGCTGCGGCTACCGCTTCTACCTCGAACACGCGCTTAAGCTGCCCCGCCTGAAAGCCCCATCTGAAGACGCCGCCGCCGTTTACGAGACGGGCATGGATGCCCGTCTCGTCGAAGGAATCCCCGGCATCGTGCGGGGCTCGATCGTGCACGAGCTGCTCGAGGAGCTGGACTTCGCCGCGCCGGGCCCGCCGGAGGCGGGAAGGGTGGTCGAGGCGATCGAGGCGGCCGGCCAGCCCGTGCATGAGCTCGAGGTGGAGGAGATCGGGCGGATGATCGGCGCCTTCGCCTCGTCGGACCTTGCCGCGCGCATCGGCGCCGCCGAGCGTGTGAAGGCCGAGTTGCCGTTTGCCTTCAGGCTCCAGACCCGAGAGCAGCGCAGCCTCCTGATCGACGGCGTCGTGGACGTGCACGCGACCGAGGTCGACGGCACGCTGCTGGTGGTGGACTACAAGACAGATCGTCTCGAGGGGGCCGATCCGGCGGACCGCGTCGCCGGCGCGTACTCCACCCAGCAGCTGGTCTACGCGCTGGCCGCTCTGCGCTCCGGCGTGGTCCGCGCCGAGGTCGTCTACTCCTTCCTCGAGCGCCCCGGCGAGCCGGTAGGGGCGGTGTACACGGCGGCCGACATCACCGCCCTCGAGGAGCAATTGCGCGAGCTGGCCGCGGGCGTGTCCGCCGGCATCTTCGAGCCCACCGACTCGCCTCACCGCGGCCTGTGCGCCGACTGCCCGGGCCGCCCCGCCCTGTGCAGCTGGGACGAAGAGCACACCATGTCTCCAGATCCTTCCCTTTCCGTCTGACCACCGGCCTACCGTGGCGCCATGCCACTGTGCTTCATAGAGCCCCAGGAGGCCATCCGGGTCATGGCCGACGCCGTCGGCCGCGAGGCCCGGCGCCAGCTGCTCGGCGAGGTCGTGCGCGCGTGGGTCGACGAGATCCCCGACGACGAGCTGCAGGTGCACTACGCAAAGGCCGTCGAGGTGCTCGACGACGACGACCTGTCGATGCTCGCGGCCTGGCACGCGTCGCTGGAGGTGGGCCAGCCGATCGCCAACAAGGAGTTCCTGCTCAAGGCGTTCGCCCACCTCGGAGAGCACCGCCGCGAGGCCCTGAGGATCGCCGCGGGCTTCCGCGGGGAGGACGCCTTCGAGGCCGGGGTGACCGAGGAGCAGGCGCTGGACACCGTCCTGCCGTGGCTGTCGGCGGAGCGGACGATAGAGCTGGCCGCCGAGGCAGTCGAGCTCTACTGCTGGGACCGTCTGGGCTGCGACAACTGAGGGACGCGGACGGCGTTGCTCGGCTCGGCGCCTAGTTCTCGCGCCGCCGCCCTTTAGGGGGTAGGCCCTTGACCCGTCGCCCCGTCATCGCCCTGCTGGTTATCGCTGCCGCCCTCGGCGCGGGCTATGTCAGCGGGCGCCTTGAGGGCGACGACGGCTCGGTCGACGGGCCGGCGCTGCCCGGCGACGCCCGGCCCACGACGGTCACGCGCGTCGTCGACGGGGACACCGTGGTCCTCGCCGGCCGGGGGAAGGTGCGGCTGATAGGGGTCGACACACCCGAGGTGTACGGCGGTCGGGAGTGCTTCGGACCCGAGGCCTCGGACTACGCCAAGCGGATGCTGGACGGCCGGCGCGTCTCCTACACGGTGGGCCGTGAGGCTCGCGACCGCTACGGGCGCCTGCTCGCATACGTCTGGCTCGAGGACGGCCGGTCGTTCAACGCACTGCTCGTGGCCGGTGGCTATGCCCGGAAGCTGACCATCCGCCCAAACGACATCTACGAGCGCGACTTCGCCCGCCTGGCGCGCTCTGCGCGCGATCGTGGCTACGGTCTGTGGGGCCCATGCGGGGAAGGCGCAAACAGCGGGATCTTCTGTCCCGCGACCGTTGACCGCCCCGGGGAGCGATGCTTGAGTGACCGCCAGAGACACGGACCCAGGCGCAAAGAGCGAGGCCGCGAGGTGTGAGGTCCGCCGCGCAGCCGTCCAGACCCCGGTCTGGGCAGGCGCGCACCTCGAGCGCCGGGACCGTGTCTCGCTTTGAACTCGGAGGTTCAGGACCACCCGTGTTGTGGGTATGAGGCAGCGCATGATCACCGGACGACGACTCCTCACCCTTGCCCTGGCAGCGGCGCTCACGCTGGCCCTGGCCGCCACCGCGACCGCGCAGCCGCCCACGGGCACCGAAGCCAAGCGAGCGCAGGAGGCCGTCGGCAGCGGGGGCCACGCCTCCTCCGGCGCGGTCGCCGCCCGGGTCCACAAGTGCCGCAACAAGGTCGGACCCACGATCACCATCACCTCCACGCGAAACATGCTCTGCCGGTCTGCCGCGAGGGTGATGCGCGCCCACAACCGTCCGATCTCGACCAGCTTCAAGACCAGCGGCTACCGCTGCCGCAGGATCTCGGGGGGAGCGCTGGGCGGCACGTGGCGGTGCCTGAAGTCCAACCGCGGCTTTCGCTTCGCCTTCGGCGACTGAGCGCGGGCGGGGCGGCCCTTCCTAGGCCAGCGCCGCCTCGATCTCGGTTCGCGCCTGCTCGGTGTCGTAGAACTGGACGGCGGTCATGCCCAGCTCTCGCGCGGTGTCGCAGTTGAGCTCCATGTCGTCCACGAACAGGCACTCGGCCGCGGAGACCCCGCCCAGGCGCTCCAGGGTCAGCTCGTAGATCGGCCGCTCGGGCTTTCGCATGCCCACGAAGCCGGAGTCGACCACCACCTCGAAGATCTCGTCCAGCTCGGGCAGCATCGGCCGCCACCGCGGCTCCCACTCGCGCACGTTGTTGGTCAGCAGGGCCATCCGCAGCCCCCGGCCGCGCAGCGAGCGCATCAGCTCGATCATCTCCGGGTTGCGCTCCAGGTGGCGCCACCAGACGTCGAACATGCCGTCCAGGCGCAGCTCATCGCCCAGCTCGGCCTGCAAGCGAGCCAGGAAGTCACCTTCGCTGATCGCTCCCTTCTCGAGCATGAACAGCGGGTGCTCGCCCTGCTTCTCGGCGGCCGCGGCCATCGCGGCTCCCAGGTCCTCCAGAGGCACGCCCGACTCCATCGACCACGCGGCGAAGGCGTTGCCCAGCGGCGTGGTCAGCACGCCGCCGAGGTCGCAGACGACCGCGCGGATCACGCCGGCTCAGGGTCGCTGCGCAGCCACAGCTCGTACGCGCCCGCACCCTCGTGGTCCTCCAGGCGCCAGCGAAAGACTGCGACGTGCACGGCCAGGCCCTCCATGGCCAGGGAGGTCCCGGCCGCCACGGTGCCCGATCCCCGCCGCGGTACGTCCTCGCCCGGGCTCCACAGCTCGAGTCCCGCGCTGCGCTGGTGACCCTCGCCGTCGTAGACGGTGGACAGGCGCGTCTCGGAGAGCTCCGCCGGCTCGCCGTCGGACAGCAGCCACGCGGACACCTCGTCGCCGCCGTGACCCACCGCCCCCCGCGGCCGTCGCACGATGGCCAGGAAGGCGTTGTCGCGGTTAAACAGGGCCGACACGCTGCGCAGGGCGTCCAGCTCCTCCCACTCGGGAGGCCGGACGGTCTCCGAGAGGGTGCCCAGGCACTTGACCCTGCGCCCGCCGATGCGGCCGCTGACCGCGCACACGTTCACGTTCACCGAGTCCAGCACGGCGGGCTCGGACAGCGGCTCGAGCTTGACCGAGAAGTCCTCCCCGAGCTCGGCCTCCCAGCCCTTGCGGGTCGGCTCGATGCGCGCGCCCTCGGCTCGGACCTCGGTGGACGCGCCGTTAAAGAGCAGGGTGGCGCCCGACCGGGCGCTCACGTTCACGCCGTGCTCGGAATCGAACAGCGCCACCGAGAGCGCCGGGGCGCTCACCGCTCGAGCCGCGGCGCGTCGGCGGGCGGATGCTCGTGGGCCGTCCCCTCCACATCCGCGCCCGGGCGGGGCGCCGGGCCGCCACCACGGACCACCACGCGGGCCATCATCATCCGCGCGAACCAGCGACCCGTGGCCCGGACCACGATCGCGCGCGTGGGCGGGATCAGCAGAGCCAGGCCGATGATGTCGGTCAGAAAGCCCGGCGTGATCAAAAACGCGCCGCCGAAGATCACGGCCACGCCGTCCTGGATTTCCCGGTGGGGCATGCGTCCGGTGGCCGTAGCCTCGTTGAAGCGTCGCCAGGCGACCCGGCCCTGGGAGCGCAGCAACATGCTGCCCAGCACCGAGTCCGCGGCCAGCAGCCCGAGTGTCCACCAGATGCCGATGGCGTCCCCCACGAGGTAGATCACGTACAGCTCCGTGATCGGGAGGACGATGAAGACGAGCAGGAGGCCAAGGGCCGGCATCGGCTTCAGACTAACTATCCTTGGGCCCATGCCTGAGGCACCGACAGTCGACGACGTGCAGGAAGCCCTCGAGAACGTGATCGACCCCGAGCTCGGGCTCGACTTCGTGGAGCTGGGGTTGGTCTACGACATCGCGGTCGAGGGTCAGGAGGTCTTCATCACCTTCACCCTCACCTCACCCGGGTGCCCGATCGGGCCGCAGGTATCGGAGCAGATGGAGGAGTTCGTGGGCGATCTGGAGGGCGTCTCGGCCGTCCACCCCAAGATGGTCTTCACGCCGGCCTGGACGCCCGACCTGATGTCCGAGGACGCAAAGTTCGCGCTCGGGTACTAGCCGACCCCGCCGCCGGCGCTCAGACGACCTCGCGCAGCCTCCCGGTCTCGACCTCGTAGACGAAGCCCCTGATCGCGTCCTTGTTGGGCACGAACGGGCTGTCCTCGATCCTGCGCCTGGCCGAGCGCACGTCCTCGTCGAGGTCCGAGAAGGCCCCCGAGTGCCAGCCCGGGCGCTGGCCGGCCGACTCCTCGATCTGGTCCTTGAACTGGTCGTCGGTGAAGCTGAGCATCCCGCAGTCGGTGTGGTGGATGAGGACGATCTCCTCGGTGCCCAGCAGAGTCTGGGATATCGACAGGGAGCGGATCTCCTGGTCGGTGACCAGACCGCCCGCGTTGCGGATCACGTGGGCATCGCCCTCCTCCAGGCCGAGCAGACGGGTGGGCACCAGCCGCGCGTCCATGCACGCCACCACCGCCACCTTCTTGGCCGGCGGGACCGGCAGATCGCCCTTGTCGAAGTTCGCCGCGTACTCCTTGTTGTTCTCCACCAGCTCGTCGGTGACGCTCACGAGGGTCCTCTCTTCGGGTGCCTGGGTTCGAATAGTACGTAAGTCCAATCGACAATAGGCCCTTTAGTGTCGTCACCCATCCCGCCCCCCCTGGCCTACATCACCCGTTCGTTCCCCGAGGACCCGGCTCTCGACACCGCGGTGTCTCGGGCGCTGATGCTGCGGGTGGCGGCGGGGGAGCATCCCGAGGCGCTGCGCATCAGCTTGCCCGGGGCGATCGTGGCCTTTGGCAAGCGCGACGTGGTCAGCCCGGGGTACGCCGGGGCGGTCCGCGCGGCCCGCGAGGGGGGCTTCGAGGCCATCGAGCGGCTGGCCGGCGGACGCGCGGCGGTGTTCACCGACCAGACCGTCTCCTTCGCCCACGCGATCGCCGATCCGGATCCCCGGGCGCGCGTGTTCGAGCGCTTCGACTCCACTGCCGCGCTGATCGCGCGGGCGCTGGCGCGGCTGGGCGTGGACGCCCGGGTCGGTGAGGTTGCGGGTGAGTACTGCCCCGGCGAGCACAGCGTCAACGCCCGGGGCGAGCGCAAGCTGATGGGCGTGGGCCAGCGGCTGGTGTCCGGAGGAGCCCACGTGGGCGGGGTGGTCGTGGTCGAGGGGGCGGGGCGGTTGAACTCGGTCCTCGTACCCGTCTACGGGGCGCTGGGACTCGACTGGCGCCCGGAGGTCACCGGCGCCGTGGCCGACGAGGTCCCCGGCGTGACGTGGGATGACGTCGCCGAGGCTATTCGCGCCGAGTACGCCGAGCGCTGCGAGCTGGTGCCCGCGGACCTGGACGAGGAGACCCTGGCACTCGCCCGAAGCCTGGCGCCCGAGCACCTGTCCCCGGCCTGATCCCTAGCCACGACGGGGGCGGCCGGCGGGCGACTGCGACGGCCCGCGGGCACCGCATGCTGCAATGGGGTCATGGTCTCGACCCAAACCTCCGAAGGGCACGGACGCCGCGCGGCGTTGACCGCGGTGGTCCTGGTGGGGCTGCTGTCGCTCGGGGCCGCGCCTTCGGCCGAGGCCGCCAAGCCCACCGGGCGCTACCTGGTGACCTTCGAGAAGGGTGCGACGGCTCGCTCGTCCGCGGCGCTGCCGGCGGTGATAGCCCGCACCGGCGTCCGGCGGGCGGGACGCGGCGTCCCGGCGCTTTCGATCGCCACCGTGCGCGGCGGCCCGGGCGCGCTGGCCCGCCTACGCCGCGATCGGTCCGTGCGCTCGGTGTCGGTCGAGTGGGAGCGCGACCTTCGCCGCGTGCCCAACGACCCGGCCCTGTCCACGCCCGAGACCCGGGACACCGACGGCGTCCCGCCCGGGACGCCGATCCAGTGGGCCCTGGCCCGCGAGGGCTTCCCCTCCGCTTGGGACGTGACGACCGGCCAGGGGGCGATCGTGGGCGCCGTCGACTCCGGTGTCGATGGTTCGATCGCCGACATGTCGGGCAAGATCGCCAGCGCCGACGCGGTCGGCACCTCGGCGCCCACCTCCGACTCCGACGGCCACGGCACCCACACCGCCGGGCTGGCCTGCGCCGGCACCGACAACGGCGCGGGGATCGCGGGCGCGGGCTGGGGCTGCCGGCTGGCGGTGGTCAAGCTCGGCCAGGGGTCCAGCGGCGGCATCAGCGATCAGGACATCATCGAGGGCATCCGGATCGCCGTCGATCGCGGGGCGCAGGCCATCAACTTGAGCTTCGGCGGCGGTGCCCCCAGTTCCGCGCTTGGCCAGGTGATCGACTACGCGGCGGGCAAGGGCGTGGTGCTGGTCGCCGCGGCCAGCAACAACCCCGACGTCGATCAGGGCGCCCCCGCCAGCCTGCTGCAGCCGGGCAACGCCCCGGATCTCAGCGCCGGGCGCGGGCTGGTGGTCACCGCCGCCGACTTCTCCGACCGCCGGGCGGGAACCGGCCTGGGCAGTCAGATCTCGGTGGCCGCCTATGGATTCTTCGACGACGGTCCGGCCGGGCCCCCCGGACTCATCTCCACCTTCCCGGCCTCGGGCGCATCGCGCGAGGGCGCTCCGCCGCTGTTTTTGGGCGGCTGCGTCTGTCGCCGTGCGATCGGCTCCGACGACGACTACGGCTACCTGGCCGGCACCTCGATAGCTACGCCGCAGGTGACCGGCCTGGCCGCGCTTGTGTCGGCGCTGAACCCCTTCCTCTCCCTGCGCGACAAGCTCACGCTGATCAAGCAGCGCTCCAGGGGCCGCGGCGCCTGGGAACCCGAGCTGGGGTGGGGGATCATCGACGCGGGCCGCACCGTGGACGCCGCCCGCCGGCTGGACCGCGTCGTCCCGGCGTCCAGGGCGCGGGCCAAGCGGCGCGTCCGCGCCGCGCGCGGCGCCCGCCGGGCCAAGGTGCGGGTCCGCTGGTCGGCCTCGGACCCGGCCGGCCGCCCGGCGCTGATCCCGTCCGGCGTGCGCGACGCGGACCTCTACATGCGAAAGGGCCGCGGAAAGTACCGGCGGGTCAAGCGCTCGACCCGCAAGCGGTCCGCCCTGTTGCGTCTCAAGCCCGGCGTCTACCGCCTCTACACCCGCGCACGCGACAAGGGGGGCAACCGCGAGGCGAAGCCGAGGAAGGCCGACGTGCGGCTGGTGGTCCGGGGGGCGAAGAAGCCGCGCCAGGGCCGTTGACCGAAGAGTTCATCCCGGTCCGCTGACGTTCTACGAGGCGGGTACGATGCCCGTCTGGTCGGCGGCATCTACGAGGCGGGCACGATGCCCGTCTGGTCGGCGGCATCTACGAGGCGGGCACGATGCCCGTCTGGTCGGCGGCATCTACGAGGCGGGCACGATGCCCGTCTCGTCTGCGGCATCTACGAGGCGGGCACGATGCCCGTCTCGTCTGCGGCATCCACCAGCTCCGCCAGCGACTCCTCGAAGAAGTGGGCGAGCCGGTCCAGGTCGGGCATGGCGTCGTAGTCGCCCAGCAGGCCGAAGCTGAGCTTGCCGTTGTAGCTCATGGCCGCGATCGCGAGCGCGTGGTGGTCGGGCAGGAAGGCCACGGGCACGATCTGGCGCATCTCGCGGCCCATCAGGTACAGCGGGAACTGGGGTCCGGGAACGTTGGTCACGATCAGGTTGAACAGGCGCGTGGAGAAGTTCAGCCGAGCGGCCTGGGCCAGCAGCGTGGGAGGCGCGAAGTCCTCGAGGCCGGAGATGACCTCGGCGCCCAGGGCCTGCTTGGACTCCTTGATCCCCTGCATCGCTTCGCGTACGATCCGCAGCCGCTCCACCGGATCGTCGGCGTAGACGGGCAGCGGGCCGCGCAGCGCCGCGATCTGGTTGCCCAGCTGACCACGGTGGGCGTCCGAGCGGATGGAGACGGGCACCAGGCCCCGCAGCTCCAGCCCCTCGGTGCGCACGCCTCGCGTCCGCAGCCACCGGGCCAGGCCGCCGGCCACCACGGCCAGGAAGGCGTCGTTCACGGTGCCGCCCAGCGCGTTCTTCACCCGCTTGAAGTCGGCCAGCTCGCTCTGGACCCAGAACAGCCGCCGGTGCGGTCCGATGGGCACGTTCAGCGGCACGTCGGGGGCCGGGTCCAGCCCGGCTCGGGCCACCTCGCCCAGGCCCTCCGCGGCTTCGCGTGCCGCGCCCAGGGTCCTCTTGGGGTGGCCGGCCGCCCCGATCGCGCTCGAGGCCAGCCGGGCGGGTGTGCGGACCAGGCTCTTGACCCCCTCGGCCAGCAGCTCGGCCTGCGAGGGCTCGGGCGCAGGGCTCCAGGCCGTGTCCGCGGCCGGCGCCTCGACGGGGGCCGCGGTCAGGTCGAACAGCACGGTTGCGAGGTCGACCCCCGAGATCCCGTCCACCAGCGCGTGGTGGGTCTTGGAAAGGAGGGCGAAGCCCCCGTTCTCGAGGCCCTGCGCGAGCCACAGCTCCCACAGCGGCTTGGACCGGTCCAGGCGCTGGGAGAAGATCCGCCCCGCCAGGCCGCGGAGTTGCGCGAGCGACCCGGGCGAGGGCAGCGCGGTGTGGCGGACGTGGTACTCGAGGTTGAAGCGCGGATCGTCGATCCAGAAGGGCCGGCCCATCTCGAAGCGCGGGAACGAGAGCTTCTGGCGGTAGCGCGGCACCAGGTGCAGGCGCGACTCGATGTGCTCCACGAACTCCTCGCGCGAGGGGG
>JAABUR0100006159.1_pt1 | contig 14835 bp, 13 predicted proteins | sample 5560091 | NCBI WGS metagenome assembly JAABUR01 (sample SAMN10711879, study PRJNA513375) | rock metagenome | isolation source: Antarctica rocks | place: Antarctica: Victoria Land, University Valley sud
CGATGTGCCGCGGCCGGCGCAGGTAGCGCTCGACGAACAGGGTGTCGTCGCCGAAGCTCGCGGCCGCCTCGCGGCGAGCACCGGCCAGGGCCTCGGCCAGCCCCGCGGGGTCCTCGACCATCCGCATGCCCTTGCCGCCACCGCCGGCCGACGGCTTGACGAGCACGGGGTAGCCGACCTGCTCAGCCGCCGCCAGCAGGTCGTCGTCGGACATGCCGGGCTCGGTGCGGCCGGGCACGACGGGGATGCCGACGGCTACCACCGCCTGCTTGGCGCGGATCTTGTCGCCCATGATCTCGACGGCTGACGGCGGCGGCCCGACGAACACCAGACCCGCGTCGGCGCAGGCGCGGGCGAAGCCGGCGTTCTCCGACAGGAAGCCGTAGCCGGGATGCACCGCCTGCGCACCGGAAGCGGCGGCGGCCTCCAGCACCCGCTCGATCGACAGGTAGGACTCGCGGGCCGGCGCCGGGCCGAGCCGCAGCGCCACGTCGGCCTCACGCACGTGCAGCGCATCGGCATCGGCGTCGCTGTAGCCGGCGACCGAGCGCACGCCGAGGCGCCGCAGCGTGCGGATCACGCGGACGGCGATCTCGCCGCGGTTGGCGACGAGCACGGTGTCGAACATCTGGCTGGGCGCGGTGTCGGTCATCCCGTCACATCCGGAAGACGCCGTAGGAGACCGGCTCGAGCGGCGCCTGCGCGCATACCGAGAGCGCCAGCCCGAGCGCGTCGCGGGTGGCGAGGGGGTCAAGCACCCCGTCGTCCCACAGCCGCGCGGTCGAGTAGTACGGGTTGCCCTGGTCCTCGTACTGCTGGCGGATCGGGGCCTTGAAGCTCTCCTCGTCGGCGGCGCTCCACGCCTCGCCGTCCTGACCGGCTGCCTGGGCCGCCGCTTCCAGCTGCTCGCGGCGCACCGTTGCCAGCACCGACGCCGCCTGCTCGCCGCCCATCACCGAGATGCGAGCCCGCGGCCACATCCACAGGAACCGCGGCGAGTAGGCCCGGCCGCACATCGAGTAGTTGCCGGCGCCGAACGAGCCGCCGATGACGACGGTCAGCTTGGGCACCCGGGCGCAGGCCACCGCGGTGACCATCTTCGCGCCGTGCTTGGCGATGCCACCCGCCTCGTACTCGCGGCCGACCATGAAACCGGTGATGTTCTGCAGGAACAGCAGCGGCACCTGGCGCTTGTCGCACAGCTCGATGAAGTGCGCGCCCTTCAGCGCGCTCTCGCCGAACAGGACTCCGTTGTTGGCGACGATGCCAACCGGGTGACCATGCAGGTGGGCGAAGCCGGTGACGAGCGTGGTGCCGTACTCGGCCTTGAACTCCGCGAACTGGCTGCCGTCGACGAGCCGGGCGATGATTTCGCGGACCTCGAACGGCGTGCGCGCGTCGGTGGGCAGGACGCCGTACAGCTCGCCGGGGTCGACCGCCGGCGGCTCCGAGTCATCGACGTCCCACGGTGCCGGGCTGCGCGGGCCGAAGGTGGAGACGATGCGCCGCACGATCCGTAGGGCGTCGGCGTCGTCGTCAGCCAGGTGGTCGGTGACCCCCGAGGTCCGGCTGTGCAGCGCACCGCCGCCGAGGTCCTCGGCCGTGACGACCTCACCGGTGGCCGCCTTCACCAGCGGCGGGCCGCCGAGGAAGATCGTCCCTTGGTCGCGGACGATGACGGCCTCGTCGCTCATCGCCGGCACGTACGCCCCGCCGGCGGTGCACGAGCCCAGCACCGCGGCGACCTGCGGGATGCCGCGAGCGCTCATCGTCGCCTGGTTGTAGAAGATGCGGCCGAAGTGCTCGCGGTCGGGAAAGACCTCGTCCTGGCGGGGCAGGAAGGCTCCCCCGCTGTCGACGAGATACAGGCAGGGCAGGCTGTTCTGCAGCGCCACCTCCTGCGCCCGCAGGTGCTTCTTGACCGTCATCGGGTAGTAGGTTCCGCCCTTGACGGTCGCGTCGTTGGTGACGATGACGCACTCGCGGCCGCTCACCCGCCCGATGCCGGTGATGATCCCCGCACCGGGCGCGTCGTCGTCGTACATCCCCCCGGCCGCAAGCGGGCTGAGCTCGAGGAACGGGCTGCCCGGGTCGAGCAGGGCGTCGACCCGCTCGCGCGGCAGCAGCTTGCCGCGCTCGACGTGACGGGTACGCGAGCGCTCGGGACCGCCGAGCGCCGCTGCGGCCAGCCGCGTGTCGAGCTCGTCGACCAGGCAGCGCTGGGCCTCGGCATTGCGGGTGAAGGCGTCGCTGCGCGGGTCGACGGCCGTGCCGAGTACCTGCAAGACGTCGCCCTCCCGGTTAGCATTCAGTAACCTGCGGTTGCCCGACGTTAGACTCTGCTCACCTCAACTGTCCAGCCCAGGGGAACCGTTGGTCGTGCCACGCACCCGGGACCGGGTGTTGCGCGAGGCCGCCCGGCTGTTCGCTCGGCGCGGGTTCCACGGCACGACCATCGAGGACCTCGGGGCGGCGTGCGGCATCAGCGGGCCGGCGCTCTACAAGCACTTTGCGAGTAAGGACGAGGTGCTGGCGCGGCTGCTGGTCGGGATCAGCGAGCAGCTGCTCGAGGGCGGCCGCGCCGTCGTGGCCGGCGCGCCCGGCCCCGCCGAGGCGCTGCGCGGGCTGGTCGCCTTCCACGCCGACTTCGCGACTTCCGAGCCCGACCTCATCCGGGTGCAGGACCGCGACCTCGCCAACCTGTCGGCGCAAGCCGCCCGGCGGGTGCGCACCCTGCAGCGGGCGTACGTCGAGGTGTGGACCGAGGCGCTGCGACGGGTGCGCTCGGAACTGACGCCGGAGCTGGCCCGCACCGAGGTGCACGCGCTGTTCGGGCTGCTCAACTCGACCCCGCACAGCGGCTCGACGGTGGTGGCCCGCGAGTGTCTGGTCGCCATGGCTACCCGCGCCCTCGCGTTCACCTGACTCGGCAGCCGCTTGCGTCCTTGCCAGATGACTCGTGTTGCAGTTGTTTCAGCAGGACCGTCGGCTGATTCGGTCTATATCCGACACCTCCGTGAGCCGGCGGTCGGTGCTGGCGGGCGCCCGCGCCCGGTCACCCCCCGGGTCCGGTGGGTCCCGCCGGCGCAGCGAGGAACAGCGACTGGCCCAGGCCGGAGAGCTCTCACAGGCCGAGCTGGGTGGCGGCGTTGTCGGTCCAGGCGGTCTGGACGCGGACGTAGCCGCCGAGGGTGGCCAGGGAGCGGTGCCGGGTCTGGTGGGCGATGGCCCGGTCGGAAGCGCCACGCAGGTGGGCGTAGGTGACGAACCCGGCGCGCAGGCTGTGGGCGCTGTAGGGGGCAGGGTCGATGCCGGCCCGGGCGACAGCGTTCTGGACGAGGGTGTTGATGCTCTCCGGGTGCAGCGCCCGGATCGAGGGCTTGTTGCTCTTGGCGACGCCGCGAAGCACCGGGCCGGTGGTGATGCCGGCCAGCGTCAGCCAGGTCTGCAGGGCGGTGACGGGGCAGCGGGCCGGGTTGCCGGCGCGGGGCAGGACGACGAGCTCGGTCTGCTCGCCGGTCTGGTTGGTCTTGGACCGCGGCAGGGTGAGCACGAGGCCGTTGGAGTGCTCCGCGACGTGCTCGACGGCGAGGGCGGCGAGCTCGCTGCGGCGCAGCGCGGCGACGAACCCGACCAGCAGCAGCGCCCGGTCCCGGGCACCGGCCAAGTCGGGCTCGGCGGACCGGCCGGGGGTGCGCCAGACTTTGACGCTGGGGCAGGCGTCGAGGACGTGGAACAGCTCGGGCGGCATCAGCGGGGCGGCCTGCTCCGGCGGGGCGCCGTGGGTGCGGCGGATGCCTTCCCAGACGGCGATGACCCGGGCGTGCTCGGCCGGGTCGGGCAGGCCGCGCAGCCGGTGGGCGAACCGGATCGCCGACATCCGCCGGCTCATCGTGCCGACCTTCGCGCCGTGCCGGGCCAGGTCGGACAGGTAGCCGGTGACCGTCGCCGGACCGGCGGGCAGCACCTGCAGGTCCCGCTCAGTGGCCCAGCCGGTGAACTCGGCCCAGTCGGAGCGGTAGCCGCGCAGCGTGTTCGCCGCCCGAGCGGCCTCGACGTAGCCGGCCTCGTCCTCGCTCAGCGGCACCCCGGCCAACAACGCGAGGACGTCTTGGGTCTGCGCTTTGCGCGGCGGAGAGCCGAGCCGGTCGCTCGCGGTCACAGTGCCGGTCGCTCTTCGGGCTCGTCGGCAGGTGCGGAACCTGCGCGGACCGCCAGGGGCTGCTCCGCCGGAGGCTCGTAGTCGAACAGGTCCGCGTCGTTGAGTCCCACCGCCTGTCCGTAGTACGTCGCGTCCAGTAGGACGCCGGGTGCCAGATGCTTGACCAGGGTCACCCGTGAGCTGATGCGTAGTCGGCCGTCCTCGGTCCGGTGTGCGTCGTCGAGGGTGGTGCTCCAGTCGGCGTAGGGGTACGGCGCGCTGCCCTCGCCCAATTCCTGTGGATCTTGCACCGCGCCGAGCAGTTCGCCGCGGATCTCCTGCCAGACCGCACTGACGTCCACCGGAGGCTTGGCGACCAGCTCGTTGCGGACCTCGTCGGAAAGGTCGAGCAGGTTCAGCAGGCCGCTCCGCACGTAGTCCAGCAGCGCGCGCGTGTGCAGTTCCGCTACAGCTCGGTAGTCGGGCAGCGACATGAAGCCGTGCTTAAAACCGTTGTGGGCTCTCCTCGCGGCCGTGTACGTCGCCCGGTCACCGCGACAGAGCACGTCGCGGCGGACCCACCCCAGCAGGACCCCCTCCCAGTTCTGTAACGACGTGTCGACCCCACGGTGGGCCGCGTGCTCCCGCTTGTCGGCCAGTCCCAGGCGGGCGCGCTCGGCGCGCTCGGCGGCGGGCGCGAGCGCTTCCAGAGCCATGTACAGGTGCGCCATCGCCAGCGGCCGACCCCGGGTCGTCCACTGACCGAGGGCCACGTGGTACTGGCTGACGGCGCGGCTCAACCAGTCGGACTCCGGGACGCGGAAGAAGGCCTCGAGCAAGGGGAACAGCAGCTCCGGCTTGATTAGGCGTCGCGGTCGCGGGACGCCGTGCTGCAGCTCGACCTCCCGCTGCCAGAACCGCCGCCGGGAGAGCCCAGGTGCTTCCTCATAGGCCAGGTGCGGCTCCGGCGGGCAGACGAACGCGTTGACCGCGAACGACACCAACGCGACGACCCCACCAGCCACCGCCCCGGCGGCGGAGACAGCGGCGTCGGCGTCCTCGGCGAGCACGCGTATCTCTAGCACGAGCTCGCGGGGTAGCAACGCGGGCAAGCCGGTGTCCTCGTACCGGGTGGCCAGGGCGACGTCCGCCGGCTCGGGCTCCATCGGAACCTGTGCCAGCAGCAGGCGCTGGTCAGGTAGCAGCTCCGTACCGCCGGCGGCGAGCAGGACCACGAGCCAGGGCACACGGGGCTTTGTCTCCTTGGCATCCTGGTGCTCCTCCGCTGTCACCCTGCCAGTATCACACGGGATTCCGTGCATTATCCCGTGTGATGCCGTGGCCCGATAATGGGCTAGGGATACAGGGGTCGGCCTGCGCATCCGAGGGCTGGGCACGGGCCTCGCGAAGCTCAGGGGTTGGCTCTTGCCTGGGCCTACTGGCGCAGCCGGGGAAGGTTGGTGAGCACCACCGAGGGGTGTTCCTGGCGAAGCCAGCCGCGGGAGGCGAAGTCGGATCGGGCTTTGTTGACCCGCGCGCGGGAGGCTCCGACGAGCTGGGCGAGCTGGACCTGGGTGGGCGGGAGTATCCCATGATCGGCTGATCCGACGAACCCGCACCGGCCGCTGGCCGTCGATGGGAGCGGCTAGCGTCTCCGGGGTGGGTCGGGTCATGGGGGTGTACCTCGGCGATGCCGCCGGCCTGCCGATGCGGTCGGTGCAGTCGGCTGTGGCGGTAGCCGGCCAGGGGCTGACGGGCGACCGCTACCAGACCGGTACCGGCGAGTGGTGCTACGACAGGCGGTTGTACGACGACGTCACCCTCATCGCCAGCGAGGCGCTGGACGCTGCCGGTGCCGAACACGGGGTGCACCTGCAGGGCGGCGTGGCACGGCGCAACGTGGAGACGTGCGGGGTCGACCTGCAGGCTCTGGTCGGCCGGCACTTTCACATCGGCGAGGTGGTGCTGCATGGAAACCGGCCGTGCGAGCCGTGCCGCTACTTGGACCGGGCGACCGGCCAGCCGGCCAAAGCCGCACTGCGCGGACGAGGAGGGCTGCGAGCCAGTGTGATCACCGGCGGCGCTCTGCGCGTCGGCGACAGTGTCCTCGTCCAGCCGGCTACCTGGTCCGGCGACCAGGAAGCTGCTGCCGGCGGCGGCTGAGCCGCGACGCCCGCCAGGGTCAGCGGCGCTCGGTCAGCCGCCAGGTGGTGGGCAGCAGCCCGGCTGCCAGCGCGACTTTGACCGCGTCACCGGCCAGGAACGGGGTCACCCCCAGGGCGAGCCCGCGGGCGAGTCCGACGTGCAGGGTCGCCATCAGCCACGGCAACCCGAACGCGTAGATCACCAGCGAGCCCAGCGCCATGGTGGCGGTGGTGCGCAGCACGGTCCGGTCACCGCCGCGGGCAGCGAGCGCGCCGACCAGGGCTGCGACGAAGGGGTAGGCCAGCAGGTAGCCGAACGACGCGGCGTGCACGACCGCGGTGCCGCCGTGGTGCTGGGCGAACCACGGCAGCCCGGCGATCCCGGCCAGCACGTAGAGCACCATCCCCGCCGCGCCGCGGCGCAGCCCCAGGGTGGCGCCGGCGAGCAGCACCGCGAACGGTTGCATCGTCAGCGGCACCGGGGTGAACGGCAGCGACACCGCGACCTGCGCGCTGATCCCGACGAACCCGGCGGCGCCGAGCACCAGGGCGGCGTCGCGGACCCGGGCCCCGGGCAGCAGGTCCCCCAGAACCAACCGGCGCCGGGAAGCGACAAGGGCGGGTGAGGCCAGGGACACGGTTGCTCCTCATCTGCGGGCGAACACCCGACGATCAACGGTTGGGCAGCACACTAACGACAGCCTGCGATGCCCGCCGCCTGTGTGTACCTGTTGCCGGGCTGGTCGCTACTCGCGCGGCGGCTAGCCGGGATGCCGCGCCTTGCGTCACGGGGACTTCGAGACTTGCCAGGATGACGATCCGACGTCCGCGCTCTTCGTCGTAGTTGAGTTCGAGGTCGACCGGTCCAAGCAGAGCCGCCGGCAAGCTCGGCTTGTACGTCGCCTCGGTCGATGTCAACCGCGCAGACCAGGCCCGCCACTCCCCCACCGTGAGGGTCCTGATCTGCGCTGGACCTGCTCGGCCGGTCGCGTCCGCGGCTGGGCCAGGCCCAGGAGAGCAGCGCCGGCGAAGGTGAGGCCGCATCCGTTTGACACCAGTAGTCAAACGGTTGTCATATGTGCGACAGGCTCTCGCCTCCTGCGGTGCGTTGCACCATCAGCAGATGATGACAGTCTGGCACAAGCTGGCCCGCGGGACCTGTCGTGCTGGCCCATGAGGCGGCCTTCCTTGAAGCGGCCACCCTGAACTTCGGCGCTAGCGAGCGCAATCGCCCGGCGGGCATCGCCTGCCGTCTGGGTTTGCCGGCAGACCTCCCGCTGCCCCCCGCAGCAGCGGAGTGGCCTTCCTGAGCAGACCTAGGCCCGGGGGCCTGCCGGTGGTCCACCGGTGCATCTTAAAAAGCCCGCTACGCAGCAACGCCGCGATCGGCGCGCCTTCTCGAGTTCGGCACGCTCGGCGCGGCGGGGGTCGCGGTCGTCAACCCGTTGCCCAAGGTGTGGAGGGGGCAGCACTCCGTAGTGTCCTGTCTGGCTAGCGCGGGAGGAGCTGGGTGTCGATGGCTGCTACTACCGCCGGCGTCAAGGACGAGCTGAGCGGGCTGCCCGCGGGCCGGGCGTGCTGCCGCCGGGCGGAGCTTTCCGCCCTGCTGCGCTTCGCCGACGGCTTGCAGCTGGCCGACGGCCGGGTGGTCATAGAGGCCGAGCTTGACAGCGGACTTGCCGCCCGCCGGCTGCGACGGGAGATCGGCGAGCTCTACGGCCAGCCCGCCCGGGTCCGGATGCTGCCGGGCGTCGGTCTACGCGCCGGTCCCCGGTATCTGGTGTGGGTGGAGCGCGACGGTGCGGTGCTGGCCCGCTGCACCGGTCTGATCGACCGGGCCGGCAGACCGGTGCGGGGACTGCCACCGGAGGTTGTCACCGGGGGCAGCTGTGATGCTGCCGCCGCCTGGCGGGGTGCGTTCCTGGCACAGGGCTCGCTGAGCGAGTCCCGCGGCTTGTCCGCGCTGGAGGTCACCGCGCCGGGGCCGGAGGCGGCGCTGGCGTTGGTGGGTGCCGCCCGCCGCCTGGGTGTGGTGGCCAAGTCCCGGCAGGTACGCGGCGCCCAGCGGGTAATGGTCCGCGACAACGACGCGATCGAGGCCCTGCTGAACCAGTTGGGAGCAGCCCAGGGTGTGCTGGCTTGGCAGCAGCGGCAGCTTCGCCGAGGGGGGCAGGCGACGGCGAGCACCATCGCGAACTTCGACAGTGCGAACCAGCGCCGCTCGGCGTACGCGTCGGCCTCCGCGGTCGCCCGGGTGAAGGCGGCGCTGGAGTTGCTGGCAGGCCAGGCACCGGAGCACCTGCTCGAGGCGGGACGGCTGCGGCTGGATCATCCGCAGGCCTCACTGGAAGAGCTCGGCACCTTTGTCGACCCGCCGATGACCAAAGACACCGTCGCCGGCCGGCTGCGCCGGCTGCTCTCCTACGCCGACCAGTACGCGACCTCGACGGGGCTGCCGGGGACCCAAGCCGCCGTCGGCCCCGAGTTGCGCGAGGCCGGCGCCACGTGATGGTCCGTGTCCGGGCCGCTTGCTCGAGGGCCGCGCTAGCTGATCGCGTGCTACAGGCGCGGCGGGGTCGCCCCGGCCAGCCGCCGCTCGCATGGCATGGTGACGACCGAGGCTTGGTCCCGCCGCGCTAGCCTCGGCGACGGGCGCCACTCCCCCAGCCACAGGGGCACGACGGTGGTCGGTTTTCGTCGCGGCTCGTTCAGCCGCCATGCACGCCGTGTTTGTTAGCCCGCCCCCCTCTGCCCTGCTGCTACTGGAGCTACGGCAGCTTCGCAGTGAGCGCGTGCAGTGGGTTCCTATCCGGGTCAGCCGCGCTGGCGTCGGCTCCGCTTCGGCTTGTCCGCCGACTCGGCTGCCACCGACTCTGCTGCCACTGGTTCGGCTGCCACCGACTCGGCTGGTGCTGGTTGGGCTACGGGTGCCTGCTGGGCGCTGGTGTACTGAGCCATTATGTCTTGGGGCACTCGGCCCCGGGGTGAGACCGTTACGCCGTTCTCCTTTGCCCACGCCCGTACCGCCGAGGAGTCACCACCTTGTGGCCGTCCTTGACGGCTCTGACCACGCCCGGTGCTCGCGTATACCCGGCCTGCCCGGCGTGCCACGGCGACGAACTGCGCCAGGCTGTGTCGCAGGCTTTCGGCGTGCTTGGTGGACAGGTCGATCTCATACGTCCGGCCGTCGACAGCGAAACGGACTGTTTCAGCTGCCTGGGAGCCGTCGATGTCGTCGATGAGCTGGACGGTGGTGGTGCGTGCCAACGGGTGCCTCCGGGTCGCAGTCGTTGTCTTGTTGCAATGCGCGCGAGCTGCTCGAGCTCGATCGGGTCGCTGGTCTGGTGCGGGTACGCGATGGGCTCACAGCGACTCCCGCCAGCCTGAGTCTGTCAGCCGCTGCCGGGCGGCGGGCCGCCGGCGGCGGTGCGTGTTGCCCAGTCCGGCTGCAAGGGGCAAGTGTGCAGCCCGGCTGGCACCCGGCTGGGTCGGTAATGGTCAGCTCGGAGCGGCTGCTGGCCACGGGACGTGAGCGGCTGGTGGGACTGCTCAGCTGCCGGCGGCACGGGCTCGTTGGGTGAGCCGGGGTAGGTCGAGCAGGACGACGGTGCGGGTTTCTAGCCGGAGCCAACCGCGGCTGGCGAACTCGGACAGGACCTTGTTGACGGTCTCCCGGGAGCCGCCGACGAGCTGGCCGAGCTCGGCTTGGGTCAGCCCGTGCGGTACCCACACCTCGGGGCCGTGTCGTTCACCGAAGCGGGCCGCGAGCTCGAGTAGTGCTTTGGCCATCCGGCCGGCGACGTCGACGAACATCAGGTCGACGATGGTGCTGTTGGTGCGGCGCAGCCGGCGGGCCAGCACCTGCAGCAGCCGGGCTGCGACGTGCGGTCTGGATGTCCCCCAGGCCAGCAGGTCCCTGCGGGCGAGCACGGCTACCCGGCCGCCGGTGACGGCGGTGACGGTGCTGGTGCGTGGACCGGGGTCGAACACGCTGAGCTCGCCGACCATGTCCCCAGGTCCGAGCACGGCGGTCACAGCCCGCCGGTCGCGGTGCTCGCGGGCGATGGTGAACCGGCCGTAAAGGACGACGAACACGTCGGCGTCGTCGACGTCGCCTTGGGCGAACAGCCGGGCGCCGCGGCCCAGGGTGCGCGGGGCGAACGCGGGCAGCAGCGCGGCGACGTCGTCGACGTGAAGGCCGCGGAACAGCTGAGCCGAGCTCAGCACGCCCAGCTCGTCTTCGCTGCCCTGCCAGGCCAGCGGCTCCTCATCGGCTAGAACGTCGCCAGCGGCCGGCGGGCTGTCTGGACTGTTCACGCTGCTGATTCTCCCATGGTCGAGCATGCGGCCGAACCGTTGCCTGCCAGGGATGGCCGCCGAGATGGGGTGGCCCCGGGGGGGCTGTGCTGCCTGCGGCTGGTCGTCGCGTCCGGGACGTGGCTGGCAGCAGCGGCTAGGCCACCCGCGTCTGGTCGGTCGCGGCTGGCATCAGCGTGACGGGCGCACTGACGGCGCCGGTGTGGGCTGGCTGGTTTCGGTTTCGCTTGGGCGGTGCCGGCGGGGTGTAGCCCATGTCGGCCAGGGCGGCTGGTGACCAGCCGGCGGTGAGCGCGGCGTGGTGTGCCTGCCGGTAGTCATCGTCGGCGGCTGTGACCTGGTCGCGGGCGTGGGTGAGCATGCTGTCCGCCTCGAGCTGGGCCTGGCGCAGGTGGGCCTGCGCTTTCTGTTTGGCGTCGTCGACTCCGGCGGCTGCGGCCTGCTGCTGGGCGACTGCTACGCCCAGCTGGCCGGCGGCGTTGATCAGCGGGCCGGCGAGGACTTCTCTGGCTGCCCTTTCCGCGGCTCGTCGTGCCCCTTTCAGCTCCGACATGTCCACTCCCCCTGTCCCGGTCCGTCCGCCTGTGGTGCTCGACCCTGCGGCTGCTGGGTACACCCTGGCCTACCGAGGCTGTCACGGCGAGTGCCGCGCCGGAAGGCGCGGCCGTGTCCTGGCCTGTGTGCGAAGGGCCGCGGAGTCCCCCGCCCTAGGGAGCGGAAGCAAGATATGCCTTTGGCTGCCAAACCTCTGGACCCTTCGGGTCGTGAGGTGGCACCATCGGCGGGTCGGCACCCCTGCTCCGGCTGCGGCCGGCTCGTTGCGGGGTGACCGCGCGCCCCGGCGGGGTCGCGGGACGTCCCGACCGGGCGTGGTCGAGACGCCGGGGCGACAGCAGCACGGGACGAAGGGGCTGGGGTGAGCGTGCAGGACGCCAGTCCCCTTGAGGGTGCCGCGGTGGTGTCGTCACGCCATCGGGATCACCGGTTTCCCGGCCGGGGCCGGCGGATCACGGTGCGCCTGGCCGATGAGGAGCTGGCGGCGATCGTGCTGGCCGCGGGGCGGGCGGGGCTGACCCCGACGGGCTATGTGGGGGCGGTGGCGATCGCGGCGGCGCGGGGGACGGCGCCGCCGGTGCCGTCGCAGTCTCGGCAGGCGCTCGTGGAGTTGGTGGCGGCTCGGGCGGCGGTGCGCCGGTTCGGCGGGAACGTCAACCAGGCGGTGGCGGCGCTGAACAGCACGGGTGAGGCGCCGGAGTGGCTTGGCCAGGCGGTACAGCTGGCGGCGCGGGCGGTGGCCCGGGTGGATGCGGCGGCGGAGCTGCTGATGCGGCGCCGGCCGTGATCGGGAAGGTCGCGCCGCGGGGAAAGCGGGTTGGTGGGCTGATCCGCTACCTGTACGCGACGGGGCCGGCGCAGCAGGAGGGTCGCGGGCGGCGCAACCCGCACACCGACCCGCGGGTGGTCGCGGGGTTCGACGAACCCGACCAGCTCGAGCCGGGGGTGAGCGATAAGGGGTTGCGGGACTTTCGCCGACTGACCTCGCTGTTGGAGCAGCCGCTGGCCGCGGCCGGGGTCGGGGCGGACAAGAAGCCGGTCTACCACCTGATCATCGCGGCGAAGAAGGACCCGGCGACGGGGGCGATGATCGACCGGTACCTGTCGGATGCGCAGTGGCGCGACATCGCCGAGACCTACATGGACCGGATCGGGCTGGCACCCCGGGGTGACGACCTGGCAGTGCGTTGGGTCGCGGTCCGGCACGCCGACGACCACGTGCATGTGGTGGCGACGCTCGCCCGGCAGGACGGCCGGCGGGTGTTTGTCCGCAACGACTTCTGGCGCGCCGGGGAGGCCTCGCGGGAGGTGGAGGCCAAGTACGGGCTCACCGTGACAGCTGCGAGTGACCGGACCGCGGCCAAGCGGGCCAGCTACGCCGAGACTGCCAAGGCCGCTCGGAGCGGGCAGGCCGAGCCGGTGCGGGATACGCTGCGCCGCTCGGTGCGCACCGCCGCCGCCGGCGCCGGCGGCTGGGCGCAGTTTGTGGAGCGCCTGCGCGACGACGGGCTGCTGGTGCGGGAGCGGCACAGCGAGCGCAACCCTGGGCAGGTCACCGGGTACGCGGTGGCGCTGCCCGAGTCGGTTGATCCGGGCGGCCAGCCGATCTACTTCGGCGGTGGGAAGCTTGCCGCCGACCTCACCCTGCCCAAGCTGCGCCGCCGCTGGGAGCTGGCCGAGCCTGCCGGCAACGCCACCACGAGCGCCGCCGGCGCTACGGCCGGGCAGCCCGGGCAGGCTGCCGGCGCGAGCTCTTCAGCGTCTTCGGCAACGGATGAAGGGTCCAACCAGGACCGGCACCGGCTCACCGGCGAGGAGCGGGCCCGAATTTGGGAGCAGGCGAGCGCGGCGGCGGCCCGCGCCACCGAACAGGTCCGCGCCGCCGCGGGCACCGACCCGCTGGCTGCGGGCGACGCCGCGTGGGCCGCATCGGACTTCCTCGCCGCCGCCGCCCGGGTCGTCGAGGGCCGCCGCGGCGGGCCGCTGACCGTCGCCGCCGGGCACTACGACCGCGCGGCGCGGGAGCTGTGGGGCCGGCTGCCTGCACCGTCGCAAGCCGGCCAGGGGCTACGGGCGGCATCGGCGCTGCTGGCCTCCGCGCGGTTCGTCGGCCGGGGCGAGAACACCCAGCTGCTCGCGCTACTCGCCCAGTTGGCCGCACTGTCCGACGCGGTGACCCGGCTGCGGGAGAACCAGGACCGAGCCGCCCAAGCCGCCGCAGCCCGCAGCGCGGCCGAGCAGCTGCGCCTGACCAGCGCCCAGCGGGCCAGCCTGCAGCCCGGCCCGCCGGCTACGACCGCGACCCGCACCCGCCGGCCCGGGCTGTCCTTCGACGTCGACCGGCCCCGCCCGGGACCGGCGCAGGGCCCGGCCGGTCCGCACCGCGGACCCCGCCGGTAGGCACTCGGGCAGCCAGCCCGCGCCCGACGACGTTGTGTCGACCGATCAAACCTGGCCGCTCGTGCGGGGTTGAAGCGGCAACTGTTTCTGCGGCTCGTCGGTCGCGTCGTCGTCAGGATATGCTGACGAGATGGAGCTGTGGGAGGCGCCGGTCGCAGCCAGCGCCCACCGACACGGCATCACCGAAGACGACACCCGCCACGTTCTGCGCAACCTGGTTGCCGTCGCCACTGACCCTGGTGACGACGACGTCACCCTGTTCCTTGGTCCCGACCGAGCCGCCAACCTGATCGAGGTGGGAGTGCTAGCCACCGACGATGGCCCTGTGATCATCCACGCTATGGCCGCCCGCGGCCGCCACTTCCGAACCCCTAAGGAGTGACTATGGCTCGAACCGTCGCCGAAAAGGAGCGGGTCGCCGACGAGATCGCCGAGCGGCTCGCCAACCAGAAGCAGCAGCCGGCATGGCGTGATGCTGAACCACTGAACCGAATCGCTGATGCCTTCCGCCGCTCTGTAGCCGCTGAGGCAGAACTCGTCGAGGCCGTGAGCGCCGCCCGGGCAGACGGCCACTCCTGGGCCGCGGTCGCCGCGATGCTGGGTGTGTCCAAGCAGACTGCCCAGGCCCGCTACGGTCGCTGAGCCGCCCCCGCTCCGCACCCGCGCCGGCTACGACCCCATTGGTCGATCATCCGTCGAACGCCACTTCCTGACTGCCGACTGACTGCACTCAGCTCGAAGGTGCCGAGCGCCGGACAGCTTCCACAGCCACGCGAACCGTCCGGGCAGACGATCTGAGAGGAAGATCGTCGAGGTTGTGCCCGGGCGGCGTGTGAAAGTGCTGTTACCGGCCGAGCGTGCCACGATCTGGCATCAACAGCCCCGTCGGGTGTGAATTGCCTGATTGGGGACCGCCGCTCAGATTGAAGGACCAGTTATGAATCGAGCAGAGCTCATCAGCGCTGTCAGTGACGCGACGGCGCTGCCGCGTGCGCAAGTCGACGCCACGCTGAGCGCGGTACTGGACCAGATCGTGGCGGCCACTGCGGCGGGACAGAAGACCACCCTCACCGGGTTCGGGAGCTTCCAGCCGCTGGACCGGTCGGCGCGAGCCGGTCGTAACCCGGCCACCGGAGAAGCACTGCAGATCCCGGCGAGCCGGGGCGTGAGCTTCAAGGCGGGAGCTACCTACAAGGCGCAGGTCGCTGCTTCGGTTCCCGCCGCGAAGAACAAGAAGGGGCCAGCGGCAAAGGCTGCACCAGCGTCGACGCCACCCGC
>JAABUR0100006162.1_pt1 | contig 14834 bp, 13 predicted proteins | sample 5560091 | NCBI WGS metagenome assembly JAABUR01 (sample SAMN10711879, study PRJNA513375) | rock metagenome | isolation source: Antarctica rocks | place: Antarctica: Victoria Land, University Valley sud
GACATGGGCGTTGCCAATGCTTGCTGCTGTCGCACGCTGGCCAGCCTATCGACGCCGCGGCGGCCGTCAGACAGCGATATCGACCATCGCCCATCGACTTACCGCCGAGACGTCAAGCACGGACCGACACGCCGACAATCCCGGGCCCTTGCTGACGTGTCGGCGGGAATGGGGGGGTGTTGACCTGAAGGTGGCGGTGGAGAAGGGGGCGTCGAGTACCGTTTAGGGTGGGGACGCCCCGCTGACCGTTGACGCGCAAAGGGAGTGGAAGTGAGCAACTCCGGACTCGGTCCAGACGGGAGCGGCGTATTCGGCCCGCTCTCCGACGACGGTGACCCGCCGCTGATCCAGTTGTTGACGCCCGAGGGGGAGCGGGTCGAGCACCCCGACTTCGCCTTCGACCTCGACGACGAGGCGATCAAGGGCTTCTACCGCGACCTGGTGCTGACCCGTCGCATCGACACCGAGGCCACTGCGCTGCAACGCCAGGGCGAGCTCGGCATCTGGGCCAGCCTGCTCGGTCAGGAGGCCGCCCAGATCGGCTCCGGGCGGGCGCTGCGCGACCAGGACTTCGCCTTCCCGACCTACCGCGAGCATGCGGTCGCCTGGTGCCGAGGCGTCGACCCCTTGCACCTGCTCGGTCTCTTCCGCGGCGTCGACCAGGGTGGCTGGGACCCGATCGCTGACAAGTTCAGCCTCTACACGATCGTCATCGGCGCCCAGACTCTGCACGCCACCGGCTACGCCATGGGCATGCAGCGCGACGGTGTGATCGGCACGGGCGACCCCGACCGTGACGCCGCGGTCATCGCCTACTTCGGCGACGGTGCGACCAGCCAAGGCGACGTCAACGAGGCGTTCATCTGGGCCAGCGTCTTCACCGCGCCGGTCGTCTTCTTCTGTCAGAACAACCAGTGGGCGATCTCCGAGCCGATCGAGCGGCAGACCAAGATCCCGCTCTACAAGCGTGCGCTCGGCTTTGGGTTCCCCGGTCTGCGGGTTGACGGCAACGACGTCCTGGCGGTGTACGCCGTCACGCAGGCAGCGCTGCAGCGCGCGCGTGAGGGTAGCGGTCCCACGTTCGTCGAGGCCTACACCTACCGGATGGGTGCCCACACCACCTCCGACGACCCCACCCGCTACCGGATCAGCGACGAGCTCGAGCACTGGAAGCGCAAGGACCCGATCGAGCGGGTCAAGACCTACCTGTCCCGCAGCGGGCTGTGCGACGACGACTACTACGCCACGATCGAGGCGGAGGCCGAGGAGATTGCCGTCCGGCTGCGAAAGGGTTGCCTCGAGCTGCCCGACCCAAGCCCGCTCGACATCTTCGACCAGGTGTACGTCGAGACGACGCCCGAGCTGCAGATCCAGCGCGAGCAGTTCGCGGCGTACCTCTCGTCGTTCGAGGACGCTCACGACTCGGATACCCGTGAGGGGGCACTGTCATGACCGCGATCACCATCGCCAAGGGCATCACGTTGGGGCTGCGTGCGGCGATGGAGGCCGACCCCAAGGTGCTCGTGATGGGCGAGGACGTCGGCAAGCTCGGCGGTGTCTTCCGGGTCACCGACGGCCTGCAGAAGGACTTCGGCGAGGACCGCGTGATCGACACCCCGTTGAGCGAGGCCGGCATCCTCGGTACGGCGGTCGGCCTGGCCATGCGGGGCTACCGCCCGGTCTGTGAGATCCAGTTCGACGGCTTCGTCTATCCCGCCTACGACCAGATCGTCAGCCAGGTCGCGAAGTTCCACTTCCGCAGCCGCGGGCTGGTGAAGATGCCGATCGTGATCCGGATCCCCTTCGGCGGCGGCATCGGAGCGGTGGAGCACCACAGTGAGAGCCCGGAGGCGTACTTCGCCCATACCGCCGGCCTGAAGGTCGTCGCCTGCTCCAACCCGATCGACGCGTACTGGATGATTCAGCAGGCGGTTGCAGCCGACGACCCGATCGTCTTCTTTGAACCCAAGCGCCGCTACTGGGAGAAGGGTGAGCTCGACGAGTCCGCGACGCCCGACCCGTTGTTCAGCTCGCGGGTCGTCCAGGAAGGCACCGACGCCACCGTGCTCGCCTACGGACCGATGGTCAAGACAGCGCTGGAGGCTGCGGCCGCGGCTGCCGAGGAGGGCACCAGCGTCGAGGTCATCGACCTGCGAACGTTGTCGCCGCTCGACATGGTTCCCGTCCACGCGTCGGTGCGCAAGACCGGCCGGGCGATCGTCGTGCACGAGGCTCCGATCACCCTTGGGCTGGGGTCGGAGATCGCCGCCCGGATCAGCGAGGAGTGCTTCTTCTCGCTAGAAGCTCCGGTGCTGCGCGTCGCCGGCTTCGACACGCCGTACCCTCCGAGCCGGATCGAAGAGGAGTACCTCCCCGACCTCGACCGGGTCCTGGACGCGGTCGACCGCTCGCTCGCCTACTGAACGGACCGTCCATGTCAGAGCTGAAGACGTTCAAGCTGCCCGACGTCGGCGAAGGCCTCACCGAGGCCGAGATCGTCACCTGGAGGGTCAAGGTCGGCGAAGCGATCAAGGTCAACGACGTGGTGGTCGAGATCGAGACCGCGAAGTCCCTCGTGGAGCTGCCTTCCCCGTATGCCGGCACCGTGTCGGAGCTGCTGGTGGGCGAGGGTGAGACGGTCAACGTCGGTACGCCGATCATCACGGTGGCCGCTGGCGGGGCCGGGACTGGCTCGGCTCCGGTGGTGAGCAGCTCCAGCGAGGACCTGATCCCCACCCCGAAGAGCGACGAGCCAGTCGAACCTGGACTGATCGGGGGCCCCGCCCCCGGCGGCAGGACCTCGGTCCTCGTCGGCTACGGCCCGAAGACAACCGAGGCCAAGCGGCGCCCGCGCAAGGGGAACGCCACCCCGGACGCCGCATCGCCGGCGGCCGCGCAGGTCGGCGTACAGAACGCCTTTACCACTCAGCCCACCGAGGACCCTGACGTCAGCATCGCCGATGCCGAGGCTGCCGCGCCCGCAGAGCAGATGCCCGCGGCGGAGTCCTCGGCGAGCGCTCCCAGCCCACCAGCGCTGGCCAAACCGCCCGTGCGCAAGCTCGCGAAGGATCTCGGTGTCGATCTGGCTGACGTAAGCCCGACAGGACCGAACGGCGCCATCACCCGGGCCGACGTGGAGGCCCACGGGCTCTCCGGCGGACGGCCAAGCGGCTTCGACGCCCAAAGGTCTCCGGCCGTCGCCCGCTTCGAAGCAGCCGACGGCCAGCGGGAGACACGCATCCCGGTCAAGGGCGTGCGCAAGATGACCGCTCAGGCGATGGTGTCGTCGGCGTTCACGGCTCCGCACGTGACCGAGTGGGTCACGATCGACGCGACCCGCACCGTGAAGTTGGTCCGACGGCTGCGCGAGAGTCGGGATTTTCGCGAGGTCAAGGTGTCGCCGCTGCTCATCGTTGCGCTGGCAGTCTGCGCGGCCATCCGCCATACACCTGAGTTGAACGCCAGCTGGGACGAGGCTGCCCAGGAGATCGTGCTCAAGCCGTACGTCAACCTCGGCATCGCCGCCGCCACGCCGCGCGGCTTGCTCGTACCCAACGTCAAGGACGCGCAGGCAGCTTCCGCCGTGCAGCTGGCGAAGGCGCTCAACGAGCTCACGTCGGTTGCCCGAGCCGGCAAGACCCCCCCTGAAGATCAGTCGGGCGGGACGTTCACGATCACGAACGTCGGGGTGTTCGGCGTCGATGCAGGGACTCCCATCCTCAACCCTGGTGAGTCAGGCATCCTCTGCATGGGCGCCATCCGCAAGCAGCCATGGGTGATCGGCAGCCGAATCAAGCCGCGCTGGGTCACCACGCTGGCGCTGTCCTTCGACCACCGCGTCGTCGACGGCCAACAGGGGTCGAGGTTCCTCGCCGATGTCGCCTCGGTCGTGCACGACCCTGGCGCCGCCGTCTTGTTCTGACGTCTCAGCGGGGCTGCTCCGATCGCAACTCGGGGCGTAGCAACGAGAAATAGGTGTGCAGCATCAGGCTGGCGATGACCATCTCCGTGACCCGGGAGAGATATCGGGTCACTTCCTCGAAGAGTCCGACCGGTGTGAAGTCGACGAAAGCGTGCACGGCAACGACGACGAGTACGAGCACCGTCATCCACGACAGCACCCGAAGCAGCGAGACCGGGGAGCTGTCGAGGATTCCACGGTCGACGGCGTCCACGCTGAGCGGAATGAAGAACAACGCCCCAAAGGCCTCGGCCAGGTCGGTGGTGACGGGATTGGCTCCGCCGATCAGCGGTATCGCCACGGCCGCGACGGGGAGCAGCCAACCCCAAAGCGGCAGTGGTCGGCGAAGCAGCAGGTAGGGCAGTAGCAGCGCAAGCGCGAACGCCGACTCGTTAAGGGTTGCCAACTGCGCAGGCGCCGGTCCAAGCAACAGCACCAGCCCGACCACACCCCAGGCGGCAGCGGCCAGCAGGGCAACAAGCAACACCTGAGGGCGTGTCATCGGGCGGACGCGCACGAACTGAATCCACAGCGATACCGCAAGCACGACCAGCAGCCCTTCGGAGTTATGGCTGACCTGTCCGGCCAGCCCGCCTGGCAACACCGTTGGAACCGTGCCCGTGAGAATGAGCGCCAACAGGACTGCGAGAGCGCCGAAATAAGCAATCGTGAGCAAACGCCCGCGGGACATGAACCGGACTCTAGTGCAGATGTGGGACCGAGCAACGCTAGCCACCAGCTGGCCCACTACCCCACCAAGTGGTCCCTGGCCAAGCAAATTGTGACAATCTGTCATTTGTCCACTACGCTGTGTGAACGCCTCTCGGAATTTCGTCCACGTGGCGCAGTTGCTAAAGGTGGCCAAAATGGAACTTTCCCGACGTGGTGTCTTGGCGCTGGCTCTGGGCAGCGCCACAGCAGCGCTGGTTGGGCCGGCCCTCCCTGCACGGGCCACCCCTAATTCGGGCGTCCGATCCCCGGGGCAATTGAACCGGTTTCCAGGTGACCCAGGCGTGGGTCGCCTGTACTACGGAGCGAAGGTCTACGACCCGCTGATGCCATGGGAGTCAATACTTGGGCGTCGACTTTCTGTCCACCGCAGCTTCTATCAGGCCTACCAGATGGACCTTCTGGTCGGGCAGGCTCGGCGCGACCTGCGCCGCGGCAGGCTGCCGCACGTTTCCACAAAGCCGCCTAGCACGTGGAGGTCGGTCGCGACGGGTCAGGACGATGCGTGGCTGCGTCTGCTGGCCGACCGGTTGCGGCAATTGGGGGGCCCGGTCTTTTTCACGATTCACCACGAGCCCGAGGACAACGCCATCGGCTCGGGTATGCAACCTCAAGACTTCGTGGCGATGACCAGCAGGGTGGTTTCTATCTTCAGTCTTCGGGCGCCCAATGTGTCTGTTGTCCCTGTGCTCATGTCTTGGACATTTGACGCGAGGTCGGGGCGCAACCCGGCTGAGTGGTTCGTACCGTCGGCACCGGTGTTCGGCGTAGACATCTATAACCCGTGGTCACAGACCAACGGCAGTCCTTGGGAGAGTTTCGACTCCCAGCTGCAAGACACCGTGAAGTATGCTCATGGCCTACCCATCGCGGTCGGCGAATACGGTTGCCGCACTGACCCGAGCAACCCGGGTCGAGCAGCGGATTGGATGCGGAACGCGTTTGATAGTGCGCGCGCGAACAATGTTGTGAGCATGGCCTACTTCAACACGTGGGAGAACGCGCCGGATGGCACCTGGGAGCTCGACGCAGAGCGCGAGCGAGTCTTCGCTGCCAAGTTGGCGTCCGACTTCGTCGCCCGGCCCTAACCTGACAAGTGACGATGCGCTGTGCGCGGCAGCGACGCCGCGGCTCGTGTACCTCGCCGGGTTTGGTCGCTCCGGGAGCACATTGGTCGAGCGGACCCTCGGTGCCATCCCACGATGGGTCAACGTGGGTGAACTGCTACAACTCTTCCGCCTTCCGGAGGCGGCACGGGAGCTGTGTGGATGTGGCATGCGGTTCCAAGAATGCCCATTCTGGTGGGAAGTCGGTGACCGAGCATTTGGCGGGTGGACCGGCGAAACGTTCGAAGAGATTAGAGCCCTGCAGCAGAAAGTGGCCCGCCAACGGTTCCTGCCGCGCTTGCTCCTTACCGGCGACCACAAGGACTCAAGGTTCGCGGCAGCTCTTCGCGACTACGGTGCCGCGTATGAGAAGCTTTACGCCGCAGTCGCCGAGGTGGCCGACGCCGAGGTGATCGTCGATGCGAGCAAGTGGCCGGCGCAGGCACTTGCTCTGCGCCGGGCTATCCGCATACCGGTCAGCCTGTTGCACCTCGTCCGTGACGCCCGAGGCGTGGCTTACTCCTGGAAGAAGAGCTCCGTGCACCGCCCACACGGCGCAAGCAGCAACTCGGTCATGGCGTCGCTTTCCAGCTCAGCGACGGCCCGCCAGTGGGTCGCGTGCCAGACGGAGATCGAACTGATTCGTCCTCTGTTTGAGGCTTCCGCGCGGATGCGCTACGAAGACTTCGTTCGCAATCCGCGAAGGGAGTTGGAATCCACCCTGTCAGGTCTGGGGTTGTCGCTATCACCCGACGACCTAGAGCACGTCTCAGGGCACTCCCTCAAGCTTCCGACGTCGCATGGCGTTGCCGGCAACCCGTCCCGCTTTGCTCACGGTCTCATCGCCGTACGACCTGATGACCAATGGACTCAGGACTTCCCTCAGCGTGACCGCCACGTGGTGACGGCTATCACAGCGCCGTGGCTGGTCGGTTACGGCTATCCAGTGAAGCGGGCTCCCGAAAATCACGGGGCCACCGTGACGGCTCCGCTCCAGCCCCCGCCGCACGTCGACTGGCCGCTAGTCGACGTGGTCATCCCCACCCGAGGCAGGCCCGATCTGGTGCGCGAGGCGGTGCAGTCGGTCGTGGACCAGGACTACGCGGGTTCGATCCGGGTGTTCGTCGTGCACGACCACGAGGAGCCACAGATGTCGCTGGCGACGTTGAGTCGCCCGGCCCGAACCGTCATACCGGTGCCCAACACGCGAACCGAGGGTCTCGCGGCCACCCGCAACGTCGGCCTCGAGTATGTCTCAGCCGACTACATTGCCTCGTGTGACGACGACGACACGTGGGACCCTGAGAAGCTGGGCCAGCAGATGACTCGCATGCTGGTCGAGCCTGACTTAGCGGTTCTCGGCGCTGGCATCCGGCTGATGATGTCACCGGATCACTCCGTCGACTGGCCAGGCAAGTCAACTAATATCACTCGAGCGCAACTTCTTCGGTCTCGCCATAAGGAACTGCATTCCTCCACCTTGCTTATCAGGCGACACGTTTTCGAAGCGGTCGGACAGTACGACGAAAAACTGCCCGGCAGTTACGCGGAGGACTATGAGTTCTTGCTTCGAGCCATCGAAGCGGGGCGAGTGGGCGTCGTCAACGTGCCGCTCGCATCGATCCGCCAGTACAACACGTCGTGGTTTCGCGAACGCGCCGAAGTGGTGGCCGAGGCGCTGGAATACCTTCTGATCAAGCACCCGGAGATCGCTGAGTCCAGGGCCGGTTACGCTCGAGTGCTTGGTCAGATCGCCTTCGCGCGCTCGTCTTTGGGTGACCGGAAGGGGGCTGTCTCGATGGCGGCAAAGGCGTTTCGTCGCTGGCCGTACGCTCCGCATGCGGCCCTGGCCTTGACTCATGCGGGTACCGGAATCGAGCCGACAAAACTGCTGGCCGTCGTGCGAAAGGCGGGACGTGGCATCACCTGAAGTGGCGACTGCTGCCACTGGTCACTTCACTCCCGGTGCGACCGCCACGTCGGCGAGCAGAAGGCTGCGTCCGGGATGGCCCCTGACGGCGCTGTACGTCCTCTTCCCGCTGTGGTGGGTGCTCGGCTTGAGCCACTTCATCTTCCTGATCCTCGCTGTACCGATGGGGTGGGAACTGATGCGCAGGCGCCCGGTGTTCGCCCCGACCGGGTTCGGGCTTTGGCTGCTGTTCTTGGTGGTGGTGGCGTCGGGAAGCGTTCTGCTGTGGATCGTCCCTCCGGGAACGATCGCACCGGAGGGCGCGGCCAAACTCATCTCCTGGTCCTACCATTTCGGGTGGTACACCGCCATCACGATTGTGGCGCTGTACATCGTCAACATGCCGGAGCGCGAGCTGCCCACCGACAAGGTGATGCGCCTACTTGGCCTGATGTTCGTCTACACGGTGCTTGGCGGATTGGCCGGTGTGCTCTTTCCCCGCCTGGATTTCCCTTCGCTCCTCGAGCTCGTGGTTCACGTCCCTAGTGACAACTTCTTGTCGTTCTTGTTGCATCCCTGGGTCAATACCCCCAGCGACTTTCTTGGGTACGACCAACCTCGCCCCGCCGCCCCCTTCTCCTACGCCAACGACTGGGGGAACAACCTTGGGTTATTCCTTCCGTTCTTCTGGGGCAGTTGGCTACGCCGGGACGCGGGTTGGCGGCGCCCCATCGGAGTTGTGGTTCTCGTGGCGTCGTTGGTGCCCATCGCCTATTCGCTCAACCGCGGCTTGTGGGCAGGGTTGATCGCCGCCGCTGTTCTGGTGGCGCTCAGGCTGGCCGCAATGGGACGGGTGCGGGTGTTGCAGGTGACTGTGGCGTTGCTGATAATCGGCTCGGCGGCCTTCGTGGTGTCGCCGCTGTATGACACGGTGGCGCTGCGAGTCGACACTCCTCACAGCAATGATCGACGAGCGGAGCTCTCCGAAGAGGTAATCTCCAAGACCGTCGTGCTGTCGCCGCTGCTCGGGTACGGCGAAACGCGTGGTGTCTCGGGCAACTTCGCCTCGATCGCGGGTGGCTCTACTCCGGACTGTGAACAGTGTGGGGTCCCCCCGCTGGGCACTCAGGGATTTCTGTGGCGGCTCATCTTCACGACCGGACTGCTTGGTACCCTCCTCTTCCTCGCGTTCGTCATCGGACAGTTTCTCCGCTTTGTCAGAGCGGAAGACCCGGTTGCTCTCATCGGTTGCTTAGTTATCTTCTTGGCTCTGATCTTCTCGTGGGTCTATGACTCGCTGGAGTCTCCGCTCTTCACGATGATGATCGCGATCGGCCTGCTCAATAGACGGTTCCTCCGCGATGGGCAGACGGTCAGGTCCCTTTCTGCCTCGAGGTCATAGTGAGCCGCTCGGCGACGGAGTGCCTGCCCGATTCGGTGGTGGCGCTTTGGCCGCCTCCGGCAAGGGTCGCTGTGCGCTGGTCGAAGCGAGACGACGAGACCGGCTACTTTGTCGTGCCGTCGATGAGGAATGCCCGTCTCATCGTGCCGATCGGCGTACCCGGGGCCGAACGCATGCTTGTTCGACACGCTGGCAGTCCGTTGATCCGAGCAGGTAGATCGCTGTGGCGGCACGCCGCGTCCAGTCGGATGAGTGCGCGACTTCCCGTGCGAAGGATGTGCGTACAAGAAGAGTCCGGCGGCATCGAGCACCACCTGGCCACCGAGCTGGCACAAGAGATCCGGATCGGTGTTCTGCTGGGGCCACCACGACCAAACCAGAAGCCGGTCCTGCAGCTCTTCGACGGTTTCGGCTCAACTCTTGCCTTCGCCAAGGTTGGAGTCACGCCATTGGCGGCTGAGTTGTTGGCTCGGGAGACCGCGGCGTTGAGGCTAGTCACCGGTGTGCGTCGGCGTACGTTCGAAGCGCCGCAGGTGCTCTCATCGGAGTCTTGGCGCGACCTCCCGGTGCTTGTCCAGCGGGCTCTGCCGTTGTCACAGCTACGGTTACCGCCGAAGGAGCCACCAGTGACGGTGATCGCAGAAATCGCTGGAGTGGCCGGGATCGCGATCGGACCGCTGGGTGCCAGCTCGCTCGGGGCACCGGTGCCCGTCGCCGATCGCTGGTTCGGCCTAGATCTCCAGCCGTTTGAGCGCTTGCGCCAGCGACTCTCTACTCACTCGAGTTGTCCGCTCGGCAGCTGGCACGGCGACTTTTCCCCCTGGAACATGGCGAGCGATGGATCGACCACTCAGGTGTGGGACTGGGAGCGCTTCGAGCAACGCGTTCCCGTCGGCCTCGACGCGGCGCACTACCGCATCCAGCACGCCGTCGCTAGCCTCCAAGAACACTCCCTCGCCTGGCAACTTGCGACGCGCGACGTCGGCAAAGTGCTTACCGCCTGTGGCCAAGCTGAGCAGCACGCCGATGTCGTCGCCGGCACGTACCTGGTGATGATCTGTCGACGGTATGTTGGTGACGCCGTCGAGGGACCGACGCCGGAGCTTCGTCGGCGGATCAGCTGGCTGGCAGGCCTGAGTGCCGTGGCGGCCGCCGCACTTGAGAAGGGTAAAACGTGACGCCGTCGGTGCGCGAACTGACTCCTCCAGGGGGTCAGCGGGCCGGCCGCAGCGCTGTTGTCGCCCTGGGGCGGGCCAGTGCGCCGCTGCGGGTGGAACCGACGTTCCTCCTGGTGGGGGCGCAACGGGCGGGGACCACGTCGCTCTTTCGAGCCCTGCTGGAGCACCCGAATGTCCTTCGCCCGAACTTGCACAAGGGAGTGAACTACTTCGACGTCAACTACGGTCGAGACTGGTCGTGGTATCTCGGCCACTTCCCGCTGAAGGCGACCGCGCGGCGCTGCCGTCCCCCGGGCCGGCAGCAGGCTGAGATCTTCGAGGCCAGCGGGTACTACATGTTCCACCCGCACGCGGCCACTCGCATCGCCGAACGGCTACCCGAGGTGCGGATCGTCGCGATGGTGAGGGACCCGGTCGAACGCGCCTACTCGGCGTACAAGCACGAGTTCGCGCGCGGCTTCGAGACCGAGACGTTCGAGCGAGCGCTTGACCTGGAGGACGCGCGCGTCGAGCCTGAGCTGCAGCACATGCTCGATGACCCGAAGTACCAGAGCAACACCTACCGCCACCAGGCCTACCGCCGTCGCGGACGCTACGCCGAACAACTCCAGCGGTTCGCTGATCTGATTGGCCGAGAACGCATCCACGTGATCGAAAGCGAGCGGTTCTTCGCCGCACCCGGTAAGCAGTTTGTTGGCTTGCTCGACTTCTTGGAACTGCCACGACGCCTACCGCAATCGTTCGATCAGTTCAACGCCCGGCCAGGGACACCGATCTCGCCATCCGTCGAGTCGCGGCTCTTTGAGTACTTCCGCCCTCACGATGTCGCCCTCACCGACTTCCTCGGGAGACCGCCGGTATGGTCGAGTTGACGGGCCGGGTTACCCGGCTGCCCACCCTGGCCGGCTACGGGGCTTTGCTGCGCTCCCAACTTTTCGTCATCGTGCTCGTCACCGCGCTGGGCGGGCTGGGCGGATACTGGTGGCAAGCGCAGAAGCCACAGTTCTACCGCGCTAGTGCGGCCATTTTGCTACCAGACATCCCGGTTTATGTCGACCTCGCTCCTGACGGCACGACGCCGGAACCCGCGACCATCGACACCACCGCTCAGTTGGTCCGCTCGGGCAGCGTCCTTCGCAGCGTCTCCGACGCAACAGCTCAACCGTTGACCGCCGTCCACGATGGGCTCAGTGTCTCGGCGTACCCGCTCAGCCGGGTGCTGATCGTCAGCTTCGAGGCCGCCGCCGCGGAGACGGCGATAACCGGTGCGAACGAGGCGGCTCGGGCAACGTTGGAGGAGCGGGCGCAGGTGCTTGCTGGCGCTCGTCTGGATGAGGCTCGGAAACTTTTTCTCCGGTTGGACGAGCTCCGCAGCCGCGCTGAGCAGGACGCATCACAGTTCCCGGTGGTGTCTCGGCGCATCGACACGCGGATGGCCTATCTCGACGGACTGCTTACTGGGAGGGAAGCCGCGGTCGGCCGCGTCATCCACGACGCGAGGCCCGCTGAGCGCATCGGCATCCACCCAGAGCTGCCGGTCACTACTGGGCTCGTCACCGGGTTCACCCTGGCGGTCGGCTGGGCATGGTGGCGACGACCGCCGCACAGTGTGGCGGTGCGGCGGCGCCTCAGCGCCGCGGCTGGCTGACGAGCCGCTCGACCAGGGCGCCGAACCGCAGTGCGGAAGCCCGCACCCTGGCGTCGTCCGCCTCGCGGTCGACGCCAGAGCCCCGCGGCGACGTCAGCTGGCGTCGGACGGCCTTGTGCAGTTCCGCCTCTGAGCCGACCGCGACGACGAGCCCGCGACTGGCGAGTCGGGCCACGAAACGGATCTGGTGGTCATCAACATGCTCCCCGCGTGCCGGATCCCGCGGGATAACGATCGGCCGGGTGCCCGCACGTCGCGCGTCGCCAATGGAGCCTGGCCCGCCATGGGTGATGACGACATGGGCACCACTCAGCAGCAGAGCAAGCTGGTCCTTGTCCCAGTAGGCCTCCCCTGCGGCCACCTGCGGCGGCGCGGAGCTCCCATACTGTACAAAGACCGCGGTGTCGGGGTGGGCAGCCGCGAACGAGTCGCACCAGCGGACCAGCAGATCGAACCGATGATGATCGGTTCCGACGGTGCAGAGCACCAACGGCCTGACCGGAGCCCAGCCCCGTTCCGAGCTGGTCACAGCAGCGCACCGATCACGACAGCGGTGGGATATTGCTCCAGCTGTTCCTCCCACTGCACACACATCAGAGAGGTGAAGGGTCTGCACAAGCGCGCCGTCAAGGTGGTGGAGTCGATCCGGTCGTAGACCTCGATGTAGGCGGTAGGTATCCGCATGAGCCGAGCGAAGACGAAGAACGGCAGCGCAACGCCTGCTCCCGTCGAGACGACGAGATGAGGCGCCTCGTGCCGAAGCATCCGCCAAGCCAGCGCCGTGTTCCGAAGCAAGTTGGCGATGTTGCGGGTGGTGGGATGACTCGCCCAGACAGCGTCTTCCTCTCTGGTTAGGAGGGACTGCGCGTCGGGAGTGTCGAAGGTGACCCAGGTTCGTTCCCAGTGCTCCCACCAGGGCCGAAGAGACCACAACTGGGCGAGATGACCACCACTGGAACCGACGAGCAGCACCCGTCTGTCGGCCGTCATGGGCGCCTCACCACCACTCTTGTCTCACGCAAGGATACGGTGCCCGATGCTAGTCTCTGACCCGTGCAGGCTGGCGACTTCCAGGACCGTCGAAGCAATTTGCTGCGTGACTCAGTCCGCTATCGCTGGTACATCATCGTCGTCGCTGCGCTGATTGGGGTGGGCCTTGGGGTTGCGTTGGTGTTCCTCAAGCCGGCCAGTTTCTCGTCCTCGACCACCGTGATTATCAGCCCGATCTCCGGCAACCCCTACACCCCGTCGTCTGAATCCGACACCATCGAGATGCTGCAGACCGAGGCGGTGACAGTGACCTCCCAAGACACCGCCTCGGCAGTCATCGACCAGTTGAACCTCGACATAACCAGCGAAGAGTTGCGACGCCAGACGACGGCGATCGTTCCGGCGAACACGCAAGCTCTCGAGATCACCTACACCAGCGCTAACCGCTCCATCACCGTTGAAATCGTCGACGCTCTCGCCCGCAACTTTCTGCGAGAGCGTCAGCGGCTTGCCGAACAGTCGATCGCAGCCACAACTGAGTCGCTGGAAACTCAGCTGACTGACGCTGAGGACCTCTTCAACGAGGCAGACAAGGCTGGCGCTGACTCCGTGGCGGCGGGTTACCAGGCCGATATCCTCGATCTGCGGTCGCAGTTGGCAGCCGCCAGAGCCCTCCCGACAGACCCCGGGCGCGTTCTCACTCCGGGGCTCGCTCCCGAGCAGTCCGGGGCACGCCATCTCCTCACGTTCGCGCTCGCGGGACTGTTGGTGGGCGCGCTCACTGGATTGGCGGTCGCCTTGTGGCGCGAACGGCGTGCTGACTTCGTGCGCTCGGCCGAGGATCTAGCCGACTACGACTTCGCCGCCCCGGTGAGCGTGATCAACGGCCCAGAGCTCGGCGAGACCGCCCTCCGCCACCTGCGGATGCGGCTAGCCCAGCGCGTCGACAGCCATGGCGTGGTCGCGTTGGTGGGCGTTAGCCCGGGAACGGCGCTACCCGTGAGCGCTCTCGTCGCGCGGTCCTTTGCGGCCTCCGGTACGTCCGTGGTGCTCATCGACGGCACCGGGACCGAAGCTGGACACGCAGACCCGTTGGGGTACGACGACAAGGTGGGATTCTCCGAAGCGTTGGCCGACCCCTCCGCTGACGTGCCGCTAGGCCACTGGATTTCGGACAACTTCACCTATCTGCCGGCCGGCGCGAACGCGCGGGCCACGGTAGGGCACCTCGTGGGCAACCGTGCACGCACGATCATCCACTCGCTTGCTGAGCGACACGGAGTCACCTTGGTCGCGTGCGTGGCTACCGACCGAGTGGAGGGCGAGGCTCTCGCGCAGCTCACCGACGGTGCGATCGTCCTGGTCGAGCCGCACCGCACCTCCCACTTCGACCTCGGTGTCGTTCTTCACGCGATGTCTGCCCTCGAGCTCCGTCTTCTTGGCGTCCTTGTGGTGCCAGCCACTTCGTGACCGACTCCTCGGCGAGCCGCAGTGGCGATCCGATCCGACGCATAGCCCGCGGCAGCGCACTCACCGGGCTCGGCGCACTCGTCGCAGCGGGGGGCGGGGTCGCCTTGACCTTGATGATTGCTCGCGCGTTCCTCCCTGAGGTTGCCGGCACGTTCTTCGCGAGCACCACACTCTTTCTGATCGTCGGCACTTTGGCGCAACTCGGCACGGACGTCGGCCTGGTCCGCTACCTGTCCGCGCACTCCGCTACGGGCCAGGAACACCGGCTGACTGAGACACTGCGGATCGCGCTGTTGCCGGTGCTCGCGGTGTCGTTGTGCTGCGCTGTTGCATTGGGGCTGCTGGCTTCGCCATTGGCGGATTGGATTGGCTCCTCCGCGGTTCATGACGACGCCACATTGATGCTCAGGTGGCTGGCACCTTTCGTGCCAGTCGTCGCTG
>JAABUR0100006164.1_pt1 | contig 14829 bp, 10 predicted proteins | sample 5560091 | NCBI WGS metagenome assembly JAABUR01 (sample SAMN10711879, study PRJNA513375) | rock metagenome | isolation source: Antarctica rocks | place: Antarctica: Victoria Land, University Valley sud
CGGCTATCGGAGAGCCTGTGCCGAGGCACTGGGGAGATTAAAGGACCCGACTCGGCCAGGAGATGCCCTCTGGATCTTCCGCGCCTGTTCGCTGATGCCCGGGGCGGTTGCCGACCTCCCCCGCCTCGTCGAACGCGCGGAACGTGACCTCGCGAGCAAAGAGGGACGTACTTTTTCACTATTACCTGTTTATATTTTCCCATTGCTAGATCTCTTGAGAAGCGATCGGGATGATTTCCTCAGACGCAGAGGAGTGTATGCGCCGGGGTTCGGATTGCCGAAAAACTTCTGGGGATATCCACCAACGGGAAACAATGATCCTCTCTTGCTGCCCTTGAACGCTCTGGCTCACCACCGCTTGGATCACCCCGAGGAGGCCCGTCGCTGGCTCGCCAAGGCCAGAGAATGGGCGGACCTGCTCCCGACGTTGATGAGCGTTGGGGATCAGGGGATGCTGAAATACACCGTCTGGAGCCGGGCGGAATTCCAGGTCCTGCTTCGGGAGGCGGAGTCGCTCATCGAACCGAAGTAGGACCATACGCACCTCAACCTCTGCGTGGTCTAGTCGTCCGAAGATTAGGCATATATTCACATAATTGATTTTGTTTATAGACACGCCCGCACCCACGTCGGCGAGTCGGACAGCCACGGCGAAGACTCGCCCGATGTCGGCAGTTGGACTTGTAACCTTTCGCGTCCTTCGCTTCTAAGACTCAATAGAGAGCGGAGGCGGGGAAACCTCCGATGACCATCGAGGGCAGGAGTTCGGTCATGTCGCGATTCCTTAGCATCGTGCTGTTTGCGGCCATGTCGGCCTTGATCGCCCCGCCGGCAACGCGCGCCGACGAGCCCCCGCCCGCCGAGACCCCGGCCGCCATCGAGAAGCCGGCCGAGGCGGTGCTCCGCGAGGCGGGCCTGACGCCGAACTTACCCTCCTACGTCCTGCAGGAGGAGATCGCGGCCATCGTCCTTGCTAACGAGATCCAGCAACTCGAGGCCGCCCAGGCGATTCGAAAGAATGAGTACCAGGCGCTCGAGCGGCGGTACAACTCCAAGAAGGGGGAAGCCAGCCGGCTGAGGAGCGAGGCCATCCAGTGGACTTCCGAGTACAACTCGGAGACGAAGCGCTATGAGCGGAAAGAAACCAGGGATGAATCCAAGCTTTCCCAAGCCCGGTCCATCGATGACGAAGCGGACCGGATCCAACGAGAAGCCCAAGCCGTCGAGTGGGAGGCCGCCGCGGGCCAGCGGGAGATTCGAGAAGGATTCCTCCGCCATCGCATGCTCGTGAGCCGGGCCATGAATCGGTACGCGGCGCTCGCCGCCAGGCCCGAGATCAAGGCCGCGCTGCGAGAGCTGAACCGGGGCACCCGCCCGAAGGTGGCGCTGGGGCCGATCGCGGCCTACCGGCAGAATGTGCTCAAGCAGTCGGTCGACACCCTGGCCGCGGTGGGCTACCGACGGGACGGCGACCTGTACTGGCTGCCCGAGGATGCCGAGTTCATCAAGCGAGGCGGCCAGGCCCGCCTGCTGTGGCGAGAGGTCGCCATGCACGAACGGCGACTGGCATCGCCCGGGTCGGCGGCTCCCGCCGCGGCGACCGGGTCCGCACCTCTCGGCCCGGAGAGGACGCGACCGGTCGCAACGCCGACCGTCCCGTCCCGGTCGCCGGTGGCCGTCGCTCCTGCGCCCGGCGCGGCACGGACCACTACGCCGCCCGTGGTCAAACCGTTGACCGCCGCCCAGGTCGCCGCCAAGCGGGCCGAGTTGGTCCGCCGCGTTCGCGAGCTACGCGAGCAGGCCGACGCCATCCAGGAGCGCCGCGAGGTCATTCGCACCGAGGGGGAGGCCGGCGATGCCCTGGACGAGATCAACAGGGCCAACCGCAAGGCGCGTCGGGCGAAACTCGGGACCAAGCCGGGGTGGTCGCCAGCCCTTCAGGAACTGGAAGACCTGGAGCGGGCCATCAGGACAGAGGAGATCCCCCTGACGCGAGACGGCGAACTGCTGAAGGTGGACGTCCGGCTCAATGGTAAGCCCGCCTCGCTGGTCGTCGATCCGGCGGCGGAATGGGTCAAGCTCCCCGATCAACTGGCCGCCGAGCTGGGCATTCAGCCCGCCCCCGACGCCCGGACGGTCTCCCTGAGCCTCGGCGACGGCCGGACCGTTCGGGCTCGACTGGCGAGAATCCCGTCTCTCCAGGTGGGCTCCATCACGGACGAAGGCGTCGCGTGCCTCATCCTGCCGCCCGGGTCCGGGGATGGGCCGCCGGTGCTGGGAGGTATCTCGCTGAACCGGGTCGTCGCCGAACTCGATGGCGAGTCGGCGACCTTGACCTTGACGCGGGTGGACCCGCCACCCACGGCGACGCCCGACCACTCGACTCAGAAGTCGGAGAGGGGCGGGAACGACGCCCTCCGATCCCCGGGGGATCCACCTGTCAGTCGACATCCGGGGCGCGATACACCTCGGCCTCGATCGGCTCCTTGACCTCGCCGAGCTTCACGAAGCGCCGACCGGAGGGGAGGCGGACGTTGAAGGCGGCGAACGTCTCGCGGGGTGACTGCCCGGGCGCGACGGCCGAGGGGGCGAGGACGTCTGCGTCGACCCACTCGGCCGCGGTCTCGTCGAGCATCTCGGGCGTGAGCCGGTCGTGGACGATCACCAGGCGGTCGCGGACGCGTTCCCATTCGGCCACGGAGAGCGAGGTCTCCTGACTGAACCGCTGGCGAAGCGTCACCTCGAGGTCGGCGAGCGCCTGCTCCTGCATCTGCCCTCGAGTCGCTTCGACCAGGGCGTCGTCCGCTTCGAACTGCGACTCGGTTGCGATGGCGCGGATTTCGCGTTCGGTGGGGCCGCCCCGGCCGTTCCGCCAGTCCATCTCGTCGGCGTAGGCCGTCTCGAAGACCGCGGCGAACTCGCCGGCGCGGACCGGGATCGCCGGGCGCGCGGGGCGCGCCGCGAGGAACTCCCGATAGAGGCCCCGGGGATCGAGCCCGGGCCGACGCTCGATGATGTGGCCCGGCTGGTGGTCCAGGCCTCCCCCCTGGACCGTGTTGGTGAACGTCACCCGCGTGCCGTCGTCGTAGCGCGAGATGAAGTCCATCCAGGCGCCGGCCGCGGGGTGCTCGTAGACCACGGCGACTACGGCCTGCTCCGGATTGACCCACGCATGCAACCGGAAGCCCGTCATCTCCCGGAACTCGTACAGGCCCGCGTCCTCGAAGCCGAGCCCCGGCAACGGCTCGACCAGTGCCTCGATCGCCTCCTCATCTTCCCAATCGATGGCATCGGCCGCCTGGAGATGGATACGCGGCGGGGTCGCGGCACTCGCGGCGTCCTGGGCCTGACCCTTGAGCTCGCGAAACAGTCGGCGGAACCTGGCGCGGACCGTCAGGACGAAGACGACCACCGCCAGGATCATCAAGAGGAACAACGCACCCAGGACTTGCAGGATTAGGCCCATCCCCTCGCTCCTTCGCTGCTCGAATACCGACGCCACTCCGACCGGGGGCCGTCCGATCGTCCGGTCGGCGGGGGCCATTATCCACAAGATTGCGCCGGCGGCCACAGTCGCGGGTCGTGCCCGATCACCGGCCTTACTGCCCATTCAGACAGCGATCTGGCGATGACCGGACGCGGGCCCACCGCCATTTTTCGGTTTGCGGCCTAACATTTCTCCGCCCGAGACGTCATCAGTAGGGGACGTATCCATCACTTACCGACGGGAGGGTGGGGTACGTGCCGGGGATCCGTGAGGGCCCCGGGAACCCCCGTCGAGACGAGGACGTCTACAGAGGTAGGCTCGCGTTCGCGGGCAGGTGTCGTCTCCGGGCGTCGATTTCGAGAGCCGCTTCCCCAGAGGAGGGGTACGCCATGAGGTTACGAGGTGGTCCATTCCTGTCCCTGGTCGCGCTGGCCGCGCTGTCGACGGGTCAACAGGCCCGGGCGCAGGGGTTCCTGATCGACCGCCGGCCGCATGTGCCGGTCGCGCGGTCGTATGAAATCCGCGAGGTGACGGTCGATGCGCGGGTCCGCGACCAGGTCGCCGAGGTGCAGGTCTCGCAGACCTTCCACAACCCCGGATCATTCGTCCTCGAATCGGAGTACCTGTTCCCACTGCCCGAGGAGGGGGCGATCCAGAACTTCGTGCTCATGGTCGACGGCAAGGAGATGCCCGGCCGGCTCTTGCCCAAGGACGAGGCGCGGCGGATTTACGAGGAGATCGTCCGGACCAAGCGCGACCCCGCGCTGCTCGAGTACATGGGACGCGGGATGTTCCGGACCAGCGTCTTCCCGATCCCGCCCGGGGCCGACCGCAAGGTCACGATGCGCTACACCCAGCTCTGCAAGCGGGAGCGCGACGTCGTCGAGTTCGCGTATCCCTTCGCCACCCAGAAATTCACCGCCAAGCCGATCCGGAGGCTGGCGCTGGAGCTCCACATCCGGGCACGCGACTCCATCAAGTCGCTGTATTGCCCCTCGCACGACGCCCGGATCGTCCGCGAGGGCGACCGTGAGGCCCGCGTCACGCTCGAGCAACGCGACGTGGTCCCGTCGACCGATTTCCGGCTGCTCTACACGATGGCCGAGGGGACGGTCGGCGCCACGGTCCTCAGCACCCGGTCGAGCGAAGGGGACGACGGCTTCTTCCTGCTCCTGGCCAGCCCGGACGTCAAGGCGGCCGACGTCCCCCCCCGCGCCAAGACCGTGGTCTTCGTCCTCGACCGCTCGGGATCGATGTCGGGCAAGAAGATCGAGCAGGCGCGTCGGGCCCTCGTCTCGCTGCTCAACAACCTCCGCGACGACGACATGTTCAACATCGTCGTCTACGACGACCGGGTCGAGAGCTACAAGCCCGAGCTCCAACGATACTCCTCGAGCACGCGCGCCGAGGCCGTCCGGTTCGTCGAGAATATCCGCGAGGGGGGGAGCACCAACATCGACTCGGCGCTGACGACCGCCCTGGGGATGATCCAGGACGACTCGCGCCCCAGCTATGTGCTCTTCTTCACGGACGGCCTCCCCACCGCGGGCGAGACCAAGGAGATGGCCATCGCCGAGAACAGCCGCAAGGCCAACGCCCGGCGCGCCCGGATCTTCGCCTTCGGCGTCGGGTTCGACGTCAATGCTCGGCTGCTCGACCGGCTCAGCGGCGGCAACGGCGGCACCAGCGAGTACGTCAAGCCCGACCAGGACATCGAGGCGAGCGTCGCCCGGTTCGGGGGGAGGCTGACCAGTCCCGTCCTGTCCGACATCCGGATCGAGCTGGCCAACACCGACGTGAACCGCACCTACCCCCGCGACCTCCCCGACCTCTTCGAAGGGGGACAAATCGTCTGGGTGGGCCGCTACCGACAGTCGGGCCCGACCACCATCCGCCTCTCCGGCAAGGTCGGCGACGAGCGGAGGAGCTTCGAATTCCCCGCCGAGCTCACCGGTCCCGGCCGCGGGTCCGGGTACGACTTCGTCGAGAAGCTCTGGGCCATGCGGCGGGTCGGATCGATCATCGACCAGATCGACCTGCAAGGGGCCAACAAAGAGCTGACCGACGAGCTGGTCGCGCTCAGCACCAGGTACGGCATCCTCACCCCCTACACGTCGTTCCTGGCCGACGAGCGGGTCTCGCTCCACGCCCGTCGCGAGAACGCCGCCACCACCTCGCGTTCGCTTCGTGCCCTGGAGAACGTCACTGGACAGGCCGGAGTCACCCAGCGCAGCAGGAAGCAGGACCTCCTGGCTGCCACCCGCACGCCCGCGCCTGCCTCGCCTTCTTACATGAGGGGGATGAGTGGCATGGCCGGGGGGATGAGTGGCATGGGCATGAGCATGGGTGGCCGGGGAGGGGCGGGCATGGGCGTACCGAAAGGTGCGTCCGAGGGTTTCGGAGGATACTCGGCGACATCGGGCATCGTGGTGCAGGATGTCGAGGGGAAAGAGTCGGTCGTCACCTCCGTCCGCCAGGTGGGGGCGAAGACCTTCTATCGCAAGGCCGACCGCTGGGTCGACTCCTCGGTCGGGCCCGCCCAGGACGCCAAGGCGACCGTGATCCGCCAGTTCAGCGACGAATTCTTCGCGCTCGCCAACGGGCAGAAGAACGAGATGAATCAGTACCTGACCTTCGACGAGCCCGTGACGGTGGACCTCGACGGCCGCGTCTATCGGATCGAGCCCGCATCTCGGTAGCGGCAGGTTCCGCCCTCACGATCCCCAGGACGAGCGTCGTGCCCCACCTCCGGGGTCCGACGCTCGTCCCCTTTCCCTCGCGAGATCCGGCCGGATTGGGCTACACTGGGCCTTGAAACACTTCTACCAGTGGAATCGAGGCGACCTCACGATTCAGCGAGAACGGCGCCCGATGCAAGCACGATGCGGATGGTCGGGACGCCCGGGGAGTCTTGCCGCGCCCCCCGCAGGCCTCGAAACCCCCTGGCCACACGGCAAGGTATTGAGGCTGGAGAGAGTCCGGGTGCTTCGCGGTCCGGTCGAGATCCTGCGCGGGGTCGACCTGACGTTCGAGCCGGAAAGGCGATATGTGCTGATCGGGGCGTCGGGTTCGGGCAAGAGTACCCTGTTGAGGCTCTTGAATCGCCTCGAAGACCCGGGCGACGGCCGGATCACCGTGGGTTCGATCGCCCTGAACTCGCTCCCGATCCGGGCGGTTCGACGGGGGGTGGGCCTGGTCTTGCAGGATGCCCGCCCGCTGCCCGGATCGGTCGCGGAGAACCTGGCGTATCCGTTCCAGGTCCGCGGCCTGCCCACGCCCGACCCCCGGCAGATGGCCGAGGCGGTCATCGAGGTGGGACTGGAGCCCCGCCTCCTCGACCGCGATTCCGCCGGCCTCTCGGGGGGAGAGCGCCAGCGCCTGGCGATCGCCGTCGCGCTGGGCGTCGGGCCGGAATTCCTCGCGCTCGACGAGCCGACGGCGGGGCTGGACCCCTCCTCGGCGCGCCAGGTCGCCGACTGCCTGGAGCGACGTTTCAGGTCGACCGGCCTGCGGACGGTCGTCGTGACCCATCACCGCGAGCACGCCGCCTGGCTGGGAGACACGACCGCGGTCCTCGACGCCGGCAGGATCGTCGATTGTGGGCCGACCGCCGAGGTCCTGGCACGGACCGACGCGAGGGCCTGGTCCGTGGAGGGGCCCCCGGGCGAATACCCGCGATGAACCCGACCGAGGGGCCGACGTGGCCGGGCCTGGCACTGGCCGCGCTGCCGATGCTGGGGGCCATGGCGGTCCTGGGATGGCGAGGGCTCGGCCAGGTCCGCGCGCTCGCCGTGGGGGCGACGCGGCTGGTCCTCCAGATGTCGCTGCTGGGGCTCGTGCTCGGGTCGCTCTTCGAGGCCGACAGCCCGTGGCTCGTGCTGGCGGTCGCCCTGATCATGCTGGCGGCCTCGGCCTACACCGTGGGCTCGCGCCAGCGCGCGCATTCCCGGACCCTTCGACTGGAGGGCTTCGGCGCGATGCTCATCGGCGCGGCGGTCGTCATGGCCGTGGCCACGCGACTCGCCCTGGAGGTGTCGCCGTGGTACGACCCGAGGACGGTCATCCCGATGCTCGGCATGATCCTGGGGAATAGCGTGAACGGCGTGGCGCTCGCGGCCGAGCGCCTCGAGAGCGAGTTGCGCGGCGAGCGCGATCGGGTCGAATGGCGGCTCACGCTCGGCGCCACGGCCCGGCAGGCGGCGGGTCCCGCCCTCCGTGCCGCGGTCCGGGCGGCCCTCACGCCCACGATCAACGGCATGATGATCGCCGGGATCGTCGCCATCCCCGGGATGATGACCGGCCAGATCCTCGCGGGCGCCTCCGTCGATCAGGCCTTGCGCTATCAAATCCTCCTCTACTTCCTCATCGCCGGGACGGTGGCGATCAGTACGCTGGTGATGCTGGCCCTCCGCCTCCGCCACTATTTCACCCCCGCGGACCAACTCCGACCCGAGGCGTTCGAGCCTTGATCCCCCGGTAAGCCCGCTCGATTTCCAGGCCTGAGGCGTGGACGTGGGTGAGCGACGACGTTGCGTTTACCCGGGCTGCTTCCGCCACACGCCGAGGACCGATTTGCCCGCCGAGAATCCGATCAGGGGGTCGACGACCCGGGAGAGACGCACCATATACCGGTCCCAGACCGCGACCTGCGCAGGGCTGGGCATCGCGCTGCGGAGGAGCAGCCGATTGCCGGCCGACGCGATCAGGCCGACCGCGTCGAGGTACGACAGGCGGACGAGATCGAGGCCCGTCGGCGTGAGTGCCCGCAGGGTCGTTCTTGTGTACCGCCGATGGTGGCCGATGGCCCGATCGAACGGAGAATAGAGCCACGGATGCGCGGGCGAGAGGACCACGACGTGGCCGCCCGGACGGAGGAACTCCCCGGCGCGGGCCAGTTCCCCCGCGTCGTCCTCGATATGCTCCAACACGTCGATATAGAGCAAGGTGTCGTAGGCCGGCTCGCGGTCCAGCCCTTCGAGCGTGCCGACCTCGACCCGGCAGCAAGCCGGCAGCTCGCCGGAGTCGATCGCCTTGGAGAGCCGCCCGGCGAGCCCTTCGTCGGGCTCCAGGCAGACCCAGCGGCGTTGGTTGCCTCGGCAGAGCCGTTTCGTCGTGCCCCCGAGGCCGGCTCCGACCTCGAGCACGACCTCGCCCAGGAAGGGGGCGACCTGGTCCGCGAGGTAAGTCTTCCACCGGGTCGCGCCGGCGAACAGCTCGAGCTCGGAGCCGACGTAGGTATAATCCGATTCCATTATTCCGATTCGTCGAGGGGTCGGGCGTCGCCGACGAAGTGGCCGTAATCCCTCCGCGGCAGGAAGGATGACGCATTTCGGCCGCCGAGGATGACCATGCTGAAGATCAGCATGAACGTGAGCGACTGGAAGATCAGGATCGCCAGGATGCCCGCGCTGTACGTGGCCCAGCCGGGGATCGCCCAGTCGGTGAGGACGCGGATGGCGACGATCGCCAGGATGCCGCACGAGGCCGCGGCCATGATGAAGGTCGAGACGATCAGCATGCGGATGCCGACGATGTCGCTGTACACGGAGATCGCGCTCAGGCCGTGGACGATGAGCCCGACGAAATTCATCTTCGACGCGCCATGCAGCCGCTTCGACCGACGGGTGGGGATCGTGCAGAAGGGCTGGCGCGAGCGCATCGCCGCGGCGGCATAGTGATTCCAGAGGTCCGAGACGACGACCAGGCTGCCGAGCCTCTCGCGGGGGATGACGCTGAAATTGCCGACCCGGACCCCGTAGCCGGTCAGGACGCGGTGTGCGGCCTTGTAGAGGACATAGAAGGCCCGGAAGAGCCACGATTCCGATCGGCGTGTCCTCTCGGCGAAGACGATTTTCCTCCCATCCTCTGCGCGGCACCTCTCCAGGAGACGGGGGACGTCCCGGGGGTCGTCCTCGCCGTCGCCGTCCATCACCACCAGGGCCTCACACCGGCCGTGGTCCTCCACGTAGGCCATGCTCACGGCCAGCGCCCTCTGGTGCCCGAGGTTCCTCCTCAGGGGGAGGACATCCACGCTCCGGAGGGCCTGAAACGAGGGGGAGGACGCCCGACGGACCCGAGGGTCGGAGGAGCCGTCGTCCACCGCGAGCACGCCCGCATTCAGCCCCTCCCCCGCCAGGACGGCGTCCAGATGCTCGAGGAGGAGATCGAACGCGATCCAGTCATTATAGAGGGGCACAAGAATTAATAACTCTTCATGAACCGCGGGAGATTCCCCCATCGAAGTTCGATCCCTTCGGACCCCACGGCGGGACTCTCGAGCGACTTCCGACCGTGCCGGCCATCATCGGCCATGCAAGCCCGGCGGTCAATCGGCCCGGATCCTCTCCCGAAAGAGGCCGCCGCCGTATCGAGAGTTGGCACGGGAAGGGTTATGCTGCGGGTCGTAAACTCTCTCTTCCGACCTTTCCTGCGGAGAATCTCGGAGATGCGAATCCTCGGACTCGTGGCCACCCTCTTGCTCGGCCAGACGATCTCATCCGCTCAGACCGAGCGGCCGAACGACTCCAAGCTCGGTGCCAGGCCACCCGAGGGGGCCGTCGTGCTCTTCGACGGCAAGGACCTCGGCGGCTGGGTGGGGAAAGATGGCAAGGCCCCCGCCTCCTGGCCCGTGACGACCGGGTTCTTCACCGTGGGCGTCGGCCAGGGTGTGATCCAGACGGAGAAGACCTTCGGCGACTTCCAGCTCCACCTGGAATTCAACGTGCCCCTCATGCCCGAGGCCAAAGGGCAGGCGCGTGGAAACAGCGGGGTGTATCTGGGCGGGATTTACGAACTGCAGGTCCTCGACTCGTACGGCTTGACCCCCAAGTCGAACGACTGCGGCGCCATCTACCAGCAGGTGGTCCCCAAGGTCAACGCTTGCAAGCCGCCGCTCCAGTGGCAGACCTACGACGTCACCTTCCACAAGGCCAGGGGCGAAGGGGGCAAGGTCTCCAGGAAGGCCCGCCTGACGGTCCTCCAGAACGGTATCAAGATCATCGACGACGCCGAGATCTCGCCGACCCCCGGCGGCGCCCGCATCGAGGAAGGTGAGGACGGGCCGCTCCTGCTCCAGGATCATCACAACAAGGTCGAGTTCCGCAACATCTGGATCAAGCCGATCTCCTCCTGAATCGCCGCGGGAGGCGGAGGGCGGGGATCGAAGGCCGGAGGATGTGAGCCGCCGAGGGATGGGCCTCGGCGGTTCGATCAGTCCCCCGCCGCGGCGCGTAGGGCTTCCAAAGCGGGCTCGTAGGTCGGCTCCTGGGCGATCTCGGGGACGATCTCCACGTATCGGATCGTGTCCGAAGCGTCGACGACGAAGACGGCCCGCGCCAGGAGCGGCATCGGGAGGCCGCGGATCAAGACGCCGTACGCCTCGCCGAAGCTGTGGTCGTGGACGTCCGACAGGTTGCTCATGTTCTCGATCTTCGCGTCGGTGCAGAATCGAGCCTGGGCGAACGGCAGGTCGAGGCTGACGGTATAGGCGGCGACCCGATCGCCGAGCGATTGCAACTCCTCGGCGAACCTCTGGGTCTGCCGGTTGCAGACCGGGGTGTCGAGCGAGGGGACGACGTTGAAGATCCGAGGCTTGCCCGAGGTGTCCGCCAGCGAGATCACGCTCAGGCCCGCCCCCACGCAGGTGAAACCGGGCGCCTTGTCTCCCGCCTTGAGCCTGGGCCCGACCAGCTCGATCGGATTCCCCTTGAACGTGACTTCCCCGGTGCGCGTCTCGGCCATCGTCGTCTCTCCTGGGTGGTGTTCGATCGCGGGGATCCTACGCGGTAGGCCCGCGAATTCTCCCCAACAGTAGTCGGTGGCCGCCCCTCGCCGCAAGCGAAACGAAGCGAGGGGGGCGGCAAGCACCGAGGCGCCTCCCCCTTCCGAGAAGGCTGGCCCCGATCTTCGCCGGGCGTCCGGCAAGACACTCGGCTCGAGCTCTCGGTCGGATTGGACGTCCCCATCGCGACTTGAGCGGTCCTCTCGCGCCGACGACATCTCCGAAACAATTCGTGAACAAAGTCGTGCTATTAGAGATTCGAGTCCTTGCCGTTGTGGATGGGGAGGATTATCATTGCCCGCGTATCGTCCTCATCTCGACCCCGTTGTGCACCGAAACCACCCGATCCCGGCCCAGCCCCCCGCGGAGTTATGTCCACGGTTGCGCAGTCATTGCTCACCTCGTCCTTATTCCTCGCCTCGTTGGAGTGCCGCTGATGCGCGGGCGGTGGCCATGGATCGTCGGCCTGGGATTGCTCCTGGCGTCGGCATGGGGCGGGTATCGGGCCTTCGACTCCTGGAGGTATCGGGAGGGCATGCGGATGGCCCAGGCGAAGATCGCCTCCGGCTCTCCCGCCCTGGCGCGTCGGGCCCTGACCGAGGTCGTGGGGAGGTGGCCGGGCCGTGGCGAGGCCGAATACCTGCTGGGCGCCTGCGAGTTCGCCCTCGGGCGTGTTGGCGCGGCCGATGCCGCCTGGGCGCGAGTGCCCCCGGAATCCTCCTTCGGGCCGCATGCCGCCCTGATGCAGGCCCGCTCGGCGCTGAAGGGCCACCGGTTCGTCGTGGCCGAACGATTCCTGCCGACGGCCCTGGAGGCCAGCGGGCCCAACGGGATTGAGGCCCGCGAAACCCTGATTCGACTCTATAAGCTCCAGGGGCGTTACGAGGAGGCTCGCCGCCTTGTCCAGGAGGGCTGGGACGTCTACCCCGACCGGGTCGGCAGCCTCCAGCAACTCTGGCGGCTCGATACGGTGGATCCCCTGCCGCTCGAGGATCAGCGGAGCACGCTGGAGGTGGCGGCGCAATGGGCCCCGGACGACGACCGGATCTGGCTGGGCCAGGCCCACCTGCTGATGCGGACCGGCCGCTACGACGAGGCCGCCCGCCGGCTGGAAGACTGTCGGCGGCGGCGGCCGCGCGACCCGGCGATCTGGCGGTCATGGCTGGTCCTGTCGCTGGCCGCGCAGGACGTGCCCCAGGTCCGTCGAGCCCTGCGCCACCTGCCGACCGACCGCGTCCCGCCGGCCGAGGTCCTCTCCCTCCGGGCCTGGTTCGCCGCCCGCGAAGGCGACCCCGAGCGGGAGCGGCGGGCCTTGGTCGAGCTCGTCGCCATGGCCCCCGGCTACATCCAGGCCTTCGAGCGGCTGGTCGGCCTCACCGTCCGGGCGGGCGCCGTCGAGCAGGCCGCGCGGCTTCGCGCGCGCAAGACGGAGCTCGACCGGATCAAGACCCTCTACTCCGACCGCCTCTTCCAGCCCAACCCGGTCGCCGACTCGGCGAACCTGGCCCGCTGGGCGGAAGCCCTGGGCCGCTGGTTCGAGGCACGCGGCTGGTGGTCGCTCGCCTCCCGACGCGATCCGGGCAACCCCGAGGCCGCGTCCGCCCTGGGACGGATCGCCGCGGCCGAGCGTCGGGCCGCGGCCGGGCCGACGCTCGACGGGCTGCTGGCCGGACTCGGCCCGGCCGAGCTCGATGGCCGCGGGCATCCCGCCCCTCGCCCCGCGGCGGACGGCCCGAGGCCCGACTTCGTCGACGACGCCGAGGCCGCCGGGCTCCGCTTCACCTACCAGCCCGGCCAGACCCTCCAGCGTCAGATCCCCGAGACCATGGGGAGCGGCATCGGCCTGCTCGACTTCGATGGCGACGGCTGGCTCGACGTGTATCTCGTGCAGGGGGGGCCCTTCCCCCCCGCCCCCGGATCGTCCCGGGGGGACGGAGATCGCCTCTTCCGCAACCGCGGTGACGGGAGGTTCGCGGATGTCACCGAGGAGGCCGGAATCGCCGGGCTGGCCCAGGGCTACGGCCACGGCGTGGCCGTCGGCGACTTCGACAACGACGGCGACCCCGACCTGTTCCTCACCCGCTGGCAGTCCTATGCGCTCTATCGCAACAAGGGGGATGGCACCTTCGAGGACGCCACCGAGGCCGCGGGGCTCGGCGGCGCTCGCGACTGGCCCACCTCGTCGGCATTCGCCGACCTGGACAACGATGGCGACCTCGACCTTTACGTCTGCCATTACCTCGTCTGGGATCCCTCCAACCCGCCCCTCTGTCCCGAAGGCGACATCAACCGCCTCTGCAACCCGGGCCGGTTCCCGTCACTGCCGGACCGGCTGTACCGCAACGACACAGGCCGGTTCGTCGAGGTGACCGAGGAAGCCGGGATCGTCGACACCCACGGGCGCGGGATGGGCGTCGTGGCCGCCGATTACGACGGCGACGGCCTGGTCGACCTCTACGTCGCCAACGACCAGACGGCCAACTTCCTCTTCCGCAACCTGGGCGGGATGCGATTCGACGAGATCGGCCACTCGGCCGGGGTGGCCGCCGGCAGCAACGGCGGCTATCAGGCGGGCATGGGCGTCGCCTCCGGCGACCTCGACGGCGACGGCCACCCCGACCTGGCCGTCACGAACTTCTACGGCGAGTCGACGGCCTTCTACCAGAACCTGGGCGGGGGCCTCTTCAGCGACCTCACCGCGGCCATCGGACTGGCCGTGCCCACCCGCTACCGGCTGGGCTTCGGGATCGCCTTCCTCGATTTCAACAACGACGCTCGCCTCGACCTCGCCACCGCCAACGGGCACGTCGACGACTTTCGGCCGGAGACCCCCTACGCCATGCCCGCCCAGCTCTTCGCCGGCGGCGACGGGGGACGACTGGCCGACGTGACCGACCGGGCCGGGCCCGCCTTCCAGGCGGAGCGGGTCGGCCGGGCGCTGGCCGTCGGCGACCTGGACAACGACGGCCGCCAGGATATGCTCATCGTCGCGCTCGACGGCCCCCTGGCCTACTTCAGGAACCGCACCGGCGGCGGCCACTCCGTGACCTTCCGACTCGAGGGGACCGCCGCGAACCGTGACGCCGTCGGCGCCCGCGTCGCCGTGATCGCCCGCGGCCGGCGCCGGACGGCCTGGCGACTCGGCGGGGGAAGCTACCAGTCCTCATCCGATCCCCGGCTCCACTTCGGCCTGGGTGAGGCCGATCGAGTCGAGTCGGTGGAGGTCGCCTGGCCCTCGGGTCGGGTCGATCGCTTCGACGGCCTTCCGGCCGACTCCGCCTACACGCTCCGCGAGGGTGACGACACGCCCCGCCCCCTCCCGGGCTACTGGAGGTGAACGCCGTGTCCCTCGGTCGCTTTTTTATCCCGGGTTCACGCGCTGGCTGTCCCTCGTCGCGGGAATCGCATCACGTATCGCCGTCGGGCCCCCGGCACCTTCGCTCTTGGTCCCGGCGCGAGATTGACACGGGAGGATCTTTTTTAAGAATCAGTCGGTTTCCATCGTTCCGGACCTTGATCACATGGCATGAGGGGTCCGTCGTTGGCGTATCTATAAAAGTCG
>JAABUR0100006167.1_pt1 | contig 14822 bp, 14 predicted proteins | sample 5560091 | NCBI WGS metagenome assembly JAABUR01 (sample SAMN10711879, study PRJNA513375) | rock metagenome | isolation source: Antarctica rocks | place: Antarctica: Victoria Land, University Valley sud
CGCGCGTCACGAGCGCGTGGCGCGGTGCGACCTCGCCGGCGTACGGATCGGCAGCCGCGATCCGGCGCGCGTGCAGCGCGCGGTTGAGCACCGCGAGCGCGGCGGCGACCGTCTCGCCGGCCTCACGTCCGGCCGCGCGCTTGAGCCAGGCCTCCGCGCCCGCCTCGCCATCGAGCGGATCGGCTGCGATGACCGTCGCGCGGGTGACGTCGACCGGCGTCGCGTCCGGCTCGGCGCGGCGGGAGCGGCGCCGGCGGCGCCTCCAGCGCGCCGATGACCACCACCTGCTGCGCCTCGTCGCCCGCGTAGCGGCGCACGACGTGACGGCCCGGATCGGGTCCGAGCCGCCCGGGCAGCTCCCACTGGACGAAGCCGAAGTACCCGGGCGTGCTACTCGCCCTTGTGGGCGGCGCTGCCGCGCCTGGTGGCGTCGACCGCGTACTTGGACGGCTTGCGCGCGACGGTCGGGTTGTCGATCTCGTCGAGCCGGTCGATCAGCTTGATCCACTGCTCGGGCTTGAGGATCGCGTCGACCTGCTTGGCCGCCCGCGTGTTCGCCCCGTAGAGCGGGCGGAAGCCGACGTGGATGTGGTCGGCGTGATCGCTCATCGCGAGCGTGTTGTCCGCGCCCTCGAACGTCATCAGAGAAATGATCTGGTGCGGCTTCATCGTGCCCTGGAGCGTCAGCAGGCGCTGGATCGCCAGCTCGGTGACCGAGCCCTCGCCCTGGTGGCCGGCGATCGGCACGCCGTTGATCGCGGCGATGTCGACCGCGGTGCCCGTGGTGTGCTCGGACACGTTGCCCGAGGCGGTGAGGTAGGAGTGCCCGCAGCGCAGCGAGGTGACGGTCGGCTTGAGCCCCGAGGTGACCAGGAACTCGAGCGTCGCCAGCACGCGGCGGTCGATCTGGCCGCTGCGGATGTCGTCGCGGCCGCAGCCGTAGATCCGCACGTTCGGGTCGGCCAGGACGCGCTCGGTGAGCGACTCCTTGCTCATCAGCAGGATCTGGCCGATCGACGGGATCTCCGCGTCCTTGCCGACGAACGGGTTGCGGTTCGCCGCGCGGTAGATGGCGGTCGACTCGAGCAGCTTCCAGCCGTCCAGGATCGGCTTGGGGTCGATCCGCGGGGCGCCGCGGCCGGCGGGGCGGATCTCGAACAGGAGGTGCGGCGCGGTGCGCTGGGAGACGCGGCCGATGCGGCCCAGCACGGTCCCGGCGGTGACGCGGGCGCCGCGCTCGAGCGGCTTCATCTTCACGTCGGCGCGGTCGAGCCCGAAGACGCGGTCGAGGTAGCTGCTGAAGTCGCCCGACAGCTGGTCGGTCTGGTCCTTGCCCCCGGCGGCCGAGGCGTTCGGCCGGTCCGGGTTGGCGAACAGGCGCTCCTTGGCGGGTGCCGCGGACGGCTTCGCCGCGCGCCGGGTCTCGGCTGCGGCCTTGCGCTCCCTGGCCGCCTTGCGCGCCTTCGCCTCGGACTCGGTGGTCACCGATGCCGGGCGCTCGGGCGCCGCGTCGCGGGCCGGCAGCTGCAGCTCGCGGGCGACCGCCGTCGGGTCGATCTTGCGCCGCTTGGGCGTCGGGAAGGACTCGACGACCTGCTTGAGGTGCGCGTACGTGTACGTGTTGCCGTAGACGTCCTGCATCGTCACGAAGCTGCCGAGCCGGCGGCTGTGGCCCACCTTGACGATCCGCCCGTCGTTGACGGCCACCACCGGCGCGCCGGACTTGGCGAAGATCTTGATCCCGTTGCGCTCCCCGGTGGACTCGACGCTGTAGGCGGCGTTCGGCTCGCCTGCGGCGTCCTCCAGGTCGCGGCGCGTGACCTCCTTGGCGTACGTCGCCTTGGCCTGCACCGGGAAGCGTCCCTGCGTGAGGCCGGAGAGCGAGCCGACGAGGTCGGCCGGCAGCCCGCCGATCAGGCGCGCGCGCAGGATCACCGAGTCGACGTACCAGTCGGCGTGGTTGTAGGCGAAGATCGCGGCGCGCAGGTCCTGGTCGGCGCCGGCGGCGCGCAGGTAGCGCGCGGCCGCGAAGATCGCGTCAACCGGGTTGAAGGGGTCCTTCTCGCCGTCGCCGTTGGCGTCGACGCCGTACATGTCCCAGGTGGAGGGCATGAACTGCATCCAGCCGAGCGCGCCGGCGGAGGAGACGTTGAGGTTGCGGCCGTAGTCGGTCTCGATCTCGTTGATCGCCGCGAGGATCTCCCAGCGGACGCCGTACTCGATCCCGGCGGCCTGGTAGATCGGGAGCAGGAAGGGCGGGATGCGGAACTTCTCGATGAAGAAGTTCGGGACGCCGATCGGGGCCGCGCCGGGCGTGGCCAGCGAGTAGTTCGGGTTCGCCGGGGTCGGGATGCCGTTCGACAGCTGGGTCGCCGCGGGGGTGTCCGCGGTGCCGGTCTGATCGCCGTGTCCGGTTCCGGATTGGGCGCACACTGAAGCTGGGGTAGAGACTGAGTTATCGACCACCGAGCCGATCAGCTCGCCGGCCGTGCCCTCGCACTTGCCGTCCGTGCCCTCGGCGCGGTTCGGCTTGGCGCGCTTGGCGCCCTTGGTCGTGTCGACGCCCAGCCCAGGGGTGGGGGTCGCGGTCGGGCTCGCACCGGGCGTGGCGGTCTGCGTGGGCGTGGCGGTCTGCGTGGGCGTCTCGGTCGGCGCCGCCGTGGTGGGCTCGGCCGTCGCGGTCGACGTCTGGGTCGCCTCGGGCGTGGCCTGCGCGACCGTCTCGACCGGAGACGGGAACGGCGATGGCGCGGCCGTGACGGTGGACCGGGGCGCCTGCGGCGTGGCGGTCTGCGCGGTCGCGGTGGGCTCCGGCGTGCTCGCGTCGTCCTGGGCAACGGCGCCGGCCCCGGGGGCGGCGGCATAGAGGCCGGCGGTGACGAGGCCGATCGTGAGGATGCGGCCGGTCATGCGCGGGCGTGAGAGCGTGGGCGGAGAGGCACGGAGAAACGGGGCGGGCGCCCGGCTACGGGCAGGGCAAGGTCGACACTTGGAGTTTCGGCACCCCTAGGGGGTGACTTGAGCCGCGCACCGGGGGCGGCGGTCCGCGGCCGTGGGGCCGCCGCCAACTATAGATGTCAAGTCGACGGTGAGTATCGCTCCGCCGAGTGGCTTGCGCCCCCCGTCGTCCCGGTCTCGCAGCGCCGCCATCTAGCATCGGGGCCGTGGCCGAACCGACCCGGACGTTCTCCGCGCGCGCCCAGCCGCTGATCGAGGAGGCGGCCGTGCGCTCCCGGCTCTCCGCCCGCACGCGTGCGGAGCGGTTGCGCGACGCGGCACGTCCGATCCTGCAGGCGACGCTCGCGGCCACGGTCGCCTGGGTGGTGGCCACCGAGGTCGTCGGTCACTCCCGCCCGTTCTTCGCTCCGGTCGCGGCGATGATCACGCTCGGCCTCACGCAGGGGCAGCGTGGGCGCCGCGCGGTCGAGGTGGTGCTCGGCGTCACGCTCGGGATCGCCGTCGCCGACCTGCTGGTGATCCAGCTCGGCACGGGCTGGTGGCAGCTCGCGCTGGTCGTCGCGCTCTCGATGGCCGTGGCGCTGCTGCTCGGATCGGGTCCGATGTTCGCGCAGCAGGCGGCGGTCTCCGCCGCGCTCGTGGCCACCCTGCAGCCGCCCGACGGCGGCGTGTCCTTCGCCCGCTCGGTCGACGCGCTGCTGGGCGGCAGCATCGCGCTGATCGTCAGCGCGCTGGTGCTCCCCGCCCATCCCGGCCGGATCGTGCGCGAGGCGGCCGAGCCGGTGCTCGCGGAGCTCGCGGCGGTGCTCGACGACGTGGCCGCGGCGCTCGATGCCCGCAGCCGCGACGGCGCCCAGGCCGCGTTGGACCGCGGCCGCGCGATCGACGAGCTCGCGCGCAACCTCGACGAGGCGCTCGTCGTGGGGCGCGAGACCGCACGGCTGGCGCCGCCGCGGCGGCGGAGCCGGGGCGTGGTCGACCTCTACGCCGACGCGGCGGCCCAGATCGACCTCGCGGTGCGCAACGTGCGCGTGCTGGCGCGCGGCGCCCGGCGCGCGATCGACCTCGAGGAGAACATCCCGCCCGGGGTGGGCTCCGCGCTGCGCCAGCTCGCGCGCGCCGTCCGGGCGCTGGGCGGGGTGCTCGCCGACCGCGACGGCGCGGAAGCCGCCCGCGAGCCCGCGCTCCGCGCCGCCGGCGAGGCGACCCTGGTGCTCGAGCGCACGGGCAACATGTCGGTCTCGGTCATCGTCGGGCAGGTCCGGTCGACCGCCGTCGACCTGCTGCGCGGGTCGGGGATGACCTACGACGAGGCCGCCGATGCGGTGCGCGCCGCGGTGCGGGAGGCCGAAGCGCTCGAGTAGGGCCTGGGCGCCCTGCGCTCGGCGGCCCGGCTGGCCCACCGGGCACGAGTACGTGTTGCGCCCGGCTACCCGGGCTGGCACACCGGGCACGAGTACGTGTTGCGCCCGGCTACCCAGGCTGGCTCACCGGGCACGAGTACGTCGTGCGCTTGGCTACCCGGGCTGGCACACCGGGCACCAGTACGTCGTGCGCTCGGCTACCCGGGCTGGCACACCGGGCACCAGTACGTCGTGCGCCCGCCGATCGTGGCGCGCGCCAGGCCCGTCCGGCAGCGCGGGCACGCGCCGTCGCGCCGCCGCTCGGGGATGAGGTCGCCCGTGTGCGCGCCGCCCTTGCGGATCGCCGACCGGACCGCCGCGCGCAGCGCGCGGCGCAGCCCGTCGAGCTGCTCGGCCGACAGCTCTCCCGCCGGCAGCCGCGGGGAGAGCCGCGCGCGCCACAGGATCTCGTCGGCGAGCAGGTTGCCGATCCCGGCGATCACGCCCTGGTCGAGCAGCCGCGCCTTCAACGGCGCGGTGCCGCGCCCGACCCGCGCGCGGAACGTGTCGCGGCCGACCTCCGCGGCGTCCGGGCCGACGTGGGCGAAGTCGGGCTCGAGCAGCGCGCGACCCAGCCGGCGCTTGTCGTGCAGCGCCAGCCGGCCGCCGCCGGCGAACTCGATCGCGAAGCGGTCCCAGTTGCCCGGCGCGGGCGGGGCGTCGACGTCGATCCGGCCCGACATCCCGAGGTGCAGCCCGAGCACCGGACCGGTCGACTCGACCCAGAGGAACTTGCCGCGCCGGTGCGTCCGCACGAGCGCGTGGCTGATCAGGGCGCCGGCGATCTCACCCGGGGCGTGCGGGCGGCAGACGTACGTGTCGCGGTCGTCCACGGCGACGACCTCGCGACCGAGCACACGGTCGATCTGCCGCCGCGCGCGCTCGGCCTCGGGTAGCTCTGGCATGCGCCGCGGAGGGTAGGGCCCGCGAGCGCGCCGAGCGCGCCGATCGCCGCGCTCAGGCGGCCGCGGCGCTATCCGCCGGCATGCGGTCGACGACGTCGGGCGCGAGGACGTGCTCGATCACCATCACCGCCGGGCGGGACGAATCCGACATTCGGGCGGAATGTCAGGTCGAGCGTCGAGAACCGCCCCCTGAGCGGGACGAACGCAACCATGGCCCGGCCGTTGGCGCCGAGTGTCGAGAAGCTCCCGCTGAGCGGGCACAACGCGACGTTCGCCCGCCTGCCGTCGCCGAGTGTCGAGAAGCTCCCGCATCGCCCACGCCCGCCGACCCGTGTGGCGCCTCTTGTCCGCATAGCGCACACAAGGCGCCACGCGCTGCCCGCACAACCCGAAGCAAACCGCGGTCCGAGCCCTCCCTCAGTGCGGCCGTTGACGTGAGACGCCGGCACTTGGATCGCCACCCGAGCCGAGGCCCTGACCAGATCACGGACCACCACGGCCCACCGGCTCGTCGAAGCAGGCATAGACCGCTCCACCGGGCGCCACGGTGGACCGCGCGAGCCCGGTCAGGGCGACGAGCTCGGCGCGGGGTGCCGGCCCGGCCGTCCCGGATGAGCCCCAGCAGGGCTTTGGCACCGCCGCCCGGCCGGCTCAGTCGCCGTGCCGGCACGGCGCGTCGAGCCAGCCGTGCACGGTGGCGTGGTGGGGCGCCCAGGCCCTCCACACGTCGCGGGCCCACGCCTCGACGGCCTTCGCGTGACCGTTCTCGAAGCCCGCCTCGATCACGTGGTTGACGTTCAGCCGGCCGTTCCTGGCGGGCGGCTCGAGCCAGTGCAGGTCCATCGTCTTGCGCGCCGGCATCCGGCCCAGGACCGGGACCAGCCGCCGTTCCTGGGCCTCGCGCTCCAGGAGCGTGCACAGGCCCATCAGGTGCACCGCCACCGACTGCAGCGACCGGCGCCCCGGCACGCCGGGGTGCTGGACGGCGTAGGCGTCCTCCACGAGCCGGCGCAACCGGCTGCCCGGCGCGCGCGCGTACGGTGCGGTCGAGAGGCGGCGGTAGAGCTCCCAGCAGCCGGGCGACGCCCCCACGTAGGCGTGGGTGGGACCAAGGGTGGCCGGCACGGCGAGGCCGCATCCGGGGCACTTGGTGGTGCCGGTGAGCGGGGCGTGCGACGCCGGTGACCGCGCGGTCAAGGTGGCAAGTTGCATCTGTGGGCTCCTGCGCTCTTCTGGGCGAAGCCAGAAGTCAGGAAGAGGGAGGAGACCCGACGGCGGCTGAGGCGCATCGCGCCTCGACCACCGAGTCTAGGCCATGGGCGAAGGACGCCTACAGCGCTGCGCCGCCGTCGTAGAGCTTGCGCACCGTGACCGTGCCGGGCGGCGCGGCGTCGATGCACAGGCGGCAGAGCACGCACTCGTCGAGGTTGGGCTCGACGATCCGCAGCGTGCCGTCCTCGTGCTGGGCGTAGATGTCGACCGGGCACACCTCCGCGAGCCGGGCCGCCTTCGCCGGGTCGGACGCCACCTCGGGGGCGACCTCGACGTCGATGAACAGGCTCATGCCGCGACCCCTCCGATCTTGTCCGCCACCAGGCCGGGGATGTCCTCGATCCGCTCGGCGATCGTGATCCCGGCCGCCTGGAGGCGCGCGATCTTCTCGGTCGCGGTGTCCTCCTTGCCCTCGACGATCGTGCCGGCGTGCCCGAACGACATGCCGGGCATCTCGTCCATGAAGCGGCCGGCCATGAACGCGACCACGGGCAGCTTCGGCCCGTACTCGGCCAGCTGCGCCTCCATCCGGCCGCCCGGCTCGGTGTAGATCACGATCGCCTTGGTCGCCGGGTCGGCCTCGAACAGCGGCAGCAGCTCGGCGTAGGTGGAGCCGATGATCGCGTCGCCGCCGATCGAGACGGCGGTCGACTGGCCCAGGCCGGCGGCGGTGAGCGTGGACGACATCTCCGTCGTCATGCCGCCCGAGCGGCTGATGACGCCGACCGGTCCGGGCGAGTACGCCTGCCGGGCGTTGCGCGCCGGCCCCCCGATGCCGCCCATCTTGATCACGTCGGGGACGATGATGCCGAGGCAGTTGGGTCCGATGATGCGGGCGCCGCGCGCGTCGGCCAGCTCGACCATCTGGGCGACGTCGGCGCGCGGGATCCGCTCGGTGACGATCACGACCAGGCCGATGCCGTTCTCGATCGCCTCGAACACGGCGTCCTTGGTGAACGCGGGCGGGACGGTGACGACCGAGCCGTCGATCGGCGCCCCGTGGTGCGCGACCGCCTGGGCGACGGTGTCGAACACCGGCACGCCGTGCACCTCGCGGCCCAGGCGCCCGGGCGTGACGCCGCCCACGACCCTCGCGCCGGCGCCGTAGTCCAGGCACTCGCGCGTGAGGTTGACCGCCTCGCGCCCGGTGATGCCCTGGACGATGAACGTGGTGTCCGCCCCGATGAGGACGCTCATCCGATCGCCTCCACCGCGCGGCGGGCCGCCTCGTTGAGCGACACGCTGCGATCGGCGTAGGGCACGCCGTAGCGGTCGAGGATCTTGAACCCCTCCTCCTCCCACGCGCCGGGGATGCGGAAGATCGCGATCTTCTCGGCCGGATCGTGGCCGAGCTCGACGCAGGCCTTGATCACCCCGCGGGCGACGATGTCCACGCGCGTGTTGGAGACGATCGACATCATCACGGCGATCTTGTCGACGCCCGGCTTGGAGAGCACGAGCTTGGCCAGCCCGCACGCCTTGGCGACCGACGGGTTGCCGCCGATCTCGCAGTAGTTCGCGGGCCGGCCGCCGTGGGCGCGCACCGCGTCGAACAGCGTCAGCGAGCCGCCGCCCGCCCCGATCACGAGGCCCAGGTTGCCGTCGAACTCGGTCACGTTGCCGGCCACGCCGCGGTGGTCCTGGCCGTCGACCTCCTCGCCGGCGAGCTCGAACGGCGTCGCCTCGCGCGCCTGGCGCGTCTCCTCGTCGCCCACGCCCAGCTCGCGCAGCAGCGCCTGCTGGCGCGGGCGCGCCTCGTTCTCCATGTCCATGTGCGCGTCGACGGCGACGAACGTGCCGTCCTCGAGCTCGGCGAGCGGGTTGATCTCGGCCAGGACCATGTCGCGCTCCCCGAACAGGCGCGCGAGCCGGGCGAGGATCGGGGTCAGGCGGTTGAGCGCCTTGCCGGTCACGCCGATCGAGGCGACCACCTGCTTGGCCTCGTAGTCCGAGAACGGCCGCAGCGTCGAGAAGTGCGCGCGGGCGACGTGGTCGGGGTGGCTCTCGGCGACGTCCTCGATGTCGATCCCGCCCATGTCGGAGAAGATCAGCACCGGGCGCTTGCGGGTGCCGTCCCACGTGACGCCCGCGTAGTACTCCTGCTTGACGGCGACGCGCGAGTCGACCAGCACGCCGCGCGGCATGTGGCCGCCGATCTCGAGCCCGAGGATCGCCTCGGCGTGCGCCGCGGCCTCCGCGGGGGTGTCGGCGAACTTCACGCCGCCGGCCTTCATGCGCCCGCCGGTCAGCACCTGCGACTTGATCACGGTGGGCGCGCCGATCTCCTCCGCGATCCGCCGCGCCTCGTCGGCGCTGGTCGCGAAGCCGTGGGCGGAGACGGGGATGCCCGCCTTCTGCACGATCTGGCGGGATTCGTATTCGAAGAACCTCATGGGTGGACGGAACCCTAAGCGGGTCGCCGTCCCGCTGCGTCAGTCCTGCGGTCAGGCGACCGGCGCGGAGAGCAAAGCGCGCAGCGCGTGCGTGCTCGAGGGGTGCAGTTCCCAGCCGGCCGTGCCGCGGAGCCGATCGAGGTCGGCGACGACGCGCGCCTCGCGCGCGGCCACGTGGATCATGCAGCCCGATGCCGCCAGGAGGTCCCACTCGCGCGCGAGGCGCACCAGGGCGAACGTCTCGTAGCGCTTGAGGAACGTGAGGTCGAAGACGAGGTCCTGGCAGCCGTCGTGCATGACCGAGCGGATCGCCTCGTCGACGACCGCCAGCTCCACGTGTCGCAGCTCCGTGCCGACGTTGACGACGCACGTCTGCTCGCCGAGGCGGTGGATGCTCAGCTCGACGATCGACGCGGCGGTGAACGGGTCCGACAGGTGCGGGCTCATGATCCTTGGGGTTGCCCTCGCTCGCCACCGGCCTAACCTGGCCTTGCACTAGCCTCAGCCGGTCCGTGACGCTCGCTCAGAACCCGTAGGCCTGCTTGAGCTCCGGGTCCTTCTCGGCCAGCATCTCGGCCAGGCCCACCATCACCTTGCACTGCTTCCAGGTGGCGTCGTCCTGCATCTTGCCGTCGAGCATGTGGACGCCGCGGCCGTCCGGGATCGCCTCGATCACCTGCTTGGCGAAGCGCACCTCCTCGGGATCGGGGGAGAACACGCGCTTGGCGATCTCGATCTGGCGCGGGTGCAGCGACCAGGCGCCGACGCAGCCCATCAGGAACGCGGCCCGGAACTGCGCCTCGCAGCCGGCGACGTCGGCGATGTCGCCGAACGGCCCGTAGAACGGGAGGATGCCGGTGGCGGCGCAGGCGTCCACCATGCGGCCGATCGAGTAGTGCCAGAGGTCCTGCTGGGCGCTCGCGCGCGGGGCGTCCGGGTCGCCGGGCGCGGGATCGGCGAGCACGACGTAGCCGGGGTGCCCGCCGCCGACGCGCGTCGTCTTCATCCGCCGCGACGCGGCCAGGTCGGCCGGCCCGAAGCTCATCCCCTGCATGCGCGGGGAGGCGGCCGCGATCTCCTCCACGTTCGCGACGCCGAGCGCGGTCTCGAGGATCGCGTGCACGAGGATCGGCTTGGCGAGCGCGTGCCTGGCCTCGAGCTGGGCGAGCAGCCGGTCGACGTAGTGGATGTCCCACGCGCCCTCGACCTTGGGGACCATGATCACGTCCAGCTTGTCGCCGATCTCGCCGACGAGCGCGAGCAGGTCGTCGAGCGCCCAGGGCGAGTCGAGCGAGTTCACGCGCGTCCACAGCGCCGTGCCGCCGAGGTCGACCTCCCGGCCGATCCGCACCAGCCCGTCGCGGGCGGCCACCTTGCGGTCGGCCGGCACGGCGTCCTCGAGGTTGCCGAGCAGGATGTCGGTGGTCGCCGCGATGTCGGGCAGCTTGGCGGCCATCTTCTCGTTCGACGGGTCGAAGAAGTGGATCATCCGCGAGGGCGTGACCGGGATCTCGAGCCGCGGATCGGGAGCGCCCACGGCAAGCGGCTTGGCGAAGTCACGAGGATTGCGCATGGTCCGCAACCTAGCCGGGCGGGCGCTGCGCGCGACGCACCTCGTCCCGCGGCCCTCTGACAAGAGAAACGTGCTTGACAAGATTAGTTGTCGGTGACAGGGTGCAGCAATACACGACGTCGCCGTCATCGAGGACTCCGCCGCCGCCGAGGCGTCGCTGGATCCGATCCGCGCCCGCCTGCTCGCCGAGCTGGCCGCGCCCGGGTCCGCCAGCACGCTCGCGGGGCGCGTCGCCGGGCTCACCCGCCAGAAGGCGAACTACCACCTGCGGGCGCTGGAGCGCCACGGCCTTGTGGAGCTCGTCGAGGAGCGCCGCAAGGGCAACTGCACCGAGCGCGTGCTCCAGGCGACGGCCGCGTCCTACGTGATCTCGCCGACCGCCCTGTCGGCGGTCGCGCCGGATCCGTCACGTCAGCCGGACCAGCGCTCCGCGCGCTGGCTGCTCGCGGTCGCGGGGCGCATGGTCCGCGAGGTCGGTGAGCTGATCACCGGGGCGAGCGTGGCCGGCAAGCCGCTCGCCACCCTCGGGATCGACAGCGAGGTCCGGTTCGCGTCCGCGAAGGACCGGGCCGCGTTCGCCGTCGAGCTGGCGCACGCCGTCAACGGCCTCGTCGCGAAGTACCACGACGAGGCCGCCCCCCGCGGTCGCCCGCACCGGTTCGTCGTCGCGCTGCACCCCACCATCACGAACCCCAAGGAGACCCAGCCATGAGCCGTGCCTTCGAGGTCACCCGCGAGGTCGACCTGCCCGCCGCCCCGGACGACGTCTGGATCGCGATCACCGCCGATACCGCGGCCTGGCAGTTCCCGACGGGGATGGAGATCCCCGCCGGCGCCGCGCCGCCCGAGGGCGGGGAGGGCGGGCCGATCATCACCTGGGACCCGCCGCACCGCCTCGTGATCCGCATGGAGTCGCCGGACGGGACGTTCAACGCCCTCGACTACGCGATCGAGGCCCGCGAGGGCGGCACGGCGCACCTGCGCTACGTGCACAGCGGGATCCTCGCGGACGGCTGGGAGGACCAGTACGACGCCATCGGCGGCCACACCGACTTCTACCTCCACACCCTCGGGCAGTACCTCGCGCACTTCAACGGCCGCCGGGTGACCTACGTCGGCCAGCCGTCGTCCGGCATCGAGGGACCGGAGGCCGCCGGAACGCCGGACGCGATGGATGCGCTGCGCGCCGCCCTGGGCGTCTCCCCGGACGCGGGCGTGGGCGAGGCGGTCCACGCGTCTCTCGGCGACGCCGGCACGCTCGACGGCGTGATCGACTACTCGACGCCGGAGTTCCTCGGCGTCCGCACCGCCGACGGCCTGTACCGCTTCTTCGGGCGCAACCACTACGGCAGCGTCGTCGGGATGAGCGCCCACCTCTTCGTGGACGGCGTCGACGCCGCGGCCCGAGAGGCCGCGCTCAAGCGTGGCTGGACGGGCTGTACGCGTAGAGGGCTAGCGGATCGTCACCGGGGTGCCGACCGGCATCAGCCGCCCCAGCGCGAGGATGTCGGCGTTGCGCAGCCGGATGCAGCCGTGGGAGACGCGGCCGGGGAGCAGCTCCGGGTGGTCGGTGCCGTGGATGCCGACGTACCCTCCGCCGGGCCAGTCGGTGAGGGTCTCCGACCGCGCGCTCGTCCCGAAGGCGAGCGGGCCGTACGTCGGGCTGGCGTAGCGGCGCAGCTGGTTGCGGACGTAGAACTCCCCGCGCGGGGTCGGGTTGCCGGTGGTGCCGATGCCGATCGGCGCCTTCAACACGCGCCGACCGCCGCGCAGCAGCGTCAGCGTCGTGCGATCGAGATCGACCACGAGCCGGGTCTTGACCACCTGGTAGCCGCCGAGCGCCGCGCGCGGGATCCAACCCGTGGTGCCGTTCGGCAGCACCGGCAGCCGCGCGCGCACCCACAACGCGCCGTCCGGTCCCTCGCGGTGGTCGAGCGCCAGCACGATGTTCGTCGTGCCCTCCGGCGTCCGGGTCGCCAGGCGGGCGACGCGCGGAGCGGCGCGGTCGGGCCGGGCGCGGGCCCACACCGGCCGGCGCACGGGCGTCCAGCGCGCCTCGTGGCGACCGTCGCCGAGCGGGACGGGAGCGCCGACGCGCAGCGCGGGAGCGGGCGCCGCGGGCAACCGCTCGGCCGTCGCCGGCCGGGGCGGGGGCGGGGCGGCCTCGCCGCGCGACAGCAGGCCGGCCGCCACCGCCGCGATCGCAGTGGCGCCGGCGACGGCCAGGACACGCGGCCGGCTCAGCCGGTGTAGTTGGGCGATCTCCCGCTCCGTGTCTTCGCGATGAAGTTGGTCGCCCGCACGGCGCGGAGCACCGCCGGCTTGCCGGCCGGCTCGTCGAACGCCGCCAGCACCGGGCTCACGCCGGCGAGCCGCCGGATCCACGCCGCGTGCCGCGCCTCCACCGCGTGGACGGCGAGCGCGGACGCGAGGAACGCGCGCGACCGCAGGCGTCCGGCCTGCCCCTTGTACGCGGCGACCGCGAGATCCTCGAACGCCACCGCCGTGCGCTGGAAGCGCTCCGGGCTCTCGGTCGCGCCGCGGAAGTCGAACCGGGGACGGGCGACGGCGCTCCGGCCGAGCGCGTTGCGGAACGCGTTGACGTGCGCTCGCTCGTGCGCGCCGACGACCTGCGACTGGTGCGCCAGCCGGCCCTTGAGGCTGCCGATGCGCTCGACCTCCGTGTAGAAGGCGGCCTGCAGGTACTCCAGCGTGAGCGCGAAGTTGAGGATGTCGACGTCGCGTGAGCGCGCCTCGGCGCTCGCGGGGCGGGCGAGGACGGCCAGCAGCGCACCGCTGCCGACCGCCGCCGTGCGGAGGAAGTCGGCGCGCGAGTGGTCGTACACCGAGGCGGCCGCCTCCCCGAGCGCCCCGTCGGCGTCCAGCCGGTCGAACCGGAGCTCGGTCATCGGATGAACCCCGTCTCGCGCAGGGCGGCCTGCACCTGCTCGGCGGTCATGGTCGGCTCGGTTGCATCCGGTGCGGGATCGAGGCCGGCAAGGTCGCGGATCCACGCCGCGTGGCGGGCCTCGACCGACACGATCCTGGCCGCCGCGCCGAGCGCCGCGTGGGTGAGGTTCGGCGCCTGGGCGTTGTACGCCCGGAGGCCGATGTCCTCGATCCGCCGGCCGGCCTTGAGGAACGCGGGGCGCTCGCTGGTCGCGTTGCCGAAGTCGAACCGCGGCGGCCGGGGTGCGGCGGAGCCGAGCTTGTCCTCGATGAACTTCACGTGCGCGCGCTCGTGGCCGCCGACCACGCGGGCGAGCTCACGCGCCTCGCCCGCGATCTTGCCCTTGTCGTAGGCCTCCCCGTAGAACGCCGCCTGCAGGTGCTCGAGCTGGAGCACGAACTTCAGGATGTCGGCGTCCCGCGCGGCCGACCCTGCCGAGTCGGCGTGGTCGGGCCGGCCTGCGAGCACGAGACCCGCGGCCGCCACGCCTCCGCCGAGGGTGGCGCCGCGCAGGAAGCCGGCCCGCGAGCGACGCACGCTGACGGTCGTCGAACCGCCGGATGCGGACATGGCACGTGCCTTTCTCCGAGGATGCGGGAGCTCAGGCGGCGTCGCCGTCGCTCCCCTGGGTCTGGGTGTCGTCCCGCCACGCGGCGGGACCCCGAGCGCGTGCTCGACGCCGGTCAAGCGCGTGCTCGGCGGCGGTCAAGCTGATGGGGTCCACAGCGAGTCGATCTCCGCCGGCTCACCCGCGCCCGGCGCGCCGTTGGACGATGTGGGCCGGCGCGCGAACCGGCGCTCGGGCACGGGAGCCGCCGCGGCCTCGATCGAGGGCTCGGGCAGGGCGGAGGGGCGCCGTGGCATGACGCGCAAGCCCAGCGCGAGGACCAGCAACAGGCCGAGGAGGACCATGACGCCCGGGCCCCCGGAGGAGTCCGCCGAGGGGCTCCGGCTCGGCGTGGCGCGGCCGTAGCCGGACGGGGTCGGCCTGGGCGCCGGCACCGGCTCGGACCGGCTGCCCTCGAGCGGGTACGCCTCCCACAGCGGTGTGGGGTCCGCGTCCGCGTAGGCGACGACCGGCCCCGCGGCGGCGGAGCCGAGCAGCGCGAGGGCGGCGACGAGCGCGGCGATCCCCGCCGGCCGTGCGCGGGAGCACTCGGCGCCGTTCACCGCCTGCGTTCCCTGATCGGATGCTTTCGCGTACGCCCCTCTCCCTGCTGGAAGCCGACTGTCACCGACCTGGTACGCAGCCCCGGTGCGGAGCCGACGAGTCCGGCGTCGCCGATGTGACATCAGGTGCAGGGTGACCGTGCTGATCCAACGGCCGGGAGCGGGTCGATCGGGCGGCCGATCCCGCTCCGTGCGGAC
>JAABUR0100006172.1_pt1 | contig 14812 bp, 14 predicted proteins | sample 5560091 | NCBI WGS metagenome assembly JAABUR01 (sample SAMN10711879, study PRJNA513375) | rock metagenome | isolation source: Antarctica rocks | place: Antarctica: Victoria Land, University Valley sud
CCTACATGGTTCCCTACCAAGCATCCTTCATGTTTAAATAGATGGTTAAATAGCTACTTAAATAATCAATTCATCAAATGATTTATTTGATTACATACGAACCTTGAATGTAGAAACGTACGAAAAGCGAACATGTATTGCGCATTATATCTTTTGAGCAATTGATGTCTTTTGAGCAAATGACTGTCACCAAAAGATACAAGCGCTTGTAGCTAGCTATTAGTTGTTGGTGAGTGACTATTAGAGCTTGTAAGCTAGAAGCTCGGCTAAACAGATATTTTTGGCTGATGCTAGCTTGGTGAGCTTGTAGCCAGTTTTAGCTGGTTTCGTCAAATGGTCGATGAAGTTTCATGTTCAGAAGATTTTCTTTCTGAAACTATTGCTATTCATTGAAGAACTAAAAATGAATTTCAGAAAAGTACAAGTCGTAGTTGAATGATCTACTTCTACAAACCTCACTCAGATGCAGTTCTTCATTGACTTCTGCAATTTCTATCAACATTTTATAAAGAACTTTTCGAAGATTGTTCATTTTCTGATTCAACTAACTCAAAAAAAGATAATATTTGAATGAGATCAAGCTTGTCAAACAATCTTTGATCATATGAAGAAATGAATGACTAAAGTCTTTATTCTTCGTCATTTTGATCAGAATAAAAAGACTATTCTTGAAATAGACTCATTCAACTACGTCAACAATGACATACTTTCTCAATATGATGATGAAGAAACATTGCATTCAATGATCTACTACAGCAAGAATCTGAGCTTTGTTGAGTGCAATTACGAGATCTATGACAAGAAACTACTAGCAATCATTTGTGTCTTTGAGCATTGATGATCTGAGCTGAAATTGACTGAGTTACTCATTAAGATGTTTACTGATCATCAAGCTTTAACGTCATTAATAAAAGATAAAGAGCTAAGTAGATGTCAAATGCGCTGAGTACAAAAGCTCGTTGACTTCAACTTTAAAATTATGTATCGTTCAGGCAAATAAAACATCAAAGTCAATGCATTGACTCGTTGAGTTGATTCAGTTTCTAGAAGCTTCGAGAATGAATGATGTTGCTATCAGCGAACTACGATTCTCACGTTGAATCAAATGAAAATCGCTGATCTAGAAGAAAAAAAGAATGATGAATCAATTTATCAATTGATTCTAGAAGTTAACAGAATCAACAAGAATTGTATTCTACTTCGTGAAGTTGTATTAAAAGATGAAGCTTAATACAAAGATATTAAATTAAAAGATTGTCAAGTTCAGAATGAAATACTATATCAAGATGATCTTTTATGAGTTCTCTTCAATGAGCATCTTCAAATGAAGCTAATTTAAGAAGTTCATGAACAATCTTTTATTGATCATTTCAAAATTCTGAGAACGATAAAGATCATAAAAAGATACTACTATTGATCTTCAATGCAAAAGACAATAGATTGATATATTTGAAACTACTACATTTGTTAGCGATCAAAGATTTTTCAAGATAAATTCAATGAACTATTACATTCTTTACTCATACTTGAACAGCAATGAAAGAACATAATCATGAATTTCATCATTAACTTATCTTTTTCGAAAGATAAAAACATCATACTAATAGTGATATGTAAACTGACAAAGAAATGACATTATATTTCTTGCTTTACTGATAATGAGAGAATCACAGCAGAAAAAACAGCAGAGCTAATGCTTCAATGAATATATTAAATACATGATTTACTCGATTTCATTGTTTTGAATCGAGATTCTCAATTTATCTTCATTTTATGAAAGTCGCTTTGCAAAAGACTAAACATTAATCTTTGACTTTTTACAGTTTATCACTTTCAGATCAATGATCAAAGTGAATGAGTTAATCAGAACGTTGAAAGATATCTTTGATTCTTCTGTTTGTACATGCAGAATGACTGAGCTAAGCTACTACTCATGATTGAGTTTGTTGATAATAATGCTCTGTTCTCAATTATTTTCTCAATCTCTTTCTTTCTAAACAAAGACTTTCATTCTCATATGAGCTTTGAATTCAATGTCATTGAATATTGTTGCAAGCATGCATCTCTGATACTTTTGATTAGTTTGATTAATCTAACATAAACTAGTATAAAGCTGTGAATAAAGCTGTTGTTGACACGCTAGCGATCTAGCGTGCCTTCATGAGTAAAACTCACGTCGTGTTGCATCTTCTTTCTACTTCAGCTTTGAACTTCTAGTTAGCATACACTCATATGATTCGCTTTATGCAGACTCATAACATTAGTTCAAAGCTCATCAATCTTGCTATCGACGTGTAAACGATATAAAAACAAGCTACATCATTAAACTTGAATCAGAATTGAAACTTGAAAATTGAGTTCAGAAAGCTTGTTAGAAATCAAGAAATTTCTAGAACAAAACAGAAGAACATGAATGCATTACTCTAGACTAACTCTTTACTGAGCTCGTCATCAGAACAGAAGAACAGAAGAACATAAACGTGTTGTTCTAGAATTGAAATCTGAAGTTTCACTTGAATCTCGATCAGCAATTTTTCTACTCACACAATGACTAGAAGCACAGAATCAGAATCAGTGAGCATTGCTCGCTATAAACTTCAAAATGCTAGAAAAGAATCACTTCTATCACAGAATTGAACAGCATCAGAAGAAGAAGACATGAATGCATCATTGAATACAGAAGAAGAGAACATGAACGCGTTGCTTCTTGATCACGAAATAATCAAGATCAGCATCAATGAAGAGCTGAATGCTTGAATAATCAATAAGAAAACAGATGACATCATCATCTTTATCAAGTACATGACTCATCAGCATGACATTGAAATCGAAATTCACAATGACATGATTCAGATGTTGAAAGATGTCAACAAGATAAACATTGAGTTGAAGACTACTCAGATAACGTTGAATACTATAAGAACGCATCTGCAGAAAGAGATGAAAGACAAGAATGTGATTATACATCATTTAAAGACTGCATTGAGTCAACAAAGCACTTCAATTTCAAAAGATTGATTCTTGAAGTTAATTAAGCTATCTGACTCATCTTTGTTTGAAGATTCAAGACAGAATGTGAATAATTGATTGTTTTGAATGCAAAACAAGCTGAAGATGAACAAGAATCATTTTTCTATCGAAGAATTGAAGATCGCATATGTGAAAAGTTGAGTCGATGAAACAATGATCAAACACATAGCATTTCGAATGAGAAACGCAATCACGAACTCATTTCTAGAAGCAGAAGAGATGTTGTCGATCATAAACAAGATGTATGATGATTTCAATCAACATCACACAACTCAATAACAGTTCTTAAAGCTGTATCAAAATAAGATCTTCTTTCATGACTTTTAAATGAAATTTCAACAATTCAGTGCAGAATTAAAGTACAATAATGAGACTTTACTAAATAATCTGCAGCATAAGATCAGTTCAGATCTTCAACAAGCAACGCTCAATGAATAAATCATTGATTTGAATGAATTTGTCAACATCTGCATGCAAGCTGACGTTCAATTGACGAAACTGAATGCTCAATCAGTTCTCAAGACATTGACGACTTAAGTCGCTCGCTTTATCGCTAGCATCTTGATGATGATCACGACTTCAGTCTCATTCTCTGCATGAAAGAAATTCAGAATATCGAACGTTGATTCTGCTAGAGAGAAGTTGTTTAAAAAAGAACTCTGCTTTAAATGCAAGAAGTCAGAACATAGAGTACATGACTGCTTCAAGTCAGCTCAGATACATGAAATTGCAGCGAATTTGAAAAACGATCTGCTCTTGTTAAAGTAGTGATTGAGAACGACATGCTCATATCTTGCTTCATCAGTATGCTCAATGACTCATTTGATTTCAAGTTGTTTATTGTGAACGTCATCTTGAGTAGTCTAGAAAAGATATTTCGGTTTCTCGCTCTGATAAACATCAAAGTCACTGACATGACGTTCATAAATGATTCATTGATTTCAGAGCTATGTGAACGCTTTGATATTCAGTCAATTTCACTGTTCAAATCAAAGTCAATTCATTCATATAACAAAACTCTCAATCGAAGATTTATTACACATGCTTTGTATATCTCAGTCACTATACAAGAACATAAGAATGAAATGATGTCTCTATTAATAACTTGTCTAGATCAGCAGAAGATAATTATTGACAATTTCTGATTAAAAAGAAATCAAATTTTGATAGATTCTGCAAATGATCAATTGATATCTTCATCAAATATTTGAACTTCGAAACTTATTATTTTGAAAGCAAGCAGTCAATCAGCATTTCATTGATTCAAATCAAGCGAGATCTGCGAAATGAAACGAAAGAACTTGAAGTCTATGTCAATGATCATCTTAAAGCGAACTACAAATTCGAAATCAGTGAATTGATTCATTGAATCAGCTTTCATACGAAAGCAAAGCACTCAAGTTGATCTCAATCAACATGAACTCATTCAGTCATTGAAGAAGAAAGAACTTGTCAATATTGTCATGATTAAAGTCGCTGCTTATCAAACTTTAGTCAAGAAGAAGAATGTCAAGATCTTTACATTGATCATTAGTGAAATCAACAAGATGCTTAGCTCAATCAAAGATTCAGCGAAACTGAATGAAATGATCTCTGTCATGTCATTAAAGAAACTGAAGAAGAAGCTTTTAATAGTTTATCATGACTTTCTGAACATTTTTGACAGAGAAAAGACAACTCAGTTACTTTTGCATTGATCATATGATCATAAGATTGAATTAGAAGATGAGAGTCAATCTTCTAGAAGTCAATTATATCTCATGTCAAATCACAAGTTGCAGAAGATCAAGAAGTATCTAAAAGAGAACTTGAAGAAGAAGTTTATTACACTCAGCAAAGCTTCATTCGCTTCGTCAATACTATTCATTGAAAAGAAAGATGATAGTCTTCGCTTTTGCGTGAATTATTAAAAACTGAATGCTCTGATTAAAAGAGATCATTATTCAATACTTTTGATAGACGAAGTACTCGCTTGAATTTAAGACAGTAAATATCTGACTTGACTTAACATTATCGTTGCATTCAATAAGCTTCACATGAGCTATAAAAGTGAGAATCTAATCACATTCATCACTTTCTTCGATGTTTACAAATATAGAATAATGCTTTTTGAATTAATCAATGAATCAACATTCTTTCAGCACTATATCAATAACATGTTGTTCAACTGTCTGCATAAATTCTGTCAGATTTATCTGAATGACATTCTCATTTACAGTAAGATCTTGAAGAAACATAGAACTCATGTGAAAGAGATGTTAAACAAGCTTCGTGAAGTCAATCTGCAGATAGACATTGACAAGTGCAAATTCAAGATTCAGAAAATCTCGTTTTTAAAACTATTGATATTCATTAATGATCTACGAATGAATTCTTGAAAAGTAGATGTGATTCAAAGCTGAGAAGTATCTCGATCGTTGACTTATGTACAGATCTTCATTGACTTCTGCAATTTCTATCAATGATTCATAAAGAACTTCTTGAAAATCGCTCAATCTATGATAAAGCTGACTTGAAAAGATCATTCATTTGAATGAACAGAGATTTGTCAGACGATCTTTGAGAAACTAAAGCAACAGATGATGACAGTCTTCGTTCTGAAGCATTTTAATTCAATCAGAGAAGCTATTCTGAAAACGAACTTCTTGAACTATGTCAACGACGAAGTATTGTTTCAATATGACGATGAAGACATTCTACATTCAATGATCTTCTATAGCAAGAACATAATTTCTGCAGAATGCAACTATGAGATCTACGACAAAGAGCTTTTGACTATTATTTGATGCTTGAAGCACTAACGTCTTAAATTGAAATGTACTGATATTTCAATTAAGATCTTCATTGATCATCTGAATTTAAAGTACTTTATGATCATCAAGAAACTAATTAGATGACAGGCTAAATGAGCTGAGAAGTTATTTGAATATAACTTCAAGATCATATATTAATCAGAAAAGCAGAATCTGAAAGCAGATGCGCTGATCAGAATGTCAGACGTCAAATCAGTTGAATCAAATGATGATCAAAAGCTATATCAGCATCAGATGTTATTATCAGCAAGCACATTTGAACTGCAATCAATAGAAGATGATCAAGATTTGACTCAGATCTTGCTCATATTTGACTCAGATTCAAAACAGAAATCGAAAGCTAACAAAGATTCAATCGAAGAGATGATTTCTATTCAGAATTGAATTATAGTTGAAAATTGAACGAATCAACAATGTATTAATATTTGAACAGTCATAGAACAGAACAGAAGAACTTGTCAAGATATGAGTTTAGACAATTGCAGAGTACTGAACGAAGTACTTTGAAAGAATGATAGACTGTGAATCTCTCAGTCAATGATCATTCAATTGATAAGAAAAGCATATAATCTTTTGATCAATGATCACTCTGATATGAATTGAATGTTAGACTTGTTAAGACGATCATATTGCTGATCAAAGATGAGAACAACAATCAAACGTTACATTCAAAACTGTTACGTTTATCGTAGATCAAAAGCATCAAGAGATCAAATTAATAAACTACTGAAGTCATTGTTTATATCTAAACAACGATGACAAGACATATCATTGAATTTCATTATTGATTTATTGAAAAGTGATGAAAGCAACGCGATTCTGACAGTGATAAATCGATTGTCTAAAGAACGTCACTATATACTCTGTTGATCAGATGATGAAGAGACTTTCGCTAAACAAACAGTCAAGCTGCTGCTGATATAAATCTTCAGAACTCATGAGTTATTAAGATCAATAGTTTTCAATAGAGACTTGCAATTCATATTGATTGTTTGAAAGTTTTTATGTCTGAAACTCAACATTAAGATGAAACTATTCATCAACTATCATTCACAAATCAACAATCAAACGAAAAGAGCGAATCAGAATGTAGAACGATATCTACGAAGCTATTACTTGTACATGCAAGATGACTGATTTGTCTGACTATCTATGACTGAATTCGTCGATAACAATGCTATTTCATCATCAATTGAATAATCAGCGTTCTTTCTGAATAAGAATTTTCACTCTCATATGAGCTTCGATTCGAATTCAACTGAATATGAGATCACTCAAGCTAGAATTCAAGCAGGCAAAGCAGAGAATATATTCAAACACATGAAATGATCATTAACGTTGATCAAGCAGACATTAGCAAGAGTCAGAGTCACAATGAAGAAACAGATTAACAAGCATCGAAAGAAAATGATTTACAAGATAAATGACATGATGTTTCTGAATTTTAGAAACATTATGATTGCAAGATTGTTAAAGAAGCTGAATGATAAGATGCTAAAATCTTTCAAGATTCTGACTGAGATCGAACATACATATTAACTGAAACTGTCATCGACAATGAAGATTCATTCAAATTCATTTCAAATCTGCTATGATTGAATTCAAAAGATTCTCTGAAAGAACAATGAAATGAGTCGTCTGATTCTATAGTGATAGATGACGAAGACGAATGAAAAGTGAAGAACATACTGAACTTCAGACATTATAGAAAACAACTGCAATATCGTGTCAATTGAAAAGACTATAACGTCGATTTACATTGATACAATGTCGATGAAAATGAGTTCAAAGACTGCTTAAAGATTGTAAATGACTTTCATCAGAAGTATTCAAACAAATCAAAGTAGAAATTGACTCAACAAGAATCAATTGAACTACAGCAATGTAACGATTGTTTCTTTAACAACACAAGATATATACAGAGATCAAACAGTAATCACTATTACTAGACTTGAGATCTGAAGATAGCTGAGACAATAATATGTATTGACTACTTACATGAGTTGAGCACGAAGCTTCTATCTAAGAGAACGATCATCGTTATATAGACATAGAAGAATCGTGTCAAGTCGTCTCTGCTCTGAATGATCACTCTGATCATTCTCGAGCAAGATGAGCAAGCTGAGCATTAAGCTTGTCATGCTCACTGTGATCACTTCTGATTCGAGCGATCAGAGCGATCACTTCAAGACTCTGATTACTCAATGATTATCTAATCATTGCTGTTTACATAATCGCATACGAGAAGATTCTAACAAGCAATGAGAACATTATTAAATGAAGAGAAGAAGTAATGTTGCAAGCATGCATCTCTGATATCTTTGATTAGTCTAATTAGCCTAACATAAACTAGTATAAAGCTGTGAGTAGAGCTGTTGTTGACACGCTAGCGATCTAGCGTGTCTTCATGAGTAAAACTTACGTCGTGTTGCATCTTCTTTCTACTTCAGCTTTGAACTTCTAGTTAGAATACACTCATATGATTCGCTCTATGCAGACTCATAACAAATATGAAAGTTCTCATGAACGTTTGCAGATGACTAAAGTTGAGAATATATCTGAACATATGAACAAAACACTGAAGTTTGCTTGCGAGTCGCTAGTCAAAACATGAAAACAAATGATGAAACAAGTCAATAAGCATAGAAAAGAAGTTGATTATAAGATTGAATCAAAGATGTTTTTGAATGAAAGAAACATTGTTACAGCGAAATCTTTCAAGAAGCTAGATGACAAAATGCTCGATTCTTTCATCAATCTAGATTTCATTGACTCTTCGTATAAACTGAAATTATCAGAGTCTATGCATGTTCATGATGTATTTCATTCTGATCTGCTTCGCTCTGCCGTTGATGATCTCTTGCCTGATCAAAAGAATGAATTCTCAGATTCAATAGTGATAAACGACGAAGATGAGTGAAAAATTGATGATATATTGAATTTTCGTCGATATCGAAGATAACTTCAGTATAGAGTCAAATGAAATGACTATGACAATGATCTCAATTGATACAACGCTGATGACGACGAATTTATGAACGCTCAGAAGATCGTTGACGATTTTTATATTCAATATTCGAACAAATCGCGCTAATCGACAATTCAATCAATCAATCGAGTCGAGCAGGAAATACATTCATGCGGACATGAATCGTCGAAGGGGGGGGGTAATGTCACGATCCTAGCCTTGCCAGGCTCAGCCTTCTAGCCTTGCCAGGCCTATTCTCGCTCCGTCACCTTGACTAGTCCCTATTGGGCCTAGCGTCGGCTGAGGAACACATATATGTAGCTACCTTTCTTCCTTAGCATTTATCTTCTAGTTAAATGACACCCCTATCTGACTCGCTCTAGGCAGGCCCCTAACAGCTTTGACTTAAAGACTATGAAGTGAGGATAAAAATATTAACAAGTGATCAATAATCAAAAGTAATCGTGTCAGAATAGATATCTGAATCTTTTCTGCTTGAGAATTGAAGAATGTTGCATCTGTAGATAATACTGCTTTGATATTCATGATGAAGATTTCTTCAAGATTGCCGTAGACTAAGATCATAGCTCAAGAATTATCATTTGCATTCAAGCTCACTCATTGAGATATCGGTTCAAGATCTTAGAGATAGGCTAAGACACGTACAGATAGCAATGGTCGCAAGTGTGACTAAGAAGGCTATTCTTTCTCTCTAGCGCAAATCAACTGGCTTCTCTCTCAGATGTTGAACCCGTCTTGTACGAAGAATCTTCCCTTGTTGTTTGGTCTTCTGCTCTATTCTCGTTCGCGCAAAAGCGTATCTCATCTCTCTGAGTGAGCTCCTCTAGCGGCGAGGATTCCCTGCGCCGCTTCCTTACCCAAGGCTCATTAGTTGTGATGATGCCAGCCTGCTGCCCGACGACGGACGCTGCATCCTCCGCATGCTCGAGAAGCGAATATAGTTTGTTGGCAGGGAGGATAATCGGATCGCGGAGCTGTAGTTCAACCCCGGCCAGGGCTTTCGTGGCGAAGTCTCGAAGGCGTAGTCGAAGGCCTCCTGTGCGAGATGCGCCTGGGTTGCCATTGCTATCACGGAAAACCTGCATCAAGTTAGCATAAGACGTAGGTGTGAATGGTGTATGCAAACCTGGTTCGCGACGATCAGTTGGGCGACTAGTTCTTTCTCCCCAGCTTCATTCGTGATAGTGTTCGGCCGCCAGACAGACAAGGTTGCCTTCTTGCTAGTTTTGTATTCGATATCTAAGCCCACAACCACCCGAATATCGCTATTAGAGGCAAGAATATAATCGTCCGCAAGGCGCTCGAGGTCCTTTCTCTTCTGCGAATACGACACCTCAATCACGATTCCTGGAAATTGGGCCTTCGAGTGGCGGAACTGCGCGTCAGGATCATGCTTGCCATACTCTTCGTCTGCAAACTTGATCGATGCTGATCCTTCAGACCTGATCTCCTTTGCGAACTCTGCTGACGCGTCTTGGATAGACTTCAATTGGACTTGTATCTCCTCGACAATGCTTGTGATGAATGCTTCGTGCAGTCTGGTGGGCATTCGAAGGACAAGTCGACTGGTGGAGGGGAAGTAATCGTATCTGCGTGCAGTGTTAGCTAGGTAATAGAATCGGACAGAGGGGGTCGATCAGGGTTCTTTATACCGGAGTTTATGTTGTGCAAACCCACAGAGCGACTCGTCTCTTTGAAGTTCGTGCTGTAGCTCCTGGTACCCCTTCAGGTCTAATAAGTAGACAGCCCAGGGCTTACTCGTCAAGTTGCGTCCCTCCTGCCGATTCTTAATCTCCTCTATAATGCGCGAGACGAAACTTGTCGGCTCCTCATCTGTTGGGGGAGGGGTGAAAGGGGGGCTGGTGAAACTTTCTGGAGGCGTAGTGTATTCACGGGGATTGGGTTGAATGCTCATGATATTGTAGATGTGTATGTAGAAATCGGCGGATGAAGAGATGATGGGTAGGTCTTGTTGGTAGTGGTTGCAGTATTGGCTTGCGATGTTTTGTTGTTGATGAGAGGAAATGAAGCAATGTTGGAAGGTGCTACCTATTCAGCTATTCAGCTAGTCTAGTTTTAGCTTAGCTCCGGGCCATAAGCCGGAGAATCTCCCTCGAGAAAGAAAGAGGAGGTAAGGTAGGTGGGTAGGTCGGCTGACCCATACTAGAGGTCGGCCGACCATGCAAAATGTCCGGAGCTAAAAACTAAGCTAACACCTGAGCTCAATACAGAAAAGACGAGACGTTAACGCACGGCATACTGGTATCCGACGGTTTCCCCACATCCTTCTGTGTTGTCTGTCTTCAGCTCTATTTCAATTCCAATTGCGGAGTCTATCCTTGACCGGCTTCTTTCTGGCCCGAGTCGATCAACAAGGCACTCGCATCACTCAATCAAACTCGTCCAGGTGCGACGCAGAGTTCTCCAGACCACGCTTTGCACAAGTGTCAGTCAACGGCTCTGACGGGTCAATGCAATATCGTAATAATCCGCTCATAAGACCTCGATAGACATCGAAATAACTACTAGGACGCCTGCGGGGTCCATTCTGCGACTCAGCTCTTCGGGCTACTGTGAAATATCACAGGATATTTCTGGGTAGGGGACCCCGGCCCTCTACTCTATGAATAGTGGCGGAAATACCTGGAAAGTGGTTCCAGAGAAGCCACTTACACGCGACAAGCAGCTTTGGCAGAGCAGCAGAGTTATAGATACGCTCATAAGCCGGGCAGTGAAGTTGATGAAGATGGAGCATAGACCAAGACAAGTTTGACGGATCGGGAGGTTTTGCAGGGTCAGATACGAGGAAGAGACGAGGGCTCTGACATACGATGGCAAAAACCAAAAAATCGAGGTCAGGTGTTGCTAGCTGATTGAGGCACAGCCAAAGTAATTATCTCCGGCAGATTTCAATAGATCGAGGCATTCCCAAAAGGATTCCAGATGATCTCAGGACAGAGTTCCAATCGTAAATCCTCCTTGCCAAATCCACAGGATCCAAACGTACGTTACCAGGCGCCTCTCGCAAACATGGGCCATGGAAGGAGCCTCAATGTGGTTTTGCACAGGGAGCCTTGGGGTCCAACTGTATGAATCGCCAAGATCTGTTGTTCGCATGAATTATGCTGCAGGCAGTAATTCCGACGGCAACGCAATCGCGGTGTTGTTCGAGATCTTCTCGACGTTCGAGGAAGTCGCCAATCTCCAGAAGAATCTCCAGAAGATTTCTGGAGCGATACAGACCTAGCGACGAATACCAGAGCTCCTCTGCCAATTTATCCGACCGAACCTTCGGACCCAAACTTCTGAAAGAAACATTTTCAACTCTGCCAGAAAGAGAAACAACTAAGGCTTTCAACCAGCTGGGCCAGTTGGTCAAGGAAAATCCGTTGAAGGCAAAGCCCACCAGGAAGTTCCACCGAGAGGCGGCCGGATCCATATTCAGGATGCAAGAATCGAGCGCTGAGAGAACCGCGTAAAGGGACACGGAGGCAACGATGATTGGCAGAGTGCGGTGGGTGATGGGAGCTCTGCATACAATGAAGAGGAGCTACCTCTTCGTAAAGGTAGCTTTGCCAAGACCACAGTCCTGGAGCTTTGGCATACATGCAAGCAACAACAGAGCGAGCAGCCCACTGCATCTTTTAAACGTCAATAGTCCGATCTTTCAAAAAAGCAGCACCACTCATGAACTTTGACACAGCAGGCGATCACGTTCACAGCATTAAGGGAGGATAACGCTGCCTCCTTTAATACTATGGACGTGGTCACCTGCTGTGTCAAAATTCATGAGTGGTGCTGCTCCTTGGAAGATCGGACTATTGAAGTGAAGACGTTTAAAAGATGCAGTGGGCTGCTCGCTCTGTTGTTGCTTGCATGTATGCCAAAGCTCCAGGACTGTGGTCTTGGCAAAGCTACCTTTACGGGTAGGTAGCGCCTTTTAATCGTGTGCAGACGTCACAGCGTCCACCGTACCGTCATCATTGATAGATGGGGTGATCGAAGAACTTTTAGCCTCCACCAATAGCGACCGGGGGATTGCAAGCAGCAAGCTCACACTTCTGGCATATTGGCCAACGGCCAGAATAGCCAAGAAAGCCCAAAGGGGCCAAGTTTGAGGGCTGAGGGGTGGGGGTACTAGTGCTGGACGATGTTATTACGGCGGGGACGGCCATGAGGGAGGCTATTTGGTCGGAGTAATTGCTTGCCTTGGACTGAACGGAAACAATATGGAAGGGAAAGGAAAGAAACTGTACACAGCGGGTACGGCGATGAGAGAGGCTACTTGGTTGGGGTGATTGCTTGCCTTGGACTGAACGGAAACAATATGGAAGGGAAAGGAAAGAAACTGTACACAGCGTAGCATAATTATTCCATGTAACCTACTCCTCACCTACCAGCCCCCAAGAGTGCCAGAACAACTCGATGTTGTCACAGTAGTTGGGTATCTAAGCCTTCTTGCATTTCAAGAAATAATCAGTGACTACCTCACGGAGGTTCTTGCCGAGCTCTGTAGGGTCAAGTCCAGAAGATATCGAACTGTAGGTTGCCGAGTTTTAGGCATCTGGATGATTCTCTAGCACGGCATTCCCCGATGTCCTGAAACCGAGTGACCTCTGATTCCAGCCAAGGCTTAGCCAAAGGAGAGCTTTGATCCACACACGATAAGACTGTCAGGAGTGTGTAATGTATCCTATAGACCGGAGTGTCTCATGACTGAGGATTGGATGTCGTTGTAAGTCTCAATTCCTTAGTCGAAAAGTTTATTGCCCTACACAGCGTTGTCTCCTATCGTACTTCTTGTCTTCCATTTCTTATACCTTCTTGCCCTCGTTAATTGGGTTGTTACCGGAAAATGTCTTCGACCTTCTAGCCGTCGCTTTCATATCATACCGCTTATATTCAAGCCTCTCGTGTATTGTTGTTATCATGTTGGCCTTTGATTTCGTAATGTCTCTCCTGTTACCTCAGCTCCCAGATCATGTTGATGGCATATTCTCGCATGGCAGGGCACTCAGACCCAGTACAACTATAAGTCGAGGAGAGATAGGGCACCTCTACAGATATGGCAGGCGTGCTGAATCTGATAATATCTGGAGAAGGTATCCAGGTTGAGCTTTCCGCGACAGAGGGCCTTAGAGATCGTTCTATTTCTTGGGTAGCAGAGATCGAGAAGCCTGTGGGAGGGGTTATCCAACAAAAAAGCCGGTTGCTTCATGGCTTCATGGAGCAGGCTGCATCTGTCAATTAAAGTCCTTCAGCATCAACTGGTACCACTTTCATGTGTTGATATAGTCGCTTTCTCTCCAGTTTTCCGTGACTAAACAACCTTTGTTTGCGCGCCCTTCTGAACCTCACCCATTTTTACAATGTGATTTCTCCTTGCCAGCACTCAACGCGACAGCTTCGCGACGCGAGGTCTTCTCTTGCCGCAGATAGTCTGAAAACTGCATGAATAACGATGTTTTTCATCGGGGATTCGTAAATACTCCTCTAAACAAAATCTTCTTTCGAGCGTGGGTTAAGCGATGCATAGAAGTTTCTCTTGTCCTTTGCAGATGGGATCATCATTGATTAATTGATTCTTTAGGCGCTTGGTGTTCTGATTAGGCGCCGGATCTTCTATTCGCCGTAGGAGTATTCCCGGCCCGATGCACGTTCCGGTCCCGTGCACACCCCACTTTACTACTTTCATCTTTCTTCAAAAATCAATTACAAATTCAATATGGCTTCAATTGAGGCAGCGCTTGCAGATCTAGCTTTGCAAGACTCACCTAACTACACTGCAACTGCAAAGAAATTCAATATCAATCGAAGCACGCTGTCGCGACGACATAGGGGCAAAACGGCCTCCGTGAAGGAAAGCAAGCAAACGACGTCAATTCTTTCGAACCAACAAGAAAAAGAGCTTATTCGCTATATCAACAAGCTTACCGAGCGTGGTATACCTTCTTTCAATGCCATGATTCGCGTTTTTGCG
>JAABUR0100006175.1_pt1 | contig 14810 bp, 20 predicted proteins | sample 5560091 | NCBI WGS metagenome assembly JAABUR01 (sample SAMN10711879, study PRJNA513375) | rock metagenome | isolation source: Antarctica rocks | place: Antarctica: Victoria Land, University Valley sud
CGCTAACCAGTAGATTGTGCATTGTCACTTCGCCTGTCTGCGTCCCGCAAAGACCAGCGCTTTTACTTTCATGTTTGGCCCACCTCGAGCAGGCCCGGGTTGCAGCCGACCCTACCCTGAACGAGGCATTGCAACGTTCTGGGCGGGAGAGTACTTTCCACGCTGGAGGAGCGCTCCTGCGTCGGACCTGTCCTCGGTCGAAACTACTGGTAGTGCGCTTCCCTGTTCTGGGGATATGTCTTTTCTGCAGTACCAGGGTGGCACGCACGTGGACGTACTCCACCTGCAGGTGCGCTGCGCCGCGCGTGCTGTTCCACCTAGAAGCTGCTTGCTGCTTGCACGTAGGCGCCTGAGGCGCTCCGCGCCTCTGACCGCAGGGCCGCTGCCCCCTTGTAGTGAGCGGTGGCAGAAAACCGAGCGCCGCGAAAAAGGTGAGGACTGCAACGTCTGCTGCACCTGCTTGGCTGTTGTATTATTTGTGTGGCTGCTTGAGTGCGCGTGTGCGTGGCAGGTGTACGACCCGTCAGTCAAATGCTGCGTGCTTTCAGGCGTCCTGCGGCTGCAGTGGCAGGCTGGCGGAGCTCAGAAAGGGGGTGCGCGCCCACCAAGCCGAGCTTGTCGTTCTGCTCTGCGCCGTGCAACCTCTGACTGCACTCCAGGTAGCAGAACTCACGTACACGCACGGCCCCCGCAGAACCCTTCCTGCAGCCCTGGCTGGTGCTGCAGCTGTGCCTCCAGGACACCCAACGGCTGTCCGTGGAGCTGTGGTGCGGCCCTACGCTGCACATCTTGTTATATACCTTGCTCTAAACACGGTCCTCCTTGCAATCCACAGCCCATCAGCGCTGTCAGTATCCTATTTCAATATGAGAGGCCTATGTTGCAGGGTGCGCTGCTGCGACGGCATGCGACGCCGCCTGCACGTGTCCACGTCATTCCGGCAGCTCCGCGCCACCACGCTGCACTGCCAGGCGCGCGCACACCGGCGCCGTTGTGGGGAGGGAGGCCCTCCTGTCACAGTGGCTGCTGGGAGGGAGTGCAGGCTCGCCACGACTGAGTATGACGCTGCAGCCGTGCGCAAGCGCCTGGAATTGCTCAGCTGCTCACCCTGGACACCTCTGCGGCGCAGGGGCGCGCCGGCCGCCCCGCCGAACATGCTGTGCAAAGCCACAAGTAACTGCTACAGGGTGAGGTCTAGGCTTTGCCAAATGAAAGGTGCCTCCTGGCCGCAGGTCCCCCTAGCGCCGCTGCCGCCGCGCGAGTGGGCAAGCCTGGCGCTCGACGTGCGCGGCCTGGTCGCGCGCTGCTTCGGAATCGCGGGGCCCGTTCGAGGCAACAAAACCCCTGACGGGGGCGCAAAGGCCTCGAGCTGCGCCGCTGCTGGGCAGCCCAGCGGCGGCGCACACGGCACCGCTGCCGCCGGCACGGAGGACGCGCCGCCGGCGCCCCCCGCCGTGCCCTGGGCGTATGCGGGGCTGGACGGCATCTGCGTCCTGGGCGCGGGCCGCGTGCGGCGCATCTTCACGCTGCGCGACGCGCCGCCGCGCGAGGTGACACCCTGCCATCCCTGGATGCGGCGCAGACGGGGCCGTGCGCTGCCCTTGCATGCATCCCCAGCCTGCAGCGGAGGCTGGCGGCCATGGGCCGGCGCCGCTCTGCTGTGCCGATGCTAGCAAACTCACCCAACGACGATAATGCAGCGCGCACGCGGTCAGCCTGCAGCCGCCCCGCGCCTCTTCAGCAGCTCAAAGCTGTCAGTGCGCGCGGCGGCAGGGCCCATGGAGCGCCCCCGCAGCAGTCGCCTTCCCGGCGGGCGTCGCCGCGCTGCACGTGGTCCTGGATGCTGCCAGCCTGCGCGCTGCTGAGGCGGCGCCGGCGCCTGACCAGGCGGCGCAGGCAGCGCCGCCACGCAGCGCCTCCGTGCGGGGCGCGGCCCGCAGGCCCAGCGCGGCGCGCGTGGCAGGTGGGCAGGGCCACGGCCTTATAGGGGCTTGCACTGAGGGCACCCCTGTGCTGCGCTCCCATGTTGCTGTCACGCAGCGCGCTTCTGGCTGCCTGTTCAAAACCTTATGCTCGTGTTGCTGCCTGTGCGACTGTGCCTGCTCGCAAGTCATGCCCTAGAGGGCGCTGCCTGGCGCGCGCCCCGTGCGAGGTCATGATGACATGAAGGGCGCAGAGGTCTGGACGCCGGAACCGCAGACTCACCTGCAGCATCCTGCGCCGCCAGGGCGGCGCGGCGGCTCTGCAGCGCCGGAGCCCTCCACGGATTGTGCGGACGCGATTCTGGGAGGCCCAACAGGCGCGAGTGTGGCGGCCGCGGCGGCCGCTGCCGCACCCAGCCCCCCGCTACCCCCTGGCGCCTCCCCCACAGCGCCTCTGGCGCCTGTCGACGCCACGCGCGCCGGCATGACAGTGAGCTCCTGTGCGGCTGAGCCGTCAGACCCTGGCCTGGATCCTGCTACGGCGGCTGAGAGTACCGGCGGCCGGAGCAGGGCGCTGCTCAAGCTGGGCGGCGGCCGCAGGCGCAGTGCCGCGCTCCTTCGGGGCTACGCGTGCAGCGGGCGCCCAAGCAGCCTGTTTGCTGCCGTGCCCCGAGTAGGAGCCGGATGCCCGCCCGGCACCCTTCAGCATGCTGATGGCCATGCCGTAAATGCCGGCGGGGCGCTGCGCAGTGCAGCGCCGGGTGTGCTGGCGGTACCTAGCCCTACCCTGGCCCTGCCCAGCCCTCTGCGCGCAGCGCCGGCGCCCCCATGCCTGGCTGCGCCCAGCTCGGCGGAGGCGGTGTTCGGGCCTGGGGCAACCCCGGACGTGGCGGCGGTCAAGCTGCCCTCGGAGCTTGCACAGGGACTGGTGCGCCAGGCCGCGCGGTGGGCGTCCGAAGTAGCTGCCCTGGCTTGCGGGCCTGGCGCGCTGCCAGGTGCATGCGCAGAGGTGGCCAGCCATTATGACGTCCCTGGGAAAGCGGGCTCCTTGGGCGCGGGCGCCAATCTCGACCTGGGCGCTGGTTCCGGCACGCACAGCGTGCCTGATGACGCAACGGCGGGGCACAGCTGCGGCGTGGACATGCGGAGCGAGGCGACAGGCGCTGCGCAGGCGCCGCCAGCGTGCAGCCTGGCTGCGGAGGGCGCTGGCGAGCAGCGCGGCGCGCTGGCGCAGGCTTCGCGCGCCGCCTGCGGCGAGGGGGGCGCAGAGCAGGGCGAGTGCACTGTCAGCAGCGGCGGCGCTCCCGGCAGCTGCAGCTCCTGTTCCGCGGCGCCGCCGCGGGCGAGCTTGCTACCCGAGCCGAGGGAGCCTCCCGTGGACGCAGCTCTGTCTGGCAAGCTGCCATGCGACGCCCGCGCATCCAGCAGCTGCAGCGAGGGCCTCGGAGGGGTAGGATTAGGGTCGCCCGCCGCAACAGCGGATGACGCCTGGACCGACCTGGCTGCAGCGGCGCGCCGCACCACATCCGCAAGCGATGCCGACGCCTGGGTCGACCTCGCCGCGGCCGCCGCCGAGAGCGCGCCCGGTGCGCGCGATGCGGGCGCCTGGCGCGACCTGCTTGAAGCAGTGGGTGCGAGCGGCGCGCCAGCGCATGGAGCGGGCGGCGGGCGCGCGTCGGGCGGCGCCGCGGGCGCTTGGGTCGAGGGCGAAGACGCCTGGACCGAGCTGGCCGCCCTGTCTAGCAGAGGCAGCAACGGTAGCGGAGCGGGCGGGCGCGATGCGGACTTGCGTGCCGCCAGCCCTGCAGCTCCCAGCAGCCTTGCGGCCGCCCATGCCTCGGTGCAGGGCGCCTGCGCGGCGGCGGACCGCCGCAACGCGCCTGGTCGTGAAGGAGCAGATGCTGAGGTGCAGTTGATGTATGCCAGCCTGGGCTCTGCGCCTGCCGAAGTTTCGGATGCAGCGGGCGCGTCGGTGCATTCGGCGCCGGGCGCAGACCCGGAGCGTGTCGCAGGCGTGGCCGACGGTGCTGCCGCGGGCTTGGCGCTCGAATGTACTGTTCCCGCGGCGCCTCACGGAGGGCTGAACACGCATGGCGCGCTGATGGGTCTGCCCCTGCCTCGGCCCACACCCGGGCCCGAGCGCGGGGCCGCCACGCCGCGCACAGCACCAGCTGGCAGCCGCTCGGGCGCGAGGATGGCCCAGACGCCAGACGCGCGCGGCCTTGACGCGGGGCCCAGCGCGCGCGCGCGCTGGGCCTCGCTGGACGACCTGCCGCTGGCGCGGCAGCCGCTGCCGCGCTCGCAGCCGGCGGCATGGGAGGCGGGCGCCTCCGCTGCCGCAGGCGCCCGCCGACCGAGCACAGCGGGCGCGGACGCGGCGCGCGCAGGCGCGTACGGGGCGCCGCACAGGCCGGGCTGTGTGGCAGATATGGGCGAGGCTTCAGGATGCGCTCCCAGAGCGCCTCCCTGGGCTCCTGCCGCCGCTGGCAGCGCATGCGCCGAGGCCAAAGAGCATGCAGAGGCATCAGGCAACCGCATCGTGTCGGACATGACCGGCGCCCGTCCAGTGGTGCGGGCCACAGGTTGCCGAGCGCGGGCCTCCAGCGCTGCCATCACCGCCAGCGCAGGCAGCCGGTACGCCGGCCACGAGGAGGCCGAGGCCGCCCTTTGTGAGCTCTCGGCGCCCGCGCCATGCCCGCACACAGCGGCGGGCTCGCGGGCTGGCAGCACTGGCGCGCCGTCAGGGGCGGAGCGGGCCAGTGAGGCCGCTCCCCTTCTGCCGGCGGAGGCTGGCGCGGCGGGCTGCGCCGCGCAGCCTGCGAGCGGGCGGGCTGAGGCCTCCGCGCTGGTGTACGACCCTATTCTGGGTGTGTTCTTCGACACCGCAAGCGGGCAGCTGGTCGGCGCGGAGGCGCTGCCTGTCGGCGGTGCAGGCGCAGGCGAGGGCGTGTGACCATGCCGGAAAGTGTAACAAGTCGTTCCTGCAACGTGGAGACTGGCCTGGACGTCCTGCGGGGTTTGCCATGAGGGAGGGCGCTGTCTTGCATGTCCGCATGGGCGCCAGTAGATAAATAGCTGCCTGTAATGCCACTGTAGCGGCGGTCTACAGGTGTGCGATGTGCGGCGCAGCAAAATATGGGCGTGCTTTCAGGCGTGCACATAAGGCGACGCAGCAGCTTAGGCTGTCATGGCCTGTTTAGCAGCACCGTGTGCGATTTCAGGCAGACTCAGCTTGCAGTGAGTGACGGGCCAAAAACTACTGCAGATAGGCACTTGGTATTGAAAGGCAAAATGGCCACCTCTATGGTGCTGCACGATGCAGATGGCACACTTCAACATGCATGCGCATGGAATGTATTGTTGTCCCGAATGAGAGCCATGCATTTGTGTGCTCACACTGTAACACATACATTTGCACTTCCACTCCAAACCTAAAACTCTTGCATGCACTGAGCTACCCATGCGTAATTACGCAGTAGCCCAGTTTCTTGCTTCTTCATGCAGCCGGCAGGCAGTGTCATGCTCCTGTGTGCCCTGCGCAGGCCAGCGCCGCCAGGCTGCCCGCTTCTGCGGCCCGTCGTCGACCTCGAACGCGAACTGGCTCCCGTATGCATGCATCATCTTTCGCATCACGATCCGCCAGGCATTCGGAATGTTGTGCTGTCCTGGAAGTTGCCCGATGGTGGGGTAGTCACTGCCTGATCTTATTTCCATACTCTCCATGCATGGCGGACACAGCAGGTCAAGGAGCGCCTCCGGTCCTATCCTCTCCTCCCCGGCGCAAGAATGATAGCACATTGCGACAAAGCGCGCAAGTATGCGCACCTCCCTCATCCCTGTGCTTGGAATGCTTGGCCGGTGTGGATAAAGATTAGCATCCCATACATCCATCGCTACACTGGCTCCCTCCATCTTTGCATGCCAGCTGTCTATGGCCCGGGAGCGTGTAAATTCCACTGACGGGCTGCCCATAATCACATCCACTCTGCCAGTGCGGCAGCGCAGGGTTGCCAGAAGCTCATGCTGGCTTCCTCGCATGCTGCCCTGTACACCAAACTGACCATGGTCTGCGGCAGCTTGTCAAACTCAATATAATCACTGAAGCCGCCCGACACACCCAGGTGTGTGAGGTGAAATGCACTGAGGTCCACACTCGGCGTGTTCTGCAGGGACTTAGCGAACTGATCATCGCTCAGACCAGAGTTGGCAGGCAAGTGCATGACACCACCCAGGCGCAGCGGCATACCCAGCAGCTGGCGCAGGCTGCCACGCTGGTTTGCACGCAGGACGGTCAGCAGCGGGGACACCACATCGCTCTCTGCGCACAGGCCCGGGGCCAAGAAGATCCTGCTGCACCCTTCGCGTGCGGGGGCCGGCCAGTTATAGAGGGTGAGCGAAGTCAAGTGGTCCTTCCAGGTTGGCAGTTCCAGCCATGTCAGGTGCCTCTCGGCAAGCTGCGTGTTTGAGAAGTCCAGGCGCAGCGGCAGCGGGTGAGCGCGCAACACCTGGTGGAAGCGGCGGCTCAAGCACTGCAGCGACAGCGCAAGCTGAACCTCGAAGCTGGCCTCTGAGGCCGGACGCGCGTCCCAGACGATGCACATGATTCTGTGGAGGAGGACATCGGGCAGTCCTTGCAAGCTTGGCTGCTGCAGCAGCTGTGCCTGCAGGGCACAAACGCTTGCTTGCAAGTGGTTGGAGTGTAAGCTCACGCGAGTTCTCAGGAAGAATAGACTTCAGCTTGCAAGGCAACTGGAGCAACAGTCCAGCTTGCAACCAGCCGTGGCACGCACCGCAGCTGCGCGCTTGTGTGAAGGCATACAGTGCACTTGCGTCCCTTGTGTGTACAGAACCTGGCCACAGTCACAGACAGGCCGCTGCGCCAGTCTCCTGTCCTCGTAGTTGCACTGTCACCAAGCCGTCAAGCAGGCATGCCACGCGCCGGACACGCCAGACACAAGTAACCAGGGAGCCTGGACATGGAGTGCTTTTTGACAGGCCTCAGAGCCGTATCTTGAGCAGACAATGAATGTCACTGCCTGAAGATATGCATCAATATGCATGACATATCATGAGCAACAGATGGACATGCATGTCCATCCATATGCAGACATTTGGGCAGAATCTAATAGAATGCCTAGCCGTCAACCATGAGGACAGGCCTTGTCTGTCACATGCAGTCTTCTGGCCATCAAACCACACGCCATTCAGCATCCACGCACATGTGCAGCTGTGCAACGCTGAGTCTGTAACTGGTTTAGGCACATAGGACATCGGTTTAGGCATGTACGTCTTCCCACACAATCCAGCTGCAGCCTCTGCACTCCTGCTGCTGGCCCCAAGAAGCACTTGCACAGCTGCACGCCTGATGCCCTTGCAAAGTGCGTTCTTACACTCAGGAAGGGCATGCATGGTTGATGCGAGTCCTGTGCACATCTGCCTGTACGTAGCTACGCTACATGTAAGTGTTGTGCTTTGCAAAGGCTTTGGTGATGATAATGAAAACGTGCCGCAAGTCGTCAGTGGTGACTGTGGCCGAATGATGGCAATTGTGCTGCAGTTTGCGGCGCACGCCCGCCCGCGCTGCATGCTGCTGGCCACCGCGGCCGCCGCACTGGTGGAGGTCTCGTCGCACGACTACTTCTGGGGCCACGGCGTGGACGGCAGCGGCGCCAACCACCTGGGCCTGCTGCTCATGCGGCTGCGCGAGGAGCTGGCGGCGGCGGGCTCTGGCGGCCGCCCCAGCCCTGCAGGGGTCCTCGAGCCTGGGGCGCCTGGCGGCAGGGACAGCTTCGCATGGGCTGGCGCTGGCCTTGCGACCACGCACTGTGCGGGGTGAAGGCTGGATGGTGGCCATACTGGGGTCTTGGTTACAGGCATGCACATCAAGGCAATGCAGCGTATGCGGCTGTGAACCGCCTGATTGGCTTGCATATTCTGGCACAGGCATAGTCACCTTGCCAAAGGCCGAACACGTACTGGAGCTAGTGAGAAGCCTGCATGGTCCCTGGAACTCGCTCTGCCCACCCCAGCAGTGCTGCGCATGCAGGCAGCTGCCGCACTTTGACATGCATGCACATGGACAGGAAGCTCCTGACTGAGGAGCATGCACTAAAGGCAGGCTCCTGTAAGACGCATGCCCACACATGCAGTAGGCTCAGCAGCTCCCGTTCAGACTGCAGCATGAGCCCAGTTTATTGCTTCTTCATGCTGCCTGCGGGCAGCGCCGTGCTCGTGCGTGCCCGGCGCCAGCCAGCGCCGCCAGGCTGCGCGCTTTTCCGCTCCGTCGTCGATCTGAAACGCATACTTGCTCCCGTATGCAGACATCATCTGGCGCATCAACAGCCGCCAGGCATCTAGAATGTCATGCCATCCTGGATTCTGCCCGACGGTGGGGTAGTCCCTGCCTGACTTGATGTCCATGCTCTCCAGGCATGGCGGACACAGCAAGTCAAGGAACGCCTCCTCCAAGCATATCTTTTGTTCCCCTGCGCATGAATAATGGCACATGCTGACGTCTCGTGCAGCTATGCGCACATCCCTGTGTATGTTCTGCACGGCAAGATAGGGTGTGGACCAGTGACTGCATCCATGTGTACACTGCGTCCCTCAACATTAGCATGCCAGCTGTCTAGGGTCCCGGAGCGTGTAAAATCCACTGCCGGGCTGCCGCCAAACACACTTACATCTGCCATTGCAGCAGCGCAGTGCTGTGAGAAGCCCACATCTGCTTCTGTGACTGCTGCCCTGTACGACAAACTGACCAGCGTCTGCGGCAGCTCGTCAAAGTTAAGATTATTGCCAAGGCCGCCCGACACACCCAGGTGTGTGAGGTCCAATGCGCTGAGGTTCACATGCGGCGTGTATTGCAGCAAATCGCTCATGTGGTCAATGCTCATGCTCGAAGTGTCATCAGGCAACTGAGGCAGGGGCTCCATACGGACGCCACCCAGGCGCAGCGGCATACCCAGCAGCTGCCGCAGGCTGCCGTGCTGACTTGCATGCAGGACGGTCAGCAGCGGGGATATTACATCTTTCTTTGAGCACAAGCCCGGGTCCAAGGCGTTCCTGCTGCGCGCTTCGCATGCGGGGACGCGCCAGTTGTACAGGGTCAGCGATGTCACATGGTCCTTCCAAGCTGGCAGAGCCAGCCACGCCAGATGCCTTTCGGCAAGCTGCGTGGTTGAGAAGTCCAGGCGCAGCTGCAACGGGTGAGCGCGCAACACTTGTTGGAAGCGGCGGCTCACGCACTGCAGTGACAGCGCAAGTTGAACCTCGGAGCTGGCCTCAGAGGTTGTTCGAGCGTCCCAGACGACGCACATGATCCTGTGAAGGAGGACATCGGGCAGTCCTTCCAAGCTCGGCTGCTGTGCCTGCGATGCGCAGGCGCTTGCTTGCAAGAGGGTGGAGTGTAGGCTCACGCGAGCTTTTAAGAACACCACTGGTGGTCAGCTTGCAAAGCAAGCGGCGCAACCTTCCAGCTTGTATTCAGGCCTGGCGTGGCACCCATTGCAGCTGCGCGCTTTTGCGAAGGCATGCAGTGCACTTGCCTCCCTTGTGTGTACATAGAGCCTGGCCACGGACGCAGAGAGGCCGCTGCGCCAGTCGCCTGTGCTTGTACTTGCACTGTCAGCAGGCCGTCAAGCTGGCACGCCACGCGGTAGATGCGCGAGACACAGGCAGCCAGAGTGGCTGGAACGCTTCTGAGAGGCCTCAGATTGAGCTGATACCTTGTGCAGGCAAGTGCACGAATGACATGCCATGTAACATGACATGTCCAGCGACTGGTAGACTTCTGAAACAACATGCAGACTTCTAGGCAGAGTCTAATAACATGTCCAGCCGTCAGCCAGCTGCAGTGAGAGCAGGCCCGCTCTGTCACGAGCAGTCTTCTGGCCATCAACCTGCATTTTCAATCGGCACCCAGGTCCACGTGTAGCTGCGCAACACTGTGCCCACAGTGTTTTCTGTGTAACTGGTTTCAGCAAAGACGAAGAGCTGTCCGCCATCCTGCTGCAGCCTCTGCGCTCCAGTGTTGGCCCAATAGCGCTTCCACGCACTGACTGGCTGGCACGTACCACATTTGGCGCTGCGGAGCGCACGCTTTTGGCTACCAAACACTGCCGCCTGCTCTTTTCTTAGACAAGCTTGGCTGGCAGGTGCGGCAGACTGCATATGAAGGTAAGCTTCCAGGCCCTGCAGCCCACCAAGTGTCTTGCTCCTTTGCCACTGCGAATGCTTAAAGTCACTACGAGAACATAGCGCGGCAGGCATCACCCTTTGCTGGCAAGACTGAGGCCGCCTCAGACGCCATCCTGTACCCACGCTACTACGACATTGCTTCGGTCTTGCAGGTTTGCCCTGTTGGGCGAGTCACGTTGAAGTCGCATTTTGCAGCACTGCCTTTGACATCTAAGACTGTACAGGAACCCCACGGCACTGCGGATGAGACACCCACTCTCGCCAAAGCGTCCGGCAAGAAGCGCAAGGCCCTGGACCTGGAGGCGGCTGCTGTTGACGGTGACCCGCGCCCTGGTGTGCTGCTCTGCCGTCTACTTCAATCACAGTGCTGTGCCCTTCTGTCCTGTGTGTTGCACAGATGCAAGACTGCCATGCGGCGGGTGCGCAGAGGGACCTAGCCTGCCAAGGCCAAAGGCGAAGAAGGGCAAGGCAGCCGCCAGCGCCAAGCGCGCCTCTGGGCCTGGCAACGCCGAGGAGGCAAAGCGGCTGCGCGAGAAACTGGGTGAGGGCAGCAGGCTACTGGTTGCTCAAGCAGCCGCAGCTACAAGGTTCCAGCGTAATCGGATGTCCAGCATGGTGCTGCTTCTACTTGCCGTCACTCGTTATGTGAAAGATGAGGACTTTCAACCTCGTGCCGTAGAGCCCCGGCACTGCAATGTACAGCCGTGGCTTAAGACGGCAGTGAAGGGCGCCCTTCAGCAGAGAGAATGATGTCAATGGACATGCGTCGATGACCTGTGCCATGCCGCAGGTATCACTGCAGCGCCGGACGCAGAGCCGGCCGCCGAGGCCTTCAGCTTTGGCTTTCCTATCGCGAATCAAGCTAAAAGCTCAGGCGTGAAGGGTGCAGCCAAGGGGGCGCCACATGGAGGTGTCGAGGTGAGCCTCTCCTGGAGCCCTCTTCATGTCATCGCATGCTCTGCAGAGTGCAAGCATGCTGGTGCGCGCTCACGCAGCCTGAGCGGCAGTCTCCGAGCTTTTCGCCCTGGTTGCTTTAGCCTTCAGGTTACACAATGCATGCGCATGAGCACGCAGCCTGACGCCTGCCATGCGCAGGAGGGTGCCGCTGAGGAGGCCGGCCCCGCGGTCACAGCAGCGGCAGCGGCGGAGGAGGAGGAGGAAGACCCTGCGGTGCGCGAGCGGCTGCGCCGCGTGCACGGCGAGCCGTCTGGGCAGGACCTGTCGCGCCGCGTGTTTGTCGGCGGCATGCCCTTCACGTACGAGGTGCGGCGCGGACGCCCCGTCAGCCCATAAATCTGCATTCTTCCGTGCAGGCATGCTGAGTGTTCACAGACAGGCTGTCTGAGCATGCTTATGGGTTGCCTGCAACATAGGGACACAGGCACGTCATGATGCCTCAGTGTCACAAAAGCACAAGCATGCATGCCGGGCTGCCTTCCCCAGCGTGTGTTGTCAACAGTCTCGGCTGAAGCCCACGCAGCCTGGCATAGTAAGCATGGTAGGGAGAGCTCGGGCACAGGCGCCGCGCCCGAGCGTGCGCACGGCGTGCAGGAGGACGACGTGCGCGAGTACTGGGGCTACTGCGGCGAGGTGGCCGACCTGGACCTCATGCGCTTCCCGGACACCGGCCGCTTCCGGGGCATCGCGTTCATCACATTTGCCACGGCGCGCACGAGCCCGGCCGCCTTGCATCTGCATGCCGCGGACAGCAAGAAGTTGGGCCGTCTGTGCCAAGCACGTGCGTGAGGGCAAGCTCATGCCCCGGCATGTGCAAGCCTGTATTTGTCAGACGTTTGCACATCGCTGCTAATGCGCTGGTAGATGCTGCTTAGAGCACCGGTGTACACTTGAGAGTGTGCAACGGCCATGCGGTGATGCCCTTGTAGCTTCTACCATCCGGCGCGACTCGCGCGGCAGCATTTTGCCCGTGCGCGCTCTGGCTCATGGCGGCCCAACTGCGCGCAGGCAGAGGGGTATGAGGCCGCGCTGGCGTGCGACGGCGAGCTGCTGGAGCAGACGCGGCTCAAGGTGGAGCCCTGCCGCACGCCGCGCCCGCTGGGCCGCGCCGCGCCGGCCGCGCCGGCGCCGACGCAGCACAAGGGCGCCGCGCCCAAGGCGCGACGCCCCGCGCTCGCCAGAACAGCGTAATGGCGCTGCACATGTACCGCCATCCACCATGTGCACTCCAAAGCTGTGCCGCTGTGTATTGCGGAGCAGGCAGCCGGGTGGCGCTCGGGATACAGGGCTACATACTGAGGAAGTGCTCAAGGCCGTATGTGTGCATACTTGCAATTTATCCTCTTAAACTGGCAGCTGACGCACATGATGATCGGCAGGAGGTGCGTGAGCACACATTTCCTGTAGAGAGGTAGAGTCAGCACTGTGCATGCACGAGCTCATGACTGCGTGCATGCGGCAGACGCCCGGGTACTGCGCGGCGTACGTGGGCAACATCGCGTTCGAGGCGTCCGAGGACGACCTGCGCGCGGTGTTCGAGGGCCTGGCGGTGACGCGCGTGCGCATGCACACCGACGCGGACACCGGCCGCTTCAAGGGCTATGCGCATGTGCACTTTGGCGACGAGGCGTCGCTGGATGCGTGCGCGCCCGCGCTCGGGCTGGGCCGAGCAGGGTTGCTGGGGCCCTGGGTCAGGGCGCGCATGGGCTGGCCATTCTGCACAAGAGCTTACTTTGTGTAGCTGCGCCTGGTGCTGGCAGCCTATGCTCTCATGCATCAGCCCCAAGCGGCTCCTGGCACCTGTTCGGTGCAGCTTGCTGGGGTTGGCTGGAAAGGCTGTTGACGTCTGCCAGGAGTCGGCGGAGCGCTGCCTGCTCCTTGCGTCTGGCACTGGTGACCGCCAAGCTGGGCATGCGCATACGTTGCTGAGCCTTACGGCTGTTGTGCAGGGCGGTGGAGCTCAGCGGCACAGACTTCTTTGGCCGGCAGCTGAAGGTCGGCTATGCCCAGCCTAAGAAGGCCTGATGCAGGCCGCCTTGGGCGGCTGCATGTGTGCCTGGAAGCGCCTGTTGAGTGCAGTGGCGTGCAACTGTAGCTAAGCTTGCCAGTGAGGACTGTGCGTCATGTTGAGGCCCTAAGGCAAGTTGTGAGGACTGTGCGTCATGTTGAGGCCCTAAGGCAAGTTGTAACGACAGCCATTCCGGCCCTGCAGTGACCTAGCCTAGCTATAGCCTCGCTTGCCGCAGTGCGCAGAGTGCAGTCTGATCACCTCCGCGGAGCGCCTCTCCACCTCAGCGCGGTAGGCACGGCGTACAGTCGCAAGTTCTCCACCTGTGGTGAAGGAGGGTCCAGCTGACCGCCTGACATGCTGCAGTGACGCACCTGCTTCTGCCAGTGATGGATGCCGACGATGGCGACGAGCGGGGCGGTAGCGTGCGCGAGCAGGACCGCTTTCTGCCAATTGCCAACATCAGCAGGATTATGAAAAAGGCGCTGCCTCCGAACGCCAAGATAGCAAAGGACGCAAAGGAGACCGTGCAGGAGTGCGTGTCGGAGTTCATCAGCTTCATCACCAGCGAGTGCGCCCCCCGCGTCTGTTGAGTAAGCTAGGCAGCCCATGCGCTGCGCAAAGCTCCACCTGCCTGCAGGTCGAACGGACAAGTTGACGCGCCGCGGGCATGCGCAGGGCGAGCGACAAGTGCCAGCGGGAGAAGCGGAAAACCATCAACGGCGATGACCTGCTCTGGGCCATGAGCACGCTGGGCTTTGAGGAGTATGTGGAGCCGCTGAAAATCTACCTGCACAAGTTCCGAGAGGTGTCGCCCTCCCTGGTGCCTCTGTGAGCGCAAGTCTTCCAGGCACATAGTCGAGGGCGCAGCCAAACCTGCCTGTTCGCCCAGTGACTGCGCTCGCTGCCTCACCGCCTGCGCTGCAAAGCCGACAAGAGCTGACTGCACTGCGTGCATCAGCTCTTGTGTACGCCACTTAGTGTACACCACTCACAAGCAAACGGTCAGACAGTCCGCTCCCCTGCCGCGGCGACGCTGAGCAGGGGGCCGCGCGCGCAGGCCGAGAAGGCGACGCTGGCCAAGCAGGCGGGCGGCGCCGCGGGTGGCGGGAAGGGCGAGAAGGAGGAGTATGCACAGGTGCATGGGCGCCGTGCAGGCCATACTTAATCACAATGCAAAGCACTTTGGTTTGGCTTGGCCGCACTCGCCATGCAGGCAGTACCTGTCAGAACGCAGTGGGCCAAGTGCGGTAGTGCGAGTCGCCATGCAGACAGTCTTTGTCAGAATGCACTGGGCCTACACGCCAAGTGCTGAAGTGTCTGGCAAGGTCGTTGGGTAAGTTGGCGTGGAGGTAGCATGCATGGGCTCGTGCTGTCAGGGGGTCGCAGGTGTCCGTGCGCGCGCTGACGCAGGCGTGCGGGGGTGCGCAGTATTGAGTGCGAGGCCTGGCGCTGCGCGTGAGTGGGCGCCGGCTGCCGCTGGCGAGCGGGGCGCCAGCCTGGCTTGCAAAGCGGCGCGTCGGCTGGACAGGCTGGCCAGGCAGGTGCCTTCCCTCACAGGAGGCGAAGTCAGCTGGACGGGCTCTGCCTGTGTGCGACGAGCGGACCTGCGCTGGAAGGCTCTGGCTCCTGCTATCCTCCTGGCGACGGCGAGCTCGGCTGGGCGGCCCTGGCCGTTTGCAGCGCTCAGGAAGCGCGGCAGCTGGGGCTGTCCACCTTCGCGC
>JAABUR0100006176.1_pt1 | contig 14809 bp, 12 predicted proteins | sample 5560091 | NCBI WGS metagenome assembly JAABUR01 (sample SAMN10711879, study PRJNA513375) | rock metagenome | isolation source: Antarctica rocks | place: Antarctica: Victoria Land, University Valley sud
GCCGACGAAGCGGCCCGCGACTACATCTGCGTCTACCCGTTCGTGCGCTCCTACGAGTGGTACCTGCTGGAGGACGCCGAGCGCCGGGCGATGCTCGCCGAGCACGGACAGCTGGCCCGCGGGTTCCCCGACGTACGCGCCAACACCGTGGCGTCGTTCGCGCTGGGCGACTACGAGTGGATGTTGGCGTTCGAGGCCGACGAGCTGCACCGGATCGTCGACCTGATGCGGCACCTGCGAGCGAGCACGGCGCGCCGGCACGTCCGCGAGGAGGTGCCGTTCTACACCGGTCGGCGCCGCAGTGTCGCGGAGCTGCTCACCGCCCTGCCCTGACGCCGCGGGGCCGGAGGAGGGGGGCGCGGAGAGGGAGCGGGGCGGAGGGAAGTTACGGTCAGGCGTCGGTGGCGGGCTCGAGCGTGAGGCTGATCGAGTTGATGCAGTACCGCGCGTCGGAGGGATTGTCGTAGCCCTCACCCAGGAACAGGTGGCCCAGGTGGGAGTCGCAGGCAGCGCAGCGCACCTCGGTGCGGGTCATGCCGAGCGACGTGTCCTCGATCAGCGTCACCGCCGAGCTCTCCTGCGGCGCCCAGAACGACGGCCACCCGCAGTGCGAGTCGAACTTGGTGTCGCTGCGGAACAGCTCCGCCTTGCAGGCGCGACAGCGGTAGACGCCCTCGGTCTTCGCGTCGACGTACTCACCGGCCCACGGCCGCTCGGTCGCCGCCTGCCGAAGCACCTTGTACTCCTCGCGGCTCAGCTGCTCGCGCCACTCGTCTTCGGTCTTGGTCATCTTGGTCGTCATGAACCCAGCGTACGGCGAGCTCAACCCTGGGCGCCGGCGACGGCGGTGAGGTCGCAGTCGGGCGTCCTCACCGCCGTCGGCAGCGCGGGGTCTGTTATCTGACGGTGACCGTCACCGACGCCGACGTACCCGTGACATGGTCGCCGTCGGCCGGCTTGACCACCCGGAAGGCGCTGCTGTTCTTCTTCTCCTTGGAGCCGAACGTATAGCGCAGGACGTAGCTGCTGTCCGCATCCAAGGTGGTCGTGGACACCGTGGTCCACGCACCGTTGACCTGTCGCTGCAGGAGCACCGACTGACCGGCGTGGTTGGGTGCGACCACGCCGAAGAAGGTCACCGTGTCGCCCTTCCTGGTGGTGGTGTCGCTGGCAGTGATCGTGACCCTGGTTGCCACGTCGACGTGCACCGGTCCGCTCTGCGACGGCTTGTTTGCGGTGTCGCCGTCGTAGACCACGCGGTAGTCAAGGTTTCGGCTGGGGGAGACGGTGAAGCTGTACCCGCCGTCCGTGCCGGTCGTCGCTGTACTGGCGGTGGGCGTCCAGTCGACAGCACCGGGGACCCGGGACTCCAGTGTCACCGTCGCTCCAGAGACCGGCGCGCCGTCGTCAGCCTTGGTCAGCGTCCCCTGCACCGTGGCAGTTTGACCGAAGACGATGCTGGACGGGACGGCAGCCGCGCTCAGCGCCACCTCGTCGGGGCTCTGCAGGTTCAGGCCGACGAGGACGGCGTCGTGGTCGGACGCCCGGTAGGGGTCGGGTGCGTAGAGCGCGTCGACGGCCGGTGGCTTGAACGACATGTCGTAGTCGAGAATGCTCGGCTCGTCAGCGTTGATGTGCCACTCTGCCGCTCCGCTCACCTGTCCCACCAGGGTTGTGCTGGCGAGCGCGTGGTCGAGATATCCCGCCATGCCGTCGAACACGTAGCTGTAGGCGTACTCACCGTTGAACTGCTTGACCATGTCGGTGAAGCCGCCGGCCACGAGCGCGTCGATCGGGTCCTCGTGGTCGTAGGAGTTGAGGTCGCCGATGATCAGGTGGTCGGGGTCGCCGCTGCTGGTCGGGTCCTCAGCGAGGTGGTCCACGATGGCTTCGGCAGCCTGCGTGCGTGTCTCGTTGCAGTTGCCCTGCCCGTCACCTGTGTCCGCGTCGCCGGTGCAGGCCGAGCCTTTGGACTTCAGGTGGTTGACGGAGACTGTGAACCGCTCGCCCGACGAGACTTCGTCGAACGTCTGAGTAAGCATCGGGCGACTCTTGGTGTCATCGAACCTGGGGTCGTCCGCGGAGTTCAGGATGTCGAAGGTACCCACAGGCGTGACCGTGCCGGGCTTGTAGAGCATCCCGACCCTGATCGCGTCCGTGCCGACGACGCCTGTGTCGACGTAGGTGTAGGTGCCTGCGCCGAGGCGCTCGTTGAGACCCGCGACGAGGTCCTCAGCCGGCTCGACGCCGGGGCTGTTCTCCATCTCCATCAGGCCGACGACGTCCGCGTCGAGCTTGGTCAGCGCGGCAAGGATCTTGTCCCGCTGGCGGGTGCGTTCTGCTGCGTCATCGGCACCGCGGCAGTCCTGGTTGAGTGCGGGACCGCACTTGTTCGTTCCCTGGTCGAGCGTGAGGAAGTAGTTGAGCACGTTGAAGCTGGCCACCTGGATCTGGCCGCCGACAGCTGGTGCGTCCGCAGGCCGCGCATTCTTGGCTGTGTAGGTGCCGTACACCGTCGGCTGAATGCGGTACCGGTTGAAGCTGTCGTCGAGGATGCCCTGGATGCCGGTGATGGCGTCGCCGCCACGGAAACGGTTCGTCAAGCTGAACGGCTCACCGTTGCCGGGGTGCGGGATCGCCGAGGGGTTCTGGGCGGTCGAGACGTCGTCGATCGTGATGATGCGGCGTGCATATTCGGCTGCCAGCGCCCGCGCTGCATCACCGGGCTCCACCACGGCGGTGGGGGTGAAGAGACGGTCCTGGCCTACCAGCGGCAGACCGACCACGACCTCCCCGAAGCGGGCGTAGTTGAAGTACTCGCTGATCACCATTTCTTGGGTGAGCTCAACCTGCATGCCCTCGAAGCGCTCCAGGTCGGTGGTTGAGGCGACCGGGAAGGTTACCGGGGTCGGCACGATCGGCGTCGGGACAGCTGCACAGCTCTTCACCGTGACGTCGGTCAGCTGGGTCTTGCCGCCGAACTCAGCGACCGTGCCGAGGACCCGGACGAGCGACCCCTCTTGGGGTGGGGTCTGCCCGGACAAGAAGACGAAGATGCCTTCGGAGGTCTGCGGGTCTGTGTCGACGTCAGCAGCTTCCTCCTGTACGAACACACCACCGAGCATCACCGCAGTGGCAACGCCCTCAATGATCCGGGTGCCGCCGAATGCGGGGTCGAACGCTGCTCCGGAGCCCTGGATCTGGTGGATGAAGGTCGCCGGGTCGCCACACTCACCCGTGGGCGGCGGCGGTGGCTCCTCGGTCACGCAGACGGCACCACACGAGTCGGGCGACGGAGCGCCGGTCGTGAAGTCGGTCGAGTTGTTGTCGGTGTCGCCGCCGGTCCGGGAGACGGGCATCGTGTTGCTCGGGGCCGGCGTCGGCGCCGTCTCCGAGTCAACGGCACTGCCGTATCCGACGTAGTCGACCACGCCAGGGGCCGTGTCGCAGTTGGGAATCGTGCAGCTGAGCGCCGTCTGGCTGCTGACCAGGGCGACCTTCCCGGCTGTTCCCGACATCGCGATGCCGCCACCGGCCGGGGCCTTGACGTCGGGGGCTGGGAGCGGGGTCGTGCCGCCAGTGCCCGCCGCCTCCTCAACCAGATACGTCTCACCGGCCGGGATGTGACCGGTCAGCTTCGTTACTTGATAGTTGGTGCCGGTTGCCCCTCCGGACGCGTACTGCACCGACCAGGTGCTGACATCGACGTCGGTCGACCCGATGTTCTTCAGCTCGATGAAGTCGTTGGTGTAGGTGGCGCCTGAGTTGCCGCCGCCGCCGTAGACCTCGTTGATGACGATCGTGGTGGAGGGGGCGGCTTGGGCGGGGGTTGCCGGAATGGTGACGAGGGCGGCGGCGACGGCGCCGGGGAGCGCGGCGGCGAGCAGCCGCCGGCGAAGCTGGGTGCGTGAGGTCACGAAGGAGGTCCCGTCGGGATTGGTGTGGGTGTCCGGGCCAACCTAAGCCAGGTTCGGCGACGTTGGGGAGACCTGCAGGCGAACAAAGGTGAACGATATTCACCCTCGGCAGTTGGCAGATGCCCCCCTCCGACGTCTGCTGCGGCGGCATCGCGTCTGGATAGGCTGGGCCGATGGCGGGTGCGGCGATGGAGATCGAGGTAGCCGGCACCCCTGTGCGGGTCACCAGTGCCGAGCGGGTGATCTTCCCCGCCACCGACACGACCCCGGCGGCAACCAAGCGCGATGTCGTGCAGTACTACGCGAGTGTCGGCGAGGCGATCCTGCGGGCGCTGCACCTGCGACCGACCACCCTCGAGCGGTGGCCGAAGGGCGTCCACGCAGGCATCAAGCAGGCCACCCGCAGCGATCCGCACGGCGATGCGTTCTTCCAGAAGCGCATTCCCAAGGGCGCACCGGCGTGGGTGGAGACCGCCCACATCACGTTCCCGTCGGGTCGGACCGCCGACGAGGTCTGTCCCACCGAGGCAGCCGTCGCCGCCTGGGCTGCGCAGATCGGCACGATCACGTTCCACCCCTGGCCGGTACGCCGAGGCGACGTCGACCACCCGGACGAGCTTCGCCTCGACCTCGACCCGCAGCCGGGCACCGATTTCGCCGACGCCGTCCGGGTCGCCGGTGAGGCGCGGGCGCTGCTGTCTGACCTGGGCATCCGTGGCTTCCCGAAGACGTCGGGCAACCGTGGTGTCCACATCTACGTGCGGATCGAGCCGCGCTGGACGTTCACCGACGTACGGCACGCCGCCATCGCGTTCGGTCGCGAGCTGGAGCGGCGGATGCCGGGCCGGGTCACCACCAAGTGGTGGAAGGAGGAGCGCGGCGAGGCGATCTTCGTCGACTACAACCAGAACGCCCGCGACCGCACCATCGCCAGCGCCTACAGCCTGCGGCCGCTGCCCGGCGGCCCGGTGTCGACGCCTGTGGCCTGGGAGGAGCTCGACGGCCTCGACCCGCGGGAGTTCACCCTGCGTACAGTGCCGGTGCGCGTTGCTGAGCTTGGCGACCTGCACGCCGCGATCGACGACGTGCACCACTCGCTGGGCACGCTGCTGGAGATGTACGAACGTGACGAGGCCGAGGGGCTGGGCGACATGCCCTACCCCCCGGAGTACCCGAAGATGCCCGGCGAGCCGATGCGGGTGCAGCCGAGCCGGAAACGCCGGGTGACCAGCCAAGATACTGGCTGAAAGGGCGTCTCGGAGTGCCGACCTTTCCGGGTGCTGCCACTCGGGGGCTTTCCCTTGACCGGCATAGCCGGTGCTGCAAGGATCCACCACAGCAGGAGGGGGTCGGGACTAGGGAGGCGTTCTTGTCAACAGCAGCGGAGATGGTGGCAGCGGCCAAACAGCGAATTGAGAACCTGACCGTCGATGAGGTGGCTCGCGAGTTGGACCAAGGAGACGCCGTTCTGGTGGACATCCGCGAACCGGGGGAGCGCGCTCAGAACGGGGCGATCCCGGGAGCAGTGGAGGCGCCCCGAGGGATGCTTGAGTTTTGGGCAGACCCGACCAGCCCTTACCACCGCGATGAGTTCGAGCCGGATCGTCGGATCATCCTGCACTGTGCCTCGGGTGGGCGCTCGGCCCTGGCGGCGGCGACGCTGCAGGACCTCGGCTATGAGCACGTGGCTCACCTGGACGGCGGCTTCAAAGCGTGGAAAGAAGCGGGAAGGCCCGTGCAAGACGGCTGACCGAAGCCACTGGCCGCACCCCAGGGGGGTGGTGCCGTCAGGCGTCCGCGACCGCTGTCATCTCGAACGCTTGGGACAGCCCGGGGTCGAGGAAGCGCGTGATGCCTGCAAGTTGGCGCTCGCGAAGGGTCAGCACAATGATGCCGGTGAAGCGGGAGCGAGCCCCGTGGTCGTCGCCGAGGTAGCAGCCGAAGGCCGGCTGGGAGTTGGCCCTGGTCGAGACCATGCGGAGCCGGCGGCCGCCACGCCAGGTGGCGCTGGCGGATAAGAAGGCCCCGATGGCGGCGGCCGCGTGGTACTCGTGCGGCGCGGGCGGCATGGCAAGCCAGGCGTCGTCGGTGAGCAGTGCGATGACACCGTCGATGTCGTCGCAGGTGAAGGCCGCGGCGAACCGCCGTGCGAGGTCTCGCTCCTGGCTCGCGTCGGTGGGCCGGTGTGGTCGGCCGCGGGAGGTGCGGTGCTGGGCGACGGAGGCCCGGGCGCGTTGCAGGGTGCCTTTGACGGCGGTTGCCGTGGTGTCGAGCATCCTCGCGACCTCTGCGGAGGAATAGTCGAGGACGTCACAAAGAAGCAGTGCAGCGACCTGTCGTGGCGGGAGCTCCTGCAGCGCCGTGATGAAAGCCAGCTCGACCGTCTCGCGGGCGAGGTAGCGGGCCGCGGGACCTGGTGCCTGCTCTGCGGCTCGCTCCAGCAACGTGTCGGGGTAGGGAAGCAGCCAGGTCATATCTGAGCGCCGCGAAGGTGGCGGCGGTTCGAACGGTGGGACGGGTTCCGCCGGTGCCTGCCGACGGGAGTCGCGAAGCGCGTTGAGGCAACGGTTGGTGGCGATCCGGTAGAGCCAGGTGCGTATTGAGGAACGGCCGGCGAAACCCTCCAGGCCCCGCCACGCGGCCAGCAGCGTCTCCTGGAGGACGTCCTCGGCGTCGGTGGGCGAGCCCAACATCCGGTAGCAGTGCAGGTGCAGCTCACGTCGGCATGGGTCGACGAGCTCGCGGAAGGCCTCTTCGCTCCCACCGCGCGCACGGTCGAGCGTGGAAAGGGACACCCACACATCCTGGCATGCGCGCTGACGCACCGAGTCCGTACGAGCGTTCCGATCCATCCCCCACAGGTGTCTCAACATCGAGATCCCACTCGACCGAAAGGAAGCAAGCATGACCGACCAAGGTGCTGCGGCGCTTGACACTGCGCTGGCCTACCACCGGGCCTGGACGGAGGGCGACTTCAGCAGGGCGATGACGTACGTCGCCGACGACATCGTCTGTCTGGCGCCGTCCGTACGGCTCGAAGGAGCTGAGGCGTTCCGTGCCTTCATGGGCCCGTTCACGCAGCTGGTCACGAGGTCGGAGCTGCTGGCTGCGTTCGGAGACGCGACGACGGCGGTGCTGATGTATGACACCGACACGGTTCCCGTGAAGGGCGCCCCTGGGGCGGAGTGCCTGACGGTCGTCAACGGTCGGATCACGCACCTGCGCATCGTCTTCGACAGCGCACCCTTCGAGGCAGCCCGCACACAGCGCGCGCCTTTCGCCGACGGGCGTGAAGCCGAACCGGCCGGCGTACCTAAGGATTGGCCAACAACGATGCACCGAGGAGAGACGTCGACCTAGCCTGTACTCATGAGTAGTCGTTCAGTGACACTACGTAGTTGCGGATAGGCCGTCCCACCCGCCTCACGACTGCGCATCCTGGTCGCCCTCTATGCGAGCGCTACCGCTGCGCTGGCCGTCACCACGGTCGCCGAGGTGGGGGATGCAGAGGTACGCCGGGGAGTGCTCAATGCGGCGTTCGTGTTCGGGTCCCTCCTGATCGTGGTCAGCGTCTTGATCCGGGTGTCGCAAACGCGTCGGCTCGACCGTCGGTCCGGGTGGCTGCTGGCTGCCGGAGCGAGCTGGTTGTTCGGCAACGGCTGGTGGTACTACTACCAAGAGATCGCCGCCAGCCAGCCCTCTCCCTCCTTGAGCGACGCCGGCTATCTCTTGGCGCTGGGCTGCCTCGGCGGACTCGTCACCACCTACCTGCCCTCGACCAGGCATCCGGCCGACCTGCGCCGGGTCATCGTGGACGGTCTGCTCATCTCCGCCGGAATCTTCGTGCTGGGCTGGCTGTTCTACCTGGAGCGCACCATCCAACAGGCACAGGGATTGTCGACGTCCGCGTTGGCCGTCTCGCTGGCCTACCCGACAGCCGACGTGGCACTGCTGACCTTGGTGATCGTCGCGATGAGGCATGGGCTGGCCGGCGATCGCTCCGTGCGAGTGCTCGCTCTCGGGCTGGGAAGCTATGCGCTGGCCGACTTCGGATGGCACTACGCGGCGGTGCATGGCGGTTACGATCCTGGTTCGGCGCCGTTCGATGCCGCGTGGCTGGCGGGCTACGGCCTGCTGGCGCTGATGCCGTGGATGCCTTCGGCCGGGCAGCGCGCCGACGGGTCGCTCAGCGGCCGACACTTCGCCTGGTCCTTCCCGCCGCTCGTGCTGGCCTGGGGGGCCGCCTTGGCGCTGGTGGTCTTCGACGAGAACGGCCTGTCGAGCGCTGATGTCCCGCTGCTGGTCGTCACCACGTCGTTGACGCTGCTCCGTCAGCTGATGCTGACCCGTGACTTTCGCTCCCTCACGCGTTCGCTGGGGCACCAGGTCGAGGAGCGCACCGCGGAGCTGGTCGACAGCCACGCCGAGATGCGCCACCTGGCCATGCACGACAGCCTGACCGGCCTCGCCAACAGGCGGCAGCTGATGGAAGCGCTGGACCAGACCGCAAGCCCCGCCTCACAGCCCTCGGACGGTGCCGCGCTGGTGCTGCTGGACCTTGACGACTTCAAGAACGTCAACGACACCCTCGGTCACTCCTGCGGTGACGAGCTGCTGATCGTGGTAGGCCGGCGGCTCCAGACCGTGACGCGGGCACACGACCTGGTGGCACGGCTGGGGGGCGACGAGTTCGCCATCTTGCTGCGAGGGGTCGACCTGGCTACGGCAGAGACCACGGTCGAGCGAATGATCGTGGACCTACGAGAGCCGGTGGTCATTGGGTCGTCTCCACCCATCGCTTCCCGATCGAGTGCCGGGGTGGCGATGCTGGACCATGAGGTCGGCCCGGTCGAGATGATGATGCGCGCCGACGTGGCGATGTATGCCGCCAAGCGCAACGGGAAGAACGTCTATGCGGTGTACAACGCTGAGGCGCACTCCGCAGTTGCCGAGTTCCAACAGCTCGAGAACGACCTTCGCAACGCCGCTGCGAACCACGAGCTGGTCGTGCACTTCCAGCCGGTCGTGGCCGCCGGGACCGAGCAGCTGACCGGGTGCGAGGCGCTGGTGCGGTGGCAGCACCCGACCCGAGGCCTGCTGCAGCCGGCTGACTTCATGGCTGCCGCCGAGCGCACCGGTGCCATCCGCGACATCGGACTGTGCGTCCTCGAAGAGGCCTGCGCCCAAGCCGTCGACTGGTCGACGCGCTATCCGGCCGTCCCCCTGATCATGTCGGTCAACGTCAGCGCGGTCCAGCTGCGATGCCCGTCCTTCGTGGGAGACGTGGCCGACGTTCTGGCGCGCACCGGTCTGTCTGGAGAGCGGCTCGTCCTCGAGCTCACCGAGACGTCGGTGCAGGATCTCGACTCGGCGGAGAAGACGCTTCTGGACATCCGGGACCTGGGAGTCCGCATCGCCTTGGACGACTTCGGCATCGGGTACTCCTCTCTCGGTTACCTGCGCACGCTGCCCATCGACCTGCTGAAGATCGATCGCTCCTTCGTCAGGCAACTCGACAGTGGGCACGGGCGCGCGTTCCTCCACACCATCGTCGAGCTCGCGCAGGCCGTCGGCATGCGGGTCTGCGCGGAAGGGGTCGAGGAGACGAAGCAGGCAGATATCGTGTACAGGCTCGGGGTGGACGAGTGGCAAGGCTTCCTGTTCGGACGGCCCGTGCCGGCCAGCGACTTCGAGAAGGCACACCTTCGCAGGCTCTCCTTGGCATCCTGACCATTGGAAGCAAGCATGACCGACCAAGGTGCTGCGGCGCTTGACACTGCGCTGGCCTACCACCGGGCCTGGACGTACGGCGACTTCAGCATGCGCATCGTCTTCGACAGCGCACCCTTCGAGGCAGCCCGCAATCAGCGCGCGAACCCCGTGGTTGCTGACGCTGAGCGTTAATCGGCCAGCTATCGCACGACGAAGGCGTCGAGCACCAGGTTGTTGTCCTTGGCGACGGGGCGTTTGCGGCCGGTGAACTGGATGCGGATCGTGTGCTGACCAGCTTCGAGCGCCCCGGAGTCGAAGAGCCGCCGCTGATATCGGATGCTGGCGGAGTAACCGTCGACGTCCGCGACGCGCACGCCGTCGATGAAGACACGTCCGATGCCGACCTTCGGGGTCGTGCGGCCGATCCATGTCACCGCGGTGCCCTGGAACACCATCGTCGCGGCCGCCGGCCCGCTCGTGGTGAAACCGGAGGAGCCGTCGGAATCCTTGGTAGACGCGGACCGTTGCCACAGGCCGGTCCGGCTGATGAAGGCGCTGGTCTGCTGGTAGGTGCCGAGGCCCGCCTTCCTCGCGAAAACCGCCTCGACAGACGTACTCTCGTCCATCGTCACGGTGCAGGTGGCGCCGGAGCAGGTTGCGCCCTTCCAACCGACGACCCCGGAGCCCTCAGCGGGAGCAGCCGTCAAGGTGACAACCATGCGGGGCGCGTACTCGTGTGAGCAGGAGCCGGGGCAGATCACGCCGCTCGGCTTGCTCGTGACAACTCCGCTTCCGGGTCCACTGGTGGTGACCGTCAGCGTCTTCAGCTCACCGTCGAGGGCCTGCCGATCCGCCGGACAGGACTCGGCCAGCGTCATACCCGCGGGCGCGGGATTTCCGGCTGTTGCCGCGGTGTACGCCTTCAACGCCGGTTTGGCCACGTCATTGGCGTCGATGAGACCGCTGTAGTGCGGCCAGCTGTCGGTCGTCGTCTTCACGTCGTGCCACTGGAACTGGATGGCCGCGAGGAGGTGGAGCTCGTCGCGCAGGTCGTACAGCTGCTTGGTGCCGGCGTACATGAGCGCTGCCTGACACGGCTGGTCGGTCACGAAGTTGTCGGACCTGCCTCCTGTCGCCCACCCGTACTCGGTGATGATCGTAGGCTTCGCGGAGTCCTGGTACCGAGCCATCACGGCTCGCTGGCCGCGGACATAGGCGAGCATGGCCCCGACGTCGTGGCCGTACGGGTTCAGGCTGGCGACGTCGAAGTACGACTTCGCGCCCAGCCGGTAAAGCGCGTCGAGGTAGCCGTCGGTCAGACTGCCACCCGCGCCGGTGAGCGACCCGAGCACCACCTGCGCGGTGGGGTCCGCATCTCTGATCGCGACGGACGTCGCCTTCAGCAGCTCGAAGTACTCCGCAGGGGCGGGACTGCTCTTCCACCACGACGGGTAGTCGGGCTCGTTCCAGACCTCCCAGTAGGTGATGGGCACATACGAGTCGGGGCATTGGGGCGGGAGGTTCGGAAGCGGAGGCTTGCACCAGTAGCTGCCCTCGGTGCCGTAGCGGTCCACCATCTTGCCCGCGAACTGCGCGAGCTTGGCGGGGTCAGTGGGAGGGAACTGAGCGGTGGAGGTCGAGTCCGCCGGCTTGGAGCTGTAGAAGGCGGGTGTGTACAGCAGCGTCGGCAGGATCTGCATGCCCCGAGCGCTGGCGTCGGCGACGAGCTGGTCCATCCGCGACCAGTCATAGACGCCCGGCGAGGTCTCGATCCGGTCCCACCAGACGTACTGCCGGACCAGGCCAGCACCGGCATCGTGCTGGCGCGTCAGCTCCCGTTGAGAATCGGCTCGCGTCATGCTCAGCCCGTCCGACCACGTACCGAAGAACGCAAGTCCTGGGGCAGCCGCTGCTGGTGCCGTGGACCCCTGCGCCGGCAGCGCCGCTGTTGTCGCTACCAGCACGCCTGCCGTCATGAGGAGTGGGAGGGTGAGGGTGGTGAGAAGCCGGACAGGGGTGCGCTTCACTGCTCAGAACCCCCCAGAGACAACGTCACCCCCGCACAACGAGCAGCACCCGATCAAGTCACGTGCGGCCCGGAACTTCACAGGAAGGTTGGCTGGGTAGCAGCTGGCTCACATGCCGGTGATGCCTTGGCCGGTCCCGGACTCAGCATCGAGATCTTCGTGCTCGATCAGGTGCAGGATCGGTACGCCGAGCCGGCGCCGGGCCTTCGACGTCCAGTCCAGGTGCAGGAACTCCTGCACGACATGGGGACGAGTCATCACGATCACCTCGTCGGCGTTGCGGCTCGCGACGAGCCGCTCGAGCGTGTCGATGGGGTCGTCCGAGCTGTACTGACCGGTGGCGTCATGCCCGGAGGCGACCAACGCGGCGACGCTCACCGACACCGCGTCCTCGGCGTGCGCGTTGATCGTCTTCTGTGCCTCCTCGGCGTCGAGCTCGTCACTGACGACAGGTGGTGCGGCCAGCACCTCGCTCGCGGCGAGCGCGCCGAGCGCCGTCTCGACCCGCACCTGGGCGTTCTCGCACGGGATCAGCAGGTGGTAGTGGCGCGGCTCCTCGATGGCGTCGTGCAACGACACCACTTCGGCGGCGTCACCGGTGGTAAGAGCCTGTTCTGCAAGCACGATCACGTCGTACATGGCCGTCTCCCTTCGACGTGTGCCTCCATTGTGCTCCCTTGGTGGCATCCGGCCCAGCATCCGCCGTCACGTCAAGATGTCGTCGAGGTCGTAGTTGACCGGTTCTTCCAGCTGCTCGTAGGTGCACGACGTCGGCGTACGGTCGGGCCGCCACCGTTTGAACTGGGTCGTATGCCGAAACCGCGTCCCCTCCATGTGGTCGTAGCCGACCTCGGCCACCATGACCGGGTCGAGCGGCACCCAGGACAGATCCTTGCCGGCGTTCCAGCGTGACTTGGCGCCCGGCATCCGGTCGCCGCTCTCGGCGGCCGCCCATGCCGCCCATGGATGGCCGGCCGGCTCGATCACGAGGTCGGCGAGCTCTGTGATGAGCTCGGCGCGACGCGCAGCGGGGAACGCGGCGCAGACGCCGACGTGCTGCAGCATCCCTTCGGCGTTGTAGAGGCCGAGCAGCAGCGACCCCAGCAGCGGCTCGTCGGGCTTGGACGTCTTGTGCAGCCGGTAGCCGGCGAGCACGACGTCGGCGGTGCGCTCGTGCTTCACCTTGAGGAGCGTGCGCTTGTTCGGCTCGTACGCCGCCGCACGCGGCTTGGCGACGACCCCGTCGAGTCCGGCACCTTCGAACGTGGAGAACCACTCTTGCGCCGTTGCCTGGTCCGTCGTAGCAGGCGTCAGGTGGATCGGCGGTCCGACCGCTTCCAGCGCCTGCTCCAGCAGGACGCGGCGCTCTCCTTGAGGCGTCTCCAGCAGGGAGTCGTCGCCGAGGGCGAGCAGGTCGAAGGCGACGAATGACGCCGGCGTCTCGGCGGCGAGCTTGCGGACGCGTGAGTCGGCGGGGTGGATGCGCTCCAGCAGCCGCTCGAACTCCAGCCGCCCGTTGATGGCCACCACGATCTCGCCGTCGACCACGCACCGCGGGGGCAGCGAGGCCTTGATCGCCTCGACCACCTCGGGGAAGTAGCGCGTGAGCGGTCGCTCGTTGCGGCTGCCGAGCTCGACCTCGTCGCCGTCGCGGAACACGATGCAGCGGAAGCCGTCCCACTTCGGCTCGTACTGGAGCCCGTCGTCGTACGCCTCTGGCGCCGGCAGCGCTTTGGTCGCCTTGGACAACATCGGTGACAGGGGCGGCATGACGGGCAGGTCCATCGGGTCTCCGTTCAGTTCCGGTCGTAGCGGCAGAACAGCTCGCCGTCGTTCTCGAGAAGGTGACGTAGGCGCAGCTCGGCGGGGGGTGCGACGGCGGCCCCGTGGGTGAGGCGGAGGGCGTCGCCGGCGATCACCCGTGGGGTGAGGGTGAGGCACAGCTCGTCGAGCTGGCCCGAGGCGACGAGGTCGCGCATCAGGGACGGCCCACCCTCGCAGAGGACGCGCTGCAGCCCCATGGCGGCCAGCGCGTCGAGGGCGGCGCTGAGGTCGACGCTGTGCTCCCCGGAAACGATGACCGTGGCAAGCGCCTCCACCTCGGCACGCAGGTCGGCCGGTGCTGCCGCGGTGGTGATGACCACTGTCGGTGCGGCACCTCCACGCAGCAGCGCCGGGCCCAGGTGCAACGAGCGGGAGACGACGGCGATCGAAGGCACCGGCGCCAGCCCGAGGTCCGCGCGGACCGCTGTGTTCATCTCGTCTTCGGTCACGGGCTGGTAGCCCTCGACCCGGGTGGTGTTGGCCCCGATGAGCACCACGTCGCACAGTGAGCGGAGCAGGGCGAAGAGGTGGTGGTCCGCCGGGCTCGACAGCGACCCCGACCTCGCGTCCGGTCCTTGCACCGCGCCGTCGAGGGTGCTGACGAAGTTTGCCCGCACCCAGCGCTGCTCCAGTGGATAGGCGTAGAGCTGGGCCAGGTCGCTGTCGCTCAGCTCGTTCGGGCTCGCCGGGAAGAGGGACTGCACGCCGACGATCCTGCCACTCCTGCACAATGGCCGAGATGACTGACTCCGTTGCCGCCCTGCTCCGGCTGCCGTTGGGCCCCGTCGACCTCAGCGCGATCGACCCACGCAGCACACCGGGTTTCGGTGCCGGCAAGGCAGCGGGCAAGCGCGCGCTCGCCGCCCTCGGACCGACTCTCGCCGAGCTGCAGGAGCGGCTGTACGCCGAGTCGAAGGCCGGCGGGACCCGACGGGTACTGGTCGTCCTGCAAGGCATGGACACCTCCGGCAAGGGTGGTGTGGTGCGGCACAGCCTGGCCGCCCTCGACCCGCAAGGGATCCAGCTGGCCTCGTTCAAGGCGCCTACGCCGACCGAGCTGCGGCACGACTTCCTCTGGCGCATCAAGCCGCAGCTGCCTACCGCGGGGATGATCGGTGTTTTCGATCGCAGCCACTACGAGGACGTGCTCATCGCGCGGGTCCGCTCGTTGGCGAAGGCTGCAGAGATCGAGCAGCGCTACAGCGCCATCAACGACTTCGAGAAGGCGCTCGTCGACGACGACGTCACCGTCATCAAGTGCATGCTGCACATCTCCAACGAGGAGCAGAAGTCCCGGCTACGAGCCAGGCTCGACAACCCCAACAAGCA
>JAABUR0100006179.1_pt1 | contig 14804 bp, 10 predicted proteins | sample 5560091 | NCBI WGS metagenome assembly JAABUR01 (sample SAMN10711879, study PRJNA513375) | rock metagenome | isolation source: Antarctica rocks | place: Antarctica: Victoria Land, University Valley sud
TCGACGATCAAGGCCGTCTTGCCGGACTGGCGGTCACCGATAATCAGCTGGCGCTGGCCGCGACCGATCGGAATCATCGCGTCGATCGCCTTGATGCCGGTCTGCAGTGGCGTATCGACCGACTTCCGGGTAATCACGCCCGGCGCGACCTTCTCCACCGGCGAGGTCTCGGTCGTCTTGATCGGCCCCTTGCCATCGATTGGTTCACCGAGCGCGTTGACGACGCGCCCGGCCAGGGCATCGCCGACCGGAACGCTCATCACCTCCCCGGTGGTATGCACTTCCCCGCCTTCGCGAAGCTTGGTGCCCTCGCCGAGGATCACCGCGCCGACGACGCCTTCTTCGAGGTTCAGGGCCAGGCCGAAGACGCCATTACCGAAATCCAGCTTCTCGGCGGCCTTGGCACCCGTCAGCCCGGAGACGATCGCGATGCCGTCACCCACCGTCAAGATTTTCCCGCGGCTCTTCAGGGCGGTGGTCGCCGGCGTCTTGGCCAGCGCACCGGTCAGCTCCTTGATGATTTCGTCAGTGGTTTTAGAGCTCATTGGTGTTAGGTTACAAGTTGCTGCTTCAAGGTATCAAGCGCCCCGGAAACGGAAAAGTCGTGTTCGATGTCATCGATGATCACTTTGACGCCGCCAATCAATCCTGGCTGGATTTCCTGGCGCACGATCCGCGGACCGTCGATACCTGCCCTCGCGAGCAGCGCCTCTTGGGCGGCTTCACTGAGCGCCTCCGGGGTCTCGATGACGATGTCCGTCACATTATGCGCGGTTTTCAGCGCCTGACGGTAGGCGGCCGTAATGGCGCGTATCCGTGCCAACAAGTTGTCGCGAATCATCAGGTCAACGAACTGTCGGATCAGCGGTGAGAAGTCGGACAGGGTGGTGGCGATGGCCTGGCGGCGCTTCGACGCCGTCTCGATTGAGGCATTGAGCAGCGTTTGGCGAAGTAGCGGCGTCCGCTCGACGACTTCGGCCAACTGGTCGAGTTCCTGCCAGGTGGCCAGAGGATCGGCAGTAGCTTGCAGCAACCCGACGGCGTAATTCTTTACAGCGCTAGCGCTCATGAGCAAATTTCCTGGCTACTCATCATGCTGTCGCTCCTTCCCCAAATGCACGCCAGCGGCCTGGACCATCTTCTTCGTGTCCTCCTCGGTGACGACCTGGGAGAGCACTTTCCGTGTCGTGGCGATCGTCAGGTCGGCGAGTTCCGTCCGCAGTTCGTCGCGCAAGGCATCCTTCTCGGCTCTCAGCTGCGCTTTGGTCGTTTCCGTCAGCTTTTGCGCCTCGGTCCGCGCCGCGGCGACCATCTCGGCCCCTTGCGCGGCAGCCGTCTCGCGAGCCTCCTTGAGGATCTGCGCGGCTTCCGCCTTCGCTTTTTTTTGGGCGGCGTCATGATCGGCGCGGGCTTTTTCCGTCTCTTTCCTGGCCTGCTCCGCCTGCTGCAGAGCCGTTTCGATGCCGTTCTTTCGTTCCTCGAGCATGCCCGCGATCCGCGGGTAAACGAACTTCATCATCACGAAAGCAAGGACCGCAAAGTTAATCAGCTGGACGATCAGCAGCTTTCCTTCGATGCCGAACTGTTCGAGAATTCCCACGGTCAAGGACTGTCCTTAGGTGACGAGGTGCCACCTCGAAAAAATTTCTTTGTTATGCAGAATATCATCGTTGTTACGATGCCCTCACCCAATGACGAAGGTCATCATGATCGAGTAGAAAGCGATCGTCTCGGTGAGGGCCGCTCCCAAGAACATGTAGATGATGATCTTGCCGGACGCTTCGGGATTGCGTCCGATCGCTTCGACGGCTTTACCGGTGACGTAGCCGACGCCGATACCGGGCCCCAGAAGGGCGATCAGGGCGAGGCCTTTGGCTAATGCTTTGGCGGCATCAACTTCCATAGTGCTCCTTTTTATGTCGCGTCAATCGGTACGGGGCTTCGCCTGCGTGCTCGATTTTCGCGGCATGAATTACTGGATAAAAAAATATTGAGGCACGTTAGCCGTTGAAAATCGTTGAAGAATTTCCACGGAAACATGGTCAGTGTTCCGGATTGATCGTGGCGATCTTGATGAACACAATAGTCAGCATAGCAAATACGAACGCCTGAATCAGGCCCACGAACACTTCGAGGATGTAAAACGGGCCGGAAAACGGGATGAAAACCGGCAGGAGCGTACCAAAAACGACCAACAGTACCTCGCCCGCATAGATATTGCCGAAGAGCCGGAAGGAAAGCGAAATCAGTTTGGCCACTTCGGAAATCAACTCGATCAGGCCAAGTAGGAACGTCGGGACGAAAAGGGCGAGGTTTTTCGGCGACGGATGATGGAGCTTGGAAAAATCCAGGAATTTGCCACCGTAGCGGAAAAAGCCGATCGCCGCGATGCCGACGAACTGGGCGACGAAAAAGGAAACGCCGGCGATCGCCAACGTCAGGTTGAGATCGGAAGAGCCGGCGCGCAGGAACGGCACGAAGGCGCCGTGCGCATCATGACCGCCGATCGTCCCGAATCCCGGCAGCAGGGCGATCCAGTTGGCGAACAGGACGAAGAAAAAAATCGTCAGGATCAAGGGCAAGAAACGACTCGTCTGCTTTTCATCTTCCATCACGCCTTGGACGAGGCCGCGGAACTGCTCCGTCGCCAGCTCGAAAAGGTTTTGGGCGCCTTCCGGCACCAGCTTTGGCCGACGCGCCGCCACGAACAAGAAGATAATCAGGAAAAACATCGCCAGCCAGGTGCCGAGTATCGCGTTGGTAATCGGCAAGCCGGCGATTTGGAAGACCGGCTCGGCGTGGAGGATCGGTACCGGAATCTCAGCCATCTTCGCTCACTAACTTCTTGCGGACGGAGACCAGCACCGTCGCGGTCGCCCAGATGGAACCGGCCAAAACCCCGACGGCCAGCAAGAGAGGCCCCGTATCAAAAAGGGAGTCCGCCAAAAAACCGAGCAGGGTGGTACCGGCCAGAATGCCGGTAATCTGACCGAGCAAAAGTAGGCCGAATGTCAGCCCTTCCGTCGGGGAAATAGTTTTTTTAACCACCTCCCCAGGGTAGCAAGATAGGCCCGATACGCCTACTGGCGCGATCGTTCCCCGGCCGGCCGCGCGAGCCAGACGAGGACCGCCGACATCAAGCCGACCAATACGACGAAGGCCAAGAGCTTTTGTCCCGTCGTCTGGGTAAACAGGGCGAGGGCCCCGAACGCCGCACTAAGGGCGTAGATAATCAAAGCGGTCTGGCGTTGGCTGAAGCCGCGGGCCAGCAGCAGGTGCGGTAAATGGCTGGTATCAGCCGCCCAGGAACGACCACCCTGGAGCAGGCGTTTCATGATCACGGCCAAGGCATCCAGGATCGGCAGCCCGAGCACGAGCAGAGCCGTGGCCACCTTGCCGCCGGAAATGATCGCCAACGTGGCTAGGGTGAAACCGATGAACATCGGTCCGAAGCCCTGGAAGATGCGCGCCGGGTGCCAGTTGTAGACGAGGAAGCCAGCCAATGAACCGGCCAGGATCGTCGCCAACACCGCCACGTGGGGTTGGTTGACGACCGGCGAGAGGGCCAACAGCGCGATCGTCAGCGCGCCGATAATACCGACCCCCGACGAGATTCCGTCAGCGGCGTCGAGCCAGTTGACGGCATTCATCACCAGTACGACCCAAGCGACGGTCAGCAGGTCAGCGGGCAGGTTGAGCTGATAGTCGATGCCGTTGATCGTCTGGGTAAAGGTCAGCCAATCGAGCTGCACCAGGCCGCCGCTGATGGGGTTGGTTACCTCGTCGACCCCCATCCCGACGGCGACCAGTACCAGGCCGCAGAAAACCTGGACGGCTAGCTGGACGGAAGCGGGCACCCCACGGCGGTCGTCAATCACGCCAAAAATGAAGATCACGACTGCCGCCAGGGCAAAGCCGGCCAGTTGTTTTTCCTTGAAGTGCGGCGCCAGATCGGGCAGAAAAGCCAATAAAGTGACGAAAAACGCAATCATCACCGCCGCCCCGCCCAACCGCGGCGTCACCTGCCGATGGATGCGTCGACCACCCGGCCGGTCGACGGCCCCGAGGCGTCGCGCCAGACGCGCGACCAGCGGCGTCACCGCCAGGGCCAGCGCGGCGGAGAGAAGAGCGGGACCAAGTAGCTGTTTCACACGACTATTGTACTGGAAGCCCCGCGGCCCCTGTCTCCGAAAAGAGGCCTTGACAACCCTCGCGAAGGCGGGTTTCCGGTCCTGGCGCCTGGCTCGTCCTCGCACCTGTGTATAACTTCATTTACACTTAAAAATTTAGTGTCGTGGTTACGGTACTTTTGCCTAGACTCGAGCTGTTGAAAAGTTTCCTATCGAACGGCTGAACCGCTACACTGAGGTTGTTAAAAATCAAAAATACACTTAAGCGAGCTCGCTTAGCCTTTATATACCTGTCCCGGCAGGTGACGACGCCCCAAAAAGGGGCGTCGTTTTATGCCTAAATAAGTATTTTTATAACTTCATAGAGCCACTTCTACTTGACAAGTGGCTTATTTTTCGCTATATTGACGTAATTTAACTCATTTAAAGCATGTCTCAGGTCCCCACAAACATCTTCACGAAATTCGCCTTGACCACTCTCGCCGCCATCCTCCTGAGCGTCGTGATGATTTCAGGCAGTCCGCGGACCGAGGCGGCCGCTACCAGCTACCAAAACCCCTGTGCCCCGTGGTCCGTCAGCGGCTATAACTTCGGCCAGTGGGTCTCCGGCTGGGGCTACCACTCCGGCGTCGATACCGCCTGCGCCGCCGGCGCTGCGGTATATTCCGTCGCGGAGGGAACCGTTGTCTACTCCGCCCGCACACCCGATTCCTACCGCTGGGGGAACCTGATCCTGATCGAACACACCAACCCGGACGGCTCGAAGGCGGTCTCGCTCTACGGGCATCTCGGCGACAACCGCCAAGTCTCGGCGGGCCAAAACGTCGCCAAAGGCCAGCAGATCGGCTCGATCGGGGCCGCCTGGTCGGCCGCCAACGGTAACTGGGGCGATCACCTGCACTTCGGCATCCATCTTGGAGCCTACGGCGCCGGCGCCGGTACGTACGCCGCGTGGGTGCGCGGCTACGAATCGGCAAATCCGGTCACCGTCGGCTGGGTCAACCCGACCGACTACATGAGCGGTCGGCGGGTCACCTATGACTACCAGGTCGTCAGTGTCACTGGACAGGGCGCCTACGGTAAGACCGCCGAGTACTACGTCGATTTCAATTTGCGCAATACCGGCACCACCACCTGGAACATCAACGGCGCCAACGCGATCAAGCTTGGCACGATCCGCGCCACCGATCGCCCCTCGGGCTTCTCCACCGGCATGGTCGGCCAAGGCTGGTCATCCGCCAACCGGATCGCCCTGATGGCCGACACGCCGCCCGGAGGGGTCGGCACCTTCCGCGCCCGGTTCAACAATAAGAACGTCCCGACCGGACTCTACACCGAGTACTTCGCGCCGGTCATCGACGGTGTCACCTGGTTCGCCGATAAAGGATTGGGCACGAGCATCTATGTACAGCCGCCCCAAATCACGGCCCAGTTCGCCGGCCAGGGTTTCTTCGGCACCGTCTCGCCGACCTTCACCCAGCAGCCCAGCGACGCGTCATACCTCTTGCCGGGCCAAGTCACGAACCTGAAGTTCTTCGTCCGCAACACCGGCGACGTCCCGTGGTCCAAGAATGGACCCAACCCCGTCCGTCTCGCCACCTCCAATCCGCGTGACCGCGGAAGTTCCTTCGCCACCGGCGGCAACGGCGCAATCCCTTCAAGCGAGAACTGGCCCGCCTACAACCGGCCCTCGGATATCGACGGCCGGCTCGACATCCCGACCGGCACGGTCCTGCCGGCCGACGTAATCAACCCTGGTGAAACGGCCGTCTTCTCGTTCGCCGTCACCGTACCTGATCAGCCGGGTGAATACCGCGAGTACTTCCAGCCAGTGATGGAGGGGGTCACCTGGATGAACGAGCTCGGCATGTGGTATCGCTTGCGGGTGCTGCCGCCGGGCCACCACTATGAATACGCCGGTCAGGAAAACCCGGCCGCCGTGCCGATGGGCGGCGGCGGCACGAGCGGCGCAGTCTACTTGCGGAATACCGGGCAGAGCAACTGGCCCGTCGGCGGCAACGTCCGTCTCGGTACCGACCGCGCCCAGGACCGCGCCTCCGAGTTCCGGGGGAGCGACTGGCTGGCTCCGAACCGCGCCAGTACAATCGACCAGAACACCACCACCCCCGGCGCCACCACGATCGGGCCGGGCCAGGTCGCCAAGTTCTCCTTCACGGTCAATAATCCCGCCCGCACCGACGGTCAGTACCCTGAATACTTCAAGCCACTCGTCGAGGGTCAAGCCTGGATGCCGGAAAACTACGGTATCTACGTGCCGGTTACCGTCCAGTCACCGGCGTTACAGTACGAATACGTTACCCAGAGCTTCGACAAGCCGCTCGGCACCCTGCGCGCTGGTGACACGGTCAACGCGCTAATCGGCCTGAAGAATACCGGCACGACAGTGTGGCAGAGCGGTGGGGCCAACCCCGTCCGCTTGGCGACGAGCCGTCCGAACGACCGGGCCTCGCTCTTTACGACGCTTACCGGCACCGATCCGTGGCTGGCGATTAACCGCGCCTCGGGCATCGACGGTGAACTGACTTCGTTGAATCCGCTAACAGTGACGCCGACCAATGGTGTCGCCCAAGGGGAAATCGCCGTCTTCAAAGTCCCCTTCACCGTACCGGCGGCCACCACTCCAGGTAATTACAACGAATACCTCAACCTGGTCCAAGAAGGTGTCTCCTGGCTACCGGACAAGAACCTCTATCTACCGCTCACCGTCCTGCCATAATCCGAAAAAGGCTTTCTCTATGAACGAGGCGGGCGTCTCCACAGAGGCATGCGCCAGCAAGGAGGATGGTTCGTACCCGCACCCTCCGCGCGTACCCCTCCCCTGAGGACGAGGATGACCAAGGAAAATGCGCGACACGCTTCACATCCCTCCGTAAATCTGATTTGCCGCGGCCGAGGGCGGCCGACCCCGGCGTCTTGACAAAAAGCGCTTACTTTGCTACAATTTCTTAATTTGTCGGCCACGGCAGATTGACCACAAACAAAAAGCATGCAACTACTACGAAGTAAATTCGGTCTTTTTCGAAACGGAGCGGCCCTCCTCGCTGCCGCCACCGTCGTGGTCGTCGTGGCGACCCTGCTCGGTACCCAACCCGCCAAATCCGCGGCGCTCGCCACTTCGTACCAAATGCCGTGTTCGCCCTACGGAGGCCCTTACTACGAATTCGGCCAGTGGGTCTCCGGCTGGGGCTACCACACCGGCCAAGATGTTTGTAAGGCCGCCAGCATGCCCGTCTACGCCACCAGCAACGGCACTGTGGTCTATTCCGCCCGCACGCCCGATTCCTACCGCTGGGGCAACCTGATTATGATCGAGCATAAGAACGGCGACGGCTCGACCGTCGTCTCGCTCTACGGACACCTGGCCGATAACCGGGCGGTCGGGGCCGGCCAGTCGGTCGTCAAGGGCCAGCTGATCGGCTGGACCGGGCCGAGCTATAGCGGCGCCAATGGCAACTGGGGCGCCCACCTCCACTTCGGCATCCATGCCGGGGGCTATGGCGCGGCGATCGGGACGTACGCCAGCTGGGTCCACGGCTACGAGACCGGCGGCGTCGGTGCCTGGGTCAATCCGACGAGCTATATCAACGCCCGTTTGGCCGACTACGACTACATCCCGGTCAGCTCGAATTCGCCGACGCTTAACTGGAACGGCAGCTCCGAGATTACCTTCCAGGTCCGGAACACCGGCGCGCGCACCTGGTCCGCCGGCGGCGCGAATCCGATGCGCCTCGGCACAATCGCGCCGCAAGACCACGTCGACGGTTTCTCCGGCGGGTACTCCGGCAACGGCTCGAACGCGGGTTGGGCGGCCGGCGGCACCCGCATCAAGATGGTCGCCGACACGCCACCCGGCGGTACGGCCACCTTCACGGCCACCTTCACGTCGAACCACCTGCCGCGTCTCTGGAACGATTGCTTCGGGATGGTCATCGAGGGTGTCGCCTGGATGCCCGGCACGCCCGTCTGCACCAACGTGACGATCCAGCCGCCCAGCTACCGCGCCCAATACGTGGCCCAAATGATCACTTCCGATCTTGATCCGGCCAACCTGACCCATCCGGTCGACGCCCAGTACCTGAAACCCGGGCAGAAAGTCAGCCTCAAGTTCATGCTGAAGAACGTCGGGGAACTGGACTGGGAGGCCGGTGGCGACAATCCGGTCCGCCTGGGCACCAGTAATCCCTACGATCGGCCGAGCGCCTTCGCGACCGGCGGTGATGGCTCGATTCCTTCAAATGAAAACTGGCCCGCCTACAATCGCCCTTCCGCGCTGGACGGCAAGTACGATGCCGCGACCAAGACGGTCAGCTCCGCCGATCGAATCGCCCCCGGTGAGACCGGCATCTTCTCCTTTACGGCGACGGCACCGCAAACACCCGGTACATATAACGAATACTTCAATCCGCTGGCCGAAGGGGCCCAATGGATGCCGAACCTCGGCACCCACCTGCCGCTTCGCGTGGTAGCGCCGGGGTACCATTACGATGTCGCCTCCCAGAACTTCACCACGAAATCGGCGGGCACGACGACGACGAACGTGGACGCTGTGCTCCAGATCAAAAACGCCGGCCGAGAGGCCTGGCCCGTGAATGGCAATTTGCGGCTCGGTACCGATGACCCGATGGACCAACCGTCCGCTTTCTATACCGCCGCCGGTTCCGGCGCCTGGTTGAGCCCGAACCGCCTGTCGGCGATCGACCGGAACGTCACTAATCCAGCTAAGTCGACGGTGGAACCCGGCGAGACGGCAGAATTCACGATGAAGCTGGCGGTCCCCGGGAATGTGCCGGTCGGCAGCTACCCCGTGCACGTGCGGCCCCTGGTGGAAGGAGTAACCTGGTTGCCGGAAGACTACGGTACGAATTTCACGATCAACGTCACGACCCCGCCCTACGATTACCAGTACGTCAGGCAGACCTTCTCGGGGGATCCCGCCAATGTGGCGCGTGGTGGCGCCCTAACGACCAACCTCGCGGTCAAGAATACCGGACGCACGCCGTGGCCGGTGGGCGGCCCCAATCCGGTCCGCCTTGGTACCAGCCGCCCGAACGACCGCGCCTCCACGTTGGCGACAACCGGCGGTAATGATCCCTGGCTGTCCGCCAGCCGTCCCTCGGCGATTGATGGTCGCGTCATTGATACCACCACGCTGGCTACCGTCCCGGCGACGCAGATCAATCCCGGGGAAACCGCCCTCTTCAAGCTGCCGCTGGATACGACTGATCCGCTCGGTACCTACAACGAGTACGTCAACCTGGTCGCCGAAGGCATTACCTGGCTCCCGGACTACGGCATTTACTTCCCGATTACGCTGAAGGACAGTCCTTCAGCGTGGCCAACCCCCGGGCCCGGCTCTTCCCCGACTCCCAGCCCGACCCCGCCCGGCACGTCACCCACCCCCACGCCGTCCCCGATCATCAGCTGGGTGGCCACGGGCGACCAGTACACCTCGTGCAAGGTCATCGGCTCGAGTACCCCCTGCGCCAAAGACACCGTAGCGCACCGCGTCAGTGCCTCCTGGAACTACCAGACTACCTACACGACGACCGCCCTCAGTGCCGGCACCTACAACCTGACCCTCGGATACCAGAACGTGTCCGGCAGTTTGCCGGCGGGATATGCTTACAATGTGAAGCTGCGTATCAACGGTGGCACCGCCATCCCGTTGAACCTCGACGGAACGAAGAACACCTACACTATTTCCAACCTGGCCCTCTCTGGCGCCAGCACCCTGAGTCTCGAGTGGACCAACGACTACTACGACGGTACCAACGACGCTAACCTGGCGATCAATTCCCTGTCGCTCGGCACATGAGGCGAGTCGGCCTTGCCATCGCTGCCTGTCTCGTCGGCACCCTGATCGGCCTCGGTCAGCCATCCGGCCCGGCTAAAGCCGCCCCCGCCTCCAGCTGGCAGATGCCCTGCTTCGCGGGTGGTTCGCCCAACTACCAGTTCGGTCGCTATGTCTCCGGCTGGGGGTACCACACCGGCGAGGACATTTGCCATGACGCGAACATCCCGGTCTACGCCCCGGCCAACGGGGTCGTCGTCTACTCCGGGCGCACGCCGGATTCGTACCGCTGGGGTAACCTGATTTTAATCGAACACACCGATAACGCGGGCAATCGGACCGTCTCGCTCTTCGGGCACCTTGGCGACAACCGCCAGGCCTTCGCCGGCCAGACCGTCGTCAAGGGACAGCGCATCGGCTACACCGGTCCGGATTACACCGCCGCCAACGGCAACTGGGGCGCCCACCTGCACTTCGGAATCCATCCCGGCGGTTACGGTGCGCCCGTCGGCGCCTACGCTGCTTGGATCCACGGGTACTCGAGTTCGACCTCCTATGACGGTTGGGTGCCGCCGTCCGCTCACGTCCAGGCTCGCCTGACCGCCTACGATTACCTCGCCGAGAGCATCGACGGACAGGGTGCGATGTACAACCAAGGTACGAGTCAGGTCGTCTTTAAGATCCGTAATACCGGCGCCTACCCCTGGTACGCCGACGGCTCCGGGACCGCCAATCCGATGCGGCTCGGTACGGACGGCCCCCGTGACCGCGCCTCACCCTTCGCCGGTGGCACCGGCTGGGTCGGCAATACCCGCCTGAAGATGCAGGCTGATACGCCTTCCGGCGGCCTGGCCACCTTTACGGCGACCTTCGCCTCGAACCGCGTCGCCGGCCACTACACCGAGTGCTTCACGCCGGTCGCCGAAGGGGCGACCTGGTTGCCCGCCTACGGGATGTGTCTCGGCATCGACGTCTTGCCGCCGTCCTACCGCGCCGCTTTCCACAACCAGCTGATCACGACGAACTCCGACCCGAACAACCTCGGCGGCACCACCGACCAGGGCAATTACCTGATGCCCGGCCAGAAGCTGAACGTCAAGCTGATCCTGAAAAACGTCGGCGAACTGACCTGGGATCCGAACGGGCCTAACCCGCCGCGCCTCGGCACGAGCAATCCGCTCGACCGCCCCAGCGCCTTCGCCACCGGCGGCGACGGGTCGATTCCTTCGAATGAAAACTGGCCGGCCTACAACCGCTCCTCGAACTTGGACGGTAAGTATAATCCGACGACCAACCTGGTCACTCCCGCCGGACCGGTCGCGACCGGCGAATACGGCGTCTTCTCCTTCACGGTGACCGCGCCCCAAGCCGGCGGCAGCTACAACGAATACTTCCGCCCGATCGCCGAGGGCCATAGTTGGATGCCGGACCTCGGCATCTACCTCCCCTTCCGCGTACTGCCAACGGGCGATCACCACCAGTACGTCACGCAGAGCGGCCCGATCACGGTCGGGTCGGGGACGACTACCGCCAGCGCCTCGCTGCAGGTACGGAACACCGGACGAAACGCCTGGCCGATCGGAGGCAACCTGCGGCTCGGTACCGACCGGCCGATGGATAACCAATATGGGTTCTCAACGCTCTCCGGGGCTAATCCATGGGTAAGCGCCACCCGTCCCTCGTCCGTCGACGCCAACGTCACCTCGCCCGGCAAGCAAACGATCGATCCCGGCGAAGTCGCCCGCTTCGATTTCACCCTGACGATTCCGCCCAACGCCCCGGTCGGCTCGTATCCGTTATATGTCCGGCCGGTCCGCGAGGGCGTCAGCTGGTTAGAAGACTACGGCATCTACTTCCCGGTCACCGTTACGGCAGCGCCCTATAGCTACCAGTTCCAGAAGCAGGTGATTCCCCAGACGTCGACGACCCAAGGAGGCACTACGCTGGTCAAGATCGCCCTCAAGAACACCGGTCGCACCGCTTGGCCAGCCGCCGGAGCCGGTGCCGTCCGGCTCGGCACGGAGCGCCCCAAGGACCGGACCTCGAGCTTTTATGAGAGCGCCACGGGGGATCCGTGGCTGAACACCAGCCGCGCCAGCGCCATCGACGGCCAGGTGGTCGACCTGGCCACCCTGGCGACCGTCCCCGCGACCCAGATCAGCCCGGGCGAGACCGCCCTCTTTTCCTTCACGATGAAGGCGAATGCCGCGCCGGGCACGTACAACGAGTACTTCAACCTGGTCGCCGAGGGCGTCCAGTGGATGACCGACATCGGCCTGTTCATCCCGCAGACGATTACTAGCGCCTCACTGACCGGCACCCAAACCCAGTCTGCACCCACGCCGACGGCTACCGTGACGCCCAGCTTCCTGCCGAGTGCCAGTCCCACCCTGTAAAGCTTCTGGATGACCCACTCGGCGCGGATAGCCTCCGGGACTGTCCCTGAATTGGGGGTTCTCGAGAGTTCGGGCGCCTCCCGTCACGTCTGGCTGCGGCCGCGAATCGCCTTCATCGGGCCGGTCGCCTTTTCGGTAACCTTGAACTCCAGGTATTTCCCGAAGATCAGGCGGGTCTGTGACTCGATCGCCGGAAAGGACGAGAAGAGGATCGTCGTCACCGGCATCCACGCCCACTGGGCGAGCATCCAGATGCGCCGCCGCGGGTGGTAATGCGCAGGCTTCGGCGGCAGGAGGAGCATCGAGATGAAAATCGTCACCACCATCCCGACCAGGGCGAGCGTCAAGATCAAGCTGGCGGTCGGCGCCAGCGTCTGCCCCAGCAACGATTCGCGAAAATCCGGCGAGACGACCGTCGGCAGCAGGCCGACGAAGGTAATCAGGATCGGCGCCGTCGCCCAGGAGATGTGGCCTTCCAAGAAGCGGCCGATCTGGGCCAACTTGTTCGGCCACGAAATCCGTTTATCACGCCAGGAGTTGATGACGATGTAGGGAAAGTCGGAGGCGCCGTAGGCCCAGCGACGGAGCTGGAGATACTGGGCGCGCAGAGTCTGCGGGTAGGTGTCACCGAGCACCGCGTCCTGGTAGACCGGCACGTAAATCGGCGTGACGTAGTGCTCGCCGTGGTAACGGAAATACGTCCGCCAGTACTGCTGACCGTCCTCGACGATCGTGTCGACGGACCAGAAGTCGGTGTCGACGATCGTACGCAAGCTTTGCGAGTGCGCCGCGAAGTTCCGCAAGCGGTAATTCTGGGTCGCCTCCTTCATATGGAAGAACGAGGAGCCGGTCGCGATCACGCGGTTGATCGCCGTCGTATCCCAGAGGTTGTTGTGGAAAAGCGGTGTCGGTTGGAAAGTGACGTGTTTGCGGTCCGGACTGAGCATGTAGGCATACGTCAGCGCGGCGAAGTATTGCGGATGCGGCCGGTGGTCGGCGTCGAGCGTCGTCACCAGGACGTGTTCGTAGGGAATCTTCAGCTTGTCGATTTCCTTGATCGCCTGACGGCCCGCCCAGGAAATGTTGGAGCCCTTCCCTTTGGTCTCGCCGACAATGCCGTCGGGGTGTTCGGTGACGATCAACTTAGCGAATTTCCGGCCGTACTCTTTCTTGAGCGCCCGCGCGTTCTCCCGCGCCCGCTTGGCGTCGCGTCCTTCCGTCGCCAGGACGACGATCAGGCGCTCCTTGGCATACTCGCTGGCGGCCAGCGCTTCGAAGCTCGGTCGAAGCGTGTCGAGTTCCTCGGTGTAGGTGGCGACGAAGACGAGGTGATAAATTTCGTCGGCCGGGATGAATTCCTGCCTGTCATGCAGCGCCGCTTGGATGTCTTTCAGTTCGTCGCGCAGCTGACGATACTCCTGCTGCCGCGCGCGGTTGACGAGCATCTGCCGCAGATTCCAGAGCGCCAACCGAAAGCCGCGGCGATCCCCCGTCAGGCCGGCGATCGCGCGCCGCAGCGCCAGTTCGTAGGTGTCGATGCTGCGCGTCAGGAACTTCAGGCGCTCGCTCCATTCGATCCGCGTATCGCGTTTCAGGTAGCGGTAGGCACGGATCAGCGAGTGGGACATCGAGAACGATTTGAGCAACCAGTAGACGTCGAAGATCAGGATGAAGTAAGCGACGTAGACCGGCGCCGCGAAGGAGAGGATCACCGATAAAAGGAGCAGGCTCCAGGTGAGCGCCCCCGGGACGATTTCCAGGGCCCGCCAGACGTCATCCGGCACCGACAGGCGGGTGGCGTGGGAGGACACCGGCGGGTCGGTAAAGGCGGGGCTCGCAGTATAGCGCTTCACTTGCGCGGGCGTTAGGTCGGGCATCCGTCCTATTTTACCGTATCCGAGGTTTTATCGCGCGCCGCCGTGGCCCCGGTCATCGTTATGCTAACCATCTACCCTTCGACTAAGGCTGTAAATCTAGCCTCTGACCGATTATTCAAATCGCGGGAGTACCTTGCCGTCGCTCCTCGACGATCCGCTTCACGTTCTCTAATTCCTTTTTCATCCAATCCAATTGCTCGGCGTATGCTTCGTCGCTGTCGCCGCTCGCTTGAAAGTTGGTCATCACGAGCTCAGCCCCCTCACCATTCGGTACCACGCGGTACGGAATGAAGACCTGCTCGCCGGAGGGCAACGTCACCGTACTATCAAGGAGTCCCCGATCACGCTCAAAGTCCGGCTCGAGGAGTACTGGGCCTTGCGGAGAGTAAATGATCCAAGAATCACCGTCACCCTTCCTGACGGACTCGGCGAAGTCCGTAAATTCAGGCCAGTTACGGATGTCGGCCATGTAATCAAACACCTCTTCCGGTGTCGCAAGGATAGTGGCAGATAAGGTATCCGAGCGGAGCACTTTCGGCTCGGCTTCGATTCGCTCGGGGGTTTCTGCTCCCCAACCTTCAGCACCTTC
>JAABUR0100006181.1_pt1 | contig 14803 bp, 17 predicted proteins | sample 5560091 | NCBI WGS metagenome assembly JAABUR01 (sample SAMN10711879, study PRJNA513375) | rock metagenome | isolation source: Antarctica rocks | place: Antarctica: Victoria Land, University Valley sud
TCGGCCTCTCAGGGCTCGGCCGCGCCGCGCTCGCGCCCGTCGGCGACCTGATCGTCACCGCCCGCGGGGAGCGGGAGCTCTTCGACGCCCAGTTCGTGCTGCCCATCGCCCGGTGAGCCCCCGGGCTGGACGACGCGTCGGCAGGACGAGCGGGTCCGGGACGCGTGGCGGGCCACCTACCTGGAGGCGTCGTCTGCTTCCCGCAGCCGGTCCATCCGTTCGCTGACGTGTCGCACGAGCGTCGTCAGCGTCTCCTCGATCCGGCCACGGATCTCCCGGTCGGAGATCGTGCCGTCCGGGCCGACCGCGTCGCGGGTCACTGGGATCCGGACGCAGGCAGCGTCGACGATGTCGGCCCCGACGTAGCCGAGCACCTTGCGCAGCGAGTCATGAGCGTCCGCTGCGCCCGTCGGGGCCGCGGGGCCGGATGCGTTGACCCAGGCCACGGGCTTCTCGTGGGTCCCGGCGTCCCCGACCGTCCACTCCAGCAGGTTCTTCAACGCTCCCGGCAGCGCGCCGGCGTACTCGGGCGTGCAGAGCAGCAGGGCATCCGCCGCCATGATCTGCACCCGCAACTCGGTGACGGCGGCGTGGACCGGCTCACCCTCCCGATCATCGTCGGGATTGAAGTGCGGCAGGCCGTACATGCCGTCGTAGAGCGAGGCGGTGACGCCGTCGGGCGCGACCGTGCGCGCCGTCCGCAGCACCGCGGTGTTGGTCGACCCCGCCCGCAGGCTTCCCGAGATGAAAAGGAGCTGCGGGTCGGCGGCGGTCAAGGGCGGAATCCGGCGGGGATGCGCTGCTCGAAGCGCGGGAGCCCGTCGTCCGGGATCGGCTCCCACGGCGCCGCGTCGGCGACGAACTGACGCGCCGAGGGCCGGATGCGCGGATCGCCGTCGATCGCGCCGAGGCGCACGAAGCTCGGATCGGACACGGCCAAATCCTACGAGACGACGGGCTTGGCGATCTGGCGCGTAAGCAGTCGTAGGTGGCCCGCGTACTACCCTGGTAGCATTACGGGTATGAAGCTGAGCGTCAGCTTGTCCGAGGAGGACGTGGCACTGCTCGACGTGTACGCCCGCACGGCCGGCCTACGGTCGCGCTCCGCGGCGCTCCAGCACGCGATCCGCCTCCTTCGGCACGCCGATCTCGAGCACGACTACGCCGCGGCATGGGAGGACTGGGAGTCATCCGGAGAGCAGCCCGCCTGGGAGGGCGCGACAGGCGACGGGCTGCCCGATGCGGCGCGGTGAGGTGCGGCTGACCGACCTCGACCCTGTGCGCGGCAGCGAGGCCGACAAGCGTCGACCGGCGATCATCGTGAGCAACGACCGCGCGAACGCGACCGCGGCTCGCCTGGGCCGCGGCGTGGTCACCGTGATCCCCGTCACGACGAACGTCGTCCGGGTCTTCGCGTTCCAGGCCCTTCTTCCGGCGGAGCTGACTGGTTTGCGATGCGACTCCAAGGCGCAGGCCGAGCAGGTCCGTTCGGTCTCCGTGGAGCGGCTCGGGCCGGTCGTGGGTCGGCTCCCCGCCCCGATCATGGAGGCGGTGGATCAGGCCCTCCGCGTGCATCTGGAGCTGTAGGCAACCAGACTCCAGTCCATGGAGACCGCGAAGCTCGGCTGGGTCATCGTCTACGTCCCCGACGTGGAGGAGGCCGTGGCCTTCTACGAGCTGGCCTTTGGGCTCGCCCGGACGTTCGTCGATCCGGCGGGGCGGTTCGGCCAGCTCGACACGGGCAGCACCGCGCTCGCCTTCGCCAGCGACGCCCTCGGGGCCACCAACGTCCCGCAGGGCGTGCGGCGCCCGCGGCCCGAGGAGCCGACGGCGAGCATGGAGCTCGCGTTCGTCTTCGCCGACGTGCCGGCCGCCTTCGCCCACGCGGTGGCGCAGGGCTGCACGGCGCTCAGCGAGCCGGAGGAGAAGCCGCACGGGCAGACCGTGGGCTGGGTGCGTGATCCGTGGAGCACGCTGATCGAGATCGCCTCTCCGCTCGGGTAGTCAGCCCTCCCAAGCGGTCAGCTGCGCCAGCGGGTCGACCGGAGCGGAGTCCTCGGCGCCCCTCCGCCAGCCGTTCGGCCACAGCTCGAAGTGCAGGTGCGGGGCGCTCGATCGGCCGGTCGTGCCCACCGCGCAGAGCGGCTGCCCACGAGCTGGCCTCCGGTGACGCGGGTGGAGCCCCGGACGCAGTGGGCGAAGAAGAAGTCCGGGCCGGCGGCGGAGCGCATCACGACGTACTCGCCCGCGCCGCCGTCCTGGTGGTCCGTGACGCGCACGGCGCCCGCGGTGGGCGCCACGACCGCGAGGCCCTCGGCGGCCACGACGTGGACGCCCTCGTGGCGGTGGTTGCCCCGGCCGGCACCGAAGCCCTCCCCGTAGCTGTGCGGACCGGCGACGGGGAAGGTCGGTCCGCACGCGGCCCAGCTCGACGCGAACGCGGCGGCCCGTCGCCGCGCAGCGGCCACAGCACGATCCGCGCGCGGACCTTCGCCACGCCGGCCTCGTCGAGGCGCAGCGCGATGCGCGGCAGCGATCCGCCGGCGACCACGCGCGCCGGAGCGACTCGGAAGCGGGACGCCACCGGGCGCCCGCGCGGCGCGAGGGCAGAGCCGTACTCCGTGCCGCCCTGCGTGCCGGAGGGCGCCGGGACGGTGGCGCTCCCGGCCGAGGCGGGTGCCACGGGAGCCAGCAGCGCTCCGCCGCCGACGAACATCGCGACGAGCCATCCGCGCGTGGGCTGCCGGATCCGTGGCATGCACGCACGATCGGCGCGTCCGCGTGCGGGTCCCCGTCCTCACCCGTCATTGCGCAAGTTCAGCGGGCCGAACCCGCAGGCGATGCGCAGCCCGGGGTACCAGCGGCTCACGGAGAGCTGGTCGCGAACGTCAGCGCTCCAGCATGCGCCCGAGCAGCTCCGCGGCGCCGTCCTTGGCCAGCGGCTCGTTCAGGTTCCCGCACTTCGGCGACTGCACGCACGAGGGGCACCCTGCCGTGCAGCGGCACTCCGTGATGAGCCGGTAGGCGTCCGCCGCGAGGCGCTCGAAGCTGGTAAAGCCCGTCCGGGTGATCCCGACGCCGCCCGGGTGGCCCTCGTGGATGAAGATCGTCGCGCCGCCGGTCTGCGGGTGCAGGTTCGTCGACAGCCCGCCGATGTCCCAGCGGTCGCACATGGCGATGAGCGGCAGCACCGCGATCTGGGCGTGCTCGGTCGCGTGGAGCGTTCCCAGCAGGACGTCCAAGGGGAAGTCCTCCCACAGCAGCTGGGGCCCGAGCTCGTACCAGATGCCCTTCGTCGTGAACGCGGTCGGCGGCAGGTCGAGCGTCTCCATCCCGAGCTCCTCGTGGTCGGAGAGCCGCTTGCGCTGGTAGCCGAGCACCTGCTCGGTGACCGTCACCACGCCGTAGCTCAGCGTGACGCCGAGCGTGTCGCGGCGGTCCATGAGCTCCTCGACGTGGGTGAGCGTCTCGCGCTTGGGCTGCGTGTACCAGTCACCGGCGAACGGGGTGACGAGCGCGCGGGAGCGTTCGAGGTCGAGCTCGCGCACCTCGTACTGACGGCCCATGTGGAGGTAGACGGCGCCGTCGTGCACGGTCGAGTGCGAGCGGGCGCCCTCCGTCGTGCCGAGCACCTCTCCGGAGGCGACGTCGACGATCGAGACGAGCTCGTTGGAGGAGGAGCGCAGGGAGACGCGGCCCGCGGGGTAGTCCTCGGGCCGGCGCAGCGTGAACGTCCCGCGGCGCTGCACGAGCTCGCCCAGGCCCACGAGGTGCTCACAGTGGGCCAGCAGGCCGGGCCCCATGGTCTCCGCGTCCGTCGCGGGGTCGAGCGGGCCCTCGTGCGCGGCGCACAGCAGGTGCGCCAGGTGGATCTCCTCGGACTCGAAGTCGAGGATCGCCGACTCCACGGGCCGGTCGAGGAACTCGTCGGGGTGGCGGCAGAAGAACTGGTCGAGCGCGTCGTCCCCGGCGACGTAGACGGCGAGGCCGCGTCCGCGCCGCCCGGCGCGCCCCCACATCTGCCGCAGCGACGCGACCGTCCCGGGAAAGGTCACGACGATCGCCGCGTCGAGCGCGCCGATGTCGATGCCGAGCTCGAGGGCGCTCGTCGTCACCACCGCCAGCAGCTCGCCTTCGGTGAGTTGGCGCTCCAGCTCGTGGCGCTGCTGTGACGTGTAGCCCGCACGGTAGGCCGCGACGCGCACGGCCAAGTCGTGGTCGCCGGAGCCCTCGAGGTGATTCTGCGCCGCGCGGGCGACGACCTCCGCGCCCTTGCGCGAGCGGATGAAGCAGATCGTCCGCGCTCCCTGGCGCACGAGGTCGGCGAGCAGCTCGCCGGCCTCGCTCGTCGCGGGCCGCCGCGTCTGGAGCGCCTCGTCGATCACGGGTGGGTTCCACATCGCGATCTTGCGGCTCGCGCCGGGCGATCCGTCCTCGTCGACGAGCGCGACGGGCGCGAGGCCCGTCAGCCGCTCGGCCAGCTCGACCGGGTTGGCGATCGTGGCGCTGGCCAGCACGAAGCGCGGCTCGGTCCCGTAGGCGCTCGCGATCCGCCGCAGCCGGCGCAGCACGTTGGCGACGTGGGAGCCGAAGACGCCGCGGTACGCGTGCGCCTCGTCGATGACGACCACCGCGAGGTTGCCCAGCAGCTCGGCCCACCGGCGGTGGTGCGGCAGGATCCCCATGTGAAGCATCTCCGGGTTGGTGAGGATCAGGTTCGCCCGCCGCCGCACCTGCGCGCGATCCTCCCTGCGCGTGTCCCCGTCGTAGACGGCCGGACGCACCTGCTTGGTCAGCCCGAAGCGATTGATCGACCGCGCCTGGTCCTGCGAGAGCGCCTTGGTCGGGTAGAGGTAGAGCGCGCGCGCCTTCGCGTCACGGCAGAGCACGTCGAGCGTCGGCAGCTGGAAGCAGAGCGACTTCCCCGAGGCGGTGCCCGTCGTGACGATCGTCGGCCCGGCCCAGGCGCACTCGAGCGCCTCGGCCTGGTGGGCGTAGAGCTCGGTGATTCCCTGCCGGGCGAGCGCGTCGACCACGAGCGGGTGCAGTCCTTCGGGCACCGGGCGCAGCGCGGCCGGACGCGCGCCCTCGAACGCCTCGCGGACGAGGCGCTCGTCGTCGCGGCCGGCCTGGAGGAGGTCGGCCCACGGATCGCGGATCGGGGTGACGGCCATGCGGGCGGCAGGGTAGAGCGCGGCGGCGAGCCCGGTCCGGCGGACTCCCGCACGTTGCGATTGCCGGCTTCGGCGCCCGACGCAGCACCTATTGGCGGCGTCCGAAGGTTCCGGTCGAAAAACCGCTGGTTCGAAACGGGGCAGATAGTGGGTACGCGCCAAGGATGCAAGCGACCGGCGTGACCCTCCGCCTTCCCGCCTCTCCCAAGGCTCCCCGTGCGGCGCGGCGCGGGGTCGTCGATGGCCTCTCCCTCGACGGGGAGCTTGCCAAGAGTGCAGCGCTGCTGGTCTCCGAGGCGGTGACGAACAGCATCCTGCACGCGGGCCTTGGTCCCTCCGAGCTGGTGCAGGTGGACGCGTGGTGGTCCGGCGACTGCGTTCACGTGGAGGTCTGCGACGCGGGCGGCGGCCTCGACAGCCCCTCGCCCGCAGGCCCGCGGGACGGCGGATACGGCCTGAACCTCATCCGCCGCCTCGCCGAGCGCTGGGGCGTGTCCTGCAACGGGCACACGCGGGTCTGGTTCGAGCTCGCCACCGGTTAGCCGGGCGGCAGCTCCGACCTGGCGGGCTCCGTGCTGAACCAGCCGCGCGCGCGGGTGACCGTCCGCTCCCACGCACGGCGTGGTGCCCGTGGCGTAGGACGCCAGCGCGCCGGCGGCGGCACCGTCGTGCGCACGAGCGCGACCCAGTCGTCGAGCGGCAGGTCGCCCGCGATGAGCCGCGCGAGGCCGGTGAGCACGGGCGCCTCGACCCGCGCGCCCTCGAGCGCTCGCGCCAGCAGCGGCACGGTCTCGAAGGACTCGACCGCCTGACCGATGCGGTGCAGGATCTCCGCACCGGGGATCCCGTCGGCGAGCATCTCGCCCGCCCGGCGGTTGCGCGACTGCGGGGCGAGGGTCGTCGCGACGAGATCGCCGGTCCCGGCCAGGCCGATCATCGACTCCGGCCGCGCGCCGCGCGTCTCTGCGTAGCGCCAGACCTCCGCGAAGATGTGGCCCGCGGCGGCTCCCGCCGCGTTGAGCCCCTGGCGCTCGGTGGCGCCCGACGCGAGCGCCGCGGCGTTCTTCGCGATGCCCGCGAGCTCCACGCCGATGGGGTCGTCGGACTGCTCGCAGACGACGCCCGCCCGGATGAAGACCTGTGCCAGACCGTTGGCGAGCTCCTGGTTGGCCGAGGCGGCGACGAGCCCGGCGCCCTCGTGGACCATCTCGCGCGCGTGGGCGGGTCCGCCGATGCAGGCCACGCTCCGCTTCCCGAAGGTCTCGCGCATCATGATCGTCGGAGCCAGCCCGTCGGGCGGCACGAGCCCCTTGGCCAGCGAGACCAGGGAGGCGCGCGGCCCGAGTCCCGCGTCGCGCAGGCCGGCGATCACCTCGTCCAGGCCGCGCGACGGGACCCCGAGGAAGACGAACTCCGCGCGAGCCAGCCCGTCGCCGACGTGTCCGACGCGCAGCTGGGACGGGAGCTCGACCCCCGGGAGGTAGACCGCGTTGATCCGATCGGCCTGCAGGCGCTCGGCCTGCTCAGGGGTGCGCGCCTGGAGCGTCGTGCGCAGCCCGCCCCGGGCGAGCAGAACCGCCACCGCGGTGCCGAACGACCCTGCGCCGACGACGACCGCGCGGCGTCCGAACGGCACCCGCAGCTCCTTGAGCGGCGCGCGCACGTGCGGACGGGGACGGTCGGACATCGCGGGTGAGGCTACCCCGCGGCGCTTGGACCCTCGGGCTCACCGAGGCCCGAGTGAGCGCCCGAGCGCCCGGCCGGCCGCCTCGAGCGCTGCGAGGTCCACCGCGCGCGTCACGCTCGTGAAGCCGTCCGGGGCGAAGCCGTCGGCGACCGAGCCCACGATGGCGTGGCACGGGATCCCGGCCTCCCGCGCCCGGCGGGCCAGCTCGCCGGGCGCCTTGCCCGCAGCGCTCTGCACGTCCAGCCGGCCCTCGCCCACCACGACGGCGCGCGCCGCCGCGAGCCGCGCGTCGACGTCGAGCGCCTCGAGCACCCACGGTGCGCCCGCCTCGAGCACCGCCCCGCAGGCCGCCCACAGCCCTCCGGCCAGCCCGCCCGCCGCGCCCGTCCCCGGGACGCCGCGCGGGTCGCGCGGGAGCCGGCCGGCGAGCGCGTCGAGCCGCGCCTCCAGCCGCGCGACGGTTGCAGGATCGGCGCCCTTCTGCGGCGCGAAGCTCCGCGCGCACGCCTCCCATGGGACGGTGACGTCGCAGAGCACGACGAGCCGCGCCCCGTGCAGGCCGCCGTCGGCCTCGATCGCCGTGATCGCCCCCGCGCCGCCGTCGGTCGTCGCGCTGCCGCCCGCCCCGACGAGCACCACCGCCGCGCCCTCCGCGACGGCCGCGGCGATCAGCTCGCCGGTTCCCCGGCTCGTGGCCGCCCACGCGGTCGCGGGCGTCGGCGGTCCGACGAGCTGCAGTCCGCTCGCCTCCGCCACCTCCACGAGCGCCGTCCCGCCGTCCTCGAGCAGCGCGAAGCCTGCCGGACGCGGGCTCCCCAGCGGATCGTGAGCCAGCGTGCCGCGGGTCTCGCCGCCAAGCGCTCCGAGCAGCACCGCGAGCGTGCCCTCCCCGCCGTCGGCGACTGGGCACAGGTCCACGGGGACCTCTTCGGCCTCGAGCCCGCGCCCGACCGCCGCCGCCACCTGCGCCGCGGAGAACGTGCCCTTGAAGGCATCAGGAGCGACGAGGACAGCACCGAGCGCCACGGGTCCGCTCAGGTCGAGGCGAGCGAGCGCAACGTGCGCATCAGCTCGTGCGGCTCGGCGTCGGCGAAGAAGGCGCGGTCGGCGGCGTCGACCACGTCGATCGCCTGCTCTGCGAGCTCGGCGCCGGGCGCGGTGCCGGCGACGCGCCACGCGCGGCCGTCACGCACGTCGCGGCCCCGCCTGAGCAGCCCGCGCCGTTCGAGCGCCCGGACGACCTGGGAGGTCATCATCGAGTCAGTCCCGGCGTGATCGGCTACCTCGCGTTGCGTCGGCGGGCTGCCGCCGTCACGCGCCAGCCACCAGACGGAGGCGAGCAGCACGAACTGCACGTGCGTGAGGTCCAGGGGCTTGAGCGCCGCGACGATGCTGCGCTGCCAGCGGTTGGTGACCTGCCAGAGCAGGAAGCCCGGACTCTGGCCGGGGCCGGACTGCTCACGGCGTTCGTCGCTCATGGCGACGATGCGGGTGCCGGGTCGCGTCCGGCCGCCACGCCCGCGAGCGTCTTGACGGTCTCCGGCAGGCCCTTGGCGATGCCGCGACCGATGACCCTGGAGAAGAGCGGCGTGGCCGGTCCGCTGATCGTGACGCGATGGGTCACGCGGGTCCGGCCCGGCTCCCGGACGGCCGAATGCTCGAAGCGCATCCGGGCCAGGGGCAGGCTCGTCACGTCGACGAAGCCCTCAGCCGGCCGCACGTCGGTGAGCTCGAAGCGCGCCCGAGGACCGCCCGTCGGTTTGAGTGTGCCCCTCGTGCCGGCGATGAACGGGCCCTCCATGCTCACGTGCTCGACGCCGCGATCCCAGACGGGCCAGCTCGTCACGTCGCTCCACTGCGCCCAGATGCTCTCCGGGGAGGCCGCGGTGTACTCGGTGTGCTCGAACGTCCACGGCACGGAAGTCGATCCTTCTTCGAGGGGAACAGCGCTCGCGCATGCTACCAGAATGGTATGTGCGCATATGAGTTGGCGGAAGCAGAGGCCAGCCGTCGCGCCCGACCGGACGGAGCGCCACGACTTCGGCATCCTTCCCGCCATGGCCAAGCGCGAGTACACCGAGATCGACGCCGCCGGCGTCCCCGTCCGCATCTCGAGCCCTGCCAGGGAGTACTTCCCGGCCGCCGGCGGGCGCCCGGCGATCACGAAGCTCGACCTCGTCGAGTTCTACCTTGACGTCGGCGAGGCAGTGCTCAACGGCCTCTACGAGCGCCCGACGGTGCTCAAGCGCTGGAAGGACGGCATCGCCGGCGAGATGTTCTTCCAGAAGCGCGTGCCGGCGAACGTCCCCGAGTGGCTGCAGACCGCCACGGTCCACTTCCCCAGCGGGCGCTCGGCGACCGAGTTGGTCCCCGTCGACCCCGCGCACCTCGTCTGGGCGATCAACCTCGGCAACATCGACTGGAATCCCTGGCCGGTCCGCCGCGACGACCTCGACCACCCCGACGAGCTGCGCATCGACCTCGACCCACAGCCCGACGTCCCCTTCTCGACCGTCCGCGAGGTCGCCATGACCGTCAAGGAGGTCCTGGAGGAGCACGGGCTGCGCGGGTGGCCGAAGACGAGCGGCTCGCGCGGCATCCACGTCTACGTCCGCATCGAGCGCGAGTGGGACTTCACCGGCGTGCGCCGCGCCGCGCTCGCGCTCTCCCGGGAGGTCGAGCGCCGCATGCCCGGCAGGGCGACCTCGAAGTGGTGGAAGGAGGAGCGCGTCGGCGTCTTCCTCGACTACAACCAGAACGCCCGCGACCGCACGATCGCCTCCGCCTACTCCGTCCGCACCAAGCCGAACGCGCAGGTGAGCTGCGGCCTGGAGTGGAGCGAGGTCCCTGACGTCGAGCCGGGCGACCTGACGCTCTTCACCGTCCCGGATCGCCTGCGCGCCGTCGGCGACCCGATCGGCGCGATCGACGAGCAACCCGGCCGCCTCGACGCGCTGCTCGACCTCTCCCGCCGCGACGAGGAGGGGGGCCTCGGCGACGCGCCGTGGCCGCCGAACTTCGCCAAGCAGCCGGGCGAGCCCAAGCGCGTGCAGCCCTCGCGGGCGAAGCACGAGCCCGCGTGATGCGCGAGGGCGAGCCGGAGCGTCGCGCAACGCAGACGGTGGGCTGCGTTGCGCCTCTCGACGCAGGGTCGGTGCCGACTGGCGTACTTCTCTAGGCATGATCGCCGACGCGTCAGACGACGATGATCTCGTCTCCGTCGAGGAGCTCGCGCTGCGATGGAAGACTGTGCCCGACGTCCTTGCCAGGCTCGTCGCTGATCGCACGATCCCCAGCCTTGACGGTGGTCTGCTCGCGCGACGGGGGCGGCTTGACGTCTCGATCTTGCGCCCGTCATGGGGCGAGGCGACGCGTGAGAACACGCCGGGAGCCGTCCGCCGCATCGACGTCGATATCGGGCCGGGACTGCACCCAGCGGCATCAGCCGCGAACGACCTCCACCTCGCGCTATCTGAGCGAGATGCTGCCGGAGTGTGGGAGCTGAGTTCGCTTGCCAGCCGCGAAGCCGCTGGCCATCCGAATCGGCTCCTGAGATCGTGGATTGAAGCGCTCGGCGACATCTTTACCGCGCACACCGGGATCGCGACCGGGGTCTACGCGCTCGTCCCTCATAGGGGCGTCGGCATCCGGCTCGTCGGCGGCGTCGGCCCGCTTCCCGTCATCTACGACAGGCCGACGCCCGTCGACGCCCGCGGCATGTTCGTTTTCGTGGTCGACAATGGAGCGTGGCACGCAGACCTTCCGCTAACGCAGGCCGACGTCAACTACAGCGAGCTCGTACGAACCGCCCCACCGCCGGGGTGGTCGAAGGCCGATGGGCCCCTTCATTGACATCGTCGCGAAGCCGAGTCGCGTCGCCACTAGTCGGTAGTCACGCCGACACCGGAGTCATCAGGCAACGGATCGCCATTGACGATGCAATCCTCTTGCAGGTGCAGGTATGGGAGCGCGAGGGCGAGCAGCCGGTCCGTGGGAAGCCGTAACAGCGCGTCGCCGAGCGCGATCGAGAACCGTTCTTCGATGAGTGTGAATGCGAGGAATGTCGCCACAGCAAGACACGCGAGGAGTGTGGTGATCGCGAGGTACCGGAGTTCCGCAGCTCGTAGGTACATGGACGGGTCTCCGGATGTGGTTTTGCCTGCAAAACGATGGTTTCAGGGTCCGGGAAAGTCAGAAAGCTGTAGGCACACGAGTTTAGAGGTTTGACTAGGATTCATCGGGACAGATCGTTATGCTCGTAGGTGCGCATGTATCTCCGGGAGACGAAACGCCGCAACGCCGACGGGAGCGTCGTGTCCTATCTGGCGCTGGCCCAGAACGAGCGCGACCCGGCCACGGGGGTGCCGCGGGCGCAGATCGTGCATCGCTTCGGGCGCACCGACACGGTCGACCGCCAGGCGCTGGCGCGGCTGGTCGGCTCGATCAGCCGCTTCCTTGACCCGGCCGACGCGGCCCTGGCCGCCAGCACGGGCGATGGTCAGGTCAGCGTGTTGGACTCGCGCAGCATGGGCTCCTGCTGGCTGGCCGACAGGCTGTGGGAGCGCCTGGGGATCGGCGAGACGATCATCGCGGAGGCCGGGGCGCGGCGTGTCGATGCCGCCGCGGTCGAACGGACGATCTTCAGCATGGTCTCAAACCGGCTGTCGGTGAAGCCCTTGTCGAAGCTGGCCGGCTGCGACTGGGTCGCCGACCGCGCCTTCGTGGAAGGCCTGCCGCAGGTCAGTGATGACGAGTGCTACCGGGCGATGGACTTCCTGCACGCCGCCCTGCCCGGGCTGCAGGAGCGCGTCTTCTTCAACGTCGCCAGCCTGCTGGACCTCGAGGTCGACATGCTGTTCTTCGACACCAGCTCGACCTACTGGCAGACCGACAGCCTGCCCGACGAGCTCACCGACGACGAAGAAGCAGACGACGCCCAAGACGCCGGAGAGAACGCCGACCGTGACCGTGACGGCGACGGCGACGGCGACGATCTGCTCGTCGAGCGCGGCCAGCGCGCCTACTCCAAGCACAGCAAGGATCGCCGCCCCGACCTGCCGCAGGTCGTGATCGGGATGGCCGTCACCCGGACCGGGATCCCGGTCAGGGTCTGGACGTTCCCGGGCAACGCGTCTGACCAGGTGATCATCCGCAAGGTCAAGGACGACCTGCGCGGCTGGAACCTCTCCAGGGTGATCTGGGTCCTGGACCGCGGCTTCACCAGCGAGGAGAACCGCCGCTACCTGCAGCGCGCCGGAGGGCATTACATCGTCGGCGAGAAACTGCGCTCCGGCAGCAAGGAAGCCGCCCTGGCGCTCGCGCGCCAAGGCCGCTACCACGTTGTTGACGGCGGCCTGCGCGTCAAAGAGGTCCGCGTCGATGACGGCACCAACCGTGATCGCTTCGTGATCTGCCACAACCCCGACCGCGCGCGGCGCGACGAGCTGATCCGCGAGCAGATCCTCGCTCGGCTGACCGAGAAGATCGCGGGCTCCGACGCGCTGACTGCGGCCAAGCGCTCAGAGCTCTACGGCGCCCTGGCCACCAAGCCCGCGTATGGCCGCTTCCTGCGCAAGACCAAGACCGGCAAGCTGCGCATCGACCGCGCCGCCGTCGCCAAGGAGGCCGGACATGACGGCAAGTTCCTGCTGCGCACCAGCGACGAGAGCCTGTCTGCCACTGACATCGCGCTGGGCTACAAGGCGCTATACGAGGCCGAGCGCGGCTGGCGCGACATGAAGTCCACGATCGACCTGCGCCCCGTCTACCACCGCCGCGAAGACCGCGTCGAAGCCCACGTGCAACTCTGCTGGCTGGCGCTGCTGCTGCTACGGGTCGCCGAGATCGAAGCCGCCGACACCTGGCGCAACCTGCGCAACGAGCTTGACCGGATGCATCTCGTCACGCTCGCCACCAGCGCCGGGACCGTCGCGCAGCGCACCGAGCTGACCCACCGCCAGCGCCAGATCCTCAAGGCACTCAAGCTGCCCGAGCCGGCCCGCTTCTACGACTTCACCCCGCTCGCCGCCAGCCCCGACCAGGCCAAGTAGCCCTCCGGCGCACAGCCCACGGGCGCGACAACCACGCGCCGCACACGCCGAGAACCGCGCCAGCCGCGCACAGATCAGTCCCACTTCGCCGCCGCGCGGCCCACCGCGTCTGTAGACACACGACCCCACCCGGCTAAAACAGTCGAATTCCCTGCTAAAGAGCGCTATTTCGCATGCCCATGTGCCTCGCTTCTGCGGAACTCCGGAGGTAGGCACCGCCGGGAAGCTGTACCGCGATCCCGAGAAGCTCGAGTTCGCGGATGGGCACCGTGTCGCCGGTCCACTCGGTCACGACGTCGGGGCTAACGACGACGCCAATGAGCACGTAGAGGTAGATGGTCACCGACACGGCGATGAATCCCATGCACAACGCGAGGCGTGCAAGCAGCGGACGGGTGAGCCGCTTCCCGGCGGTCGCGGCCAGCAGCGGCGCGTACTGTGCGCCATTGGTCGGCCAGGCGTCAGCGACGAATGTGCCGGCGGCCGAGTGGACGAACTCGAACGGATCCTTGCTGAGCCTGGCGCGGAGCATCGAACGGGTGAGCTCAACGCGACCGGGCTGCTGAGAGAGCGCAGAGGTACGGCTAACGAGTACTTGTGGCAGTTCAGCGCGGAGCTGGCGGACGACTAGGGCGAACAGCAAGCCGACGGTGAGAACAGCCAGCCCCGCGAGTCGACTGGCGCTCAGGGCGTCAACGACTTTCCAGACGTCTTCGCTGAGCGAGGGCAGCACGAGCACGATAAGTACGAGCGGGGCGATGAGCGGGGCTGCTCGCGGGATCGCGGCGACAGCAACGGCGACGTCCCGCGCGCTGCGAACGTCCACCTGGCGAGTCGCCAGCGCAACGACAAACAGCGCGCCGGCCGGGCCGGCGTGCGTGAAGCCCCAGTGGGCATGGTCGTCCAACTGCAACCAGCCGGTAGCCAGCCAGCCAGCGAAGAGAACCGCCGCTGCCAGGCCACCGCTGACACGAGCCGAAATGAGGCCGATGACGAGGAACGTGACTGCAACAGCGGTCGGCCATGTCCACCACGGTCCATTCAGTACATCGGCGATGCCCATCCCGAGCCCCCCGAGGAGGACAAGGACGAAGGTCGACATCAGCCAGTCCGACGACGCCTGCGTCGTCGCGACTTCGGCGTCGGCGACGTAGCCGCCCGCGCGCAATGCACTCGCGAGACCTCGCCGAAGCAGGCTGCGGCGCTGCGCGTCGGTGAGGACGACCGGCGGCGTCTCGAGCTCAGGGCCGTCGCTGATCACAACAACCATGATGACGCTAAGGACTGCGGCGGCGAATCAGCAGCCAACGATCGCATCCGGCGGGCACCGGCCGAGCCACGGGACAGTGGCGTGGGCGGTCTTTCGGCGCTTCGCACGACGGAGCCGCTCAGCGGTGCCGTCCGGATCGCATCGAAGCGATCTCCGTCCCCAGCGCCGCGGCGAGCCGGCGCTCGTACTCCGTGCGCGGAAGAAGCTGCGCGCCGAGGCGCAGCGTGTGTGGCGTCGGCAGCTGGATGTCGCAGAGCGCGAAGCCGCTCGCGGCGAGGTGGTCGAGCGTCGCGACGAGCAGCGCGTTGCCCGCGCGAGGGCGCACCTTGCGCATCGACTCGAGCAGCACCGCGCGCCCGAGCACGATCGCGAGGATCCCCGCGGCGAGCTCCCCCTCCGACGTGCGGAGCTCGAAGGAGTGGGCGACGCGAGCCGTGTGGAGCGCGCGGTACAGGCGCTTGAGGCGCGGGGTGATCCACACGCCCTCGGTGTCGTCCGGGGGCACGGCGCAGAGGTCGAGCACAGTCGGATAGTCCCCGTCGACAGCCAGGCGGAGATCCTCCGCCGCGCGCATGTCCCGGCGCAGGCGGCGGCGCAGGCCGACTCGGAACTCCGCGTCGAG
>JAABUR0100006187.1_pt1 | contig 14791 bp, 16 predicted proteins | sample 5560091 | NCBI WGS metagenome assembly JAABUR01 (sample SAMN10711879, study PRJNA513375) | rock metagenome | isolation source: Antarctica rocks | place: Antarctica: Victoria Land, University Valley sud
GGAGAACCCGAAGAATCCGGCTCCCCCCACCACACCAAACACGTCTGCGAAACAACGCCTGACGACCTCCGAGCCGGACAGCGCGTCCCTCGCCCCAAGAAATCCGTTACCGACCCACGCACCTAGGTCGTTGTACCCGGCGAGCACCGTCTGCCCGGTACAGACAGGGCAACCGTCGCCCTTGGAGGTGCGGCTGTTGACCACTGCTTCCCATTCGTGCCCTTGCTCGCAGCGCCACCACACCTTCGCGTTCATGCCCGCAGACACCTGGTCTGGGCGGAGGTCGCCGTTGCGGGTGAGATGCCACTGTGCGGCGAGCTCGGGGAACGTGGTGGCGAGGTCGTTGAACCCAGCGAGCACCGTCTGCCCGGTACAGACAGGGCAACCGGTGCTCCCGGAGGTGCGGTTGTTGACCCTCGTCTCCCACTCGTGGCCTTCCTCGCAGCGCCACCACACCCTGACATTGCTGCCTGCAGACACCTGGTCGGGGGTGACATCGCCGTTGCGGGTGGGGTGCCACTGCGCGGCGATGGCAAAGAACTTGTCCGCGAGCGACTGGCCGGGCTTGGGTGGGCGAGGGATGCTCATGGTGTTCATGTGTGCGGCCGGGTCGGTGTGCGCCGTGCCCCTCGACGTTGACGAGGTGGAGATCGGGTTCAGCGTGTGCTTGGGTGGCGAACTGGCCTCCTGTGGGGACGCCGGCGGAGACGCGGCTGGGGTTGCTCATCGGGTGGACCCGCCATCCTGGGGAATGGTGCGAGCTCTGGTCCGGGTACTGAGTGAGACTCGGGAAGCGGACGCATTCATGCCCGTGATGTGTGCGCCACCCCGGCGGAGCAGGTGCACAGATCCGCTGGGGTGGCGGTGGAACAGCTCCTGATCGCCGGCTTCCGACCCGGCCAAGGTGTCGGGGCAGCTCACCGCCCGGAACAGACGGGGCAGCCGTCGCCCCCGGAGGTGCGGTTGCTGACCCTCGTCTCCCACTCGTGGCCTTCCTCGCAGCGCCACCACACCTTCGCGTTTGTGCCCGCGGACATCTGGTCCGGCCGGAGGTCGCCGTTGCGGGTGGGATGCCACTGGGCGGCAATGTCGGGGGAGCGGGTGGTGAGGTCGTTGTACCCGGCGAGCACCGTCCTCCCGGAACAGACGGGGCAGCCGTTGCCCCCGGAGGTGCGGTTGCCGACCTTCGCCTCCCACACGTGCCCCTGCTGGCAACGCCACCACACCTTCGCGTTCGTGCCCGCGAGCACCTGATCGGGGGTGTGGTCGCCGTTGCGGGTGGGATGCCACTGCGCGGCGATGTCGGGGAAGCGGGAGGCGAGGTCTCTGAATCCGACTCGCACCTTCCGCCTGGAACAGACGAGACAACCGGAACCACTGGAGGTGCGGTCGTTGGCCGACACCTCCCACTCGTGTCCTTCCTCGCAACGCCACCACACCTTCGCGTTCGTGCCCGCGGACACCTGGTCGGGGGTGCGGTCGCCGTTGCGGGTGGGATGCCACTGCGCGGCGACGTCGGGGAAGCGGGTGGTGAGGTCGTTGTACCCGGCGAGCACCGTCCTCCCGGAACAGACGGAGCAACCGGAGCCCTTGGAGGCGCGGGCTTTGATCTCCGCCTCCCACTCGTGCCCGAGGTCGCAGCGCCACCACACCTTCGCGTTCGAGCCCGCGGACACCTGATCGGGGGTGCGGTCGCCGTTGCGGGTGGGATGCCACTGCCTCGCGACGTCGGGGGACGTGGTGGTGAGGTCGTTGTATCCGGTGAGCACTTTCTTCCCGGCACAAACGGGGCAACCGGAACCATTGGAGGTGCGGTTGTTGACCGTCGCCTCCACCTCGTGCCCCTGTCCGCACTGCCACCACACCCTCGTGTGGCTGCTCATGGACACCTGGTCGGGGGTGAGGTCGCCGTTGCGGGTGGGGTGCCACTGCGCGGAGACAGTGGGGAACTTCTCTGCGAGCGACTGGCCGGGCTTGGGTGGGCGAGGGATGCTCATGGTGTTCATGTGTCCGGCCGGGTCGGCGCGTGTCACGTCCCCCTCGACGTTGACGAGGTGGAGATCGGGTTCAGCGTGGGTTTGGGTGGCGAACTGGCCCCCTCGCACACCGTTTCCGGCCGGGACCCTGCTGACGGCGCTCATCGGGGGCACCGGCCGTTCGGAACCGGTGAGCGGTCAGCGCGAGGATCGGCGAAGCCGTGCTCGCCCTGAGTGGGGACGCCGGCAAGGACACGGCTGGGGTTGCTCATCGCGAAGACCGCCATCCTGGAAACGGTGTATTCATGCCTGTGATGTGTGCGGCAACCCAGCGGAGCACGCGCACAGATCAGCCGTCTTCGACCACGTACGCGGAGAGCGGTATGCGGTGGCGGTGGGACAGCTCCCACTCGCCGGCTTCCAGCCCGGCCAGGGTGTCGGTGATGACGGGGTCCTCCCCGCTTTGGGATTTCAGCCCGATGCCGCCGCCGATGATGTCGATGGGTCCCCGCTGCCGGGTGGCCCAGTCGATGACTGTGTACGCGGTGGGCCACTGCTTTTCCCCGGAGGGGGCGCTGAGCAGCGTCCACCGCCCGGAGCTGCTCGCGGCCCGCACCGTCCAGTCCAGACCGCCTCGCTGGTCGAAGATCACCCGGGCACCCGTCGGTAGCCGCTCGGCGGGATGTTCCGAGGGCGGAAGATCAGTCACGGTCGGCCTCCTGGCGGGGCACTCATGTCGTGCAGGTGATCGGTCGACACCTGTCCGCATACCCGGCACAACGGTGCCTCCGCGTAGCCGTAGTCCAAGAATCGGCCACTGGACTGGAACGGGTGCGGGCCGACGGGTCCGTCGACGACCTGCGCGTGTCCGGGACGCGATGGAGGTACCAGACCGTGCCTCGAAGCTCGTTCCGGTGGTGTTCGCAACAGCTGCTCCAGCACGTCGTCCTCCACGTTGTAAAACTCCGCGCCCGTCTCGCACCCGGTGGTGTTGGCGAGCAGCTGGGTGAGCCGCAGGTCCGGTGCTGCCTTCCACGCCGTACGCACGGCGTCGAGCACCAAGTCGATGCGTTCCGGGTCCCGGGTCATGCCGCCACCCGGGCGGTTCCCGAAGTGCTGCTGCCCAGCGCGTCGGCAATGTGCCCCGCCGACCAACCCAGCTCTTGCAGCGCCTCGGTGTAGAGGCGGCGGTCTGCGCGTGGGACCAGGACCCGGTGGCGGCGGAGCGCGGCCCGGTCGTTGATGTGCCCGCCGGGGTGCAGAATCGACGCCCGCAAAGCGATCAGGCGGTCGAGCAGCACCTCGTCCAGTACCGGTTCGCCGCCGTCGGTGTCGACGGGGGACGCGGCCGGGTCGTCGATCGTGTCCTCGTCCCAGGCTAGTGGGGGCGCCCACCCCTGGCGTCGCGCACGCATACGTGCCCGCTTCGACTCGCCGGGCAGGTGACTCAACTGCTCGTACAGGAAGGCCACCTGCCGCGCCCGGCGGACGGTGACCTGGGTGGCGCGCATGGTGTGCGCCGTGTTCGTGGCGCTGACCCCGATGCGTTCGCCGAGTGATGCTGCCGGGTAGCCGACGGCGACGAGCGCCTGCAGACGACGGACGGTGCCGGTGGAGTCGATGCAGGCACCTTCGGCGGCCACGGCAACAGGGTTGTCGGGGATGGGCACGGCGAGGATGGCCGCCGCGACGCGGGTGCTGATCTTGGTGGCGGGCTGGTCGGGTTTGGTGCGGGAACGGCCGTGTTTGACCGATGTGATGTGGGTGCGGTGCAGGCCGGCGAGCTCGGCGATCCGCCGCTCGCCGAGGCCGGCGGCCTGCAGGGCATGAACGTGCGTGCGTACCGGTGCAGGATCCACGTAGTCGGAGACGAACCACCCGTAGGCGTGCTGGCGGGTGCGCCACGCCCCGTAGTGGGCGCCGCAGAGACCGCGCCGACGGGTGTTCCGCCCGCAGCCGGTGGCGGCACAGGTGTGGGCTCGTGCGGTCGGCCCCGAGCCAGCGGCGGCAGGGGGCGAGCCGTGCTCATCCACGGTCCCCACCTCCCGGTGTCAGCGGGCCACACCCGGTGCAGTGCGGGTCTGAGCACGAGGAGGCGTCGATGCTGCCGCCTCGTTCACTGCTATTGGGGGCGGACGTGAGTCCGTCGATCCGACCGCCGCCGGCCGCCACGATCTCACCGAGAACCTCCACGAAGTCGAACTTCTCGACGTCGATCTCCACCCAGTGTTGCCTGTTCGAGTACCCGGTGATGGACACCGAGCATTCGGCGGAGGTGTCCATCGAGTTGCCGACAATGTCCTCGGGCACGAACTCCATCCTGACGCTGACGGTGGATCGGTCCACGGGGCACGGCCCCAACGGGAACGGTTCCAGCCCATGGGCACGGTCCCACGCACGTTTGGCGGCGTCGTCGGCCTCCAGTCGGCGGGCACCCCACTCCCGCAGCGCGCCCTGGTAGTCCATGTCCCTTCCTCTCCATTCGGTGTGGTGCTGTTCGTTTGCGGTTTCCTGCCGACCGGCTCACCCGATCGGGTGTCCCCGATGTGTGCGGCCGGGACGGCGACCTCCGTGTGCGTGCGCACCGGCCGCGCGCTCACTCGGTGGGTGCGGTGGCGAACCGGCGCTGCGAGACGCCTGCCCACCGCTGATTCAGCACCTGGGCCGGGTCGCACCCAAGGTCCACGGCGACAGCCAACGCGGTGATCAGGACATCCCCGAGCTCATCGAGGACGTCGGCGCCGGTGACGCCCCGGATGCCCTGGGTGCGCTTGACCAGCGCACCCACCAGCTCCCCGGCTTCCTCCGCGACTTTCATTCCCGACAAGAGTTCCTGGGTGGCCGCGTCGGTGGTGGGCAGCTCGCGGCGACGCCAGGCGATGATCTCGTGGGCCAGTGCTGTGATGTCGGTGGCGGGGCAGTGATGGGACTCGCCCACCGCGACCTGATCCAGCAGCCGTATGTGTTCGCGCAGCAGGTCTTGGCGGTCGCTCACCTCGAGTACCGCGCCGCTACGCAGCTTGGCGAGAGCGCCGGCGACCCCGTTTGTCACGCCGGCACGGGCCACCGGCTCATCGTGGCGGTGCGTGGACTGTTCGGTGACGTCTTGATGCTCCACGAGTTTCTTCTCCGTTCGGTGTGGTGCCGTTCGTTTGCCGTTGCCGGGGGATCGGCCCGTCCCGAGGACGGGTGCTCAGTCGTCGAGAGCGACGGCCGGCACCCAGTCGGACGTGCATTCCCAAGACCGGCACACCACGGTGGGGCTCTGGTCGGCCTTCCACCGCTTCACGTCGCGGATGGCGTCCTGGCAGTCTGCCGCCGACATCCCGTAGGTGATGTGGGCACGGTCCCCGGCGGGGTTGGTGAAATCCACACCCCACTGGGTAAGGACCTGCGGCGGCCCGGATCGGTCGGCTGCGTGTTGTGCGCTCATACCCACGATGTGGACGGTCGTCGGTGCGTCCGCCACGTTCGAGACGCCCCGGGTCTGGGGCCGATGCCGAGACGGCGCGCGACGTTCTCAGTTTCGTTCGACGACAACGGTGGTGGCCCAGTCCGGGGTGTGCTCGCGCACCCTTTCGCCGGCGGCGCCGACGAGGGGGTCCTACACCATCCCGAGGGCGTTCAGTCCCAGTTCTCGTTCTGCGCTGACGCCCAGGCGTGGCGGACGACTGCAAGGGCGTCAGCCGCGCTGACTTCCAGACGCGTCTGTTCAGCGAGTTGCACCTGCCAAGCCGTCTCCAGCGGGGGCTTGCTGAACATAAAATCACGCGGTGGACCACCGGTCGTGCCATGCCGTGCGAACAGCTTTGCCGCCTCAGCCGTAATCGCACCGCGTTCAGCGAGTAACCACAGGTCATAGAGGTCTCGCGGAGCGCCACGGTCATGCCAGGCTGCCGTTTTCCAACCGCTGAATGACTCGAGCGTCGGCACAGTCAAAATCGCGGGTCCCGCATCGGTGTACCGCTGTTCCATCTCCCGTCGTTCGACAGGCCATCTGGAGTAAAAACGACCGTCGAGCAACTGCACCTTGATGGTAATACCGTCGGGAATCTCTAATGCCGCTGGCTGTACGTCGCTGTTGGCTGAGAACGGTGGGTTCCAGGTCACCCGACCGTGGGTGCGCAGTAGGCCGAACTCGATACTCTGAGTCAACCTGGAGGCCACTTCCCCGCGTGGGCCTTGTGCGATGAGGTCGATGTCTTCGCTCAAACGGGCATGCACCATATGGGTGCGACTAAGCGCCGTTCCTCCAAAGAAGATCACGTCATCGGCCCTGTCGCGCGACAAGGCCGACAGCACGTGTGAGATCGCATGATCACGCCGCACTTGGTCGTCGGAGACACCGAATCTTGCTGATTCACGGGCAAGCTCATCGAGTGACAGTCCGATCGGTGGCACCAGTGTTACTCCGCTCTCCGACTTCGCCACCGGACCGAAACGTCCCGCACGATCCCTCGGCTGACGGGTCATTCGGCCCTCACCATCTTTCTTACATATGCGAGCGCGCGGCCTAGTCGCTGCTCGCGAGCGATCGTCTCCAACGCCGCATCGTCACAGCGCGGCAATAATGCGCGGATGACGTCCAGTGCCTCGGCCTCCAAACCTCCGGTTCGCCGAAGATGGGCAACGTCGAGCACGGTCTGCTCGGGCGTCGTCGCGAGACACGGTCCCAGATCGGTCTGGACCATCTCGACCCGCATCTTGGTGAGGTCCCGGACCAAGAAGCGGATTGTCGCCTGCCGGTCGGTGAGTTCCAGATCTTGGCGGCGGCGCGGTGCAGCAATGAACGCGAGCGCGAGCGCTCGGGGAGCGACGCGCAGTGCGCGCGCGGCGGTCAAACCCATCAGGGTGTACTGGCCGACTCCGAACTCGGCTGCGCCAACTCCTGCGGCTGCACCTTCCAAGGTCGGCATCCATCGCATCGCAACCCGGTCCTGCGGGATCACAGTGAAGAAGCCATTGGCGAGGCGGTGGAGGAGACCATGGCCTTCTAGCCGGGCCATTTGCGGGCGTGGGTGGGCATAGATGGTCACGTCGCGAGTGCGCACGGTCCTCAGCGGGGCTTGCGCCAGAGCGGCGGGAACACCGGCTTGTCGAACAGTCATCACTTCTCCTCCCATGCATTATATCTACGGCTAGTGTACTCTACAAAGGTACGTTAGCCGTAGATAAGTGCTAACAACCCGAGTACCAGCTCAGGAGGCCGGGCCGTGCTCAGTCCCGTTCGACGACGACGGTGGTGGCCCAGTCCGGGGTGTGCTCGCGCACCCTCTCGGCGGCGGCGCCGACGAGACAGATGACCAGCGGTACCCGGTGCGCTTCGACCGGCCACGGTGTGTAACCGTCGGAGACCACGATGACCAGGTCCGGGCGTGGTTTCAGCTCCAGCGCCGCTTCGATGCCGGTCGCCATGTCGGTGCCGCCACGCCCGGTGACCTCGGCGATGGAGTCGGCACCGCTGTAGTTCCGCACCTCGTGCACCGCTGCGTCCACGTCCAGCACCCGGAGTTGGCGTCCCCGCACCCCGCATTGGCGCGCGATGCCTTCGATCTCGTTGGCGGCATCGTTGAGTTCCGCGCTACCCATGGACCCGGACGTGTCCCGGACCAGGGCGATGAACGGGTCAGGGGAGTACGTGCCTGGGTAGACGATGCGCGACACTGTGCCCGTGGCGGTACCGCCACTGGTGGTGCTGCGCATCACCACGTTGTGGCGGCGCCGGTTGCGGCGGGTGTAGGTGGTGTCGGTGTCCCCGGCGCGGCGCGCCAGAGCCCGCCGGATCACCGACGCCACGACCGCTTTCCACGGCACCTTGGGTGGCGCGAGGATGATGTCGGCCAGCTCGGTGAGCCCGGCGGGCACCGTGCCGCGTCCGCTGGCCGCGTAGTCACGGATGGTGGCGGCAGTGGCGATCCGGGTGCGGGTGACCTCAGCGTCAGTGGCGGCGCGGGCGTACCCGCCCACGTCCTCACCCTCGGGCAGCTCGCTGGGCGCGGGTTCGCCACCAGACCCGGAACCGCAACCGGAGTAGGGCTCGGACTCCCCGTCGCCCTCACCCTCACCCTGCTGGGGGGTTCCTTGCCCCTCGCCGGACCCTCCCTGCCCCTGCTGTTTCTGTTGCTGCGCCATGCGCTGCAGCACAGCCCAGTAGTGCTCCACCGTCTGGTAGTCGTCCTCCCCGATCTTCTCGGCGAACACCCCGTGGGCTGCGAGCCGGGAACATCCGGCGTCCCGCAGATCGTCGTTGATCTCGAAATCCGCGCACAGCCCCCAGGACTTGTACTGCTCGAGGGTGATCCCGGCATCGTTCGCCCGGTCATAGTGGGCACCGAAGAGGTGGCTGCACTCATGCAGCAGCGCCTCCCCGCAGAACCGGGGGCCATACGGGATCGCGTTGTCGAAGTTGATGTAGAGCCGGTGCCGGTGATCCACGGCGAAGGTGTGCACACCCGGGTCGTTCAACGGGGTGAGCGCGAACAGCTGAGCGGCCATGTAGGGCATGAGGTCAAGGGCCACCGACCGCCAGGCGTACAGCTCGGCCAGCTGGGCTTCGGTGGGGCGTGAAGGAGCGTTCATGCCCATGATGTGTGCGGTGTAGTTGGTGTTCACCACGGTCGGTGGCTTCGCGGTCCTCGGGGCCAGGGCCGCACACATCACCGACATGACCACCACCACCACTTCCCCGCAACGCCCGCGTTCCGCGGTGACCGAGTACGACACCGCGCGCCGCAAGGAAGCGGCCAACGGTGCCGGACCGACGAAGCGGATGGCCGGCCCCTCGGTGCCCATCAGTGCTGCGACCAGCACGGGCGGTGCCGCGTCCGTGCTGTTCTGGCTCAGTCACAACAAGCTGGTGTGCTCGGCGGGTCCCACCGATCCGGTGCACCCGGCGACCGCGCAGATCATCGGGGAGGCGTTCACTGCGGTGGGTGTGATCCCGGTGGCGACCGACCGGTTGGCAAGGGCGCGGATGCTGCGGACCGTGGAGCAGTCCGGCGGCGCCGTCCCCGTAATCAACGACCTGGGCGCTACCACCATCCCCCTGGCCGTGGTGGCCAAACAGATGCGGTTCGCCACCACGTTCCCCGCGAACTCCCGTCTGGTGGTGCTCGCCGACGCGCTGGCCCGCAAGTACTGGTTGCCCGCCGGGTTGGACACCACCAACATCGAGCACTGGCGGCGCGCCTTCGGCATGAGCGCGGACGTGGCCTCCCTGCAGACCCTCGTGGGCATGGTGACCGCTGCCAGCGGGAATCCGTCGGTGACGTTTCGGGCGTTGCTGGCGGCGGAAACCGGGGCGCTGAAAAGCATCATCTTCCCCGGTACCGGTCCGGCGGCGCGGGCGTTCACCAGCGCGGAGAAGGTGGGCGAGGCGTGGTCGGCCACCGAACGCACCGACCCGCTGCTGCGTCACCGTTGCATCGTCGAGGGAACGGTGGCCCGGGTCCGGCTGTTGCACCGCAACGGTTCCACCATCTCGGGTTCGGTGTCTCAGCCGTTCCGGCTGCGCGAGGGGGAGGTGTTGGGCATGTTCGATGACACCTCGTCGGAGAACACGGCCCGCATCGTCCTGGTCTCCATGGGATTCACCGACACCCTGGTCGCCGAGTTCGGCCCGGTGACCTCACAACGCAAGCAGCGACGCAGTTCCACGGCGGGTGCTTTCGCGTTCATGGACTCCGCGCTGGCCGCGCACGAAACGGTTCTGGTCACGAACTCCCCGTACCTGTCCTCCGCACCCCCGTCGTCGACCAACCGGTGGACGGGCAGACCTGATCCTGCCGAGACTCCGATCGCCCGGGATGTTCCGTTGGACGTGGTCCTGGCCGGTGCCCCCTCGGAATGAGCGTGGGTGACGTGATGTCGGCCGGGCACATGCTGGGCATGCTGAGCAACAAAGACCTCGAAAAGATCATCCCCGGGCTGACCGCCCCCACCGCGGAATCCGACGGCGATCTCGTAGTACTCGAGGACGGGCCGCAGCCTGCGCCACTGGTGCCCGGCTCGCCCACCGCCGCCGCCCTGTGGCACGCCTGGTCGGGTACCGAGGTTACCGTGGTGGATGCGCCGCCGGGATTGGGCAAGTCCGAACTGGTGGCCACCGTGCTCGCCCATCTGGCCACCCGCACCGACCTGAAAGTCGTAGTCGCCACCCCCACCCGAGCCCAGGCGATCGCTGTCGCTGCCCGGTGCACCGGGCAGGTCGAGGCAGCGACAGTGTTTGTGGCCGTGTCCGGGCTCACGGACACCGAGCTTCCGCCGGGTACGACTCTCGCCTCGCCATCCGGGGTCGGCCCCGGCCGCGGCTCGATCACGGTGCGCACCCTCGCGTCGTGTCAGGCCAGCCCACCCACGGCAGACGTGTTCGTGGTGGACGAGGCGTACCAGTCCACCCACGCCCAGGTGCTCATGGCCTGCGCCGAGGCCAGGCAGGTGATGTTGGTGGGAGACCCCGGCCAGATCGGCCCGGTGATCACCGTGGACACCACCACCTGGAACCGTCAGGCCACCGGACCCCACAAGCGGGCCCCGGAGGCGTTCATCCGCCGTGCCGATGCGCAGCGGATCACGTTGCCCGCCAGTTTCCGCTTGGGCCAGCCCACCGTGGACGCCCTCTCCGGGCTGTACGACTTCGCGTTCGTCTCCGCCCGACCCGACCGGGAGCTGGTGGGCATGGACGAGCTGACCCACCGGCGGCTGCCCCCGTGCTCGGACCCTTATGACCAGGTGACGTTGCGGGTGGTGGCCGACCGCGCCCAGGCACTGGTGGGAACCATGCTGGTGGAGGCACCCGGGCGGGGTGAGCCGGGCGGGACCCGGGCACTCACCCCCGCCGACGTGGGTGTCGTGGTGTCGCACAACGGCCAGGTGTCCGTGATCAACGGGATGCTGCGCGGCGCGGGTGCGTGCTTCGCCGACATTGCGGTGGGCACCGCGGACCGACTGCAGGGCGGGCAGTGGCACGCCGTCGTCGCGTTGGACCCGTTCATCGGCTATGAGGGGCTGTCCCCGCACGCCATGTCGCTGGGGAGGTTGTGTGTCATGGCCTCGCGCCACCGCACTCATCTGACGTGGGTGCACGATGGTCGGTGGAACACCCACCTGTCGGGGTCCACCGATGTCCCCGGCGCCGAAGCCGCTCTTGCCGTTCGTCGAGCTCTGACCAGCGGATAGCCGATTGGTGGGGCGAGGCAAAGGACACACATGCGTAACCCACCGAGCCCCCACCCGAGCCTGCACCCCAACCGCCGTGAGCGTCGCCACGGCCGTCACCGAATGGCCGAACCTCCCCGCACGATGCTCGCTGGGCGTCGGGTGGTCGTCGGTGTCGCCGCGTTCGCGGTGGCGTCGGTGGGGTTGTCCGCCGTGTCCGCGGGGGCCTCCAACGCACCCCAGGTGTCGGCAGCGGTGCGAGGCATCGACCTGAGCCACACCAACACCCTCCCGAGTACCGCCGACGAGCTCGACGCCGCCACCGCCGGATCGCTGGACCTGCCGACCCTCGCCGCCATCTTGCGGGCGGGCACAATTCTGGGCGCCGCCGGCACCCCAGGTGCCATTCCCGGCTTCTCCGCAGGCCTGTCCGACCTCGGGTCGACCGCAGCAGGATCGGTCCCGCAGGGACAGGACTCCGCTACCGCTACCGCCACCGACATCCCGGCTCGTGTCCTGCTCGCCTACCGTGCCGCGGCGGCGCGGGCAGCACTGGAGAACCCGTCCTGCGGTATCAGGTGGGAGTTCTTGGCCGCGTTCGGTCGGATGGAAACCAACCACGGCCGCTTCGGCGGTTCGAGTGTCGCCGAGAACGGGGTCACCACCCCGCCCATCTACGGCGCACCGCTGAACGGGTCCCGTCCCGGTGTCATCGGCACGGTCACCACAGCTTCGGGGGCGGCCGACCGCGCCGCCGGTCCCATGCAGTTCATCAGTTCCACGTGGGCGGCGTGGGGACGTGGTGGCGATGTGCAGAACATCGACGACGCCACCAACGGTGCCGCGCGCTACCTGTGCGCCGGCGGGCGGGACCTGTCCACCGCGGCCGGCCGCAACGCCGCCGCGTTGTCCTACAACCACGCCGACTGGTACGCCGCCGACATCGAGGCCCTGTTCCTCGACTACGTGTCTGGACGCCACGGAGCGTCCTACCCGGCGCAGCCACCCGTGGATGCCCCGGTGGCACCGACTGGGGATCTGTTCGGAACCCCGGCAGATGCTCCAGCTCCAGCTCCAACCGACGCCACCAGGGCCCCGGCTCCGAGCGGCAACCCAACCCCGACGAACACCAGCCCGGCTCCCACCAGTGCCACTCCGGCACCGACGGACGCCACCAGGGCACCGGCCCCGAGCACCGGCAACCCAACTCCCACCAGTGCCACTCCGGCTCCGAGCGGCAACCCAACCCCGACGAACACCAGCCCGGCCCCCACCAGTGCCACTCCGGCACCGGCCCCGAGTACCGGCAACCCAACCCCGACGAACACCAGCCCGGCTCCCACCAGTGCCACTCCGGCACCGACCGGCAACCCAACCAGCACGCCCCCAGCTCCGCGAACCACGCCGATCCCGGCCTCCACACCACCACCGCCGGGGACCCCAACCCCCACGGCCCCGGCACCCCCCACCCTCAACCTCACGGTTGCCCCCACCCCGGCCAAGGCACCCGAGGCGAGCCCCCAGGCGACACCCGACCTGCTCCCGGTGCTACCCGTGCCACTCGCCCCTGGTGTGCTGCCGCTCGGTGGTCGCTGATGGCGACATCACGGGCCGGCGGGTCCGAGGATTTCAGCGATTTCAGCTACAGCCGAACCCGGCCGGAAGCCGAGATCGAGCGTGACAAGGCACGCCGAGAGACAGCGGTACGGGTGGTGGCGTCCCAGGCACTGGACGCCGCTGACGCCCGACACCTGCTGTCGGTACTGGGCCTGTCCGGCTCGGTGGCCGGCCGGCACAAAGGTTCACCCACCGAGCCGTCACTGGTGAGCGCGGATGTGAGCTGAGACAACCGCTGTCGAGAACCGGCCCCTGGGGATCCCCGAGGGCCGGTTCTCGCTGTCTGGCCCCTCGGTGCCCGGCGCCGAGATCGGTTTCGCGGGTGACAGCCAGCTCGCCGGACACATCCCTGGCATGACCAACTACTCGTCCACGCCGATGATGCGATCTTTCGCCGCGGCTGTCCACGCAAATTGTCCGGTTATCTTGTGGGGCAACCCTGGTGAGGGAAAAACGGCTGTCGTCGAATCCTTCGGGCGCGCCAACGGTTTTCACGTGGAAACCGTCTCCGGTGCCAACCGGGAAGCTTCCGACTACCTGGGTCTGCCCGTCGAGGTCGACGGTGAAGTGCACTATTCGTCGTTGGCCTGGGCCAAGCGGCTCGCGGACGCCCCCAAGGGCCTGTTCTTCGGCGACGAAGCGTCCACCAACTCTCTGTCGGTGCAGAAGGCGATGCTGCGCATCCTGCAGGAACGGGTCGTCGGCGAACTGCAACTGCCCGACACCGTGGCGATGGTGCTCGCCGCCAACCCACCGTCGGTCGCCGTGGACGGGCTGGAACTGCCCGCCGCCGTCGCCAACCGCATCTTCCACCTGGACTGGTTTTTCGACTCCCAGGCCTGGCTGGACGGCATCGTCACCGACTTCGCCCACGTCGCCCCGCCGCAGATCGACACCATGCTGGGTGCCGGGTCCGACGTCGATGTGGCGCGGGTGCGGGGCGCGATCACCGCGTTCCTGCGCACCCGCCCCCAACTGCTGACCTCCACCCCACCCACCAACCCGGTGCAAGCCGGGAAAGGGTGGTGCTCACCGCGGTCCTGGCACAACGCCATGAAAATCCTCGCCGAACTAAACCGGGACGACGAGGACGCCGAGCTGCTGGTGCTGCGCGGCTGTGTGGGTGACGGTGCCGCCACCGAGTACCTGGCGTGGAAGGTCGCGATGGACCTGCACGACCCCGATGCGGTGCTGGCGGACCCTTCCATCGTGCGGTGGGGCGCCGAACGTCCCGACCGGCTGTTCGCGCTGATCGCCTCGGTCACCGCCCTCACCTTGGCTCGTGGGGACAAGGCGACCTGGGACAAGGGTGTGGCTGTCCTGGTGGCGTGCGCTCGCGGCGGGTTCGGCGGCGAGCGGACCGGTCCCGGCAAGCCCGACGTGGCGGCCCCGGGGGCGCGAATCCTGTTCAACAACATGCCCAAGGGCGCATTGGTGTCGGCGGCAGCGCGGGACGCGTTCGCCACCATCCTGGCCCGCACCGACCACTGGGAGGCTGCAGCATGATAGGCAGAAGGAATCCGACGCCGCCGCCAGCACCGGCAGTGCTGGACAGCGAGCGGTGCGACCGCTGCGGGAAGCGGGCGTTCGTGATGACGGCGACGACCGTCGTCCCCGGCCTCGAGCTCACCTTGTCCTGGTGCGCTCACCACTATTCGGTGTTCGAGCCGGGCCTGGCCGCCTCGGGCGCCCGGGTCGCGGTCGACGAACGCGCACGGTTGCAGACGCAGGAGGCGTTCCGGGCCTGAGTGTGCAACTGTCGTAGGGGCGGGGCAGGGTGCCGCACACATCCGGGGCATGACGAACGCACAGCCCCGCATCAAGCCCGGCATCCCCACCGGCGGCCAGTACTCCACGTTCTCCCACGGAGAACCCGGCATCGCGCTGGACGAATCGCCTGCACCGCTGGACATGAATGAGCAGCGGAGGGCTGCGCGGCACGCGGCACTGCAAGCCCAGGGTTATGTGGCACCTGTCGCTGCCCGTGCCACCGACAACCCCGAATCCACTGCACACCGCCGCCAGTGGTGGGACACCCACTT
>JAABUR0100006188.1_pt1 | contig 14791 bp, 11 predicted proteins | sample 5560091 | NCBI WGS metagenome assembly JAABUR01 (sample SAMN10711879, study PRJNA513375) | rock metagenome | isolation source: Antarctica rocks | place: Antarctica: Victoria Land, University Valley sud
CGACGTCGTCACTCGCCCGACACACAGCACCAGGCTGGGCAACCAGTTAAGCCAATAAGGACGCTTGTCATCGGACGGTTCGGACGGTCGAATGCGAGTAATCGGGGGTCCCACGACTTGATCCAGGAGTCGTTGCCGGGCTGCAAGGTTTCGACACCCCGGCTCCCTCGGTCGGTCCGCCGGGAAGGTGGTCGAAGCCGGACCCTAACCCTATGGCCGGGAAGGGGGTCACGATCCGGGGGAGATTGGTTCGATTCGCCATGGAGCCGCCTGTGCACAGAGTCTGACCCGGCTGCGAAGCTCGTGCCGATTGGTACGAGCGTTGCGTATCACCCCCTCCAGTCGATCGTCAGCCGGGTCGGTCTCATCGAAGGAATCAACGAGTTTGCCGAAGGGACGGGGACGTCCGGCCGTCCGGTGCAACCGTCAACCACGAGAGGAGATGCCATGAGGACACGATTCGCCCGGATGCTGGGCCTTTCCGCGACCCTGCTGCCCGCCGCGTTCGTCGTCCCCGCGCACGCCCAGCCGAGGGGGAACGTGGGGCAGCAGATCGAACGCCAGCTCCTGAACAACCTGGGGAACGCGGTCGCGGGCCAGCCGAATACCCCGGCCCCGAACCCGCCGTACGGCCCGTATCCAGGCCAGCAGGGGGGATACGGACAGCCCGGTTATCAGCCGCAAGGGGGGCCGGGTTACTACCAGCCGGGGGGCCTCGGCTATCAGCAGCCGCAGCAGGGCTACTACCCCCAGCCGCAGCCGCAGCCGGGTTATTATCCCCAGCAACCCCAGCAGGGGTACTACCCGCAGCAACAGCCCCAGCAGGGGTACTACCCGCAGCAGCAGCCGCAGCAGGGCTACTACCCGCAGCAGCCGGCCGCGGCCCAGCGTTATCGCCTGCCGACGCAGTACGCCGGCACCGCGCCGGGTACGGCCATCTCCTATGGCGGGGCGAACTACGTCGTCAACGCCGACGGCACGATGAGCCCCCGCACCGCCGCACCGGCCCAGCCCCGCGCGACCGCCCCGCGTTACCGTATCCCATCCCAGTTCGCCGGGACTCCGCCGGGTTCGACCGTGACGTACGGCGGGGCGAACTACGTCATCAACCAGGACAACACCATGAGCCCGTCCGCCGGGGCGGTCGCCCGGTAGAGCAGGCACCGCCCGTTCACGGGCAACACACCGCCCGTTCACGGGCAACACACCGCTGGTGTACACTACCTGACCAGGCCGTCGTCGCGGTCGCGGGAGTTTTCCAGGGTCGGGAGTCGCCTCCGATGTAATGCTTGCCCGTCTGGTGCGGGTTCGTGGCCCTGTTCGGCACCCTCGGCGGAGGGACGGCGCACGGGGGAGGGCCGACGTACCATCGCGAGGTCGTGCGCATCCTCCGCGAGAACTGCCAGGACTGCCATCGGCCCGGCCAGGTCGCGCCGTTCGCCCTGCTGACCTTCGATCAGACGCGGAAGCGAGCCGCGGACATCGCGGACGTGACGAAGGAAGGGCGGATGCCCCCCTGGCATGCCTCGACGCAGGAGGGGGGACCGTTCCGCGACGCCCGGGTGCTGGGGCCGGACGAGATCGCGACGCTGGCCGCGTGGGTCGAGGCGGGTTGTCCCGAGGGGGACCCGGCCGACGCCCCGCCGGCCCGCGAATTCGGGTCGGGCTGGCCGTTGGGAGAGCCGGACCTGGTCTTGAAGGTCCCCGAGGCGTATCCGCTCGGGGCCGAAGGCCGCGACGAGTCCCGCGTCTTCGTCGTCCCGACGGGCCTGACGGAGGGGAAGTGGGTCGCGGCGGTCGACTTCCGGCCGGGCAATCCCAGGGTCGTCCACCACGTCCTGGCGGCCTTCGACGTCACCGGCCGGGCCCGGGCTCTCGACGAGGCCGACCCCCGGGCGGGCTACGCGGTCTTCGGCGGGTTCGGCCTGCTCCCGTCCGGCGGCCTGGCCGGCTGGGCGCCGGGGAAGCGGCCCAGGCGGTTCCCCGAGGGGATCGGGAGATACCTGCCCGCCGGCTCCGACGTGCTCTTGCAGGTCCACTACCACAAGAGCGGCAGGCCCGAGACCGACGCCACCTCGATCGGCCTCTATTTCGCGAAGGGTCCCGTCGACAAGCTGGTGCGCGGCGGGGCCGTCTTCCCTCCCCGCGAGCGGTTGCGGCTCCGCCCGAACCTGCTCATCCCGGCGGGGGCCGCGGACCACGAGGTCACCGGGACCTGGACCGTCCCCTATGACGCCCACCTGATCGCCGTGGCGCCGCACATGCACTGGCTGGGCAGGGATTTCTCGCTGACGGCGACGCGCCCCGGCGGATCGACGTCCACACTCATCCGGGTCGACCGTTGGGACTTCAACTGGCAGGGGACCTACGACCTGTCCACACCCCTGGCCTTGCCCGACGGGACGCGGATCGACATGCGCGCGCACTTCGACAACTCGGCGGCGAACCCGTCCAACCCGAACGTGCCGCCGAGGGACGTCCGCTGGGGCGAGCAGACGACCGACGAGATGTGCATCGCCTTCCTGCAACTGACCCGCGACGACGAGCACCTGGGCAACGGGCCACCGCCGCGATCCGCCCGGTTCGCGAACCTGGAGGACCCCGAGGTCCGGGCCAACCTCGAACGCCTCCGCGGCTTCCGGTCCGGGATTCAAAGGCTCATCAAGCCGGACGAGTAGACCGGGATTCCCCGGATCGTGGCCGTCCATGGCCCACCGTTGTCCCTTCCTCATGAGGTCGGCAGGACGGCGGCATGATGGTCCAGCCACCGCTCCCTCGAGTCCTCCGGGACACTCCCCTCCGAAGCACGAGGGGCCGACTCGGCACTGGTGCAACCTTTCGGGGGACGGATCGCCGACCTGGAGGAGCGATTGGACGAGAACTCCACCACTTCCTCCAAGTCCCCGTCGCCCGATCCCCCCTCGGTCAAGCGACGACCACCGACCCCCGCCTCAGGGGAGTAGCGGGGCGAAAACACGGCCATCGTCGTTACCCTCGGGCTTTGGGCCCGCCCGAGGGACTCCGCCAGATCGTCGAGCGTGAGCCGGATGGCTGCCGGGGGTGCGGCGACAACCTCCATGGCGATGATCACGCACCGCTCCGGCATCAGGTCGCCGAACGACCACTGATCCGCCGGCCCCCTCGAACCCCTCGGACCCCTCATCAAGGGGATCGGACCGTCCGAACCGTCCGACGACAACCGTCGTTTCGGGTGCAATCCCGGAATTCTCCATGAGTTGGGCGTCGGACGGTCGGGGGACGGCGGACCGTCCGATCCTTTGTCCAAGACCGAGCGGACCGCACCGACCGTCGCGCGATCGCGAGATCGTCCACACGTCTCGCGAACCCCATTCGCTCGGGAACCGCCCGATCAGCCCTGTCGGCCCCATATCGCCGGACCTATTGCCGGATGCTGAAGGAATCTCCGTCCATGCACGAGCGCCGACGCTCGGCCGGACGTGGGAGTCTCCTTACATCTCGGGGAGAAGGCTTAGGCCTTAAACAAGCGAGGTTCGAGGCCCGCGCCGCGTGAATTGGCGTGCCTTGGTCGAGCGCGCAGGGTCATCGGGAAGGCCAAATGCCTTCGTATTTCGACCGGCTCGACGGCTTCCTCGTCACCCCCTGTTTCTGCCTCTCGGCTTATGGCGACGCGATGGACCGGGACGTCCAGATCCCGGCTTCAATGGCACGGCACTTCAGCACCGCAGTGCATGAACCACCCGCAGGAACACCCCTTGCCACTCGTTCCATGACAACAGCCGATACAGCAGTCGGTGGCCACCTCGGATGATCTGGCAGGGCATCAGGATGATCGTGTTCACAAATCGCTTGAACTCCATCCGCAAGAGGCCACGCTTCTGCTCGCGATGAACCTCCTTGTGCCGCGGGTGCTCCGGGACCGACAGTGCGAGCCACGCCTTCAGGTTCCACGCCAACGCCGTCATCACCATGTACGCCCAGTTGCTCACCAGGTTGTCCACGGCCGCACGCAGCGCGTGCACGCCCCCCTTCAGCTGGGCAAGCAGGTTCTCCTGATCGCAGCGGTCGTTGGCCTTGAACACCAGCGCACGCGGCGCGGCCTCGCGGTCGTTGGTCAAGTAGAACCGGTAACGGATCTCGTCGAACAGCCGCGCCTGTCCCTGCTCGACCTTGATCGTTTGACGGACGATGATCAGACGGTAGGTCCGCCGGCAGGCCGTCGGTCGGTACGCAACCTCGGCCACGTCCTCGCGAACCCGCGTCAACGTCTTGAACCCCCGCTCGCGGACGATCCGGTCCTTGACCTTCTCGGGACGCTTGCGGGGCTTCCCCCGGGCCGTGTACGGCGGCAATCGTTGCAGCTCGGCCCAGGACGATGCGGGCAAGTCCTCGGCGATGGCCTTGAGATTCGGCATGGCGTCGATGCCGAAGAGGAACATCACCTGTTCGGCATCCCAGGCATCGAGCCGCGTGGTCTGGGTGAAGTCGGTGTCGCCACGGAGGTAGATCCTCCGGAAACCGGCGTCGCGGCAGAGCAGGATCGCCAGGTCGATCTGCTCGGCGGCGCCCTCGTGGGAGGGCCGGTTTCCGGAGCGGTTGACGATGCTGAGCACCTCGCCGGTATTGGCCAGAGAAACGATCAACGGATGATAACCCCAGGTGCCGTCATAGGCGATATCAATGCCCTGCTTGCAGCCCGCGCCGGTGGCGACGAGGGAGCCGTCGGCGTCGATGACGGCCTCGTCGAAGAAGTCCGACGGCTGCTGTTTCCAGACCTTGACCCGGGTCCGATCGAAGACGTCCTGGAGGGTCTCGACATCGTCGGTGGTGAAGCGTCGGCAGAAGTCGCCTGCGGTGGTGGGGTCGGGGATTCGGTCGGCGCCGAGTGCGTCGAGGAAGACGACATCGTTGCGTCGCAGTTCAATGTCGTCGAGGCAGGTGCCGTTGCATAGCGCATTGTAGGCGAAGTTCAGGACGTGATCACTCTCGTGGTACGGGAGGTGGTATTTGAGCAGGTGGAGACGTTCATCGATGGCCTCGGCGAGGCCCAGCTTGCGTACCAACAATGGGATGGCGCCGATGCCACCGCAGGCGATGGCCTGTGTCTTGGTGGCGGCCTCGTAGTGGATGTTCGGGGCAGTGAAGACCGGATCGGGCCGGGGTGCGGTGACCGGCTTGTCGAGGCGCTGTCGGATTTTGCGCTTGCCGGCGGCGTGGTGTCGGTGTGGAATCGTCTTCACTCGAAATCTCCTTGTGGGCTCGGTCATGGGATCTGTGTAAGGTTGATCCAATGTGCCGGAAACACCGGGAGATTTCGAGTTCTTCCTGGGCTTTCGCCCGATTCAGGCCGGGGACCACGCTTGGTTAAGGTTTAGGGGCGCGGCCCGTTGTCGCGAGCGTCGCGGATGGGCCCGCACGGGGAGCATCCCGTCCCCCGCGATCATGATCGCCGCTTCGGCCGGGAGAGCAGGTGTGTCTTCGACCCCCCGCCGTGATACAGGTCGTACTTCGGGTCGGCGTGGTCGCGGAAGAAGGCGTCGAGCCGCCCCCGCAGCTCGTCGCGGATCGGCTCCCGCCCCGGCTGGCCGTAGAGATTGACCTTCTCGCCCGGGTCGTCCGCCAGGTCGTATAGCTCGAAGGGGCCGTCCGGGTGGCGGTGGATGTACTTCCAGCCCGACGTGCGGATGGCGCGGACGTCCTCGTTCTCGAAGTACACGACGTCTTCCCACCCCACCGGCTCGCCGCGCAGCGCGGGCGAGAAGTCGCGGCCGGGGGACTTCGGCTCGTCGGCCATCCGTCCGCCCAGGCCGAGGTGGTTGAGCAGGCTCGGCATCACGTCGTACCCGCTGACCATCAGCTCCGAGATGGACCCCGCGGGCACGCGGCCCGGATGCCGGACGATCAGCGGGATGTGCATCATGCCGTCGAAGGCCGACAGGGGCCGGGTGTGGTCGCTCATCCCCCAGAGGCCGTTCTGGCCCCCGACCCAGCCCTGATCGGCGCTATAGATCACCAGGGTATCGTCGGCCAGGCCGAGGCGGTCCAGGGCGGCGAGGACCGTGCCGACGCCGTCGTCGACGCCGCTGGTCTCGGTCGCGACCCGGCGCATCGCCGCGACGTTGTTGAGATGGGCTCGATTGGTTCTCAGCCACGGGTGGACCCCGTCGCGGGGGAACGACAGGAGCGGCTCGTCGGCGTACTCCGCCGCGTGTCGGTTGCGACCCGGGTGTCTAAGGCTCGCGCCCAGGTTGTAAGGGCCGTTGTAGGCGAGGTACAGGAAGAAGGGCCGCTCGCGGTTCGCTTCCAGGAACCGCACGGCCCGTTCGGTCCACAGGTCGGTCACGTAACCCGGCTCCTTGCGGACCCGGCCGCCCTCGATGACCTCGGCGCCGTAGAAGGTCTCCGTATGCCCCTGGGGCATCGTGATCCACGAAGTGAAACCTTCCTGGGGCGTCGCGTTGGCCCCGAGGTGCCACTTCCCCACCAACCCGCAGGTGTAGCCCTCGCCGGCCAGGATCTCGGGCAGGGACCGGAACTCGGCGATCGTGCAGTAGGCGTCCGGGCCCATCTGGGCCTCGTCCGCCCCCAGGTAGCTGTGGACCCCGTGCTGCGACGGGAGCAGGCCGGTGAGCAGGCTGGCCCGCGTCGGCGAGCAGACCCCGTTGGGGCTGAAGGCGCGGGTGAAGCGCATGCCCTGCGTCGCCAGCCGGTCGATGTGGGGCGTGCGGATGTCGGGATTGCCGTAGCAGCCCAGGGTCCAGGCCCCCTGGTTGTCGGCCAGGATCAGGACGACGTTCGGCCGGCGCGACTCCCTGGCCCCCCGGGCGAGGGTGTCGGCCGGGGCCGTGGCGAGCAGGAGTCCCAGCAGGAGCGGCACGTGTCTGCGGTTCATACTCATCCATCTCCGGCGGATCTCGGATGCCTGGAGGGGGACTCACGCCCATCGGTCGGGGTCCGGCCCGAGGTCCGGCCATGAATCTCCCCGTCGAAGCCGAGCGGAGGACGCCGTTGGCCCACCCTACCCACATCTCGGTGGGTAGCCCCTCGATCTCCTTCTCAGGGCGGCTGCCCCCAGATTACGCCCCGAACAAGACTTGTTCGAGATAGCCGTCGGTCCGCGCCACGATCGGCCGATGGCTCTTCCGTCCCACCTTCTACGTCGTGTCGTTCCACAGCAAGAGGGGGATCGACGCCAGTACAATGCGAGTCGTCTCTCCATCCGGGTTGACCTTCACGCCGAAGTCCAACCTAAGGTCAACCACACTTAACTGTCTATGCGCGCAAAACTTAGAACCAAGAATAGCCTTAAGGTTGACCTTTGGTGGAGAAGATACACGCGCATGGCGAGGACAATATCCGACGTCTAACCGGTCGGGCGTCGGTCAATTCCTTCATCATGCTTGGCTACCCCACGATTCAAGTCCAATGGTCAACCTGCGTGCCTGAAGTCCTCAAATGGCAACCACTTAACCAGGTTGACCTTTGGTTGACCTTGCCCGGGATGGTCAACCAGGAACAACCGTCGGCAGAGCCCAGATCGACGCCACGATCCTCCCGGGCGAGAGATCGCCGGCGCCGGGTCCCTCGACGCCACATCCCGGTCGTCCCGCTCGGCATGGTCGTCGCGGAGTCCGGGACCTCCTGGCCGTCTCGACCGGTCGAGGGCCAGGGCTCCCGTGTCGGTCGGGTGCGACCTCGCGATGATGTGGGCTCATCGGGAGAACATCCGGGCGTAGATCGTGTAGAGCAGCAGCCACGGTTCGATGATCAGGTTCGCGAGCCCGTGGCCGATGACCGGCGGGGTCAGGCTGCGACGGCCGATCAGGTAGGCGATCGCGAGGACCATGCCCATCGCCGTCGTGAAGGCGATCCCCCAGAGCCCGAAGCCGAGATGGACGAGGCCGAATGTCAGGCCCGAGACGATGACCTTCGCGGCGGGCCGGACGTCGATCCGTCCCAGCTCGCTCAGCACGAAGCCCCGGAAGATGATCTCCTCGATCACCGCCCCGGCGACGCCCACCGCGGCCCCCCAGAGCTGGAACGGGCCGACCTCTCCGAAATACCGGCCGATGTCCGGGTGGGCGAGCGTCGTGGCCGCGTAGAGCAGGCCGAAGGCGACGCCGAGCACGAGGGCGGGCCACGTCGTCGGACGCCGCCAGCCCAGGTCGGCGAGCGAGCGGCCCTCGCGGCGGAGCCAGGAGAGCAGCAGGCCCAGCGCGATCAGCTCGGCCACGAGCGTCCCGCCGAGGGTCACCGCCGTCCCCTGGCGCAGATTCAGATGGTAGCCCAGGGCGGGGAGCAGGAAGGGCGGCACGGCGATGAAGACGACCAGGAGCTGCTGATAGACGACGACCGTCGCGGCCACCTCGGACCAGATGCGGAGGCGGGACGGCCCCCCACGCCCCTCGACCTTGTCACCCATCGTCACCTTCGAAGTCTGGTCCCGATGATCCGAACACGACCCCCGTGTCTTCGCGGACGACGGATGCATATTACACCCGCCATCGCACGCCAATGACATCATTCTGAGCTTACAACCGGTCGGTTGATACATAAGAAAACGCATCGGCCTGGCGCCGGCCGCGGCCGGCGCCTGGACCGTGTGCGTCTCTGTCATCCCCGTCGTCACCCGCATCCACGTCTCACGGGACCGTCCTCCTCGACGGCGTGCCCACCCGACCGGGACCATGCCGGCTCAGCGGCCCCGGCCCGCGTGCCCGGCGCTGGGCCGGTGCCTGATCTCGCCCGAGTGACAGGAGAGCGCGATCGAGACGATCAGGGCCAGCCAGAACAGCGTCCAGCTCTGTCCGACGAGCCCAACGAGGCCGGAGACGATCAGGCAGCCGTTGAAGTAGGCGGCATTGAGCTTCTGACGAGCAGCCATCGTGGACGTTCTCCTCTGCGTGAATGAAGGGCCCGTGGGGATCGTGGTCAGGCGGTCGGGACGGCCGCCCGACGCGGGCCCCCCTCGGCCTGCCCCTGGAACGCCCGCCAGCTCGCCGCCAGCTCGGACCGCACCTGGCTAACCCTTCCTGGAGAGCAGCGCACGGTTCTCGCCACGACGAGGCCGTCGAGTCCCGCGGCCAGCAACTCGGCGATTCGTCGCTTCGTGGTCGGCAGCCCGGCAAGCCAAGCGGCGAAGTCGATTCGGAAGGCCGCGTCGTCCGAAGGCCCGTAGCGGCCCTTGGTCGCCAGCCAGTCCTCCCACGTCCCCGGCAGGCCGACGGCCCTCCCCCCGAGCGGGATGACCCGAACCCCCAGCCTCCGCAATGCCCGCGGGTCCAGGGCGTCCATGGCGCCTTGGCCGGTCGCCCGCCCGGCGCCGACGGACCGGCCGTTCTTGACGGCGCGGCATGAGTTGGCGGCGATGGCCACGAGTCCGACGGCAGCAATGTCCCTGCCGCGCTCCAGCAGGCCATGGCAGGCGGCCCAGGTGTAGGCGCGGGCCTCGGCGAGCGCCTCCTCGCGTCGGCGGCGGGGGTAGCGGCGGAGCAGGTAGCGGATGGTGCGGTCCATGGCCGGCAGGGCGGCCTCGAACTGGCGGTGGGCGGACGCCAACGATTCGGCGGGCATGGTGAGCGCTACGGACATGGGCGATCTCCTGGTGGGGACCGCCCCCGCGCCGGGGACGGTCCGTGGTTGGACCGTCCCCGAGGGGACGAAAGTAGGGCCTGGCGTACTGTGCGCAGCCCGATAGGCGTGAGGGCCGGTATCTCACCGACAGACTCGGGCCGGCGTACTCGGCGACCGCGAAGCTCGATTGGAAAATCGTGGCGTGGCTCTTGACCCGGTACGGCGATCACTCGTCCGCGCCGAGGGCCGGCAGCGATGGCCGCTTGATCGCAGATGAGCCCGCTTTACCCGCACCCCCCGCTGATCGGCCGGGATGCGGGCACCGGCGGCGTGTGGCCGTCGGACAGCTAGCTCATCTTCAAGGTTTATGCCCGGATTGGTGTGAGATATTTAGATGGGTAGGCTGTCCACTGTCTCGGCGCCCGTACGAGGTTCTGCGAAGGGTGAAGGATGCCCATCGGCGTCCGAGGGTCAAAAGCGCTCGGCCGTCGGGACACCGAGCCCCACTTCTTGCCGGCCGTCAAGAAGTCCGCCGCCGGCCTCCATGACGGGAGCATGGACCGGGCCGCCTCATCGAGCACCACCAACCCCGTCGGGACTGACTCCGCCCCGAGGCCGTTCAGGTCATGGGGCTGGCGGGAGCCGGACCGCCCCGTCCCACCCGACCGTTCGCGGGAATTGCGAGTCACGGCCTCGGGACTGCGGCAGGACGAAAACCTATGGTCTCCGGCGTCCGCCAGTTGAGCGGTGTGTGTCCTGCCCAAAAGCGCGACCGGGCACCCGTCTCATCGTCGTCCGTTCTGAGGCGCGCCGGGCTCCGAATCTCGAACGACGGTCCGTTCCGAGGCCCGATTTGTGCGTCACCACGGATGGAAGACGCAGAGAGTGCGTGTGCCTGGCATGCTTGTGCGTTCATCCTTCCCCGAAACCGGCGGAAGGGCCGCGGCTTCAAGAATTCTCCGCACTCGCGGCACGAAGCCCGACCCGGCCTGGAGTGCGTGATTCCGCGCAGATGACTCACCCGAACCTGAGCAATCGGCTCATCGGGACAAGGCCCGGCTGCCGTCGGAGCCCGGATGAAGCACGCCGGCTCGCCTCCGGCTTGTGTCCGCGCGCTCCCGCCGGGCCTCGCGGCCCCGGTGTGCGGCTCCCCGCACGACCGAGCCTCTTTATCATGTTATAATCCCCCCCAGAGGCCCCCGGGCGCGTTCGGCCCGGGGCCCGGGCCCGCCGCCGCCGGGAGGCCGACGATGTCACCACACTCGCTTCGGAATTCCGCTCGCCGCACCGGCCGCCTACACGCCCGCCCCCGGCTGGAGGCGCTGGAGCCCCGTCGGCTCCTGGCGACGTTCACCGTCACCGGCCTCGCCGACGCCGGCCCCGGCTCGCTCCGCGAGATGATCGAGCGGGCCAACCTGGATTCGGAACGGGATACCATCGAGTTCGCCCCGGGGGTCAGGGGGGCGATCGAGCTGACGAGTGCCCTGCCGGACCTGTCCACCGCCATGATCCTGGACGGGCCGGGGGCCACGGTGCTGACCGTGGCCCGTAGCGGCGCCGCGGGGACGCCCGCGTTCCGCATCTTCACCGTGCCCGACGGGGCCGAGGTCGCGATCTCGGGACTGACCATCACGGGCGGCCTGGGCGGCCGCGTTACCTTCGGCACGCTTACGCGCATACTCGGCGGCGGCATCGCCAACACGGGCACGCTGACCGTGACGAACTCCACGATCGTCGGCAACTCGGCCGCCGACTTCGGCGGCGGCATCAATAACCTCGGCACGCTGACCGTGACGAACTCCACGATTAGCGGGAATGATGCCGCCGTCGGCGGCGGCATCTCCAACGGCGGCAGGCTGACCGTGACGAACTCCACGATCGTCGGCAACTCGGCCTCCTTCGGCGGCGCCATCGAGAGCGGCATCATCACGAGCTATACGAGCCCCGCGGTCAGCGGCAGGCTGACCGTGACGAACTCCACGATCGTCGGCAACTCGGCCACCGGCGGCGGCGGCTTCTCGATCGTCGGCGGCACGCTGACCATGCTGACGGTGACGGGCTCCCTGTTCAGCGGCAACTCGGGCGGCAGCCTCGCCGGGAGCATCGCGGGCTCCTCGCTGAGCCACAACCTCTTCAGCGACGCCCCGGACGTGGCGCTGGACCGCACCAGCCTGATCAACACCGACCCGCTGCTCGGCCCGCTGGCCGACCACGGCGGGCCGACGATGACCCACGCCCTGCTACCCGGCAGCCCGGCCATCGACGCCGCGGCCCCCCGGGAGGGCATCACCACCGACCAGCGGGGGGTCCCCCGGCCGCAGGGGGCCGCCCCGGACATCGGCGCCTTCGAGTCCCGCGGCTTCACGCTCGCCGTCGCCGGCGGTGGCAATCAGGGCACCCCGGCCCTCTCCCCCTTCCCCGAGCCCCTGGTCGTCGCCGTCGCCAGCCCGGCCGGCGAGCCGGTGGTCGGCGGCCGCGTCACCTTCCTTGCGCCGCCGGCCGGCGCCGGGGCCGTTCTGACCGGCAGCCCCGCGACGATCGGCGCCGGGGGTCGGGCCTCGGTCACGGCCGGCGCCAACGCCACCCCCGGGTCCTACGCCATCACCGCCCGGGCGTCCGGCGCGCCAGACGTCCGTCTCGACATGACCAACACCGAGCCGGCCGGCCGTATCGCCCCGAGCCTGGCCGGTCGGATCGCCCTGAGCCCCGCGGCCGGCGTCGGCGTGGTCGGCCAGGCACACGCGGTCACGGCGACGATCACGACTCCGGAGGGGGCGCCGCTGAGCGGCATCCCGGTGACCTTCCAGGTCGTCGCCGGCCCCAACGTCGGCGCGACGGGCACGACCGATCCGGCCGACCGCCGCACCGATGCCAGCGGGCAGGTCCGTTTCGTTTACGCCGGCGCCGGCGGCCCCGGGGCCGACACCGTCGTCGCGGCCGCCCGGCTCTCCGACGACGTGACAATCATCTCGCCTCCGGTCACGGTGCTGTGGTCCGCGCCGACGGTGATCGAAGTCCTACGCCGCGGCTCCCGCCTCCGGCCCGCGCGCCTGGTCCTGACCTTCGACCGGCCGATGGGCACGGCCCGCGCCGAGGACCGGGCCAACTACCGGCTCCTCGCCCCCGGACCCGACGGCCGCCTCGGCACGCGGGATGACAGGCCGATGCCGATCGCCTCGGCGACCTACGACGCGGCGCTGCGCACGGTGACCCTCGCCCCCCGGCGGCGGTCGCTGCACCAGAGCTTCCGGCTCACCGTCAAGGGCACGCCGCCGGGGGGGCTGACGGATACCTCGGGCGTCTTCCTCGACGGGGCGGGGGCGGGACTGGCTGGCACCGACTTCGTGGCCGACTTCGGCCGGCGCGGCCCTGCCGGCCGGTGGAGCGGCGACGGCGGTGGGCCTCCCGGCTGATGGGCGTGCCGCAGGCGGCGTCTGGGGACACGCGCCTCGCTCGGCAGTCGCTCATGGGGTCGGGGCATGGCGGAAACGCCGACGGGAATGATGTAGGTTGAGACGCCGAATGTCCTGACTGCGAGATCTGGGGCGGAAGAGACACCCGGAGGAGCCGTCTCGAAACCGGCCCTTCGCCGAGACATGTCAAGCTCTGTTGCCGGTCGGCTCGCTAGTACTACAGTTGTATCTAATAATTGAGCCGGATAGTCTGGTCAAGGAGACACCCGGGGAGGGTCACCATGGTCAGCATCGGTTCCGTCGTCCGTCCTGAAGAGGTCCGCGACTGGGGGCATCAGCTCGACGCGGTCGCCCGGCGGATCGGGGCCAGGTTCGCCCGGAGCGAGACGCGCGACCGCGTCCGGGCCTACCTCATCGGCCTGCTGGGCCCGGTGCAGCGCAAGAACTCCTGGCAACTGGCCGAGCAGATCGGCGACCACGACCCCTACGGCGTCCAGCACCTGCTGGGGCGGTCCGACTGGGACCCCGCCGAGGTCCGCGACGACCTGCGGGCCTACGTCGTCGAGACCCTCGGCGATGCCGACGCCGTCCTGATCCTCGACGAGACCGGGTTCCTCAAGAAGGGGTCCCACTCCGCCGGGGTGGCGCGGCAGTACACCGGGACCGCCGGGCGGATCGAGAACGCCCAGGTCGGCGTCTTCCTGGCCTACGCCAGCCGCCACGGCACGGCGTTCCTCGACCGGGCCTTGTACCTGCCCCAGGAGTGGATCGACGACCCGAAGCGGTGTGCGAAGGCGGGGGTCCCCGCAGGGACGGCCTTCGCCACCAAGCCCCGGCTGGCCAAGGCGATGCTCGAGCGAGCCTTCGAGGCGGGCGTGCCGGCGGCGTGGGTCACCGGCGACGAGGTCTACGGCAGCGACGGCGACCTGCGTCGCTGGCTGGAGACCGAGGGGCGTCCCTACGTGCTGGCGGTCCGGGAGAACCAGTACGTGTGGCAGGGCTTCGGACAGTCCAAAGTCGTCGCCCTGGTCCAGGCCCTGCCGAAGCGGGCCTGGCACAAGATCACCATCGCCGCGGGGAGCAAGGGGCCGCGGCGGTACGCTTGGGCGTGGGTGCCGATCAACCACGACCTGGGCCCGAAGTGGCGACGGTGGCTGCTGGTCCGGCGGAGCCTGGATGAGAGCGAGGAGTTGGCGTATTACCTGGCGGCCGGCCCGAGGCGGACGACGTTGACCCGCCTGGCCAAGACGGCCGGGGCTCGCTGGGCGGTGGAGGGCGGTTTCGAGTCGGCCAAGCAGGAGGTCGGGCTGGCCGACTACGAGGTGCGGAGCTGGACGGGCTGGCACCGGCATGTCACCCTCGCGTTATTGGCTCATGCGGTCCTGGCGGCGGTGCGGAGGCTGGCCGACGGGGCGCCGAAAAAAAGTCGGGCGACGAGCGGGAGTTGGTCGCGCTGACGGTCCCGGAGGCGCGTCGGCTGCTGGTGCGGCTGCTGTGGAGCCGCCTGCCGGATGTCGAGTCGACGTTAGATTGGTCGGAGTGGCGACGGGCTCATCAAGCCTTCGCGAGGCGATGCCACTACAAGACCAGGGAAGCGGTCCCTCCAGATTAAGTGCAACTGTAGTACTAGACAGCCAATCCCGTCTCTCTCGCTCGTCTCGATATCCAAGTCTCACGACCGCCTCGCACGCCGGGGATTCATGACGCCTATCGTGTCGTTCTTCGACCGCATCCTCCGCCCCGGGAGGAGCAACCGGACCTCGCGTGCCCGCGGCCACCAACACGCCCGAAGCCCTCGATCCCCGGGGATCAGGCCCTTTTCACCC
>JAABUR0100006191.1_pt1 | contig 14783 bp, 14 predicted proteins | sample 5560091 | NCBI WGS metagenome assembly JAABUR01 (sample SAMN10711879, study PRJNA513375) | rock metagenome | isolation source: Antarctica rocks | place: Antarctica: Victoria Land, University Valley sud
GGCCTCGCACTACGAGGAGCGTTACCGCCGCAGGGTTCTCACCAACCTCGAGCGGCGGGCCAAGTCACTCGGATACGTCCTGCAGGAGGCTCCCGCGCCAGCGTGAGTGTTTCTTAGGAATACCGAGGAACACGTCGGCACAGGCCAGCCAATCCGCTGCGTCCGCGTGATACGGCATGTGGTGGAACGTGCCGGTCGTCGCCGCCGCGGCCAGTTCGCCGCCCAAATACGTCAGCAGATACGGATCGATATCGCCCGCCCAGAGCATATGGATTGCAGGGTCCGCCGCCTGCGCCAGCCGCCACGCCTGCAGGAACAGGTCGAAGCCCTTGCGCAGATCGGCGTAGCCCATGCCCATCGCGAGCCGCGCTCCCTCCGGCAGCCCCAGGCGTGTCCGCATCGCCGCCGCACTCGCCGTGGTCACGTTCACCGGGCGATAGATACCCTGGGGCAATACGACCGCACGGCCCGGCGGCACCGCCGCCAGCTCATGGAACCTGTCGCGGACATACGGCGCCGCGAACACAACGTGCTCCGCCACCGCCGCTCCCCGGCCGGCCATATCCACCAGGCCGCGCTCGCGCAGCAGCCGCGGCAGTTCGTGGACCAGCAGGGTGCAGGCGACGCCGGCCCGCGTCAGCTCCTCGCACACGCAAGCGGAAGCGGAGGTGTTGACGATGGCACGGTCATATCCCCGCGCGATGGCCGCCTGGGCTTGGCGGGGCAGGTCCTTGAGCCCGGTCAGGATGGTAGTTGGCCCCACCGCCCGATACTCCGCCGCGAGCGCGCCGCCGCCCAGCAGCAGGAACGCGACATCCATGCCGCGCACGTCGCGCAGATGGCGCCCGAGGTTCAGCAGCAGCATCTGCGCGCCCGAGGGCCAGGCGTCATGCCCGACCAGCAGCAGCCGACGGCGCCCGGCCTCCACGGCTACCCCGGCCACGGCGCGCCCGGTCGCGTTCAGGTACGCGCCGCCAAAATGCATGTCCGGCTCGAGGTATGCGCCCTCCGCCCACTCGTTCCAGGCATTCACGCAGACGATTGCCTCGCCCTCGATGGGCTGTGCCACCGCGGCGGTGATCAACCGGTCGAGCCAAGCCTGGTATGCGGCCGGCGTCGATCCGTGCAGCACCATCCCGGCGCCCTGCCGCCTGGCGTCGTTGTCCCAGCTCGGCATCGCCGTGCGGATCAGCGGATAGGGCGCAGGGGCCAGGTCGGTCGCCGTCGCCACCGCGTCGTAGGACAGCACCCGCGCCGTTGCCACATGGTCCAGCATGCGCAATCCGGGGTTCAGCGGCTCGAGGCCGTTGGTCAGCTTGTGCGGCGGGAACTCGACCGCGGCGTCCATGCCGAAGTCGCGAGGATCGCGGTCGTCGAAGCTCTGCGCCATGATGAAAAGCGGGTCTTCACCATGCTCCTGGAACAAGGCGCGCCACCGGTCCACTGCCGTGGCGGTCGCGGGGATGAGCCCCGCGCGATACACCATCAGCACCGGCCGGCCGCCGAGCCGGATATAGCGCGCATCCCGGAAATGACGCAGCAGCTCCGCCACCAGCGCCGGCTCGTCTGCCCGGCGATAATCCTGCGAGATCAGCACCTCATTGTCCGAACCGTCCCAACGGCGGGTCCAGTTCTCGTTCGCCCACATCAGGCAGAACGGCAGCTCCACCGACGGATCGCCCAGCAGGGCGTCAAGCGGCGCATCCAACAGCCGGCGGCCGTTGAACCAATAGAAATAGAACACGAAGCCATGCACGCCGGCGCCGCGCGCAAGCTCCGTCTGTTGCCGCAGCGTTTCCGTGCCCTGCAGCCTGTAATGGCCGAGATCACGCGGGATGCGCGGCTGGTAATGCCCGGCGAACCGAGGCAGGCCGCGGGCGACGTTGGTCCACTCGGTAAATCCCCGGCCCCACCAGGCGTCGTTCTCCGGCACCGCGTGGAACTGCGGCAAATAGAACGCCAGCACCTTCGCGCGCAGGCTGGCATTTGACGGCAGCGGCTGCACCTCCTCGAACAGCGGCCCCGGCTGCGTGTTGCGCCGCACCTCGGACGGGATGTCGCTCTCGACGGTGGGCCGCGCCATATGAACGCCGGGTTCATGCCGATGCTGGCGGTAGTGCAGCAGCGGGTTGGCGTCGGGCAGGTCGCGCAGGTAGCGCTCGCGGTAGAACACGCCGTCGAAGCCCGCTATCGGCTGCCGGTTCTCGATCGCGCCCTGCAGCCGGTAATGCTCGAACGGATCCATCCGCGCCGCCCGCACATCGGGGGAGTGGCTGAGATAGAACACCGGGTCGAACTCCGGGATCGGGCTGACCAAGCCATCGCATCGATGGGCCAGGAAATGCGCCAGGCTGAGCTGCCCGGCAGGAACGGAGTTGCCCTTGCGATACCACTCGGGATCGAACCACTCGACCGGCTGGCGGCCCTCGGCCTCGCCGTGCTCGATCTAGTGCAGCAGCGGCTCCAGCCCATTCTCGCGCACGTCACGGTTGCGGCTCAGATACCAGGCAGGATCGAAATACGCATTGGGCCAGCGGTCCTCGCGCCATCCGTAGCGGGAGTAGTGCGCGAGCGTGTCGACCCCGGCAACGGCGAGGTCGCTGTTCCGCTCCAAGAACCATTTTGTCGCGAATAAGCCGGAGCGTTGCACGATCAGCAGATCACCGGCGTCGACATGCACCGGCGAGAATAGCTCAGGTTTACCCGTTTTAGACGGCATCGCTGGCTACCTTGATCTACCTATAATTGAAGTTCTCTAGCTTTGTTCGCCTTCGGTCAATCGCATTGCGTGAATTCCTGACTCATCTATGCTCTTCCTAAATTAACAGGGGAGATGGCCATGCTGCGACGGGATCTGCTGCGTGCGGCCATGGCGGCGCCGCTCGCGCGCCCTGCCCTGGCGCAGCCTGCCGGCGCGCGAACCCTGGTGTTCGTGCCGCAGGCCAATCTCACCAGCCTCGACCCGATCTGGACGACCGCAACCGTCACCCGAAACTACGCTTTCATGGTGTTCGACACCCTGTTCGGCACCGACGACGCGCTGCAGCCGCGCCCGCAAATGGCGGAGGGCTACACGACGGATGATGACGGCCGGCGCTGGACCATCCGCCTGCGGGACGGCCTGCTGTTCCATGACGGCACGCCTGTGCTGGCGCGCGACTGCGTGGCGTCGCTGCAGCGCTGGATGCGGCGGGACGGCCTGGGCCAGACCATCGCCGGGCGGCTCGACGCGCTGGAAGCGCCGGACGACCGCACGGTGGTGTTCCGGCTCAACCGCCCGTTCCCGCCGTTGCTCACAGCACTGGCCAAGACGCAGCCGAGCCCGGCCATGATCATGCCGGCCCGCATCGCCGCGACCGACGCTTTCAAGCAGATTACCGAGGTCGTCGGCAGCGGCCCGTTCCGCTTCGTCGCCGACGAATACGTCTCCGGCAGCCGCGCCGTCTTCGTCAAGCACGCCGGCTATAGGCCGCGCGATGACGAGCCCAGCAGCGTGGCCGGCGCCAAGCGCGTGCTGGTCGACCGCGTCGAGTGGCGCATCATCCCCGAAGCCGGCACGGCGGTGAATGCGCTTCGGTCAGGGGAGGTCGATTGGCTGGAGATGCCGATCCCCGACCTGCTCCCGGTGCTGCGGCAGGACCGCAATGTGGTGGTGGGACGATTGGACCCGTATGGCCTTTATCCCGTGCTGCGTTTCAACCACCTGGTCGGCCCCACGACCAACCGCGGGCTGCGCCAGGCGATCCTGGCCGCGGTCGACCCGCGTGAGGTGATGCAGGCCGTTATGGGCGACGATGCCAGCACCTATAACGCGCCGATCGGCTGCTTCCTGCCGGGCACGGCGTATGCGAACGACGCCGCGATGGACCGGGTCGGCGGCGTCGGCGACGGGCCGGACCTCGCCAAGATCAAGGCGATGCTGTCCGCCGCCGGCTATGCCGGGGAGAAGCTCACGTTGCTGCATCCGACCGACCAGCCGTTCTACGACGCCATGAGCCAAGTCATCGCCGCCACGCTGAAGCGCGTGGGCGTCGCGGTCGACGACGCTGCGATGGACTGGGGCACGGTGGTGCAGCGCCGGGCGAGCAAGGAGCCGCTGGACCGCGGCGGATGGTCGCTGTTCTGCACCTCGTTCCCGGCGCTCGACTGGGTCGATCCGCTGTCTGCACCGGCGATGCGCGGCACGGGCGGGTCTGCCTGGTATGGCTGGCCCACCAACCCGGTCATCGAGGCGCTGCGCGCGCAATGGATCGACAGCGCCGACGTGGCAGAGCGCAAGCGCCTCGCGGCCGCGATGCAGCAGGAAACGTTCAACGACGCGCTGTTCGTGCCACTGGGTCAGTATTTCCAATCCGCGGCATGGCGTTCCAACATTTCCGGCCACCTCAAGGGCCAGCCGCCGCTGTTTTGGAACGTCAGCAAGGGATAGTTCGTGGTGTCCAGGGCCGGCTGGGTCCTAAGACGGATTACAGGAACTTAGCTAATGGCCGAGGTTCTTAGACATGCCCCGGCCCGTTCCGATCATCCTAGCGCTCTGCGCCGCCGTGCTTGCGGGCTGCTCTCCGGCAGCTCTCCTGAACGCCACCAATTCCGAGGACGGCGTCTCCGTCGACCGCGGAATTGCCTATGGCGACGGCCCTCGGCGCAAGCTCGACGTATATCGGCAACAGAATGCCACCGGGCTGCGCCCACTCGTCGTGTTTTTCTACGGCGGGAGCTGGCGCACCGGGGACCGCGGCACCTACGCGTTCGTGGCTGTCCCGCTCGCCGCGCGCGGCGCCGTGGTCGTCGTCCCGGACTATCGGCTTTATCCCGAGGTCGCTTTTCCCGACTTCCTCGACGACAATGCCCGTGCGGTCGCCTGGGCCGTCGCCCATGCGGCCGAGCTCGGCGCCGACCCGCATCGCCTGTTCATCGTCGGCCATTCGGCCGGGGCCTATAATGCAGCGATGCTGGCCGTCGATCCGCGCTGGCTGGCCCGCGCCGGACTGGACCGCAGCCGCATCGCTGGTGTGGCGGGCCTTGCCGGGCCGTATGACTTCCTGCCGATGACCGATCCGGACATCACTCCCGTATTCGCCCCGGTGGACGATGGTCTGGCGAGCCAGCCCGTCAGCTTTGTCGATGGCCGCAACCCGCCGCTGCTTCTGCTGGCCGGGGACGCCGATACCACAGTGCGCCCGGCCAACACCCGCTCCCTCGCCGCCCGGGTGAACGCAGCGGGCGGCATGGCGCAGAGCCGGATCTACCCAGGCGTCGGCCATGTCGGCATCATCACCGCCTTCGCGCCGCTGTTCAGCAATCGCGCGCCCGTGCTGGACGACGTGTGGCGCTTCATCCAGCAGCAGCGACCCACAGGTTGAGACTACCGGCCCCAGAACGCCGGCGCCTGGCGCGCATGGAACGCCGCCAAGCCGTCCCGATAGTCGTCGCTGCGCAGCGCGCGGCGCCGACCGTCCTGCAGGCGCTGCGCCAACGCGGATGGCAGCGGCATGGCTTGCGCCAAGGCCCGCAATTGCTGCTTGGCGCTGGCGACCGATAGCGGCGCATTCGCCGCGATGCGGCCGGCCATGGCGAAGGTGAACGCTTCCAGCTCCGTTTCCGCGACCAAATGATTTACCAGGCGCAGTGCCAGCGCCCGCTCTGCCGGCACCGGGTCGGCCGTGCTGAACATCTCCATCGCGACGTGCATCCCGCCGCGCAGCAAAACGTTCAGCAGCCCGTCCGCGTCGTAGGGCAGTCCGAGGCGCGCCGGCGTGAACGTCAGGCTGCATGTCGGGTCCGCCACGGCGATATCGCAGCGCAGCGCCAGGTCGGTGCCGCCGCCCCAGGCCGAGCCGTGCAGCATCGCGATCACCGGCGCCCGGCACTCGGCCACGCAGCGGAACAGCGTTTGCAACGGGCCATCCTGCGCCAAGGGGTCGAAATCGGGCCTGAGGTCGCCGATGTCGAACCCGGCGCACCAGACCCGGTCGCCGGGCTGCGCCCGCAGCACGACCGCCCGGACATCCTGGGCGTCGATGCTGCGGAATGCGTTGATGAGGCTGTCCAGCATGGCGCTGCCGAGCGCGTTGCGTTTGGCTGGATCCTGCATGGTCAGGGTCGCGATATGCCCGTCGATGGTAAGGTCGGCCGGCGAGGGAACATGGGTGCTCACGTAGACAACATAGCGCGAAGGGCACAGGACAGCGACAGGGTTAGGCGCAAGCCGCTACAAATAAACGCACCTGCCGAGTCGGGATCAGGAAAGCCGCTTTGAAAAGAATGCTACGTATCGTCGTATGGGCCGCGGCTTTGCTGCTCCAGGGCTGGGCCGCTGCCGCCGCGCCGACCCAATGCCCCGAGCACTTCGCCGACGGTCAGGCGCCCAACTTGCTCAACCCACGCTTGGCTGCGGGAACGCGCGCGTTGTGCTTCGATGCCTATGCCGTGCTGCACTCCGCATTGACGCGTACGCCGCTGTATTCGGCCGAGCACCTGACCGCGGACCGCATCGACGCCGCCCGCAGCACGCCGCGGGAGGGCGAGTTCCACGCCGAGCCCGCCCTGCCGCCCGACGAGCGGGCCGACCTCGCCGACTATGCCCGCAGCGGCTTCGACCGCGGCCATATGGCCCCGAGCGGCGACATGCCCGACCCTGCCGCGCAGCAGCAGAGCTTCAGCCTGGCCAACATGGTCCCGCAGGCCCCGCGCCTGAACCGCGGCTTGTGGGAGGGGATCGAGAGCGCCGTCCGCACCCTGGCCGAACGGCGCGGCGAGCTGTACGTCGTCACCGGGCCGATCTTCAAGGGCGACCAGCTGTCGACTGTCGGCCACGTCGTCGTGCCGACCTACGTGTTCAAGGCGGTGCTGGACCCGGGCAGGCGCAGCGCCGCCGCCTATGTGACTGAGAATGCCGAGGACGCGACGTGGACGGCGGTCAGCATGGCGCAGCTGGCTGGCCTGATCGGGATCGACATCTTTCCAACCCTTTCAGCGCGCGCGCGGAACGCCATAATGCGGCTGCCCACGCCGACGCCGCACGGTTACGTCGGGGACCGGCAGAACAGCCATGCCGGGGACCGGCCAAGCCGCAACCATAGGAGCCGTTGATGCCGGAACTGAAACCCTTTGCCGATGACAGCGCCGCCATCGAGGTTGGCGACCTCAAGTTCGAGAACGGGCGCGACCGCATTGCCTGCTACGGCAGCCTGGACCTGACGCGCGACAAGGCCGGCTTGGCGCTGGCGCACCAGCTGCAGGCCATGCTGGCGTCCGTGATCCAGGCGCTGGAGGCGGACGCCAGCCTTCCCGACACGATCCCGCCGCCGAAGCAGCGGGGCACGGTGAAGAACCCATTCTAGCCCAAGGAGCCAATTCGAATACCGGAGCAAGCGGCGGAGTGCGGCGCGCGGCGCGCTCGCTCACATTCGATGGGACAGGGCGCGGCATTTGGCCGATGCCCGCAGATGGAGGCCCGCTCGATGCTGGACGCACTGACTGACTTCCCCGCCCGCACAAGCTTTGGCGATGACGAGGCCCGGCTCGCCGCCGTGCGCCGGCGTGACGCCGCCGCCGACGGGGTATTCCTGTATTCCGTCGCAACCACCGGGGTCTATTGCCGCCCATCCTGCGCCGCACGGCCGGCGCTGCGGCACAACATCGCCTTCCACGCCACCCGGCAGGACGCCGAGCGCGCCGGCTTTCGCCCCTGCCTGCGCTGCCAGCCGCATCTGCCGCCACGGGCCGAGCGCGAAGCGGCGCTGGTCGCCGCCGCCTGCCGCACTATTGAGGCAGCGGAAAACGAGCCGGCGCTCGCCACCCTGGCCGACGGAGCCGGCGTCAGCCCGCACCACTTCCACCGCATGTTCCGCCGGATTGCGGGCGTGACCCCCAAGGCATACGGCGCAGCGCACCGCCAGGCGCGGGTGCAGGCCGGGCTCGCGGCCGGCGCGGGCGTTACGGCGACGATCTACGACGCAGGGTTCAATTCGTCCGGCCGGTTCTACGAAGCCGCAGGCGCCATGCTGGGCATGACGGCGTCACACTACCGCGCGGGCGGCACCGGCGAGACGATCCGCCATGCTGTTGGGCGCTGCTCGCTGGGCCGCATCCTGGTCGCGGCAACCGCGCTCGGCGTATGCGCAATCCTGCTCGGCGACGACGAGGCCGTGCTGCAGGCCGACCTGCGCGCGCGTTTCCCAAAGGCCGCGCTGCGCGACGCCGAACCCGGCTTTGGCGAGTGGGTCGCCCAGGTCATCGCCTTCGTGGAGCGTCCGGGCCGCAGCGACGCGTTCGCGCTGCCCCTCGACATTCGCGGCACGGCGTTCCAGCGCCAGGTCTGGGAGGTGCTGCGCGCGATTCCACCGGGCGAAACCTTGAGCTACGCCGCCGTCGCCGCACGGCTCGGCAAGCCCGCCGCGGTCCGGGCGGTGGCGGGGGCCTGCGCCGCCAATGCGCTGGCGGTCGCCGTGCCGTGCCACCGCGTGGTGGCGTCGACTGGCGCGCTCGCGGGCTATCGCTGGGGCGTCGGGCGCAAGCGTGCGCTGCTGGCGCGGGAGCAGCCGTGATGTTGGCGTGGGTCGACGCAATGCAGTCCGTGGCGGAGCGGGTTGCGGCGCTGGACTGGGCCGGGATCGGCGCGGCGCTGGATCAACGCGGCTGCGCTACGACCGGGCCGTTGCTGACCGAAGCGGAATGCGACGCCCTGGTTCAAGGTTACGACGCGGGTGAAGCCTTCCGCAGCCGGGTGGTGATGGCCCGGCATGGCTACGGAAAAGGCGAGTACAAATACTACGCCTATCCCCTGCCGACACTGGTCGGCGGCCTGCGCACGGCGCTGTATCCGGGCTTGGCCGAGGTCGCCAATCGCTGGGCCGCGGCGCTTGGCCTAGGGGCCGGGTTCCCCAGCGACCACGCGGCCTTCCTCGCGCGCTGCCATGCCGCCGGGCAGCCGCGCCCCACGCCGCTGCTGCTGCGCTACGGGCCGGCGACTACAACTGCCTGCACCAGGACCTGTATGGCGACCTGCATTTCCCCCTGCAGGCCGCATTCCTGCTCAGCCGCCCCGACGCCGACTTTACCGGCGGCGAGTTCGTGCTGACCGAGCAACGCCCGCGCATACAGTCCCGTGCCGACGTCGTCAGCCTGCAACAGGGCGAGGCAGTGATCTTTGCGGTGAACCAGCGTCCGGTCGCCGGCACGCGCGGCACCTATCGCGTTGCAATGCGTCATGGTGTCAGCCGGCTGCACACGGGCCAGCGCCACACGCTCGGGATCATCTTCCACGACGCCCGCTAACGCAGCCCGGCCGCCCAAGAACGCTGCTGCGAGGGTTCCCATGTTTCGGCGCATTGTACAAGCCGTGCCTCCGCCTGCGCGGCAAACTAGAGCTTTATCCGATCAAAGGAGCAGCCTGATTGGACGTTGCTCTAACTCAGGCCTTCTTGGCCTTGGGCTTCGCAGCGGACTTAGCGGCTGGCTTGCTCGCTGGGGCTGCGGGGTTCATCGCGTCCTTGACCTGCTTGGCCGGCGTAAAGCCAAGCTTCTTGGACGCGGCGATCTGGATCGTTGCGCCGGTCGCGGGATTGCGGCCCTGACGCGCATCGCGGGAGGCGACCTTGAACTTGCCGAAGCCCGGCAGCGAAACTTCCTCGCCCTTGCTGGCCGCGTCGACGATGGCGGCGAATACCGCCTCGACGACTTGCTTGGCCTGCGACTTGTTCATGTTGTTGTCGGCGGCGATGTGATCGGCGAGTTCAGCAGTGTTCATAACCGAGTCTCCAAATGGAATTATTTGCATAGCAGTCGATCGCGTCGTTATGGAAGAGGTCTGTACGCCGCGTCAATCCGCCCGCAGCCGGTCCAACAGTCTGCGCCACGGCATCCCAGCCGTTTCAGCAGTCCGGGCGCCGCTGCCGCGGCTGGAAAGCTGCTCGATCAGGTGGCTCGCGATCAGCCCGCGCGGGCCGCGTTCCCAGTGATCCGCGTCGTCGTCGCCGGCAGTCCAGCCGGGCAAAGGCAGCAGCAGATAGCGGCACAGGCCGTCCAGCAGCGGCTCGTAGGTCGCCCGCAGCGCCGCCAGCGTCTCCTCCAACCGCGGCTCCCCGGACCAGACCAGGCCGGATTGTTCGAATACCGACATGAGACGTGCATACGCCTCGTGGTCGAGCCGGTTGCCGCCGTCGTAGCGGGACGGCTGGATATGGAACGACCGTGCCATCTCCACGACGACCTGCCGCGCCATGGTGAAGGTCATGCGCGCCTGCAGCGGCCGCATCTCCTCGACCCCGATCAGCACGAGGGCGCAGGTGTCCATTACGCAGGCCAGCGCAGCAAGCCAGGACTGGTTGTCGTGCTGGCTGCGGTAGTAGGCCAGCATGGGGTAGGACAGATGGCTTTCGAGCAGCTCCGATCCCCAGACCTCCCACTCGCGCAGCAGCTCGTCGAGCTTGTCGAGGCTCTCCGTTTCCGCGTGCCGGGCGAGCATGGTGCCAGCCGTGGGCGGCGACCCGGCGCGTCCGTCGAGCTGGATGACGTGCGCTTCCCGCCGGGAAAACAGCTGATACAGCACGGGCAGGTAGCCGATGACGACGGCGATGAAGCCGATGCCGGTGCCCGCCTCGATCACCGCAACAAAACGCGCTGCGCCGGAATGCGGCACGACGTCGCCATAGCCGAGGGTGAAGAAGGTGACGCCGCTCATATAAACCTGCTCGGACATCGACAGGACTGCGCTGGCTGGCTGCAGCGACCACTCGATCAGGCCGAATGCCGAGATCAGCGCGGTCGCCCAGATCGCGAACAGCAGCACCATGGACAGCGCGCCGAACACGCTCAGGAAGCCCTCGCGCTTCTCGCCTGCGGGCAAGCGCATCGCCAGCCGCGACCAGGCGGCCCAGATGGCCCGGAAATAGACGCGCATGAACCGAAGGTTCCGCTGCACCCGGCGGGGCAGCAGCATGACCTCAAACGCGTCCTGCAGGACGACGAGCAGCAGCACGATGCCGGACAGCGTCGCGAGGAGGGGGATCAAGCGGCGCCCTCCGCCGGCGCATGGTCCAGCAGGCGGTAGCCGACGCCAGGCTCCGTGGTGAGCAGCCGAGCAGCGGCCGGGCCGAGCTTCTGCCGCAGATGTCCGATGTAAACCCGCAGATACTGCACGTCCTCGACATGCGCCGGGCCCCAAACCGCATTCAGCAGGTGCCGATGGGTCAGCACCTTGCCCGAATGCCGCACCAGCAGCGCCAGCAGGCTATATTCACGCGGACTGAGCTGCACCGGCGCGCCCGACGCGGTGATAATGCGGCGCGCCATGTCGACGATCAGGTCATCGGCACGGAAAATCTCGCTGGCGGCGGTGCCGGGGTGGGCGTGACGCAACGCCGCACGGATGCGGGCCAGCAATTCGTCGAGGCCGAACGGCTTTTCCACGTAGTCGTCGGCGCCGTTGTCGAGTGCGGCGACCTTGCCCGCCTCCTGATCCCGGGCGGAAAGGACGAGCACAGGGACCTGACTGGATGCACGGAGCTGAATGAGCGCATCCTGGCCGTCCATGTCCGGCAAGCCGAGATCCAGCAGGATCAGTGCAGGCGAGCGCGTGCGGGCCATCGCCAGGCCGTCGCCCGCAGTGTCGGCGCGTTCGACGGCATAGCCCGACGCCTCCAATGCGGGGCGCAGGAAGCGGTGGATTTGCGGCTCGTCATCGATGACCAGGATGCGGGGCTGGTTCAAGCCGTGGAGTCCGGAGTGCTTTGCGTGACCATGGGCATAGATGTGGCGGAAAGCCGCAGCACGACAATGGTTCCGGGCGAACCGTCCCTCGCCGCGTCGGGGCGCGGGCTGATGGCCTCGATGGTGCCGCCCATGGCCTCCATCATGCCGCGCGCGATCGCGAGGCCGAGACCGGTGCCCGGCGCGGTCCGGTCGCCGCGCCGGGCGCGGTAGAAGCTGTCGAACACGTGCGGCAGGTCCTCGGCCGAAATCCCCACGCCCTCGTCGATGACCTCGAGGCCGACCTGGCCGGCGGCGGCACTGCCACGGACGCGCACGACCGACCCGAGCGGCGCATAGCGGACGGCGTTGTCGAACACATTGACCAGCACCTGCTCCAACAGCGCCGCGTCGGCCCGGAGCGCGGGCAGGTCCGGCGGCACGTTCACCAGCACGTGCCCGGCGTCCGGCACGCGGGCGATCGCGGCGTCGATTACATCCAAGGCCTGCACCGGGGACAGGCGGGGCGACACCTGGCCGCTTTCCAGCCGGGTCAGGTCCATGATGTTCGCGAGGAACCGCGTCATGCGCGCGGTGTCCTCCTTGATGCTGGCGAGCAGATCGGCGCGGGTGCCGGGCGTCAGGCGGTCCCAGGCCGAGCCCAGCGTGTCGGCGGCGCCGCGTATCCCGGTCAATGGCGTGCGCAGGTCGTGGCTTAATGAGTTGAGCAGGGCGGTTCGCAGCTTCTGCGTTTCTTCCATGGCGGCACTGCGGGCGGCCTCGTTGGCGAGCTTCACCCGCTCGAGGGCGACCGCGGCCTGGTCGGCGAGCGTCGCAATGGTCTGCGCGGCGGTCGGATCGAGGCGGCCGTTCGCCATATGGACTCCAACCACGCCCAGCAATCCGCGCACGGTCCGCATCGGCAGGAAGCGCCACTCGGCGGATGGCAGGGTGGCGGTGCCGCGCCCGGTCGCCTCCTGCCGGTCGGTGCACCAGCGCGCGGCCGCCCAGCTGCCGTCGTCGAGCACGGTGGCGGTGTCGGACGGCGGCTCGGCGGCGCGGATGGCGAGGTCCTGGCCCGTCCCGGTCAGCACCACCGCACGTCCGCAGGCGCCGGCGGCCTGGCGCGCAATTTCGGCGACCAAATCCGGCTCGGTCGTCGGCTCGCCAAGGCTGCGGCTGAAGCCGGCGATGCGGCGCAATCCCTCGATGCGGGCCTGGCCGGCCTGCGCCTCCGCCCTGACCCGGCTGGCAAGGCTGCCGGTCAGCGCCGCCACCAGGATGAACACCACCAGCGCGATGCCGTCGCGGGCATTGCTGATGGTGATGGAATAGAGCGGCGGGATGAAGAAGAAGTCCCAGGCGAGGAAGCCAAGCAGGGCGGCGAACAGCGCGATGCGCAGGCCGAACGCGCTGGCGGCGGCAACGACGGCCGCCAGATAGATCATGCCCATCGCCTCGGGCGGGACATGGGTGCCGAGCAGTGCGCCGGTGCCGGTGATCGCCGCCACCAGCGCCGCCGTACCGCCCCAGGCCAGCCAGCCCTCCGGCACGCGGGGCACGCGGCGAGCCGGGGCCATGTCGGATGACGGCACGAAGTGCAGGGCGAACTCCGGCGCACGCATCAGCAGCTGCGCCGACAGCGTGCGCCCCAGCATGCGCCGCCACAGCAACGGGCGGCCGCGCCCGATCACCATCTGCGTCACGTTGCGGCGCTGGGCCAGCTCCAGCACGACGGCAACCAGGTCAGGGCCGGCCCGCGTCTCGACCTCGGCGCCGAGCTGGGCGGCGAGCGACAGCGCGGCGCTCGCGTCGGTCGGCCGCCGGCTGCGTTCGATGTGGACGACGATCCAGGGTGCGTGCAGCGCGTCGGCCAGGCGCTTCGCTTGGCGTACGACAGCAACGGCGTTGGCCTCGCCGCCGACCAGCGCCAGCACGCGGTCGCTCGCCGGCCACGGGCCGCTGATGGCGTTGCGGCGCATGTAGTCGCGCACGTCCTCGTCGACATGCGCCGCCACCTGGCGCAGCGCGATCTCCCGCAGCGCCGCGAGGTTGCCGCCCTTGAAGAAGCCGTTCAGGGCGCGGCCGGCGACATCCGGCCGGTAGATGCGGCCCTCGCGCAGCCGGACCTGCAGCTCGGCCGGGGGGATGTCGATCAGCTCGACCTCGTTGGCGCCTTCCAGCACCCGGTCGGGCAGGGTCTCGGACACGCGCACGCCGGTGATGCGCGCGACGGCCTCGTTCAGGCTTTCCAGATGCTGGACGTTCAGCGTGGCCCAGACAGCGATGCCGGCGTCCAGCAGCTCGTTCACGTCTTCCCAGCGCTTGGCGTGACGGCTGCCGGGCGCGTTGGTGTGGGCGAGCTCGTCGACCAGCAGCAGGCCGGGCCGCCGTGCGAGCGCGGCGTCGACGTCGAATTCCTGCAGCATCTGGCCGCGATACGGCACTGACCGGTATGGCAGGATGGGCAGGCCGCCGATCTGCGCCTCGGTCTCCGCCCGGCCATGCGTTTCGACGACGCCGATCAATACGTCGGCGCCGCCTTCGTGCAGGCGGCGGGCGGCGGCCAGCATCTCATACGTCTTGCCGACACCTGGCGCGGCGCCCAGGAACACCTTGAGCCGGCCCCGTCCCTCCCGAGCGGCAGCGGCGACCAGCGCGTCGGGATCGGGGCGGGAGTCGTCCATGCCCTTCTATAGGCTATGAGGCGGGTTTTGCACCCGGTGCTGGCGCGCCCACGGCTTGCGCGTCGAGTGCGAGATTGAGCGCCAGCACGTTGACCCTCGGCTCACCGATCAGGCCGAGCAGCCGGCCCTCGGTATGCGCCGCCACCAGCTCCCGCAGCCGTGCCTCCGGCAGCGATCGGGCGGCTGCGACACGGGCCACCTGGCGTTGGGCATTATCGGGCGAGACGTGGGGGTCGAGGCCGGACGCCGAGGTGGTCAGCATGTCGCCGGGCACGGGCTTGGCGCCGGCCTTCTCCACGTCCGCCGTCACGCGGTCGATCAGCGACTTCGCCGTTGGGCCCGCGTTTGACGCGCCGGAGCTGCCGGCGTTGTAGGGCGCCGGAATTGTCTTGGTGCTGTCGGCCG
>JAABUR0100006195.1_pt1 | contig 14779 bp, 15 predicted proteins | sample 5560091 | NCBI WGS metagenome assembly JAABUR01 (sample SAMN10711879, study PRJNA513375) | rock metagenome | isolation source: Antarctica rocks | place: Antarctica: Victoria Land, University Valley sud
GCGTCGGCCACGGGTTCCGCAACTTCGACAACTACCGGCTCCGGCTCCTGCTCCACTGCGGCGTCACGTGGCAGGATCAACCCACCGCACGACTTCGAGCCAGACCACGCTCAGTCGCGTAGAGCCGCTTATCGTGATGGCGCAGGCATTGGCGTTAGTCCCTTCACTGAGCGGCTTCGGAGTACTCCGCATCCTTCGCGCCGGCCGAGCATGGCGTTCGATTGCGGTACTCGCTCGGGTCGTGGCTATCAGTGGAGCAGCGGCAAAAGAAGGACGGACGATACTGCGTCGTCACGCCGCCGCGTTCGCATTGGGTGCCGCCGGCATGACCTGGCTCACGTCGGCCGTCGCCTTTACCCTCGTGGAGGACGTAGGAGTGAATGGGCGGCTGCACTCCTTTTTCGATGGCCTGTGGTGGTCCTCGACCACGATCACGACAGTCGGTTATGGCGACGTGTATCCCGTGACAGCGGCGGGTCGGCTGGTGGGCGTCGTGACCATGGGCGTCGGGATAAGTGCCTTTGCGGTCGTTACGGCGAAGGTCGCCGAGTTCCTCGTTCGAACAAGCGTCGAGGACGGCGAGCCTGACGCGCCGGAACCCTGACCTTGCGAGGCCACGTCGGGACGGGGGGTCAGCGCCCCTTCACCGCGTGCATCCTCGCCACCTCGACCCGCACCTCGGCGGTGATGGCGTCGGTGGGGATGGGGCGCACCTTCGGCAGCACCTCGGCCGCTGCACGGCGCAGACTGCCTGCCCGGGCGGCGGTCGGCTACCTCACCGTCGACGGGCCCCGAACGAACGTCTTCCACCTCCCGGTCCGGGGCACCGGGGACGGGGGGATGTACTCCACCGTGGCCGACATCCACGCTCTGTGGGCCGCGCTCTTCGCCGGCCGGATCGTGCCGGAGCACCGGGTGTCAGAGATGATCCGCCCGCAGAGCTCCGTGCCTTCGGAGTCGATGCGCTACGGCCTGGGGTTCTGGCTCCACGAGTCCGACGACGCGGTTGTGCTGGAGGGCTACGACGCCGGCGTCTCGTTCCGCACCGTCCACGATCCGGTCGAGGGCTACACCCACACCGTCATATCCAACTGGTCCGACGGCGCCTGGCCGATCGCCCGACACCTCGACGACCTCCTGGCCCCATGAGGGCGATCACCTCAGGCGGCCAGCAGTGCGGCAAGGAGGCGGCGGGTGGGAACACCGTCTGCGGCCCGGCCGTTCTCAGCGCGGCGCCGAGTGAGGATCGCGGCGGGCACGCCCGCCAGTGGACCGAGCAGACCCTCCGGGCCCAGGGAGCCGATGTCCGCATCTCAGCCACCGTCCGAGTCCACCGGGCCGGCGCGACCAGCCGCCTCGACGACGGTGCGTCGGCCGCGCTGAAGGACGCCTTCGATGCGCTGAAGCACAGCCCCGGTTGACGCGTGGGCAGAACGGAACCGAAAACGGTCGTTCCAGCCCGAACGGTTGGCTGGCATCGGTTGGCTGCCGGTAGTTCCTCGAACGATCGGGTAGATCAGCACCGAAAGCGGTCGTTTTCGCCCGAACGATCGCGATGTTCGGACGTCTCCTTCGGCTAGACCGACAGCTTGGTGGGGTTCGGGACGCTCAAGAGGGTCGATGCCGTCACCGTCCGGGTGCCGGACGTGGACTCGGGGCTCCGGTTCTACGGCGACGTGCTCGGCCATCGCCTGAAGTGGCGCAACGACCAGATCGGCCAGGCCGGCCTCGAGCTGCCCGACGGCGACTCGGAGCTCGTCCTCACCACCGAACACGGATACGAGCCGAACTGGCTCGTGGACTCCGTGGACGAGTCGGTCGAGACCTTCCGAGCCAACGGAGGCGCAGTCGTGGCCGAGCCGTTCGACATCCCTGTCGGGCGGGTCGCCGTCGTGCTCGATCCGTTCGGAAACGCCCTCGTCCTGGTGGATCTCTCCAAGGGGTCCTACGTCACCGACGAGGGCGGCGACGTCACGGGATAGGAGACGGCATGGACAGCACGGTCGAGCGCTTCCTGGAACAGCACCACGATGCGGTCATGGTCACCCTCAAGCGGGACGGCACGCCGCACGTGGCCCGGATGGGCGTCGGGCTGGTCGACGGCAAGCTGTGGAGCTCCGGCACCGAGACTCGGATCCGGACCCGCCACCTCCGGCGCGATCCCCGGTGCACGCTCTTCGTCTTCGGTGGTGGGCGCCAGGAGTGGCTCGGACTGGAGACCGAGGTGGTCATACTCGACGGCGACGATGCGCCGGAGCTCAACCTCGCCCTGTACCGGGTCCTCGCCGGCAAGGACCCCGACGATCTGGCCGAGTACCGCACCGCCATGGTCGACGAGCAGCGCCTCATCTACGAGTTCCACGTCCGCCACGCCTATGGGCAGTACGGGTAGGGCCTCCGCTACCTCAGGTGCCACGTCTCGTTGAAGCTGACGAGCGTGGGGCCGGCGGACCCGAGGCGGATGCGGGTGAGCGATGCGGGCGCCACGAACGTGCGCCACGCCACCTCGTCGCCCACGCCGAGCGCCCAGGCCACCGCCGCCTTCACCGGCGACACGTGGGTGACCACCACGACCATGCCAGCGGCGCCGGTGACATCTCCGGCCATCAACTCGTCGGCCGCCGCTCGCACGCGGGTGCCCAGTGACGACAGCGACTCGCCGCCGGGCAGGGCGTAGTCGGCGTCGGCCCGCCACGCCGTCCAGATCTCGGCGGGGACATCGGCCAGAGCCACGCCCTCGTGATCGCCGTAGTCGAGCTCGATCCAACGGTCGTCCACCTCCACCGGCAACCCGAAGCAGGCCGCGGTCTCGCGGCACCGGGCCAAGGGGCTGCTGATGACGCGGTCGACGGGACCGACGGCGTCGGCCACGGCCACGGCCTGGGCGCGCCCGATCTCGTCGAGAGAAGGGTCGTCCCGGCCGAGCAGTCGCCCCGCGGCGTTGACCGCGGTGCGCCCGTGTCGGGCGAGTATCAGCACGGAGGTCGCACCTCGGCGATCAGGGCACGAGGTCGCGGTCGATGCGACCGGAGCGGAGGAACGACGAACGCCGGACGGGATCGGCGAGGCCGAACCGGTTCCACGCCAGCACCAGGGCAGCCACCCCGACCGCCTCCATGAGCACGGTCACGAGCCCACGGTCGAGCTCGGGGAGGGGACGGGTCCCGAACGACGAGCCGAACGCCGGCCACCAGAAGAGCCGGGTGTCCGCCCACACGCCGTCGAGCACGAGGTGCATGAACAGCCCGATGGGGAGACCGAGCAGGCGGCGCCGCAACAGCCGGCGCGAACGGGTCGCCAGCATCACGGCGGTGAGAGCAGCCACCGCGCCGAGCAGCGTGTGGAGGAGGCGTGGGCCGCCGAGGACGACCTCCGCGAGCGGCAGCACTGATCCGGCGACGACCACCCGGTGGTCGAGAGCCGGGCTCCGGAACACGAGCCACACCGCCAGCAGGCTCAAACCCGCGAACCAGCAAAGCATCGGGGCTCAGCGCACGAGCAGTCGGCCGCACTCGTCGCAGTGCACGACGGTGTCGACTGGCTGCTTCTTGATGCGGTCGAGCTCGACGGCCGACAGCCGCAGGTGGCAACCCCCGCACTGGCCGGCCACCAGGCGAGCCACACCGACACCGGCGGAGCGGGCCCGGATGCGCTCGTACTCGGTGAGCAGGCCATCGGGCACGACCTCGGCGGCCACCCGGCGCTGCTCGGCCTCGGCGTCCAGGGCCACGTCGAGCTCGGCCTCGCCGGCGGTGACCGCCGCCCGCAGGCGCTCGATCTCACCCTCGAGCCGGTCCCGCTCCCGCGCCTTCGCCGACAGGTCCCCTTCCACCGGCTCCAGCTGCTCCATCACCGCGAGCTCCTCGTCCTCCAGCAGCGACACCCGGCGGGTCAACGAGGCGATCTCGTCCTGGAGGGCCTGAAGCTCGCGCGGGTTGCTGGTCGAACCGGAGTAGAGGGCGGTGTCGGCGTTGGCGATCCGGGCCCGGGTCGACGCCACATCGTCCTCCAGCCGGCGCTGCTCGCTGGCCAGCTCCTGGCGCCGCGCGTCGGCGGGCGCCCACGCGGCCACGATGCGGGCCAGGTCCGCCTCGGCTGCCGCCAGCGCGGCCCGCTCGGGCAGGGTGGCCCGCTGGTGGCGGATCTGGTCGGCCCGGGTGTCGTGACCCTGGACCTCGAGGAGCTGCTCCAGGTCGCTCACGGGTTGGGGCGCTTCGGCGGCCTGTCCTTCTTCTCCACGCCGTTCTCGGGCGAGGGCGTCGAGGCCGGCGGCGGCGTCCGAGGGGGCACGGGCGCAGGCGCAGGCGCAGGCGTGAACTTGGGCGGTGGGGTGCCGTCGGTGTTCGACGACGTCGATGGATAAAGGGGGGTGGTGCTGGTCGATGAGCACGACTGTGCGAACGGCATCCGCAGGCAGTTACCACCGGGACGGGGCGCAGGCGCGGGGAAGGCCTGGACGGGCGCGCCCTGGAGCTGGCGGTTCATGAACAACCCCCAGGTGGCCGCCGGGTAGCGACCGCCCGTGGCCCCGCTGCCGAAGGACAACGACACCCGCCCGCTGCTCGCCCCCATCCAGACCGACAGCGAGAGCTGGGGGGTGTAGCCGACGAACCAGACGTCCGAGGAGTCCTGCGTGGTACCGGTCTTGCCCGCCGCCTCCTGGCCGTTCGTGAGCCGGGCCCGCGTGCCGGTGCCGCTGCGCACGTTGTTGACCAGGACCTCGGTGACGAGGCGGGCGGTCTGCTCGGACACCACCCGTTCGCCGGCCGGGCGATGCTCGAACAGGATCCGGTTCTGGGTGTCGGTGACCCGGTCGACGAAGTAGGGCGGGTTCTTGATCCCGTCGTTGGCCAGCACCGAGTAGGCGGCGGCCATGTCGAGCGGGTGCACCTCCTGGGCGCCGATGGCCATCGACGCGTACGCCGGCTCCAGCGGGGTGGTGAGGCCCATGCGCCGGGCCACGTCGGCCACCTTTTCGAGCCCCGCGATCTGCCCCAGGCGGAGGTAGGCGCAGTTCGACGACTTCAACGTCTGGCTGAGGATGGTGGCCACACCGCCGGGGCTCCCCTCGAAGTTCTGGGCCGGTTCCTTCTCGTAACCGGGGATGTCGGCGCACGGTCCCCGGCCGTCCACCAGGTCGGTCGGTGAGTACCCCTCCTCCATCAGCGCCGTCAGGACGAACGTCTTGAACGACGACCCCGGCTGGCGGGTGCCCTGGGTGGCGAGGTCGTACTTGTACCGGTCGAAGCCGGGTCCGCCGACGAGGACCCGCACGGCGCCGGTGCGGGGCTCGACGGCGGCCATGGCCGCCGTGCCGAAGCGGGGGGCGCCGGTGATCGGGTCGGGGTCCAGGGTGAAGGTGCCGTCGCCGTTGTTGTTGGGCAGGGTGGCGTCACGGGCCTCCTTGGCCACCTGCTGCGCGAGCGGGTCGAACGTCGTGTAGATCCGCAGGCCGCCGCCGAAGACGGCGTTGAAGCGGGCGGTGGGAGTGGCCCCGAGGCGGGTGTCGGCCAGCAGCTGCTGCTTGACCTGTTCCACGAAGTAGTCGTCGGCCGGCCGCGGACGGTTTGGCACCACGGGCAGCGAGACGACGCTGAGGAGTCTCACCTCGGCGGGGCGGAGCTCGCCCACCTCCACCAGGCGACGGAACACCAGGGCGCGGCGCCGTGTCGACAGCTCCGGATTGCGGAAGGGGTCGTACTCCACGGGGCTGCGGATCAGGGCGGCCAGCAGGGCGGCCTCGGCCCAGCCGAGGTCCTTGGCGTCGCGACCGAAGTAGAGCTCGCTGGCGGCCTGCACGCCGTAGGCGCCGTTGCCGAGGTAGATCGAGTTCAGGTAGCGCTCGAGGATCTCGTTCTTTGACATCTGCTTCTCGAGCTCGACGGCGAGGAACGCCTCCCGCAGCTTGCGGCTGATGTCCTGCTTGTTGCCGACGATCGAGTTCTTCACCACCTGCTGGGTGATGGTCGAGCCGCCCTGCTCTACCGACCCCTGCTCGAGGTTGGCCGACAGGGCGCGGCCGATGGAGCGCAGGTTCACGCCGTTGTGCTCGTAGAAGTGTGAGTCCTCCACGGCCAGGACGGCCTGCACGACCGGCCGGGAGATGTCGCTCAGCTTCACCCGCACCCGGTTCTGCTCGTCGTAGAGGGTGGCGAGGGGGTTGCCGTAGCGGTCATAGATGTAGGAGCGCTCGGCGAGGGCGTCGAGCCTGACCCGGACGTGGTCGGAGATGTGGGCGCTGGCGAGGCCCTTCGCCTGCGGGGCCACGGCCATCGCCGACGCGGTGACGGTGCCGACCGCGAGGGCCAGGACCACGACGAGGCGCACGACGCGCAGGAGCCAGCTCACGCGCCGGAAACGATACCGGCGCAGCTTCGGTGCCAGACGTTCACCCCGGTAGGGTCGGCCGAATGGCGCACGCACGCAGGTTCCGGTTCGGGGTCCAGCTCCACACCGCCGGGAGCGGCCCCGAATGGGCCGATCTCGCCCGGCGGGCCGAGGAGCTCGGGTACTCCACGGTCTTCCTCCCCGACCACTTCGGCGACCAGCTCGCCCCGGTGCCCGCCCTCATGGCCGCCGCCGACGCCACCACCGAGCTCAAGGTCGGCACGCTCGTGTTCGACAACGACTACAAGCACCCGGTGGTGCTGGCCAAGGAGTGCGCCACCCTCGACATCCTCTCCGGCGGCCGCTTCGAGCTGGGCATCGGGGCCGGCTGGATGAACACCGACTACGAGCAGTCGGGGATGGAGATGGACCGGCCGAAGGTGCGGGTCGACCGCATGGAGGAGGCCGTCACCGTGCTGAAGAACGCCTTCGCCGACGGGCCGCAGGACTTCTCCGGCGAGCACTACCGCATCACCGGCTACGACGGGCTCCCCAAGCCGGCCCAGCGCCCGCACCCGCCGTTCCTCATCGGTGGCGGGGGGAAGCGGGTGCTGTCCATCGCCGGGCGGGAGGCCGACATCGTCGGCATCAACCCGTCCATCCCGAACGGTGCCATCGACGCCGACGCCGCCAAGACCGGCCTGGCCGAGCTCACCGACCAGAAGGTGGCGTGGGTGCGGGAGGCGGCCGGCGACCGCTACGACGACCTCGAGATCAACATGTTGACCTTCGCCAACATCATCACCGACGACCGCCGGGGCACCCTCGAGTCGATGGCGCCGCTGTTCGGGGTCAGCGCGGAGGAGGTCTCGGACTACCCCCACGCCCTCATCGGCACGGTCGACGAGATCAGCGAGGACCTCCACCGCCGCCGGGACCGCTGGGACGTCTCCTACCTCGTCGTGCAGGGCGACTCCATGGAGACCATGGCCCCCGTGGTCGCCAAGCTGGCCGGCGCCTGACCCGGCACCCAGTGAGATCGACGAACCGGTGCTGGCCGCCGGAGCGCTTCTCGATCAGGAACTGGTCGTGGGGCAGGCCGTAGATCCTGGCACCGACGGCCTCGGCGAAGTGGACGGCGTAGGGGAAAACCAGGCTCGGTTCGAAGGCGTCGGGTAGATTTCATCGATCGCACGATCATCAGCACCCCGTCCATCAGCACCCCGTCACGCAACATGATCGTCGTGTCGGGCACCTTCAGAGTTGATCCGAGCCAACGCGAGACCGCCCTCGAGGTGGGCGCGACCATGGCGGCGGCCACGCTGGCCGAGACGGGATGCGTCACCTACGGCTTCTGGACCGATCCCAGCGACCCGGTCCGGTTCCGGATCTTCGAGGAGTGGGACTCGGCTGCGGCGCTCGATGCTCACTTCGAAACAGAACACATGGCCACGTTCGTCGTCGCCCTCGGTGACCTCGGCGTGAGCGACACCGACGTTTCGCGCTACGAGGTCACCACCAAATCCAAGCTCATGTAGCTGATGCGGTGACCCGCGCTTTGACCAAACCCATCTGACCTCGGACAAGGAGCCTGGGGTGGGCGCGGAGGGAGTCGAACCCCCGACATCTGCCTTGTAAGGGCGACGACGACCAGGCATGAAGACACTCGATGACGGCTTTCCGCAGGTCAGCGTCCTGCTTGGTGCCTGCGAGTACCAACCCGTACCGGCAGGTTCGGATCCTCCCGCGGGTTTCTCGCGGGGCACTACAGTTCTGCGCCACACCTAACCTGACCGCGCACCGCGGCCATGGCGGTGTGCCAGCCCACCCCGAAGGCCCGGGCCACCCGGCGACGGAATCCTCGTCCTGGCCCACCCGCCGGCAGATCTCGGCCCGGGCCCGTTCGGTCAGCGCCGAGCGGGCTCGGATGGCTCTGGAGGCCTCGGTCCAGGTGTGCGTCGGACAGTCGGGGTCAGGGCAGCGCCAGAGGCGCCGGGACCAGACCAGCACCACCGGTCGCCCGGCCATGGGCAGGTCCATCCCGGACCTTGACCTGCCGGCGGCCGTGGCCCACCGCCCCGGGTGCCACAGCCGCCACAGCCGACCACCACCGCGGTCGTCTCCACGGCCAGCCACAGCTCGCCGTCCACCTCGGTCTGGGCGCCGACCACGAACCCGCCCATGCCGAGCAGCGCGGTCGCGCCCTCGCTACGGTGGTCCATGTCAGGGGCCTCCTGTTCTTGCTGCCGGTGAGAAGCCGCAAGAATCGCGAGGCCCTTGGCCGCGCTGGTGGATGCCACCGACCGGCGGAACCGGCCGCACCCCGCTATCGGACTGCCTGTGGAAATCGCCTCTACGGCGTTCCTACGGGGAGGTCCTCATGGCGAATGCGCCCCTGACCCACCGAACGCCACCCACGCTTCATCGCGAAGAGCCTATCGATCGCCGCCACCCGATCAGTCGCCCAAACCTCAGCCCGCGCCGTGAGCACCCGACGAGGCTCAGCCAACTCGGCATGCTCGGTCCAAGTCGCCACCGAGCAGTCCGGATCCGAGCACGACCACACCCGCTTCCGCCGTCGCACCCGGCGACCACCAGCAGGCGCATCGCGGACTGTCACCCACCGCCGATCCTTCGCCCGGGCCCGTGTCCCACACGAGCTGCAACCCACGACCGTCGCGGTCGTCTCGACCTCGACGACGAGCTCACCACCGGTGTCGACCACATCGAGTACCTCGAAGCCGGACGCGCCGAACCAGCACGCACCACTACCTTCACCCACCGGGGAGCCTCCCTGTCTCGGACCTTCGAACAGTCACGAGACTCGTGGGGCTCCCCCTCTCACGGTGGACCCTCACCCGGCCAGCCCTCCCAGCTTCAACGCGCAGGGCCCGATTCTGCGGTCATAGGCGGCGATGGCCTCGGCGGCCAGGGCGTCGAACACCCCGGCGGCCAACCAGTCGTCACGACGTCGCGCAAGGTCGACTCGCTGCCCTTGCCGAGGGTTCCGGCCACGTCCCAGGAACAGCCGGTGACCAGGCGGTGGAGGATGGCCTCGAAGCAGGACCGATCAGAGAGCCGGGGTCGGTGGCAGCCGAGCGGGTGAGCATCGGGCGGGGTCGGTGGAAGCAACGGCTCGACCGCTGCCCACGCGGCGTCCACCACCCGAGTCGAAAGTGCAAGCATAGTCCTGACCTCCACCGAGTTGTCGTCGTCGGGACAGCACCGGCATCAAAGCCGGACCATCACGGCGACGGGACGGTCAACCTCAGTGCCTGTTGGCGCGCGCTCTAAGGCCAATTAAAACGCGACTGTGGCATAACAGTAGTGGTGATCTGAGTAACCTGACCCGACAATGTTTGGGCTCCCCACTAAGGTGTTGGTGTTGTCCGCCCAAGCGTAATCAATGTGTACGCCGGTCTGCGTGGTCGCCGCAAGGCCCAACCCGTCGCGGTGCGAGTTGTACCAAGGTGCCAAGCGGTCAGCACCCGCGAGGATATTGAAGTCCCCGGCGGGGAGGGTACGCGTCCCGCCGAAGACGGCCTGAACGGAGTACAAATATTGGTCTGCCTGGTCGTACTTGACGTACGAGGGATCCAAGTGGCTGACGCATCCTGTCCACTGCTTAAAGTAGGCGTTTGTGTTCATGCAATAATAATCTCGCTCTTCCCGGTCACCTGGTTCTTGAACGGTGAACGCTCCACCACGTCGATCGGTCACCGACCCAAGCACAAACAGCGCATTACCGAAGGGCTGATTGGGGCAACGCTGGGTATCGACTACAGTCGTAGTCCGATATCCGGTATACCCGAGTCCAGTTAGAGTATACAGAATCCTGTCGTATTGATATTTGCAAACCTCATTGAGCGCGACTACGATCGGTCGGGGAGAAGAATAATTTACCCGATTGATTACTTCATCAGCCGCTCCGTAGCCGTCCGTTTCGTTCGGATTGCCGTTCGCGAGGTTGAACTCGTGAATCTTATATTCCCCCGCTTGAGCCGGAGCCGCAGAGGCGACGAGCGATCCAACAAGCGCTGTGCCAGTCAAAATTGACACCAGCACTATTCGCGCGGTCCGCGGTAAGATATGCGCAGAACCCGCGTATCGCTCGGCTACTGAATATCGCTTCTTCATAGGGTCGTACCCCGGTCTTCTATGGCGCGAACGTGTCGAACTGGGTAGTTGGTTGGTCTCCGACAGGAGAGTGGTAGAGGAGGGCGCGCTCGTCGGCCGGGACGACGACCGTCGGCGGCTGGACATTAGAGCGCTCTACCCACCGATTGGTCTTCGGGTCGTATTGCAAGAGGCTGTCGCCCCAGACCACGAGGTGACCACCCACGAACGCTGATGGAGAGCTGACATTGGGCCGACCCGCCGGTGGAGCGATGGGCTTCCACTCCTCGGTGATCGCGTTGTAGTGGGCATAGGCCGTGGCGGGATCGTCGGAGGCTCCGGCGGAGAAGACGTACGCCCCATCCGGGGCACAGGTGGAGTTCAGGTACGGGGGAGCGATACCTTTGGTGTCGCGGCGTGGGATGGTCTCCCAACTACTGCCGGGAAGGTCCAGGGTCGCTGCCACCATCGCCGATTGCTGGTCCGGCGGTGTGGGATCCGCTCGGGTCACCTCCCCGCCGGCCTCCTCCTCGGCTTGGAGCTGGTCCTCGTAGGTGGCGTCATCGGTGTAGTCGACGGCCAGCAAGCGATCACCGACAAGGCACAGTGAGCGCGCCTTGATGGGGGGCGACGGCAACTCGGCCCAGCGGTCGTCGCTGCGCGCCAGCCAATAGCGACCCTCCATGACGAACAGGGAGCCTTGGGATGTCGAGCCGATGGCTTGGACCGAACGGCCGTGGGCGTCGCGTCCGAGCGATGCGGGCAAGTCCACCTCCCGCCAGCTGTTCTCGACCGGGTCGAAAGCGCCCGCCCTGAGGCCACCCGGTGAACAGTTCCACTGAGCCGCATCCTCCACTGGGAGGTCCTCGCAGGGGGCGCCGACCACGAGCAGCTCCGAGCCCGTCCACGTCCCGACCGGGCCGGCCAAGGGCGGCTCGAACGGGGGCTCGGCCATCGGCCGCCAGGCGCCCTCGACCGGGTCATAGACCGCGCCGTCATCGAGGGCATGGACGACCTTGCCGTCACCCGGGACCTGGCCCCCACCGAAGACCACCACCTCGCGGCCAGTCCAAGCGATCAGGGGGAAGGCACGCGGTGGCAAGGGAGCGGTGTCGAAGTTCGCCCACTCACCCTCGGCCGTGACCCGCTGGACCCGGTCGTCTCGTGCCCCGCGGACCACCACCGCGCCGAGGATCACGGCCGCCACCACAACCATGCCGGTCAACCACCGCACTGTCCGCAGGCTGGGTCGGCGCTTCACATCGAGGCCCATGCCATAAACCTACGGCAGCGGTCAAGTCGCGAGACCGCGGCCTATTGGGAGCCGCAGACGCTCGCTGGCCAACCTCACTGAGGGATTTTCGGTCGAGAACGCGATGACCGAGGCCGCTCGGCGGCCTAGTAGGTCGTGCAGGTACAGACGAGTGCATTTGGGCTCGCACGACCGGGAGCACGACCACCGGTGGGGTGGGTCCGGTGATGCGGTGCACGACGTTGATGGCGTCGGCCGACAAGCTCCCTGGGCTGCTCGCCTATTACGCCGGCCTGGCTGAGGACCGGGACCGTCCGTCTGGTCTGGGCCGTGGCCCGATCGACTACTACCTGGACCCCGCCGAGCCACCGGGCCGCTGGTGGGGTCGCGGGTCATCTGGTGTCGGCCTGTCCGGCGACATCGCTGGCAGCCACCTCGGTGCCCTGCTGGACGCGACCCACCCTCACACCGGGGCCAGGTTGGGGCGGCGGTTCGGCGATTCGTCGGTGCGCGGGTTCGACGCCACCTTCTCGGCACCCAAGTCGGTCTCAGCGCTGTGGGCACTCACCCCCGACCCTTGGGTGCGGGCCGAGGTCCTTGCCGCTCACGATGCGGCGGTGAAGGCGGCGATGGCCTGGTTCGAGGCCCAGGGAGCGGTGACCCGCTTGGGCCGCGACGGCGTCGACCAAGTCGACACCCAGGGGCTGATTGCCGCGTTGTTCCGCCAGCACACCTCGCGGACGGTCGATCCGCAGCTGCACACCCACGCGGTCATCGTCGCCAAGGTCCAGGACCAGACCGGGAAGTGGTTGTCACTCGATGCCCGGTTCCTCAAGCGCCAGCAGCGCAGCATCGGCTGGATCTACGACGCCGCCCTGCGAGGCGAGCTCACCCAACGGTTGGGCGTCGCCTGGCAACGGCCGCCGGAGCGGCCGACCGACGGGCCCGCGGACATGACCGGCATCCCTGGGCCGGTGCGGGTGGTGCTGTCCGAGCGCAGCGCCCAGGTGAAGGCCAAGCACCAGGAACTGATCGGCCGGTGGAGCGCCGAGCGCGACGGCGAACAACCAGACCGGCTCACCATCGCCCGACTCGAACGCACCGCCGCCGTCGCCTCCCGCCCACCCAAACACCACGGCATCGAGGCAGCGTCGCTGCACGACACCTGGGCCGCCCAAGCCCGGACGGTCTGCTTCACCCCCGAGACCCTCACCCCCGACCGGCTTGATCTTCGACCGGCCCCGTCTCACGTGACGGACACCGAATTGGTCGCCGAGGCGCTGCGCCGGGTCAGCGACGAGTCATCCACCTGGCTGCGTGCCGATGTGGCCCGCCACCTCGCCTTCCTCCTCCCCGCCGGCCAAGGCGCTCCAGCCGGAGAAACTGTTGTCCGGATCGAACGCTTGGCCGCTGAAGCCGAAGCCCGGTGCCTCGGCCTCGCACCCCGACGGCCGGCAACGCCGGCTCGCCGTGACGGTCGACCGATCGCCGAGCACGTCACCGACCGCCGCCTCACCACCCCGCACATCCTCGACGAGGAAACCCAGCTCCAACGGTGGGCCGAAGCCAACACGCATGCGACCACCCGCCCTTCAGAGGATCCGCAGGAAGCAGCCGCCGCAGCGATGGCCGGGGCCGCAGCGCTGGTGGTGGTGGTCGGACCGGCGGGCACCGGCAAGACCCACACCACCGCCCGCGCCGTCCGTACCCTGAGTACCCAGAGCCGACCGGTGGTGGGCTTGGCGCCGTCGGGCAAAGCCGCCGATGTCCTCGCCACCGAGACCGGCTGCCCTGCGACCACGCTCGCCGGGTTCCTCACCCAACACCGCTCCGGCCGCCCGACCCGATGGCCGGCAGGCACCACGGTCGTCCTCGACGAAGCCGCCATGGCCAACACCACAGACCTCGCCCGCCTCGTCGACCTCGTGCAGCGCAACCGGTGGCGATTGGTCGCCGTCGGCGACCCCGACCAACTGCCCGCTGTGGGAAGGGGCGGGGTGTTCGCCCACTGGTGCTCCACCATCCCCCACCACGAACTGATCACACCGAGACGCTTCGACCAGCCGTGGGAAGCCGCCGCCAGCCTCGCCCTCCGCACCGGTGACCCACACACGGCCGAGACCTACGCCGCCCACCGCCGGCTCCACGCCCTTCATCCAGCGCTGGTCGCCGGCGAGGTCGCGGATGTTGCACACGCGCATCTCCGATCTGGGCAGACGGTAGCCATCACCACCAACACCGCCGAGACCGCCCGGGCGATCAACACCGAGATCCAACGACGACTCGACCCCACCATGCGGCGCCCTGGTGTCCGGCTCGCTGACGGCACCCGAGCCTGCGTCGGCGACCGGATCGCCACCCGCCGCAACGACCCCACCCGGCGCACCGACACCGGCGACCACGTCCGCAACCGCCACACCTGGACCATCACCGCCACCGGACAGGACGGGACCATCATCGCCAACCACCCCGAGCGAGGGACCATCACCCTGCCATCGGGCTACGTGAGCGAGCACGTCGAGCTGGGTTGGGCGGTCACCGGCTACGGCAACCAAGGCGACACCGTCGACATCGGGCTCGCAGTCCTCGAAGCCGGCACCAACCGCAACCACGCTTATGTCGCCCTCACACGAGGACGCCACACCAACACCGCCTGGATCCCCGACCCCACCGGCACCACGGACCCCGGCGACCAACTCGCCGCCATGATCGCCCACACCGCCGACCGAGACTCGGCCCTCGCCGTCCACGCCCGGCTCCACCGGGACGCCGGCCTCCCCGTACCTGACCCCGAGCAGATCGTTCACACCGGCGACCTCGAGCCACCCACGAACGTCAGGCCCGTAGAGAACGACCGAGGCGGACCCTCCATCGAGGAACAGGTCGACATCATGCAGCGTCGTCTCGACCGCCTCCAACGCCGCCGCGACGGCCGTTCCCTGTCGCGGTGACGAGCTTGTCCGTGGCCATGAGAAAGTCCCCGCTTGTGGCCTGGTCGAAGTCCCCGCTGGTGGCCATGTAGAGGTCCCCACCCTTCGCTGAAGCATCCACGTTCGGTGCCCTCCGGCCCGAGACGGTGGCGGT
>JAABUR0100006199.1_pt1 | contig 14767 bp, 14 predicted proteins | sample 5560091 | NCBI WGS metagenome assembly JAABUR01 (sample SAMN10711879, study PRJNA513375) | rock metagenome | isolation source: Antarctica rocks | place: Antarctica: Victoria Land, University Valley sud
CCTGGACCTCGACCGCACCCGCGACTATCAACCCTCCGGAATCAAACCCCCAGGAGGCCCCCGAAGGAAGGCGTAGTGTCAGCGATGTCCTGAGACATACCTGTCAGCGATGTCCCGAGACATCACAGACCGTTATGGCGTGCTGAGCGTCGGATCTTCTCGTGGGTGTGCGGATGGCGTCGGCTAGCGTGACGCCATGACGATGTCACCGCAGATCTCCCTCGAGCCGGCCAGGGGGGCGACGGATCCGGCCCGGCGAGCGCAGATTCTCGAGGATCCCGGCTTCGGAGTGCACTTCACCGACCACATGTTCACCTCGACGTGGACACCGGATCAGGGTTGGCACGACTCCGCCGTCCGGCCGTATGGCCCGTTCATGGTCGATCCGGCTTGCGCGGTTCTGCACTACGCCCAACAGATCCTCGAGGGTCTCAAGGCCTATCGCCATGACGACGGATCGATTTGGACGTTCCGACCAGAACTGAACGCGGCGCGGTTCCAGCGCTCGGCCGAGCGGATGGCCCTACCGCTGCTGCCGGAGAACGAGTTCCTCGCGGCTATCGAGGCACTGGTGTCAGCCGACGCTGACTGGGTCCCTTCGGGTAATGAGCGGTCGCTGTACCTGCGGCCCTTGATGTTCGCCTCAGAGGTGTTCCTCGGGGTACGGCCGGCGAAGCACGTCACGTTCACGGTGATCGCAACACCTGCCGGACCGTACTTCCGGGGCGGGCTCAAACCGGTCACGATCTGGCTCAGCGAGGAGTACAGCCGGGCCGGGCCTGGCGGGACCGGTGACGCCAAGTGCGGCGGCAACTACGCCGCCAGCCTGTTGCCCCAGCAGGAGGCCATCGACGCCGGGTGTGACCAGGTGGTCTTCCTCGACGCGGTCGAGCGGTCGGCCATTGAAGAGCTTGGCGGCATGAACTTGTTCCTCGTGTACGCCGACGGCACCCTCGTCACGCCAGAGCTCACCGGCTCGATCCTCGAAGGCGTGACCCGGGCCTCTGTGATCGAGTTGGCACGCGAACTCGGCCACCCGGTCGAGGAGCGGCGAGTCACGATCGATGAGTGGCGCGACGGGCTCGTCAGCGGCGACGTCGTCGAGGTCTTCGCCTGTGGCACCGCCGCAGTTGTGACCCCCATCGCCACCTTGAAGTGGCGCGGCGGCTCGGTGTCGGCAGGTGGCGAAGCGGGGCACGTGGCGACGACGCTGCGCCAACACCTCGTCGACATCCAGTACGGACGGACGCCCGATACCCACGGCTGGATGCACCGGCTGGTGTGACGGAGGCTAGGTGCGAGCGTCGGCCGATGATCGAAGGGTCTCCTCGCACGTATTGACCAGGCGCGCACGCAGCACCGACGCCCGACCGGCGAACTCCCGCTGCTGCGCGACGTACTCGGCCTTGCCGGCCGCGGTCTCGATCGGCAGTGGCTCGACACCGAGGCCGGTCAGGTCGTATGGCGCCGCCCGCATGTCGATCCCCCGCACCTCACGAGCCAGCTCGAAGCAGTCCGCGACGAGTTCGGCTGACGTGAAGGGCGCCAGCTGGTACGCCCACTTGTAGCAGTCCATCGTGACGTGCAGGCATCCCGGCTGCTCGTGCCGCTCCCGCGTCTCACGACCCGGCTGTACGGCGTTGAGCGGGCGCGCCGCCGGGGTGAAGAAGCGGAACGCGTCGTAGTGGGTGCAGCTGATCCGGTGAGACCGGATCACCTCAGCCGTGCCCTCGACGCCGAGGCGCAGGGGATAAGCGCGGTGCCGCAGCTCGGCGGGGGACTGCTGGTAGACCATCGCCCACTCGTGCAGCCCGAAGCAGCGCAGCGCGGGCGGGCGCCTCTCGGTGGTGAGCAGGAGGTTCCGGATCGCGGTGAGCTCCGCGCGACGCTCAGCCACCCGACGCGGGTCGACTCGAGCGCGGCCCCCCGAGACGTCGTACCCCTTGACGCCCCTGAAGGTCTCGATTCCTGCTCCGGTCAGTGTCACGCCGAAGCCGGGATGCCAGCGGCGGAGCGCAGCCGGACGGTAGGAGTAGTACGTGAAGAGGAAGTCCTCGACGGGGTGGGAGAGCCCACGGCTGCGACGCTCCAGGTGAGGCGTGATCCACGCGTCGACTCGGGCCTCGTGGTGCGCCTTCTTGGCGTGCCAGCTGTCGGCGTCCATCACCGTGACAGCGTAGGCGGCTGAGACCGTGGGTAGGGTGGGCGGCTGTGAGAATTGCGAGGTTCACCGTTGGCGAGGAACCGACGTACGGCGTGGTCGGTGGCGACGAGGGGGACGAGATCGTGGCGTCGATCGTCGGTGACCCGCTCTACAGCGGAGTGGAGCTGACCGGTGAGCAGTGCCCCCTGGCCGATGTGCGCCTGCTGGCACCGGTGATCCCACGCAGCAAGGTCGTCGGCATCGGGCGCAACTACGCGGCGCACGCCGCCGAGCTCGGCAACGTGGCGCCCGCCGAGCCGCTCGTGTTCCTCAAGCCCAACACCTCGGTGATCGGACCGTTCGAGGCGATCGTCTACCCGGCGCAGAGCTCCAACGTGCACTTCGAGGGGGAGCTCGCCGTCGTCATCGGGCGCATCTGCCGTGACGTCCCCCCCGAACGCGCCGGCGACGTCATCTACGGCTACACCGCGGGCAACGACGTGACGGCGCGCGACCTGCAGCAGACAGACGGGCAGTGGACGCGCGCCAAGGGGTTCGACTCGTTCTGCCCGCTCGGGCCGTGGATCGAGACCGACCTGGACCCCTCGGACCTGGTCCTCACCACCGAGCTCAACGGGGAGCAAAGGCAATCCGCCAGCACCGCCCTGATGCTGCACGACGTCCCGACACTCCTTGCACACGTCACGTCGTTCATGACGTTGCTCCCCGGCGATGTGATCCTGACCGGCACTCCGGAGGGGGTGGACGCGATGCAGCCCGGCGACGAAGTCTCGGTCACTATCGCCGGTATCGGCACCTTGACCAATCGGGTGGTCGATCGTGACTGACGCGCCGGCAGAGGTGCTGGGCGATCTCGCGCCCGACCAGGTGCGCCTACGGTTTCCACCGTCACCGACCGGGTCGCTGCATGTGGGAAGCGTGCGCAGTGGGCTGTTCAACTGGGCCTTCGCCCGTCACTTCGGCGGCACGTTGGTGTTACGCATCGAAGACACCGACGAGGCTCGCAACACCGAGACTGGGGTGGCGTCGGTCCTGGACTCCTTGCGCTGGCTCGGCATCGACTGGGACGAGGGCCCCGAGGTGGGCGGCCCCCATGCGCCGTACGTGCAGTCGGAGAGGTTGGACATCTACGCCGACATCGCCGCCCGCCTGCACGCGGCCGGCGAGGCGTACGACTGCTACTGCTCCCAGGCTGAGCTCGACGAGCGGCGGGACGCAGCGCGCGCCCAGGGTCGCACATCGGGGTACGACGGTCACTGCCGCTCGCTGACCGAAGAGCAGGTGGCGGCGTACCAGGCCGAGGGCCGCAAGCCGGTGTTGCGCTTCCGGATGCCTGACGATCCCATCACGTTCAGCGACCTGGTCCGCGGCGACATCACCTTCCAGGCCGAGCACGTGCCCGACTACGTGCTGGTGCGCGCCAACGGTCACCCGCTCTACACCTTGGTCAACCCCGTCGACGATGCGCTCATGCAGATAACCCACGTGCTGCGCGGTGAGGACCTATTGTCGTCGACGCCTCGGCAGATCGCGTTGTACGCCGCGCTGTCGCGGCTGGGCATCGGCTCAGGCGCGCCACGGTTTGGGCATCTACCAGTGGTCGTGGGGGATGGCACCAAGAAACTCTCCAAGCGCGACCGGGGTTCGGGACTGGCTGAGTACATCGACCGAGGATTTCTGCCTGCGGGTCTGCTCAACTATCTGGCGTTGCTCGGCTGGGGCATCGCCGAGGACCGCGACGTTTTCACGATGGATGAGATGGTCGCCGCCTTCGACATCCGGCGCGTCAACCCCAACGCCGCTCGTTTCGACCTGAAGAAGTGCGAGGCCATCAACGCCGCCCATCTGCGGGCCCTTTCGGTCGACGATCTGGCGGGACGCCTCGTGCCCTACCTGCAGCGAACCGGCCTCGCCGGCGACCCCATCGGGGCGGCGGACCGAGCCTTGCTCACAGCGGCGGCGCCGCTGGTCCACGAACGCAGTACCACCTTGGGCGAGGCCGTCGACATGCTGGTCTTTCTCTTCGTCGCGGAGCCGAATTTCACCCTCGACCCCGACGAGGCCGCCAAGGTGCTGACCGCAGACGGCCGAGCTGTCGTCCAGGCGGCGTACGACGCGCTGAGTGAGCTGGATAGCTGGGACACTCCCGCCATCGAAGCGGCGCTGCGCACGGCGCTGGTGGAGAAGATGGGGCTCAAGCCGCGCAACGCGTTCGGACCGGTGCGGGTGGCAGTGACGGGACGACGGATCTCACCGCCGCTGTTCGAGTCACTCGAGCTGCTGGGACGTGACAGGTCGCTGAGACGGCTGGCCGCCGCCGCCCAGTGACGGCAGCACAGTGACGGCAGCACGTGACGGCAGCACGTGACGGCAGCACCGTGACGGCAGCGCCGCGCACGCCGCTGGCTGGCACGCCGTACCTGCGTGCACTGACGCCCGATCACGGGGCGCTGTGGCGACTCGCCGTCGCCGTCGTCGGCAGTGTCGCTGGCCTTGTCGTCTTGCCTGTGCTTGCCTTCGCCGCGGTGTTCGCCGGCGCCCGCCTGTTTGGGTTCCCCGACTACGACTTCGATCTCTCTGACGGCGTCAACGCCGGTGAGATGCTCAGCCTCAACCTCGGCTTGGCGGCGCTCACCGGGGTTGCCGCCGTGCTCGCGCGACTGCTGTACGGCGTCCGGCTTCGCTGGCTGTCCTCCACCAAGCCGGGCCTGCGGTGGCGGTGGCTGCTCACGTGCGTGGCCATCTCGGCGGTGGTGTGGTCGCTGTTCCTCGTGGCGGGAACCGCGGGCGCCTACGCCACGCGCGACGAGCCGCTGGACGCCTGGGTGTGGGGGTTCTTGGTCGTCGTCGTGCTCACCACGCCGTTGCAGGCAGCGGGGGAGGAGTACGTGTTCCGCGGGCTGCTGCTGCAGGGGCTCGGGTCTACCCGGTTACCGGTGAGCATCTGTTGCGGACTTAGCGGTTTGCTGTTCGCGGTCGCCCACCTCCAGTTCGATCCGCAGCTATTCGCCGACCGGCTGCTGCTGGGAGTGGCGTTGGCGTTCCTTGCCGTCAAGACCGGTGGGCTCGAGGCCAGCATCGCCGTCCACACGGTCAAGAACGTCGCCGTGCTCGTACCGACCGGCCTGCTCGGCACCGTCGACGACGCCCTTGACCCCCAGGCGGTCTCCTGGTTGCCGCTCATCGTCGACGCGGTGTTGCTTGCCATCGTCGTACCGTGGCTGCTCGCAGTCTCGCGGCGCCGGGCGGCGTACAACTGACCGTACAACGCAATGGCGCCCTTGTGCGGCTGCCAGGTATGGGCCAGTCTGAACGTAGGGGTGACGCAGGTTGACAAGCGAGCGAACACAGGGCCAGGTCGAGCCGCCGCGCCCTGACCTGGTTCGAATGCGCCAGTTGGCCACCCGCACGCAACGGCTCTCGCAGCGGCATCCGTGGCTGTTCCCGGTGGCGGTGGCGGTCAACCGGGTGCGTCGCCGGATCGGCTGGATGCGCTCAGTTGCTCGCTGGGCGAGCGACACGTCGTACGACGACCTGCCCGTGCTCGTGATAGCGCACAGCTCCCTGCTCCTGCGGCAGCTCGGGGAGTCCGAGATGTACCTGCAGCACAACAAGGTCACCAACTTGATGCTGGCGGCCGGACGAGCCGACGGCTTGCTGATCAAGCCGGGAGAGACGTTCTCGTTCAACAAGGTGGTGGGGAATTGCACCCGACGCCGCGGCTATCTCGATGGGATGCGGCTCTCAAACGGCGATGTGGTGCCGGGCGTTGGTGGCGGCATCTGCCAGCTGGCCAACCTCCTGCACTGGATGGTGCTGCACAGCGACCTCACCGTGACTGACCGCTCGGAGCACTCCTACGACCCGTTCCCCGACAATGACCGTGTGCTGCCGTGGGGCACCGGCTGCAGCATCGTCTACAACTACGTCGACCTGCAGGTCCGCAACGACACCGAGACGACGTTCCAGCTCCGCGTCAAGGTGGGCGACCGTTACCTCGAGGGCGAGCTGCGCGCCGACCGCGAACAGGAGCGCTCCTACAAGGTGTACGGCGCCAACGAGCGCTTCTACCGGCTCGGCGGAGAGTACTTCCGGGCCAACGAGATCTGGCGGTCGGTGATCGACCGGCGCACGGGCAACCGCCTCGGCAGGCAGCTGATCCGCAAGAACTGCGCACTGGTGAAGTACGTCCCCGAAGCTGTCGAGATCGAGACGCTCGAGTCTGACGGCGATTCAGAGGCTGACGATCCGCGCAGGACTCTGAACCTGGTGCACGCAGAGCCTCCGTGGATGCCGTGACGTCTCGCCGGCTGACCTAGATCGGGGGCTGCGGGAGTTTTTTGGCGCCGCCAGGTGGCTCCGGTATCGTCGGGCGTCGGCGTGCTCAGGCACCCGCTGAAATGCCCATGGGGTATGGGGTAATTGGCAGCCCGACTGGTTCTGGTCCAGTTAGTCTAGGTTCGAGTCCTAGTACCCCAGCGATGAGACCGGTGGAGAGATCCTCTAGGCTCGTCGGCTCGATGGCCCCGTTGTGTAGTGGCCTAGCACGCCGCCCTCTCAAGGCGGTAGCGCGGGTTCGAATCCCGTCGGGGCTACCATCGCGGCATTTTTGGGGCTGACCAACGCCGACGTCCGATTTCCGCGAGTCAGACGCCGCTGGCCGCTCTAGATTGGGGCCATGCACTCGACGTACGACCCGGTCGCAGACGAAGAGCACTGCTATCGGGCCGTGCTCGGGCGGGACCGCAGGTTCGACGGTGTTTTCTACACCGGAGTGAAGACGACGGGCATCTACTGCCGGCCGTCGTGCCCGGCGGTGACGCCACGGCGCAAGAACGTCACCTTCTACGTGACGTCGGCGGCCGCGCAGAGAGCCGGCTTCCGGGCGTGCCGACGATGTCGCCCCGACCTGACCCCGGGCTCTCCCGAATGGGATGTCAGGGCTGACGTCGCCGGCCGAGCCATGCGGATGATCGCCGATGGGGTCGTCGAACGGGAAGGGGTGACCGGACTCGCCGCCCGGGCCGGTTACACGTCGCGCCACCTCAGCCGGGTCCTCACCTCACAGCTCGGCGCCGGGCCGCTCTCGCTGGCGCGGGCTCAGCGATCGCATACTGCCCGCATCCTGATCGAGACGACGGACATGGGCCTCGCCGATGTCGCGTTCGCGGCTGGGTTCTCGAGCGTCCGTCAGTTCAACGCCACGATCGCAGCGGTGTACGACGCGACCCCGTCACAGCTGCGACACGCACGCAGACCGGGCCGGCCGCGGCTGGCCCAAGGTCACGTCAGTGTCTCGCTGGCACTGCGGCGGCCGTTCGACGCGGACGGTTTGCTTGACTTCCTTGCCCGTCGCGCCGTCCGGGGGATCGAGGCGTGTGACGGGGCGACGTACGCTCGCAGCCTCCGGCTGCCGCACGGTCTCGGCAGCGTCCGGTTGACGCCTCGCGCCAGCCAGGTCGAGTGCACCTTGACGCTCACCGACCTGCGTGATCTGGCGGCCGCGGTGGAGCGGTGTCGCCGGCTCTTCGACCTCGACGCCGATCCGGTTGCCATCGACGCCTCGCTGTCGGAGGACCCGGTCCTGGAACGGCTCGTGGCGCGGCGACCGGGCCTTAGGGTGCCCGGCCACGTGGACGGTTTCGAGGTCGCGGTGCGGGCGATCATCGGCCAACAGATATCGGTCGCGGCAGCGCGGACCATAGCAGGAAGACTTGTCACCGCGTATGGCGAGCCGCTGCCAGGTGGCGTGTCCTTGACGCACGTGTTCCCGACTCCCGAGGCGATCGCTGCCGCCGACCCCGAGACGTTCCCGATGCCGAAGGCGCGCGCTCGGGCACTGGTAGGACTTGCTACCGCCGTGAGCGGTGGCGAGGTGGTGCTGGATCGCGGCGCTGACCGAGCCGACGTACGCGCGGTGTTGCTACGGCTGCCCGGGATCGGTCCGTGGACGGCTGACTACATCGCGTTGCGCGGGCTGGGAGATCCTGACGTCTTCATGACCACAGACCTCGGCGTCAGGCAGGGGATGAGCCGACTCGGCCTGTCGGGTGACGCTTACCGCGTGGCGCAGCGGTGGCGGCCGTGGCGTTCGTATGCCTTGATGCATGTGTGGAGAGCCGGAAGCGAGGAGAAGGCGACATGACGATGACCGTAGACACGTCCACCGCGACGATGGACTCCCCGGTCGGTCCGCTGGTGCTGAGGTCCGAGGGTGAGTCGCTGACGGAGGTGTCGTTCTCAGACCAGCCGGTCGAGATGGCAGCCGGCGTCTCGCCGGAACCTGTGTTGGCGGAGGCGCAGCGGCAGATTTGCGCGTATTTCGCGGGGCAGCTGGAGGCGTTCGACCTGCCGTTGGCAGCTCGGGGTACTCAGTTCCAGCAGCGGGTCTGGTCGGAGCTCACGCGGATCCCGTATGGGACAACTGCCTCGTACGGCGAGATCGCTGCCCGACTCGGGGCGGGTGCGGGGGCGTCGAGGGCGGTGGGGGTCGCCAACGGGTCCAACCCGATCGCCATCGTCATACCCTGCCATCGCGTTATCGGGTCCAACGGCAAGCTGACCGGCTATGCAGGCGGGCTTGACCGGAAGCGATACCTGCTCGGGCTGGAGGCGTCGAGCGCGCCGGGAAGCCTGTTCGCAGCGAGCGCTGCCGCGGTGAAGGCTCCCACTCCCAACCCGACGGCCAGCTCGAGGTCAATGCTCGTGTCGACGTCGAGGCGCAGCCGCTCGAGCCGTCCGTCGTCGACCTCCTCAGCGCCCGACGCCTGATGAACGGCCCTGGAGCTGGCGCCGAAGGAGGGTGCCAGTCCGGCTGGAGCGGCGGCGGCCAGCAGCGTCGTACCCTCGCCGGACCTGTCCGAGACGAACCAGCGAGCAGCCGGTGCGAGGTGAAACGCCGCGGATAAGTCGGCGGCTCGCACCGCCGGCAGGTCGGCCGACATGGCAGCCACCGCTGCGCCGGGGTCACGACGGCGCACCAGCCCGGCGGCATGTTCGAGAGCTGGGTTGAGTCCGGCATCCGGCAGGTCGGCCACGATCTCGGCACCCAGGTCCGCCAACTGGCGCCATCCTGGATCGTTGGTGACGACCACGACGCGGCGTACCTCAGGGCACCTCATCGCCGCCGAAACCGCGTCCTGGGCGAAGGCCAGAGCGAGCCGCTGGCGCACCGGGCCCGGAAGGTCGTGCAGCCGGGACTTGGCGATCGCGGTCTGTTTGACCGGCAGGATGAGCGTCCACGCCGACTGCAATGACATCACCGCCGATCTTGCCACCTGCTCGACACCGAGAGGTTCGGTAGACGAAACTGTTCGCCTGCTGGCGCAGACGACGAGGAGGTCAGGTGGGGAGGGACCAACGCGGTTGGGCGATGGCCCTGGTGATCGCGCTGCTGCGACGGCCCCTCATGGTGCTGACCAAGCGCGACTGGCGCGGCATCGAGCACCTCCCGCGGGAGGGCGGCTGCCTGCTCGTCACCAACCACGTCTCTGAGTTCGATCCGATCCCGTTCGGTCACTTCGTCGTCGACAACGGTCGACTGCCGCGGTTCCTCGGTAAGGCGGAGGTCTTCGCCGTGCCGGTAGTGGGCAGGATCGTCACCAGTGCCAAACAGATCCCCGTCTACCGCAAGTCGACCGACGCGGCCCTGGCGTTCAGCGCCGCCGTGCAGGCGGTCAACGACGGCGAGTGCGTGATCGTCTATCCGGAAGGCACCATCTCTCGAGATCCCGACCTGTGGCCGATGACCGGAAAGACGGGGGCGGCCCGCATCGCGCTCACCACCGGATGTCCCGTGATCCCCTGTGCGCAGTGGGGTCCCAACCACCTCTTGGCGCCGTACGCGCGCAAGCCGGCGTTGTTCCCCCGCAAGACCATGCACGTCATGGCAGGTGAGCCGCTGGACCTGGCCGACCTCCGGGGGCAGCGGCTGACACCTTCGGTGCTGCGGGAGGCGACCGACCGCATCATGGCTGCCATCACTGTCCTGCTCGAGCAGATCCGCGGCGGCCAGGCGCCCGAACACCGGTTCGATCCCAAGGTGGCTGGCGTGCCCGAGACCGGGAATCCGCATCGGACGCCTCTGGGTCTCCGAGCGGCCCCACCCGCCGGCGGCGACGAGTTCCTTGGTGGGTCAGCGTGACCAAGACCGCCGTCTTCGGGTCGGGCTCCTGGGGTACTGCTTTCTCGCTGGTGTTGGCGGACGCCGGCAACGACGTTGTGATGTGGGCCCGCCGTGAAGAGGTCAGCGCGCGCATCAACGACTCACACGAGAACGCCGACTATCTGCCCGGAGTGAGGCTGCCGGACACGGTCAGCGCAACCCACGACCCCGAGGAGGCACTCGCGGCGGCGTCCATCGTCGTACTCGCTGTGCCGTCGCAGTCACTGCGCTCGAACCTCGAGCAGTGGGCCCACCATGTGGCTCCCGACGCGGTGCTGATGAGCCTGATGAAAGGCGTTGAGCTCGGCACGGCCAAGCGGATGAGCGAGGTCATCGAGGAGGTGACCGGCATTGCCGGCGGGCGGGTAGCGGTGCTGTCCGGTCCCAACCTGTCGGGGGAGATCGCAGCCAGGCAGCCGGCGGCATCGGTGATCGCCTGCACCGATGAGTCCGTGGCCGAGCGGCTGCAAGCGCGCTGCCACAGTCCCGTGTTCCGCCCCTACACGAACACCGACGTGGTCGGCTGTGAACTAGGGGGAGCCACCAAGAACGTCATCGCGCTGGCCGTCGGTATGGCGATCGGTCTGGGCTTCGGTGACAACGCGACGGCGACTGTCATCACCCGTGGCCTGGCGGAGACCGCGCGGCTGGGCGCCGCACTTGGTGCCGACCCTTACACCTTCTCAGGGCTCGCCGGTCTTGGCGACCTCGTCGCGACCTGCTCCTCACCGCTCTCGCGCAACCGCACGTTCGGTGAGAAGCTCGGCCGCGGCATGAGCATTGAGGAGATCGCCGGCTCGACTCGACAGGTCGCCGAGGGGGTCGCGTCATGTGAGTCGATCCGCGACCTCGCCATCCGAAGCGGCGTCGAGATGCCGATCGTGGAGCATGTGGCCGCGCTCATTCGAGGGGAGCTGAAGCCGCACGAGATGTTGGTCAGCCTCATCTCCCGAGCCGCGAAACCCGAGCGCACCTAGCCAGCAGCGGCGGCGAGCGCCTGCTCGAGATCGGACCACAAATCCTCGAGATCCTCCACGCCGACGCTGAGGCGGATCAGTCCCTCCGGGATGGTGGAGGGCTCGTTGGCCCAGCGGCGGCGGCGCTCGAGCGAGGACTCGACGCCGCCCAGGCTGGTGGCGTGCACCCAGAGCCGAGTGGAGCGGGTGACGCGATCGGCGGCGGCCGCGCCACCGCTGATCTCCAGCGCCACGATGCCGCCGAACCCGGGGTAGCGGACCCGCTCAACCGCCCTGTGCCCTTCGAGCCGACGTACCAGCTCTTCAGCGTTGGCCTGGGCCCGCTCGACTCGCAGGTGCAAGGTGCGCAGGCCGCGGAGGGCGAGCCAGGCCTCGAGCGTCCCGGGCAACGCTCCCATGGTGCGGCGCTTGTCATCCACCGCCCGCCAGATCTCGTCGTTCCTCGTCACGACTGCGCCGATGACCGCGTCGGAGTGGCCGGCGAGATACTTGGTGGCTGAGTGGACCACGATGTCGGCGCCCGAATCGAGCGGACGCTGGACCATGGGGGTGGCAAACGTGTTGTCGACGACAGTTGTGACAGCCGAGTCCCTCGCTGCCTGACACAGCGCCGGCAGGTCGGCCACCTCGAGGGCGGGGTTGGTCGGGGACTCGATCCACAGCAGGGCCACTTCGTCGTTCAGAGCCGCCAGCACCTGATCGGTGTCGTCGATGTCGACGAGCACGACTTTGATCAGGCCGCGCTGTTCCAGCGCCGCGAGTTGTACCAGAGCACCCTGGTAGCAGTGTCGGGCCGCGACCACTGTCTCTCCCGGCGCGACCAGGTCAAGGACCGTCGAGATCGCCGCCATGCCCGAGGCGAAGGACACGGCTCGGCCTCCCTCGAGGGCGCCTAGAGCTGTCTCGAACGCTGCCCACGTCGGGTTGCCGTACCTGCCGTACTCGACGTCCCCGCCCGCGACGTACGTCGAGGCCATTACGAGTGGCTCGTTGAGTGGCTGGTCTGGCGCCACGGCGGGGCGGCCGGACTTCACGGCCAGCGTGGACAAACGCGGTTCGGGGCGGGCGTCAGATGTCGTCATGTTTCCATTGTGGGACAGCTAGGCTCCTGGCGATGAGCCTCTCCGCCAAACCACGCGTCGCAGTGATCTTCGGTGGCCGCTCGAGCGAGCACGCCGTCTCCTGTTCCACCGCCGCCAGCGTCTTGGCGGTGATCGACAGGGACAAGTACGACGTGGTGCCGGTCGGCATCTCGGTTGACGGCAAGTGGGTGCTGGAGTCGGCCGATACCGGCCGGCTGGCTCTCACCGCGCAGCACTCACCCTCCGTCAACGACACCGCGACAGCCGTTGCACTCAGTACCGACCCAGCCCGCCGGCAGATTGTCGCCGTTGAGCCCGGCGAGGCACCGCGGGCGCTGGGACAGGTCGACGTGGTGTTTCCGCTGTTGCATGGCCCCTGGGGCGAGGACGGGACCATCCAAGGTTTGTTCGAGATGGCCGGGGTGAGATACGTCGGGTCGGGGGTCCTCGCATCGGCAGTCGGGATGGACAAGCAGTACATGAAGGTGGTGCTGGCGGCTGCCGGGCTCCCGGTGACGTCGTACGTCGTCATCAAGCCGATCGAGTGGAAGACCGACCCCGCCGCGAGCCGAGAGGCCGTCGAGGCACTCGGCTACCCGGTCTTCGTCAAGCCCGCCCGGGCCGGCTCCAGCATGGGCATCACCAAGGTCCACGGCCGCGACGAGCTGGATGCAGCCGTCGAGCATGCGCACACGTTCGATCCCAAGGTGCTGGTCGAGGCGGCGGCCGAACGGTCTCGTGAGGTCGAGTGCGGCGTCCTGCAAGGGCTCGACGGAGCCGTAGAAGCCAGCGTGGTCGCGGAGATCACGGGGTACGGCGAGCACGAGTTCTACGACTTTGCCGCCAAGTATCTCGGCGAAGCCGGTGTCACGCTGGAGGTCCCTGCCGACCTGCGCCCTGAGGTCACCGAGCGGATCCAGTCTCTGGCGGTCGCCGCGTTCAAGGCGCTTGACTGCGAGGGGCTTGCCCGGGTCGACTCCTTCCTTGCCGCCGACGGCACGGTCACGATCAACGAGATCAACACGATGCCGGGTTTCACGCCGTCGTCGATGTTTCCCCGCATGTGGGCGGAGTCAGGCGTCGACTACCCCGAGCTCGTCGACCGGCTGCTCTCCCTCGCGCTGAGCCGCCCAACTGGCCTGCGGTGACTCAATCGCAGCGTTGACCTGAACGCTGCGTTGACCTGAACGCTGCGTTGCTGAACGCTGCGTTGCTGAACGCTGCGTTGACCTGAACGCTGCGTTGACCTGAACGCTGCGTTGACCTGAACGCTGCGTTGACCTAAACGCAGGGGCGCACGTTCTGCGTGGCAGCCGAGATGACGGCGGCGAGGTCGATCAGGGCGTCCGCCGGTGGTTGGTAGTCCGGCGGCACGGTGACTTCGACATACACCGACCGCCCGATCGTCGTAAACACCACCTCGCCGTCGACTGGTTCAGTGCCGGACACCGGTTTGCCGTCCTCCTCGGCGAACCACCCCACGTCATTGACCACGAAGCACGCCGAGTCGCGTCTCAGCGACGGCGGCTGGGTACTGCCGCAGCGCAAGACGATCGGAGGGTCGCCCCACGCTCCAGCGAGCGCGCCTGCCGGTTGGACCGTGCGGGACGTCTGCCCGGCGACTCGATCAGGCAGGTGGTCGACGAGGACATTGCACTGGTCGGCCGCGACGCCGAGGGGGCTCGTCGGTGGCACCTCGACGTCACTGGCGCACCCGGCCGCGGACACGCTCAAGCAGGCAACGGTGACTTCGACCCTGACGAGCCTCGAGAGCAGACGGGGAGCGGGCACCGCCGAGGGTCGGCTCAGATGTGCACGACGGGACACGTCAGAGTGCGAGTGATCCCGTCGATCGACTGGACTCTGGCTACGACCAGCTTGCCGAGCTCGTCGACGTTGCGAGCCTCGGCGCGCACGATGACGTCGTACGGCCCCGTGACGTCTTCGGCGAGCGTGACGCCCTTGAGGTCGGCGACGGACGAGGCCACGTCCGCGGCTTTGCCGACCTCGGTCTGGATGAGAATGTAGGCCTGAACCACCATCAGAACCTCCCGCGCGTTGAGTCGTGTCGATACCGTATCGATTCAGGGGGAGTTCACCGTACCGCCTGGTTAGGTGGGAGCAAGACATGAACGCTCTACCGAGGGGATGCAGATGCCAGCGCGGCTGCCAGGCTCGTTGCGAGACGTCGGGGAGTTCGGGCTGGTCGCTGCCGTGACCGCGCGCTTCGCTCAGGGAGCTCTGGTGGTCGTTGGCCCTGGGGACGACGCCGCCGTGGTCGAGGTGCCGGGCGGTGCGGTGGTGTGCTCGCTCGACATGCTCGTCCAGAACCGGCACTTCCGGCTCGACTGGTCCTCAGCGGCCGACATCGGGCACAAGG
>JAABUR0100006201.1_pt1 | contig 14765 bp, 13 predicted proteins | sample 5560091 | NCBI WGS metagenome assembly JAABUR01 (sample SAMN10711879, study PRJNA513375) | rock metagenome | isolation source: Antarctica rocks | place: Antarctica: Victoria Land, University Valley sud
ATACACAAAGAAAGACATATTTTGGCATTTATAGTATTATCGTCTAACGCAGGGTCTTATTTAAACGGAGCTGGATGCTCTCGATATATTTGCGGGGGGTAATGCCCTGCATATGCGATAGATGTTGAATGCACTTCCTATAGCTGCACATGGGATTGCTGAGCGAGTCTTAGTCGCATGTGCTCGAGAGAAAGACAAACTATACTTTCCAATTGAAGAACCACATGGAAAGAAACATGAGAGGAGGAGATTAGCGATTTGGTCAAAAGCTGATGTGCCATAAGATGCCAGAAAGAAGGACTGCAGGATGACAGTTCAAGTCAAAGAACAAAACTCGGCAGCTGGGCAACACCTGATCTGCCCTGAGAATTTTAGAAAGGAAAGCGGAGGATAGATTGATTTAAATAACTTGCTTTGATAACGAAGACTTACGAAGCCCTTCCGCTTGGCCAGGGTGAATGTCATTTTCTCGACCCAACTGTCATCTACTGCATAATCCAAAATCGGTCTTGTCAACCTACTGTCGGTGGGTATTTTCCTGGCGGAGAGTTGATCTATTCTCGCCTAGGCAATTCTGATTTTCAATTGGGATATTGCTCGTAGGCATCCTTACAAGGTCTGCTGATGATTCAGTCTGGCGTCGTCATCCTCCTTCGACGAATGTTGCAGAGGAAGCAAGATTCGACTTACTAACATCGAGACGTATCTACGCAGTCACAAGGCTAAACCGAAGAGCGAGCCATAGACAATTTAAGGTCATAATTGAGTTGTCCCAGGAAGTCTGTTGTTGTAGCTTGCTTTCGCGTAGTCCGCCTTGATTCCCCCATACTTGATCACCTGAAGAAGGCTTTCGCAGGAGCCATCACAACAAACGCTGGCTAATGGGCTAGCTCCCTGCTCTGTCGGCTTCGGGTAATGCACACAAGAAGAAAGGACCAGGCAATAGGACGACCCAGATTCTGTCCAGATAGAGGTTTTGGGGTAGCCAAAAGACGGAAGTCTCACTCAGCGTGGCCCTTTTCGGACAAACGAACTCCCAACAGAATAGGTAAAGTTTGGTCCATCTCCAATTCTGAACAAACGGTGCCTCCATTGTAGATCTGTCTCGGACGTTGTAGTATGGTAAGGCGGATTTCCACTTTCAGGACCCCACCAGATAGTCATGTTCTTCCAACCAGCTCTTGTCTGAAGCTCTGTGGTATGCGTCTGCACACTTCTGCGATCTCCAGGACTTGTTCTTGCCCTCTCGATCATGGGCGTCAGAGCTGAGACCATATTCTCATCGTTCAGCCCAACTATGTGCACCGACTGCAGGCCTCGGATATTCCGTCCGATGAGCTCGCATATCGGACGTAGATCCTCAGTTCTAGCTGTCAACAGACCCTCACCCAAAGTGATTGTCAGTCGTTTGAGATGAGGATAGTTGTCTTTGAGACTGAAATTTCTCTTAATAAGGTAGTCGAACCACCTTGGAAAGTTTGAATAAGAATGCTGCGGTTTCTGCTTCATATACTTGAGCCACCTCCCCTCGTCTCCGTTGTAATAACTTGGCAGAAGATTTGCGCTCATAGTCGTGCCAATTTCTTCGACCCATGCAGCATGTTTCGAACCGGTGTGCCATCGAAAGGAGTCCGATGTCGCCGGCTCGTAGAAGTAGAATGCGTTACCACGATGTAACAGTGGGCAGGCTTCTTGGTAGATGAGGCGACACGTTAGCAGGATTGAAGGAAACAGATCTTTTACACAATCTTCTGAATTTTTCCGGCGGAGAAAAGGAAGAGCGCGAGCAGAATGCTCTTCGAAAGAAATCTGCTTGGAGGTGGTAAGCAGAAGTGCGTAAATCATGTTACGGATTTCCGGAGAGAGGATGAAGAGCGGACTCGATGATACCGCCGCTTCAGCCGGTATCCGACGGGGCATAGCTTTGAAGATGATCAATTACCAAACACCAAACCGATGTTCTATAAATTCGATTTGTTTCGTACGCAAAGAGTTGGATTAGATGGTAACGAAAGTTGAGTAGGCAGCAGGAGAACCTACCTTGTGGTGGGGAATGACAGCTCGCTAACAAATCTCCTCGGAGTTTTCGTACTGTACTGTATGAGTATGTGCTGAACAAAGCATCTATTCTATTTCAGATCACTTTAAACTTGGAAACTGCTCTTCAAACTTACACCTTCAACTGCATCTAATCTATCCTAGGGCTCTAACATGCCCTCCATCTCCACCCAAAACCGTCCCCGCTCCACCGTTCCCTCAAACACCACGGCAACCCAGACCCAGACCACTTCTGCTCCCCACACTTCTTGTTCTCCCCCTACAGTCACACTTCAATTACGAGCGGAACCAGTAGAAAGTAGGCGGATACGATGGGCGGAGGATGTCGTTGATAATGAGGGTCTAGGGAGGAAGAAGTCGAAAGGTCTGTGGTTGAGTCGAAAGTCGTTCATCTAACAAGGTCACTGCTAATAGGGTAGTGCAGTATGCTGCATCTACCATGCGCCGCGTGCATTAGGGGAATCCTCATCCGAAGATAACTCTTCCTCCGACTCCGACTCTTCGGACTCGGGTGGAGACGGTGGCGGCGATAAATCTAAGGCGAGAATGGGAGGACAGGGCAAGGGGAAGGCACATACGTCTGGTGACGGAGAAGATGGGTGCTGTGATCACGAAGAGGGGCACGAGGGCAAAAGGAGAAAAGGGAAGAGGGGGAAGGCGAGAAATGCGTACGAGAGTGTGCCGAAAAGAGAAGGGTGAATAACGGTGACGGAGCAACCAAAGAATTAAGGCTGCATCGCTCGAACCGATGGTGCGATTATATGTGGAAGATGTGGAGACCTGAATGGCATTGGCGAAATGAAGGATCAAGAATTGGGGTCCAGAAAGCCGCCCAGCGTTTGCTGACCCCAATGTGGAGCCTTTTACCCTCATGAAATTGATGCCCTATCAGAGCAAATGGGGAGCGAGGTGAACGGAAAGCCTGTGGAGAAATTAAAAATCGCAGGTTTCGAATGACGAGAATCTTTAGCCCCAGCTGTGCTTTACACGACAACGCAGGACAAGGAATGAGATCAGAAACATCGCACAACGCTCCTATATGAATTATGAGGCACTTAAACATATGACGAAGATACTGAATCTCTTATGATCTGGCTCGAGATTTGATATTGACAATACTCCATGACGAGAGCTTCTCAAGCGAAGCCAAGAATCCCTTTGCCTTTCACAGACGAAGCCAGAATCATTCCATCAGCTCCTACCAGTCAGAGTCTCTTATTCCACTTTTCTCCCAGTGATCATGTATCTCAGCTTGCCCTCGACTTGAGAGCCTGCTGTATTCGACTAAGGATCGCTCACTTGTGCCGATACTTCTACATCCCAAATGCTGAGGCAGCACCATGAGAACACCACTCCATCACACATACCCTCTTTCGTTACCTCCCGTTTTTTTCAAATTCCCTCCTGGAGACTTCCAGCATGTAATCTTCAAGCTAGGTGATTTCCGTACTGCCAGGATTTTCTCCCACTGGTCCCGACTGACTAAGGTACTGCACAACTCATTCCAGAGCCTCTGATGAACCTTTCCTTAGGCTATGAAATTCGCAAACCCAAAGCACCGTCCCTTCACCCTTCCGCTCAACAAACAGATGCAAGCATCATCCCCGACCCCTTTCCACCAATCTCATCCCCCAAGAGCGCTCTCCCATCCCTCCCTTCCAAAACCCGAATACCCAACCCCCCTAACTCTTTCTTCTAACATACAGGATCTCCTAAAATCAGGAAAATTACATTCGCGGGTTCAATATAGCAGAGCTACCTCACCATCCTTACTTACCCTTCCTACCACTTCCGCAATAGAATCCCCCTACCTTGCACGAATGAAGCTCGTTCGCCGAAAATTGTTCCTTAAACCACTAGTGGTAGACCCTCTTCCCAATCCCCTTCTACCCAAGATCCCATCCCCCAAAAGCTATCGACGACCATGATTCGTAAACCCATATCGAGTAGCATGATAGAAATAAATGAACCAACCAATCAAAACCCCTCGTTAATATCGGAGACTTGAATCAATCGATGTACATTGCCAACTTACAAAATTATAAGAATGAAACTTGAGATATCAGATGTGTTTATCCGAAACGTACCAAACAACGCAACGGTCAGTGACTTGGCAATGGCAAGCTGTTCTTGGGGTACTGGGATGTGTGGTTTTTTGCTTTCGACCATGTTTGCGGGTGACTGCCTTGAGGTACCCAGACTAAGCCGCAGCTTTCTCGCCGCTAACGCATACGTACCCTTTTGAGGCAGTTCACAGAGCTCAGATTGGTAGTTTCCGTGCAGCAGATACACGTGCACAGGGTTGGAACCTCCTCTGGAAAGGTATCAGGTGGACTTCATTCAAATTGTCACACTGAACGAAGACATGCTCTATACATTACTCTCGCTCTCTAGTTCTCCAACCTCCGTGCATGTACAAGGCAGTTGTCCCAAACTGCAAATCAACAAAATCCAGAAGAACTCCCAATATGATGCAGAAAATGCATACACAACCATCCATAAATCAATCATCTAAGTGTGCTTCTTAGCACCAATAAGTGGCTTAGGCGCGAACCCGAGTCTCGGGCTCGCCCCACCGTCAAAGACAACAAATTGGCTCTTGAGGAAGATATCACCCCAAATGGAGAAACCGATGCCGGCGTCAGATTGGATACCACCAAAGCAGGTAGTCCCAGAAGCGTCAATGGGAGCGTAGTTGATGTAATTACCTGGCACGACGGCCTTGTAGGCGCCGACGCCGAGGGTGATGCTGGGGAGAGCGGTGCTGCAGGCATAGGTGTAGCCACCTTGAGCGGAGTTGAGCGAGGCGCCTCGGACCTTGGCGTAGTAGGCCTTAACAACAGCGTCGGGGAGGTAGAGGAGGGTGGTTCCGGTGTCGGCGATGGCATCAATGCTGACGCTCTTGAACGCCGAGTTGCCAACTGCGTAGCCGTTGCCTGTAAATTCCCAGAAACCCTTGCTCGAGATGACGGGGACGTAGGTGATGGTGCCATTGTGTTTGGTGTTGTCGATTTTACCGAAGCCATAAGTGCCTGGCTGACCCTTCTTCAAGTCCGCAGTGAAGAGAGGAGAGGAGAGAGTGCTCTTAGCATTGGAGAAGAAGGTCTTTTGAGATTGAGGCTTGACGGTGTTAATACTATCGAAGGCGAGGCCGAGGAGACCGTCGTTGGCCTTGTCATTGACGAACTGAGCCGAAACAGTTTTGGCGAGCTCAATAGCTTGGCCGCTGACGGTTGTTTGGCCGACTTTGACAAGGTCCGTGTAGACGTTCCCGGAGGAGGAGGAGCCATCACCGTACGTGATAGACCAGGTGTAGCCGGGCTTGGCTTTGGCCGTTTTGGATTTGGAAGGGTCGTAGACGATGTGTCCAGCCTTTTGGGCAGCGGGTTGCTCGGTGGAGAAGACCCAACTATGTTGGATTAGTATTGAAGAAAATTGCTAGGTGCATGGCATGATTTAGGTGAATGTGTTGGTACTTACAGGTCCGATGAACCAGTATCAAAGTCCAAGTTCAGGGTCTGCCCACCAATGCTCACTGGAGTCAAGTACTGCGAGTCGTACTGGGTGGGAGTAGTGGTGACAGTGCCATCGTTGTTGGCGGCCGCCTTCTTGATCTCCTCTGGGATAGGCTTTCCAAACTTGGCGTAAACCTGAGCCATTTGCGCTGGCCCGGACAGAATAAATGGCTTTGCAACACTCTGCTCGACGGTGAAGGCCGCCTTAGCCTGCCTGGGCTCCAAGGGATACGGCACAGCAGCAACGAGAGTGCTGAATACCGCAGCCGCGCTGAGTTCCTGAATGAAACGCATGATGGAGTGATTGGCGTGTAACGAATGACTCTGGAATGCAAACAAGAGAATGTGCTTTGATGTCGCTCGAATTATCTGGAGATAGGCAGTAGGACCGTCTTTATAGATGATCCCTCAGCTACCTGCAGGCACCAGGTAGACCGTGATACAGGCATTTTGATAAAAGTAGCACGGAGATTGCGTTAAAATGAGAAGGTAACGACAACCACGTCAGTCGACCACGGAACAGGTCCCAGGGCCAAATGACCGGACCCGGATTGCTGTTTTCCCCCAAACGTTCTACTACATTACTGGTTGTAGACCAGAGCATGAACGCTGTACTTTCGCCTTCCTTAGTGTGACGGATCCTCGCCTGCTGAGACGGTGCTGGGGGTCAATGTGGGAGGTCAATCTGGTGGTGGCCATGCAGTGCCGTGCATGTGATGGTCGGGAAGGAAACGCCAATCATGTCATCGTGTAAGGCGACATTGGTCTGTTTACACCATGGGGAAGGTTGACTTGTTAGGAAGCTCGACTGAAGCGCGGACGCTTGTTCAACGACAGTTGACTAGCATGGTGCCTGCCGAGGGTGATGGCAGGCTCGGTATTGGTCTCTGTCGTAGGTTGATGCCATTGAGCCCCGACTTCGAGATGGCAGTGCAGACGCTGATTGGCGGTTTAATATCGAAGGTGTAGTGACTTGAAATTTGGGGTTTGTAGAGTTGGAGAGATCTGCTGATAAGGTCGGCATTCTGCTTGATGGGGGGGCCGAAGCATTTGGCTTGGCGAGAAGAGGGCGGCAAGCGGTCCGCTAAACCTCTGCCCTGAATACCTTACCTGAGTCGTTCTTAGGGCAAACAACCGCCTAGGGGCAACTGGAGGAAGCAGCAAGTTTCCGAAGAAAGTGAACAGTGCTCGGGAGTATGCCTCGGTATCTCACATAGGAGACGGTACAACGTCGTTCCAGACCTGTGAGATGTCATGGGGACTGGAAGCAATACCCCCGTTGGGATTGGTACCCTACTTTTGGCCGTTCCGAATATCACGACAGGTTCGCCAACGACCTCCCCATCCAAGGTAGCGGGGCAACCGACGAAGTCTTGGCTCAATCAGGAGGTAAGATGGTGCATTCCCACCGTCCCCCGTCGCTTGCTTCCGGCGCCATTGCCAGCTCGCACGGGGGCCAGGCAGCCGGCCTCCCATCTTTTAAAGTAGCCTCTGAGCCTGTTAGGGAGAATGGTGCTTGTCCAATGATACGGGTTCTCCACGAATCTGCGCCCTGCCGGTACCTGACATAGGAAAAGGGGGATAGTCAGGCATAGACAACTGTGTAAAAGGAGGTTGAATCAGCATCCCAAAAGAAAGCGTCCGTGCAGCCAATGAGCCCTCACAATCGCCTATTTTGGGGGCCAACTCCGTTCACAGCAATCCCCCCTCGACAGATCTATCTAAGATAACGGGGGCTAAACCATCGGATCATTCTCATTTCGGTCTCCACACCCTAGAGAGCACCTTACAATCTGGTGACCCAGTAGTCTGTATTAACTATCGGAACCCTACCTATCTCAGTCGACGCTTGATGACAATCTTTTCCTCTTGATGATGTTAGAGGACCGAGGATGCAGTAATACCCTAGTGATCACCCTCCAACGATTTTAAATATCTATCATACGCTAGAAGCATGTTAGCTGCTTCGCTCGCAGGTGTTGTACATACGCCTCAGATCGTGTAGCACAGTGTTGACAGACCGAGTACAAGAACAAGGGTCAACGCAAGGTCGCTATATTTCTGTGAATGGATATATGGCCGCTCGGTCTTACAATTACGTCCATTTACGGCGAAATGCGAGATTTCGCTCTCTCGGAAAGCTGTGTCTCAGGACAGATATGGATTAATTGCAAAGGAGAAGCTGTTCAAGGACAGGACACTGTGCTCTGCCTCAGTAGGCTACGGATGCAACACTGATCGATAATGTGCGTTAGGACTAAGATATCGAAGTAATTTCAGCATTTTGGAGCGATTCAGTTTTGTTGCGTCCAGCGGCACAGAAGCTCGATCCGTCAAAGCTTATAAACAATAACCTCGAAGGTAGCGAACGATTGGTGCCAAGATAATAGCACAGTGTATCGAGTCAAAACACCGCATAGCCTCTGAAAGTCCTGACGGATCTCCAATGTAAGCAGAATCTTCAGGCCCGATTGAAGCCTCAAAAACCCGAGAGGAAACCCAGTGGGGATATTGAACCTCCACCGCCTAACTTGTAGGTTATAAGGAATCCTTGAGACTATCGAGAGTCTCCGCTCCGGATATCCATTGAAAAGCTCGAGGGAACAGCGTCCCTAGGCGATAGAAACCTATTCACAATCCGCCAAACGCCCTTCCTCGGTGTCGTTCATCTTCTGCTCCCTATTTGTCGACAAGCGTGATTCCAGACTTGCTGTCCAATCCCTCTCGATACTAACTCAAATCACCTGAGTATACCCGAACTGCGTCACTGTCGCTGCAATTATCGTAACCCTGGCTACTGTCCATACATCGAGGAACCCCTCCTCCACTAAAGAAACCCTCGTCCCCCCATATATATAAACTCGCTCGACTAAGAAAACGCCAAGGAAGCACCGTAGAAGCAGCAGTAATAATAAGAACCGTTGAAATAGAAATCTAACTGTATTATCAATACATTGTAAGGATATTAAGGATTTAATTGAGCTACGAGTATAAAGGTTATTATCAAAGTCTTGTTTGAAAATTTTACCCCAAAAATACAATATAAAATACAAATACCCACAGTTAAGATGATTACTCCTGGTGAATAAATTAGTCATGGTATTGCGAAAGGCTCGTACTTCAAACGTGGGTAGCTAAGGTAGCTCTGTCGTGTTCGCCGACTCAATTTTTTTTGGAAGAAAGCGCACCATGGCATATTGAGTAGAGTATTTTGCAATGATCGATATATTCAAGAGATCTGGAGTAGATCTTTTGGTTCTTTTCGATTATATCTGCATTACTAGGCCTAAAGTTCTTCTCATCAAATCCCATCTATTTACCATATCTATCGCACGCGCCTGCCCTCATGACGAATATAAGAAAAGACACAACCATTCAACGGTTAACTTGGCTCTTTCAGAAATATCCAGCAAAAGTGCCGCCGCTCAGATTACCGCCCTGTAAGAACGCCCGATTAGTAAATGTCAAATGTACCTCCCTGCGTTCGTCGTGCTTTCGTTGAATTCCTTCGGCCTGGTGACCATTCTTGCAATCCATCTACATGTCAATCATCTCGTTGAACCTCAACACCCCATTCCCCCTTAAAATTCCATCCACACCATCCGGCATGCGATACGCGCGCTGCGCAGCGGTGACATGGCTGTCCTCGGAGGTATCGGTGACGAGGACGAGGCCGGCGACTTTGATGGATTCGATGAGGGATGGGACCATTTTCTGCATTTCGGTCATCGAAGTATTAGCGAGATGGCGAGGTTTTTGGACGTTAAAGAGTTTATCAAGGGGCAATGAGAGGAGACTAGGGGGGGGCTTACAAGAAGGCGAGAGCTGCAGACGAGGCCCATGAAATTGTTGCTTTGGGCGATCCGCACAGCTTCCTTAACGGACATGGAAGAGTTTCCGTTGCTCTGAATTATGGTGCTAGGGGTGGAGGGATCGCGTTTGGTTCCTAGGTCGTTGCAGAGGAGGACGGGGTCTATATTAGCATTAGCAGGGTTGACAGAGGAGGATTGGGTGGACATGTAGAAAGCGAGAAGGAGAGTTGGTAAAAGGAGGGATAGAACTTGCAGTTGGGTTGTTTCCAATTCAGAGCTGTACAAATATCTGCGTTATAAGAAGTAAACACAATCGACCTCATGAATTCGGGATCCTGCTCCCTTGTGATCCTTGCATGCTCAAAAACGTCATTAAGGATTGCATCGGCGAAGCTGTTGATGTTAAGGCTCGGACTCAAGCCAAGAGCTCTTTCTTGGGTCATCGTAGGATATAGCACTTGAACAGCGACGTGGATGTTGAGCGGTAGATTATTAAGGACATCATCAAAGGTGGCGAAAGAGTGAGCAAGCATCTCGTGAATACTCTTTATATCGTCAACAGTCTTCTGCAGCAGCAAAGCCAAATGTCCAGGTCCTCGACCTTGCGCGGCTCCGATCCTACGAAACTGCTCGTGGGTCATTCGACCTATAGGGATATCAATCCCGTGATGATTGATTGACCATCTTGGATAGAGGACTGGTACTCCATCGCTTGTCAATTGCACGAAGATCTGTACGTAATCTCCTGATAGACTCGATCCAGTGATGAAAGCATTTGGGTGTGAGTCTAATTGACTTGTGGCCTTCCAGTACGTAGCGAAATGCATGATTTCAAGCGGGATGCCATGGAACGGCTTGATGACTTGGAAATTGAAACTGATCTGACCAATGGCTCGTAGTCGTGGGTCAAAGAGCGGAAGGCAGCAATGTCCGGAGCTACTGGAGATGGCGCTGAAGATGTTGGACAGGGCGACGCTTTTCGCTATTATTTTTGAGCCGAACGTGGGGTAAATGTCGAAGTCGATCGTAAAGGAGTCAAGGTTGTCGATTTGGAAAGAAATGATCTTGAAGTCTTCTTGGATAGGGATCATGATGTTGCGGGGAATCACGTCGGAGAGTTTGGATGATATGGTGAGGCGGGCGGCAGGATATTTACTGTCGTGGTAGAAAAGTATAGCCTCTGACCCAGCTTCTTCAAAACTTATTTGTATAAAGGCCTTTGTGTCCAGGAAATTATGGCCATATCTTCGAAGTGGGATGATTGGTGGCGGTAGAGATAAATCTGGAATACCATCTGCATCCACATTCATAGTAGTTGCTGTTGAGAGATCTTGGGGAGGAGCACTAGTAGCTTGTGCCGTGATTAGTTGGGGAATCGAGGGCTGTCGAGCAGTCGTTGAGCTTAAAAGCTTCATGCACTCGAGATGCCCTTCCCAAGTGGCATAATACATAGCAGATAAGCCCTTCTCATCCAAAATTTCCATATCCACGTTCCTGCTCAGCAATGTTTCCACACACTTTACACGGCCTTCGGCGGCGGCGTGAAAAAGTGGTGTCCACTGATACAAGTTATCTCGCTGATCCAAGTTCGCGCCGTATTGCTCCAACATGAGTAACACGTCCGCACTTCGCCCTGACCTCGCAACAAGATGTTGCGGGAACAATCCTTCTGCATCTGGTATTATCTTCGCGGACCTCTCCAGCAACAGCTCGGTAATGGCCACTGACCCATGCTGGCACGCCAAGTTGAGAGGAACGTGATCTGCATCACTTCCAGGATCGATGCGGGCGCCATAAATCAAGAGCTCTTTCACACATGCCAGCTGATGATGAATGATCCCATGTATAAGAGGAGTAAAGTTGTCATGGTCCATCTTGTTCACTGTGTCTGGAACTTGGCCGAGTAGTATCCCCACCATTCCGACATGACCATGCATACAAGCATAGTGGAGTGGCAATCTTCCATATACATCAACTCGAGATGCATCAACTTCACGGTTGAGGGCGAGTTCCAGTATAAACTCTCTCCCGGAGATTGCGGCTTCGTGAAGGCAGTTCCTCTCGTTTATGTCATCCTCAGCATGCACATCCACTAACTCACTATTCAGAAGGACGTTCAACGCCTCCTCTGACGCGTCATTGATGGCAGCCAAGAATGTCCGCGTAAACCGTCCCTTGGCATCGGGTGATCCTCTCAGTCGGGAGATCCAGTCCTGGAGAACGATCAGGTTTCCAGCATTAGCTGCTTGCAAGATCTGAGAGTCGGTATCATTTTCGTCCGTACCAATGGACTGACCGCTGACAGTGTGCTCAGCAGGTCTATTGGTCTCATACTGGATGTTTTCGCCTTCCGCCCAGGCCTCCAACTCGAGGCGGCCGGTTGTTGCCCGATCTGAAAGGTCACTGATAACTTCACGATTGAAACATGGCTGGACCTCAACGGCACGAGATAGATAAAGCTCCTTGGTCCGGGACTGTCATTGGAGTCAGCCGAAGCTGAGCGACGAATAGCTGGAACAACCGGACCTTCGAAGTTTTGTCCCACTGTTTGCTTGTCAGAACTGGTTACGTTCAATTTTAGAATGTATTTGACCCACTTTCTTTAAAATTTTGGAAAACGCAGTTGCGTTGATTTCGACAAATTGCTGAGCAGCGTTAACCCAGTCCAACCAATATTCCTCATTTTGACTCACCTGAAGCTTGTTGAGATCATTATTGAATTGCTGAAAGCCTTCTTCGAGGGTTATGAAGCTTGCTGAGATCTTTGAAGTTGTCAGACTTCTCGATTGCATCACCCTTTTCTTATCGAGTAGGGTCTTGAGGCGCAGTTTGAGCTATAGCAGGCGAGTTAAAGGCCGTCCGTATTGAAGGGGAGATGCTGACCTCGGCTTCCTTTTGCAGGTAGAAGGCATTGACCCTTTCGAGTTCCCGTTCCTGGTGCAAACTGTAAGTCTATCGGGCAGGCAACTTTCCTTAAGATCATCTTACCAGTCTAAAGAAGAACGTTGCTTTGTTCGCCTGCAGAGATGCTTGGGGGTCGAGAACCTCGACCGGGGGATTCGGGGCATTTTGGGCAAGCAGCGTTGGGGTTGCGCTCAGCTGTTTGATGAGCTGTCTATGTGTTAGTGACTAATCTAGAGCTCTATCGATGTATATAAAGACCTTCTTGAGAGCTTTGTAGTTGACAAAGCTTGCGGCATACTCTGGAATATCCAGTTGCCTCTTCTGAAGATGTTTCCCAAACTTCCTGCACGTGAGGGTATTAGACGCACTCGGACTCCTTAGAGAGCGCGAACGAGTAGTATGTCGCTCAAAGGCCTCTAGAAACAGAGCACATACATGATACTTTAGAGGCAGACGCCCTGACCGTTGTATGGCAGCTTGCAGTTCAGATACGAAGAGGAGATACGAAAGCAAAACGACAGAATGATTGCAGCAATCGAGCACTAGCATCCATTGTTGGACCCGCTACTACTGTACCATCGGATAGAACGCATCCTATGATTGCCAGGCACAATGACGTTGGGTCTATGGAAAGCAGCGTACAATTACTGAATAGGGAGATCAGGCGAGCTGCCGGCGGGTGGGATGAAGTATGAAGTACTCTCTAAGGGATCGAAAGATGTTTGGCTGCCTTCACAAGTGGTATTATTCAAATACAGTAGCAGAGTAGGTCTTTTTGAATACGATCGTGCGAGAGATGCGTGTCAGAGCCGGCTCACAGATTATCACTCGCAGGAGCGGGGAAAGCATCTTCCCCCAAGCCCATGGTCGAGAATGTGTTCTGGACAAGAACCGCCCGTGAAAGGAAGAACTGAGACGTCCCGTCGTGCCGCCAATAACAAAGTCCCATTGCGGCACGTTTGTACTGGCGAGACACATGTCACGCATTTTCATACATGCCTTATACTTCTAGTTTGATATCATACTGTACTTCCAACTGCCCAAGCTATCTACTTTATCTTACCATATCTTACCCACTTGAGGTACCCAAAGTACCCTAGCTAGCTTTTACATCGGCCATATCCCATACTTTAGTAGCGACCTACTCTTTTATGTGTATACCATAGGTACTTCGATATGCAAGAAGTTTGGATCAATCCTAGTGATTCCTGATGATAAATTGTAGAGGTTGTAGCTGATAGACTGTACTCCTTCCTATCTACAAGCAAACACCACATCCAGAAATACTATACCAACAATTCCCGGCCTTAGCACCACTGAATAGATCATTGCCTGGTCCCCTTGGAGCAAGATGAACGATGACTGCACACAAAATATGAAAAAGCTTTTACAAAGGTGTGTATAGGGTGAGGGTTCTTCTTCGCCACATATAATGTAGGGGATGGAATTTCAGATGTGGTACGGCCCTGACAAAAGAAAACTTACGCCCGAGTAGGTGATTATGTGGACAGATACAGGGCCTCAAATATTGGACTCTTGAATGGCCGTATACGCCAAAGGAATTCCAGTGCAGTAGAGCCGAACACCGTGCAAACAACATCGCGAATATCATTAGAAATTTTGAGCAATGCCAGCATTTCCTTGCTGGGGAAAAACGGAAGGGTTCTCGATCCTTGTGTTTCTCCGTGCCTGCACGTCCCGGATCACAGGCTGCCCACCACCGTAGCTCCCATCTCCGTAAGGGCCGTGTTGGGGCATTCCTTCATCGTAGTAACCTTCATTGAAATATTGCTGTCCCGGAGCACTTCCTGGGAGAGCACCCTCTCCAGAAGTGTCAGATCTATGGGCGCCAGAATAGGCTGAAGAAGCATTTGAAGGCCCTCTATTGATGTCTCGATCCTGCCTGTTGCCAGTTGCTGCGGGCGCTACCCCAAGAGCTCCGATCGTTTCTGAGTCAGCTGTGGTTGGTCGGCCATTCGGGCTGCCGACTAATGGATCTTCAGAATGCTCATCTGACGTCAACGCTGTTGGCGAGCTAGTATGATACCCCGGGTCGCTGCCGCTTCCAGACCGGGCGATACCGATTCCTCCATTGCCGTTTGAAAGAGTGGTGGATGACTTGGGCGCTGCCGGGGTTGTTCCCCACCCTCTATATCCAGCACCGTCTGTCTCCCTCATCTCCCCAGGTTCGTCCCCATTACTGCTCGCTACGCCAGCAGCAGGGAGGGTGGGGTCATTGTTAGGGTTGAACCCATATTCCTCTACCTCCCTCCTACGAAGTTCTTCAGCGTCCTTTCGCTGCTTTCGTTTCCGCCAAAAGAAAAGGCCCGCAAGTACAAGTAATGCAACGACAGCTATCGGAACAACAACGGCTACAGCAATCTTAGCACCTGGTGCCAATCCTCCAGAATTGGCCGCAGTTGCGCTGGAGGTTGGAAGGGAAGCAGGGCCTTGCGAAGTCGATGAAGATTTCGAT
>JAABUR0100006202.1_pt1 | contig 14763 bp, 20 predicted proteins | sample 5560091 | NCBI WGS metagenome assembly JAABUR01 (sample SAMN10711879, study PRJNA513375) | rock metagenome | isolation source: Antarctica rocks | place: Antarctica: Victoria Land, University Valley sud
ATGCCATACGCATGCCGGAGAGGGCCGCTGTGCCCGTACATCACCTTGCCAAAGTGCACAGTGCCCCGGCGCTCCAGCACGGGCTTGATGAAGTCCTTGTCGCCCATGGACACGCCGCCTGGGCAGCGTGGAGGTGCCGCAGTCAGCACCGAGCGGTCTGCGCAAGGCTGCGCTCGATCCGCGCGGCACCCAGAGCCCCCCACCTGTCGTAAGCAGCACGTCCACGCCCGAGGAGACGGCCTCGTCAAACTTGGCCTCCACCTGCGCGCTTGCGTGGGTGTGGACTCGGCCGCATGGGCGGCTTCACTGCCAGAGTGCACGATCATGCCAGCCGAGCGGGCGCTGGCAGGCACCAGCCGACGCATGCGCGAGCGGGGCCGGAGGGCACGTACCAGGCCGGCCTCGTCCCCAGCAATGCCCAAGTCGACGACACGTGCTCCGGCGGCCAGGGCCGCTGCTGCCAGCATGGCTCGGTTCGCGTCGCGTATCTGGCCGGGCGCCAGCTTTTGTGCGCTGGGCTCAACCAGCTCGTCGCCTGTGGACAGGACGCCCACGCACGGCTGCCTGCCCACCTGCAGCAGCGCCCGCAAGCGAGGTCATACGCACACGTACACACACTGTGCAAGCCTGCCTATGCAGCACCAACCCATGGGTCACTGGGCACTGTGGGCTGAGCCTGACACCCACACCAGGGCGCACACGTAGCAGTGCAAGAGCATGGCCAGCATGCCAAAAGCCGACATCAGCCTGGCCTGGGGTCGTGGGTGGCTGGCTGCGGACCTGCAGCTGCGTGGCACCCACGCACGCTAGCAGCCCAACCTCGGCCGCGCCCAGCCTGTCGCCGCGCCGCAGCACAGCCTCGCCCGCCCGGATGTCTGAGCCAACCGCCCGCACGTCGTCGCCGGGCCCCTTCGCTGCCTGTGAGCAGAGCCTTTCATTTCAAGAATTACACAGCGGCTCAAGGGTCCTGGCAACGCTGAGCAGACTCCGCAGGGTGCCCGCCTTGAGTATGCGAACTCGCCGCTTGCCGCCGGGCTCCGCGGGCAGCTGCTCGGTGTTCTCAATCTGCACCACTGCATCCGCCCCCTCCGGCAGCGGCGCCCCTGCCCAGGGCAGGCAGCACTGTCACAGACCCGTGTGCAGCAGGCACGCCCGCCTGTCAGCAGCGTGACACAGGCACACCTGTGCTGATGTAAGCGACGCAGCCGCTGCTGAGGCGCCCTGGCGCTGTGCCCGCGAGCGCTTCAAACTCGACGACATAATCGCCCGGCCCGTCAGAAGAGCGGACAGCGTACCCGTCCTGCGCTCCGTACGGTCAGTGGCGCCAGGCTCTCCGCTGATGCGTGGATACGCTCGTGCATGCATGTTTCAGTGGCCAGGCTCCACCTTGATTGATGCTGGAAAGGGCGGCAGAGGCTCTGGCGCCCGGATGTCCTGCGCCAAGATGCGGCCCACCGCTTCGGCAAGGCCAGTCGCCTGCGGTGACAGGGCGTGCGCCTCACGGAGAACTGTGTCCTGGGCCTCAGGGATTGATATCATTTTGTACAAAGCAGCGGGCGTGGCCGGGCCCGCCATGCTGGCAAGGTGGGGGATGCGCTGCTAAGATGCAAAGACTGAATGAAGCAAGGCAGAGCCAGCTTGCAGCTGGTTGCGCTCCCGACCGGGAGCATAATTCTGACTCAATCCCGACTATAGGTGAGCGCATGCCCTGATTGGCTGGCAACCTTCCTGATAGTGATCATGGCTTGACAGGTGCTTGCCCCTGTTACATGGCACCACCATGTTGCATGGAGGAACGTCGAGCGTCGCAACGTCGAGCGTCGCACTACCTATGCAGCCACACTCCTCGCAAAACATGTCGGGCAACGCACAGCGGCTGCAAGCAGGGCACGATGGGTACATGCGCACACCGGTCGACACGTCGACACTGGTATCCAAACACACTGTGATGCCGTGCTCACCCGCCGTCCACCCACGGCTTGCTACCTACAGGGCCATGTGCTGCTCATTGTTGTTGCAGGCGCCTGCCACAGCAAGCCCAGCAGGCAGGCAGCGCAGCAGCGCCGCCGCGGGGGCGGGTGCATCAGCACGCAGGGCGAGCAGTTTGCTTCTGGCATAGGCGTGTCGCAGGGCGGCTGCCTTGCCAGTGTTGCCATGCTCGCAGGCAGGCACGTCGCCCCGTGATTCGCCACTGCCAAGTCCTGCCAGCAGCTCCGCCGCTGCCATGCCGGGGGCCTGCACAGCAGGGTCCAGCCCTCGCAGCGGCTCATGTGCATGCGCGCCTGCCCGCAAGGCGAGCAGCTCAGGCTGCGTATACTCACGGCGCGGGGCAACTGCCTGAGCAGGCACAGCCTGGGCCGCAGGCGGCTGTCCTGCCTGCGCGTCCGCGCCGCCCGGCTCTGCAGCAGCGCCATGCGCCGGCGGTACGTCCGGGCCCGCGCTGGCGCGCCCCAGGGCGCCCTGAAGGGCATCGCGCAGGTCGCGCAGCTCCGGGTGGTCGGGCGGCAGCCGCGCAGCCGCCAGCAGGGCCGCTTCGTGCAGGAGGCCCGCGCGCCTGTACACGCCCAGCGCGCCCAGCACGTCTGCCGCCGCCAGCAGGTGCAGCGCCGCGAGGTGCGCCTCGCCTGCGCGCAGCGGCGCCCGGCGCGTCGCTCGCGGGCGCGCCTGCCGCGCTTCCATGGGGCAGCAGCCCACCGGCCGAGCCTGTGCTCATGTGGGGGGCCTGTGATGGGCAGTGATGAACAGCAAGGCAGTGCTGGAGCGGATGCAGGACCGCGGCAACTGTCAGTGGCAGCGCCGCACCCTGGACCTCCAGCTGGGCGGCGAGCGCGCGCGCGGCGGCCGCCCACACTGCTCGGCCGCCTGCGGCAGCCATGCTCACAAAGTCTGCAGTGAGCGCCCCGGCGCCGGCCAGCGCGCTGAGTGCGCCGCCCACGTCGCCGCGCATCATCCGCAGCGCGGCGCAGCGCTGAGCCGCCAGCCCGCGCGCCGCGCCGCCCCCGCCGCTTGCGTCTGCACGCCAACGCCGCCCGCACTTAGCCTCTGCTGCCAGCGCTTGGCGGCCCCGCCGCCCTGCCGGCCGCAGCCGGTTGCACCTGATGCCATCTCCATGTGCAACAGCGGCATCTGGTGCTGCAGCAGCGTACCTGCTTACGCTCCAAAACACGTGTGCATACGACAGTCAGCTCGCAGGGCCATGCACACCCAACCACGATGCTCTTGTGCACATCTGTCCCTCTCGGGCCGCTGCAGCAATGGCAGTGACCACAGACCAAGACGCATGTGCGGTAGAGCTGACACGCGGCGCACCGGCGTCGGCACCTTCGGCAGCCGCATCCGCCATGTCGCGCAGAGTCACCGACGCGCCCAGCGTGCCAGACGACATGGCGTTCAGAGCAGCCTGCGCACGCCGGGGCGCGCACTTGGTTGTCCTGCGGGATCGCGCATGCACGCGCGCTCGCACATGCAGGGGCGTGTGCAAGCACACCCACCTGGCCACCATCGCGGGGCGCCAAGGGCTGTGTGCCGAGCGACTGCCTGCTGCCCCTTGCCGCTTTGCGAGGCGCGGCTGATGCTGCTGCGCTCGCGGTGTCCGAGACCTCCGCACGGCTCTCCGCTGCGGCACCAGCCGGTGCAGACGCGACATCGCCAGCGCCCGCGTCCCTTTTGCGCGCGCTGCCCGCGTCCCCAGGTGCGCTCCCGGCAGCACCCTGGCGCGCCGGTGCCGGGTGCGCTGCGCCTGCCACGGCACCTGCGCACTGGCCGCATGTCGCTGGCGCGTCCTGCTGCTGTCGCGGTGGCTGCCCCGCGCTGCCCGCTCCTAGCTGCTCGGCGGATGCGGGCGGGCTCCCTCCGGCCGCCTCCTGGACGCTGTGTGCGCCGCCCGCCAGGTGCCACGCCCGCAGCGTCTGGTCGTCTGCGCCCGTCAGCAGCGCCGCAGCTCCCGGGCCGCCGGGCAACCATGCAATGGCGCGCACGCGGCCAGCGTGCCCGCGCAGCAGCGGGCCCGGCTTCAGCCACGTGCCCACGACCTCAAACACCTGCACAGGCCGCAGGCCATGAGGCCCTGGTTGGCACGGGGGGCCGCACACCTACCCGCGAGAGCGGGCGCTGCGACACCGCATGGACACGATGGCGCGCCTGGACTGACGTGTCGCTCACTGTCGGCCGCGCCGCCAGGAGCCAGGGCGGCTGCGCGCTCCATGCCAGGTCCGAGAACCCGGCTCTGCTGGACCCAAGCAAATTGCGCGTCTCCACGGATCCTGCGCACCCGCGGCGGCCTGTCAGGGCCGGCGCGCCGCCGGCAGCTGTCACCGATGCTGCCGGGCGTGCTTGCCCCGAATCCCTGCAGGCGCAGCCGCGCAGCATGTGGCAGCACGTCACACGGATGCAGGCGCGCGCCGTCGTGGGCGAGGTGCAAGAATGCGATGCCGCCCTCGGGCCCGGTCGACGTCAGCGCAGGCCCCGGGCCGCGCACGGAGGCCCACGCGGGGTCGGTCAGGGCCTGTGCCGGAACATCGGGGCACCACTGCACGCAGCGCACTGCACCGGCGTGCAGGCGCTGGGTGCGGGCGTGCACGAAGTCGAGCGCAGCCTGCCCCAGCTCTGCGGCCGCTGCGGCGCTGCCACGCCCAAAGGTCCAGACCGCGATGCTGCCATCCTCCAGCCCGGCCGCCATCAGGCTGCGCGTGGGGTGCAGGCTGAGCGCGGTGACCTGCACTGCGGCAGCCCCCCGCGGCGCCCCTGGCGCCGCCAGCGGCCCCGACGCCAGCAGGTCGGCCGGCGCGCTCGCCAGCGCGGCCACGGCGGCCGCGCCGGAGCCGCGGGCCGCCGCCGAGGCTGCCAGCAGGCCCTCCGCATCCAGGGCGCCCCAGCTCAGCAGCCGGCCCTCGCCGCCCAGGGTCAGCAGCGTCGGCGGCGCGCCCCCGCCCGCGCCGCACTCAGGGCGCGCCCCGTCGCAGGAGGGCTCCGGGCCGCCAAGCGCCCACGCCACGCGGGTGACCGGCGCGGCGTGGCGCGCCTTGAACACGGCGCCGCAGTTGGCGGCCGTGTCAAACAGGCCGACCGCGCCGTCCTCGCAGCCAAACGCCAGGACGGCTGGGCTGGTCGGGTGCCAGGCGAGAGCTGTGGGCCTGTCCGTCAGGCCCTGCCATAGCATCGCGCCGCCCGCACCGGCTACCGCGCTCTTGCCCTGCACCGCGCACACCTTTCAGCGCATGTTCCTGCCGCGTGTGCTCCCAGGTGACCGTCGGGACTTGCGCAACGGACTGCACGATGCCAGAGTCGAGCTGGAGGCGGCCTCTTTACATGCGGACACGCAGCGCGGGGGGACGCTGCACGGCGCACGTCCGGGGAGCCGGGGTCAAGCACGCGGATGCTGCGGTCGCCGCAGCCGATGGCCACGGAGTAGGGCGAGCTGCTACGGACGGCCATCGCGTAGACATAGCCGCCCAGGCCCTTCACGCCCCAGGTCACCTGCCCAGTGCGTGACAGTGTGTGATGGGTAGCCAGCATGGGCAGGCGTGGGCATGCAGGCGCTCGCGCGGGCCAGCACCTTGGCGGCCTTCCAGGCGTCGCTGCGCGCTCCGCCGGCCGCGCGCGGCACCTGCCACAGCCGCACGGAGCGGTCCATGGAGGTGGTAATGATTTCCAAGCCGCGCGACGGCCCTCGCTCGGCAGCGTCGCCCGCCGCGCGCAAGCCCTTACCATTCCGCAGCCCGGCCGCCGGGCTGGCACCGCCTTCGCCCCGCCCCTCCGCGTCGCCGGCGGCAGGCGCGCACGCGAAGCCGCCGTCGCCGCCCTCGCCGGCGCCCGTCCCTGCCAGGGCGGCCTCGCCGGCCCGGCCAGGCGCGGGGGCGTGCGCGGCAGCATGCGCGTGCGCAGGCGCGATGTGGATGGAGAAGACGGTGCGCGTGTGGCCGCCGGGGATGCGCACGGGCGGCGGTGGGGCCACGCCAGCCTCGAGCGGGAGCGCGCAGGCGAAGAGCGCCCCTGCGATGCACGCGTACATTCGCGCTACGCCCGCGCCTGCGTCTAAGTTTCCAGTGCAGCAGTGAACACGCACCGCCGTAGCCGCTCGCAATAAGCCAGTGGAAGGCCGAGGGGCCACGTCGGCCGCCAGCCCCCCACCCCTCAGCGCCTGTGCGGTGCGCCCCGGCGCGATCCAGGCCGGAGTGCCCCGCGCTGGTGCTGGGATCGGACCCCGCGGCGGCCCCATTGCCCGCCACGCAAGCACCGCCGCTGGCGGCCGGGCCCGCGCCCCGCCCGGGCCCGGCCTGCTGCGCTGGCTGCTCGCACATCCACCCGGGAGGCGCCCAAGCTGCGGCCAGCCACAGGCGGCCGCGCTGCGCCTCCGTCAGGCCCGGCGGCGGCTTGGGCAGCGAGACTGTGCAGATGCTGTCCGCCGCAGCCGCCTTTGCGCCAGGCCGCCCAGCCGCCTCCCCGCCGGGCAGGTGCACGGCGTACACGTGCAAGCGGCGGTCGCTGCCGCCGCTCGCCAGGAGCGTCCGCGGGGCGCCGGCGTCGGCCAGGCAGCCCGGCCCGGCCGCCGCGCCTGCCGGAGCCTGCCCGCCGCCCGCGGCGAGCCGCGCCTCCGCGTCCCGGTCCGCATGCTCGCCCGGCCTCTCAGCCTGCTGGACCGCACCGGTCTGAACGGGCAGCCCGCCCTCTGCGGCCGCCGCGCCCTCGCAGCCGCACCCCCCTGCATCCACAGGCGCGCCGCCCGCTGGCGCATCAGGGCTCCTGGTGCCTGCAGGCGCGCTTTCGCGGACGTCTGCGGCTGCAGGCGGGCGCTCCATGCTGCCGCGGCCAGCCTCGCCGCTCGCAGCCTCGTGGCCGCCGGCTGCAGCGTCGCGCGGCCCCGGACTCTCGCCGCTGGAGCGCTCAGCATGCGGCGGCAGGCGCACCCACGCCAGGCTGTGCACCTCGCCGCTGTGCTGCCCGAGCTGCGCCTGGACGCTGTCGTGCACGACATCCACGAGCAGCACGCGCCCGTCCGCAGCCCCAACCGCGACCTGAAGCGCAGGGGCGCCCGGTGTCCGCGGACGCCACCAACGCGCCCCATGCCAGCACGCTGTCTCGTGAACACGTGTGGGCACGGGCTCGCAGCGCCAGGTCGCAAATGCAAGCGCCCACCTGGTGGCCAGCCGACGGGTTGACCGCCAGGCAGACGATGGCCGCCTGCGCGTGCGAGCGCAGCCGCACGGGCCCGCTGTCCGCGGCAAGGAGGCGCCAGGTGAGGAGGCGGCCCTGCTTGTCGCCCAGCAGAGCCGTCGCCTCGCACCTGCACACACGCCTGGCAGTCGCGGCCGCCCAAAGCAGCCCGACCGGCGAGGACGGGACGGCGCGGCGGGCGCGCCTCAGTACCGCCAGAGCAGACGGCTCCGCAGGCAGGTTCTTTGCTGCGCGGAGGCACTTGCGGGCGCCGCAGTCCCAGACGCGGGCGCAGCAGTCTGCTGCGGCGGAGACCAGGCGCAGCGCGGCGCCCTGCTCCTCAGCAGCACCCGGCGCAAAGGCCACCGCGGTCACCCTGCACGCCGGCTCTCGAGTTGTGACTCAGTGGCAGAAGCACGGCAAGTGCGGGACCAGGGCGCACGCACCTGTGAGCGTGTGCGGAGAGCACGGCCACGCAGGCACGCGCCGCGGGCTCGATGAGCACGACAGCGTTGCGCGACGCAAACGCACACACGCTGCCGTCGGGTGCCCAGTCCGCGACGTGCGCGCCATACCTGAGCAGACCGGGTGCCAAGGATGGCTGTCTGCTCTCAGTAACAAGCACCGTGTGAGGCAATCCCCATGGTTAACAGCGGCTGCGCGTATGACCCACCAGTTTGGCGACGACGGCAGCACCACGGTTGCCTGAGGCGCGCTCAGAGTGGCGGGCGAGTCATTGGCGGCAGCCATCGCTGCTAATGCTAGCATGCGCATCAAAGCTTGGCCTGCGCTCGCCGCAATCAGCAGGCCGCACACCACAGCCAATCTGCCACCGCCTGCAGCGTGAGTGTGTGCTGTGTCCGGTCTGCGTGAGGTGGTGGCAGATGTTGCCTACATCTGCCATGCATGGCGACATCTCTGGTGACATCCAGAGCCTGTCGTACACTTCCCAGAAAAAACAACTTCCCCGGAGTGGAGCCTGTCGTGTGACTCGCACCACTGCAAGCAACCTGCCTGATAGAAGCTTGAGTTGCGCGTTGAGTCCTGATCCCCGCGGCCTGGATCCCTGACAGCCGGACGCTTGATGAGCGCAAAGGCGGCGCTGAAACAAGCAAAGCTTGCGTTTGCGAGGGGCCAGCACGCGGAGGTGGTGCAACACTGCAAGCAGGCGCTCAAGGCTGACAAGAACAGCTATGATGCATACCTGTGCGCGCTGCTTGCACCCGCCTGTCCTCGCGCCGTGCTGGCACCTTTGGGCTGGCAGACCGCAGCAGCCACAGCGCACAGGTTCCTGGGCAAGGCGGCCTTCCTCTTGGGCGAGCTCGACCAGGCGGCGCTGGCATACACGCGCGCAACCGAGATCACAGACGGCGCGCTGCCGGCCTGGAAGGGCCTCGTGGAGGTCCACACCGCCGCCGGCGACGACGCCAAGGCCGCGCCCGCCTATGAGTGCCTGGTGCGGAGCGTGCACGCCCTGCCGCGGGGTCCGTGGGCGCCCTGGCGCTCGCCGCGTCTCAGTCGCGCGCGGCGCCGCGCAGCTGGCGCTGTCGGAGGACCAGGAGCCGGCGGCCAGGCGCCGCGAGTACCGGCTGGGCCTCACCGGCGCGCTGCTCCGGCTGCAAGACTGGGCGCGGGCGGAGCGGCAGCTGCTGGAGGTCCAGGGGGATGCCGAGCGCCAGGCGGACTGGGTGCAGCTGCAGAGGCAGCTGGTGGACGTGCAGGTCGTACCCCTGCCGCCCGTGTCGCTGCCAGCCCATGCCCCGCTTCCTTGAGCGCCGTTTCGGCCGCCAACAGCACCACCAAGCTTGTCATCACATGCAAGGCAGCAAAGCAGCGCGGCGTGGCAGGCGCGCATGGAGCCGGGCGGCAGCGCCGCGTGGGAGGCGACCCTGGCGCGCCTGGTGCTCGAGGCGCCGCTGGCCGTCGACCTGGCACCCTACTACGAACGCCATGTCGCGAACCTGTTGACCACTGTGGCGAGCCTGCCAAGCAGGTGTGTTCCTAGCTCTGATCCGCCGACCCATGTTGCAGCGCACACGGAGTGCCGACTCATGCCGTGTACCTCATGCCCGAACTGATGCCCGAACTGATCAAATAATAACTTGCATGCAAGGCACGGGCATGAGCGCATGCATGCGCAGGTCGCCGGAGCGCGCGGAAGCCGCGCGGAGCGCGCTAGCAGAGTGCCGGCGCCTAGCTGCTGCGCGCGCGACTCCGCGGCCGCTGGAGGCTGCCCTGATGCTGCATGGGGAGACGCATGTCGGGTCGGATCCGTGCCTGGCGGCCTCGTGGCGGAGGGCGGCCCTGGAGCTTGCCCATGCGTACCCTGCCGCGAGAGGCGCGGCATCGGCCGTCGGCATGCTGCTGCTGCAGGCCGAGCAGGCGGCACCGGCGCAGGCTCGCAGCGCGGCGCAGCGGCGTCGCATCCTGGCAGTGCGCCCTTTTGGGAATGCGACGGAGCGCTCGATGATCGAGCGACTGCAGCATTGCTCTGGTCCTGCCCTGCCTCTCAATATATCACACTGCATCTGCACCCACCTCACCACACTGCACCACTGCTCCCGTACGCATGGCACTGGCATGCCCGGTGTCCAATTGCCGACAATCCCGCTTGTCCGTGTTTCATCCCATTGCGCATGGGGCTGCCCCGGTGTTGCCGTGTCACGAGCAGAGGAAGGAGACTGCTGTGCCCCACCGGCGGGCCACCCTGCCTGACTGCAGCGTTGTTACTTGCATGCAGGCGCTGCAGAGGGGCGACCCAGCCGTCGTGGGCGGCCTGGCAGCCTGGCGCGCGCGCGCGGCGCTGCTCGCGCAGGGCCGCGCCTGGGCCGCAGCGCTGCAGGCGGCTGCGCAGGGCCTGGCCTGGGCCAAGAGCCATGGCTCCGCTGAGGAGGAGGGCGCTTTAGAGCTCAGGCTGCTGGCTGCGCGCGGCCTGCTGGAGCAGGGCGAGGCGGGCCGGGCTGTTGCTGCGCTCAATGCGCTTGCAGGCGCGCCACGGGCGCAGCCCTCCCGCGCAGAAGCCGTGCCGAGTGGGGCACCCAGCCCTTGAGGACATGTTGGGGCGTGCAGCAGGCCCCCTCGGGGCCAAGCCTTTGTGCCCTCTAGCCCCTAATGCCGCGTGTGGGTGCGGAGGTGTGTCCGCGTGCGCCTCCGACACAGGCGTGCGCATCGCGCCGCGCTGACATGTGCAGCAGCGCCGCGCAGGCAGCCTGCCTCAGCAGCCGGGCGCCGGCGCGGTGCCGCGCCTGCGCGCGGGCATCAAGCGCAGTCAGGCCCAGGCAGCCGCGGCTCGCGGCGACCCTGCCGCAGCGGCAGCCCTGTATCAGGAAGCCGTGCAGGCGGGAGCCGGGGCCGCGGAGGGGCCAGAGGAAGTGAGCAACGCCCGGCTCCTCTACGCGGAGATGTGCCTCGCTCGGACCTGCTACGGCTGGCTGCTGTATGAGCAGGGGCAGCTTGAGGTGCGTGGGCCCGCCTCATGACACATGCCTGAGATGCCGCTCGGGCAGCGGGCGTGTGAGGCCTGATGAAGCATGCCGTGGACAGGACATCGGAAGGCATGACCTGCTTTGGCGCTGCTGACCTGTCCCCACGCAATAGGCGCATCAAGAGCTTAAAAGCCAGTCGAGGGACCCCAGCGCGTTTACGCTGCCCGGCAGGCCGCCCAGGAGCAGCTGGGCGCCGCACTGGCGCAGGCAGACGCTGCCGGCCCGCACCTCGCCGACTGGCAGCTGAGCGAGCTGCGCTGCCGGCTGGCGCGCGTGCACCGCGCGGCCGGCGGCGCGATGTGGGAGGAGCGCGAGCATGCGCACGCGCTCCTGCTGCAGGCCGCCGCCGTGGAAGGGCCCGCGCAGGCGTGGGGCCCGCCCGGCCGCCACGCGCTCGGCAGGGCCGCGGCGCCCTGCAGGGCGCGGTCCTCCCTGACAGCGGTATGCGCTGTTTGGCGCTCGGGGGTGAGCAGGCGGGGCTGCCGGGGCGCAGGCGGGCGCGTTTGCGCTGCTGGGGAGCTACTACGGCGAGGTGGCCGGGGATGCGCTGCGCGCGCGCCGCTGCTTCGAGCGCGCTCTGGCCCTCGACCCGGCGTCCGAGTCTGCAGGTGGGGCTGCAGCGCCCATGCGGTGGTCGTGCACCTCTGAGCAGCCCCAATGCGTGCGTCAAGTCCTGGCGAGTACGGGAGCATCGGGTCTGCCGAGTTGCTGATTGCAACATGCCGCCGTACAAACCAGTGTGCAATAGCCTCGCGACAGCACGGTGCGCTGGCGCCGCCGGCAGGCGAGGGGCTGTGCGCGCTGCTGGCAAGCACCGGCGACGCCGCCGCGGCCGCCGCGGCCTGCCAGGCCGCCACCCGGGCCGACGAGGGGGCGGTGTGGGCATGGCGGCGGCTGGCCTTCCTGCGGCTGGCTGGCGGCGACGCAGAAGCCGCCGTCCCGTGCTTCCACACGGCGCTGCGCGCACAGCCCGGCCACGCGCGCACGTGGGAGGGCCTCGGCGCCGCCTACCAGGCGCTCGGGCGCCTGACCGCCGCGCTCAAGGCGCGCGCCTGCCGCCAGGGTGACCGGGGTTGAGCGTGCGGCGCCAGGTGCAGGCAGCGGCTCTCGCACCGGGCGGCCAGGCGCAGGGGTGCAGGGGCGGCCAGTCGGCGGCCCGGCAGTCAGTCGGACAGGGAGCGCGCCGGCGCGGGGGGTGACGGCCGCGCGCCGCGCCAGGCGTACGGGCGCGCGTGCGAGCTGGACCCGGGCCGCGCGTTCTGCCACGCGCAGTCGGGCGCGGTGCAGGCGGCGCTGGGCGCGCACGCGGCCGCGGCGGCCAGCTTCGCGGCGGCGCTCGCGCTCGCGCCCGGCCACGCGCCCGCGCTGCTGGGCGCCGGCCAGGCGCTGCTGGCGGCCGCACGGCAGCACCTGGCACGCGGCGCCCCTGGTGCGCGGCAGCACTCCTGTCCCCTGCTGACAGCTGTCTGGATCACAACCACTCTGCAGGATGCGTCTCACGCTGGGGTGCTTCGGACTACAACCTTGGCACTGATGTCATGGCTGACGCCCCATCGGCGGCGCTGGAGTGCTGTGGGGCTGCATCCGTCGGGCCCCCCGGCGTATGTTCACTGTGAAAGGGCCGGGCGTGCGCAGGCGTGGCAGCGGTCGAGCTGGCCGAGGCGGCCGGCCGGGCGGCCGAGTGCGCGGCGCGCTGCGGCAACCTGAGCGCCGCCTGGAAGCTGCTGGGCGACGCGCGGCTGGCGCTGGGGCAGACAGGCCGGCAGGCCGCCTGCCGCCCGGCGCCGGCCGCCCCGGGGCACGCCCCCGGTGCGGCTGCGGGCGCCTGCAGTGACCTGCCCGCGGAGCAGCGCGCGGCGGCGCTCGTGGCCGGGTGGGCGGCGCGCATCGAGGACGCGCGGGCGGCGCAGCGCGCCTACGCGGCCGCGCTGCACCTGGCGCCCGGCGAGGGCGGGGCGTGGGGCGACGTCGGCGCGGCGCTGGCCGCGGAGGCGCAGCTGCGGCGCGCGCACCCGCGCTTCCGCCCGCAGGCCGCGGCGGAGCTGCGGGCGCGCGCCGAGCGCCTGCTGCGAGGTGGGCCAGCGGGCGTCCATGCCTGGATGAGTCAGTGCGGAGCCTCACCCTCACATGCGATGCGCCGCATGCAACGCACCGCGCCTGCGCTTGCAAAGCGTCTTTGTGCTGGCCCAGTGAGCTGAGCGGACACGGCACGGACATGCGCGCGAGCTCTGGTGCTTGAAAGAGGTGGGCGTGACCTCTTGTCTCAGAAAAGGGCCGAGCCTGAGCCACCCGCCGGGAGCAGGCGGCCTGCGCGTGGAGCCGGCCAGCGCGCCGCTGTGGGCCGCGCTGGGCGCCTGCGCGGTCGCCCCGGCCGTGCGGGAGCATGCGCTCGCGCGCGCGCTGGCCCTGGACCCCAAGGCCGCGCCGGCCTGGGTGGAGCTGGGCCGCCTGTACTGCTCAAATGGTGTGCATCATGCGCCACAGCAGTCGCCATGCATGCCCCCTGCTCACTTGGATACATGCCCGCAATTGTTCCTTTCCTAAAAGCCACAACAGTGTCGGCAAGCTCTGTGAAGCCCTCGACATGGTGCCCACTTTGTGCAGTCTCCCAAGGCTCCATGTGCAAGGAAGAAACACTGGACCCTGTGTGTTCAGACCAGTCTGAAGGCGCGCAGGTGCCGAGCCTGGTTTGGCGGACGCGTGCCTCACCCTCGCGCGCAGCCACGAGCCTGGAGACGCGTCCACCTGGGAGGCCATGGGCGCCCTGGCCGCCCTCAGCAGCGACGGTGCGCTCGGCACCTACGCGCGGTCTGGTGTGACGGCCAGCATGCCCAAGCCCCAGCACTTGCATGCGCACACAGACATGGGCCAACTTGCCCGGCAGCCGCGTGTCGCGCAGGCAAGCAAGGTCTCCCGGCGGGCGTGCATCAGGCTGAGCCTGCGCCCGTGCAGGCGCCCAGGAACAGCTCGGCTTCTACGAGCATGCGGTGGCCATGGGCGCGGGCGCAGAGGCGCTGCTCGGGCGCGTCGAGGGCGCCCTGAGCCAGGGGGCCGGCGCCGGCACCGGCGCTGTGTATGCAGCCGCACGCAGGCGCGCAAAGCACCAGGCCCCGACAGGTCTGCGCGCGTACGCATACCGCTGTACGCGCTCGCTGGGCCGCCGCGCGGAGCAAGCACGCTGAGCGACCTGGGAAGGATTGATGAGGCTTGCCTAGAATAGTTCCGGCTGTTTGCAGCTCTGCCAGGCCATGCATGCGCGTAAAGCATCACACCAGGGCCCGCGTGCGACAACCCTTGGAAGCGTGTTCACAGGTGTGTGCACCAACGCAATACAGCCGGCTATAACAATGCTCCGGGACGCCAGGTGTGTGGACTTGCTGCCGCTGAACGCAGCGGCGAACCGCGCGCTGGGGCTGGCAGCTGAGGCGCGCGGCAATGCCAGCGAGGCCGTCAGCGCGTATGAGTTGGCGCTGGAGCTCAGTGCGTCCAGCGACATGCTGCACGGCGCGCCAGGCCGCTCTGCTTGAGCGCCAGCGCTGCAGCTCCACTCCTGTTGGGCCATCTCTGACAGAACAATGTCATGCCATGCAGGACTGCAACAGGCTCATGCGCGCACTGAGCTGTGACTGCGTGGCCGTGCTGTCCCTCCTGCTGATTGCGTGGCCGCATGTCGCGCCAACGGCAGCGCGGCGCTTGCTGCGCAGACGGCGACGAGGTCGGCGGGCTGGCGGCTCGCAGCGTGCCGGACGGGGCGCCGAGCGCGGGGCTGCACCAGGGCGCGCGGCTCAACCTGGCTCGGGCGCTGGCGCGCGCGGGGCGCTGGCGGGAGGCGCTGCCGCTGTACCGCGCGGCCGAAGCGTCCGGGGACCTGCGGGGCCAGCCGCTGGCCCGGCTCGGCTACGCCGCGGCGCTGATGGAGGGCGGGGATGCCCCGGCCGCGGAGCGAGCACTGGAGGCGGCTCTGCTGCTCGAGCCCAGCCCGCAGGCGCGCCCGCCAATTATCCGGGCCCCGGGGTCCCTGCGCCTGCGCTCTGCAGGCGACCACTGTGACAGACGCCTTGTACATCAAGGCATGCCTGATCAGGGCAGCTCCTGGTGACCTTGCTAGGACGACGCCAGACGCTTG
>JAABUR0100006207.1_pt1 | contig 14755 bp, 15 predicted proteins | sample 5560091 | NCBI WGS metagenome assembly JAABUR01 (sample SAMN10711879, study PRJNA513375) | rock metagenome | isolation source: Antarctica rocks | place: Antarctica: Victoria Land, University Valley sud
TGTTGAGGGTCCCGGAATACGGAAGAAAGACAAAAGGCTATCTTCTTGTATATTTACTGAGCTCCCCGGATAGATGGGGTTGGGTCTGGATCTTTGGGAACTGATTGAAAATCGTTGGCGCGTAAGCCAGAGGCAATACTTGGCTAGATGCTAGATGACGAATCTAAAACCCTTTGACGAAGCTGCAAACGGTAATTCGCTTCTAACCCTTGGTGAACTTGGCGATTTTCTCATGATTCGTTCTCAAGCACAAAGACATTTATTCATGTTTGTTCTTGTAAAGTCCAAGTCTCAAACCTCCTGGCCATTGTTTTAGGGAGCGTTTATTCGATAAATCGATATGATCTTGTAAAGAAGAGGTCCGACTTGCTTGATAATATTCTTTCTATAGAACTTGTTTTCGACCATACGGTTGCTGGCTCGAGATTGTGCTTATAGAAATATGAGGATTTATAGAGTCCTCTATGCGGATTTGAGAGAAATATGCTAATATGTATGGTTGAGAAATTGAGCTAGATCTCACTAGTGTTTCTGGCTACAAGTGATAGAAGTGGAATGATTTGTTACCTAAACCTGCTAAGTTGTGGATTTTGCCGCTCTGCGTCTAGTTCGATAGTTCTTTAAATCGATAGAACGAAGTTATGTAGGACCTATTCTATGGTGTATTTTCTCTTGCTTTCAATGGTCGATTCGACATACTGCTTTTCCTTGAGAGAAGATGCTTTGAAAAATTTGACGGTATAAAGCTTTGAAATCGGCGATGTTGCTTTCCGACATCGTCTAACTGGTCGTTCAATATTTCATTATCATCTTCTGATTTTTAGTCTCTGAGTGTGTTATCGACCCTCTTCGAACAGCTTGAACATGCCACTAGCTGGTGTCGAAAGTCAGTGAACAACAATCGATAGCCAGATCAGTCTATGTGACCAGGTGGTAATCTGGGTAAAAGTAAGGACTAGATGTCCACTTGATTGTCTTTAAAGAGATCAGATGTTGATCGCAAATTTTCAGCAACCTCTTGAGGCGTCACACTCGAGTACCTACTGCATTATAGGGGCGACAGCGTCAATGCTTGCGGTGAGGATAGTGAGAACCATTATGATATCAATTTAGTCCCTCCCGTTTTTTTGGTCTATTTGCTCCGTTTGAGGTGGCCTTGAAGCCGTATCTTCTCAGTGGGTGCGGCGGTCAAGCCTTCAATAATTTTGAATCAGAAGGCATGTGGCGTGGCGAAACTTCGAGACACTGCCGTTCGGTACCGTGTATCAATTGGCCGCCGGGAGAATTGCCATTCGAGAACAAAGAGACCTCTTTGAGAGGCAAGCAGTAAGATTTCTCGAAGATGGGCAATAACACTCTGTAGAGTACTCGAAATAAGGTAAATAGAGAACTGTAGTACCTGTCTTCACTTATCTTGGCTGAGCCAAAACCCAAACCCGCCGAACCGCAGCAGACCTCAACCACATCCTACACGTAGCACAACCTCCCCTGGCAATCTCCGTGTGGACCCTACGTAGTATGCACAGACCTCGTCTGCGACTTGCCGTGGGCTGTGTAATATGCGTCATGCACCTCAGGATTGTCAAACCGTGGTGTTGTTGAAGGTTTTGATATGGGTGCGACTGTCGTGTTCGAAAGTGGATACTACAGTACTTCGACGGCTTTGCGGCGATCAGATATCAACCTAGCAGTGTTACAGAACAGGCATTAATATCTATCCTGAACGATTCTTGCATGGCTTGAGCGAGCCATTGCTCATTGATTATTTACAAATTTTGCGTGTACTTTGTACAGCTTCTAGTGCTATGAGAGTGGTATCTCGGTGACGCCTGCACATCCGGTGCTATGACCCATGAGTTTTGAAAATTGGTACATTATGCCGCCCCGCTATGCTGAAAGTATTGAAAGGGTGCAGCACCAATATGTACGTTATACTTTCCCTAACGTTCGAACTTTCTTTGGTAATGCCCAGACTTTTGGACAGACGACCTTTAGAGACAAAGTCAGCACCAAAGTCCTGTATGTGACGAAACGGCTTTGATCAGAGCTTACCTCGCCCTCACAGAAAGCCCAAAAGTATACACCCATCCCCACAAGATAGTAGATTCCTGCATTCGTCCCTTGAAATAACAAAAGCGCCGCCAGGCTGCTGAGCGGATATATCACTAGCCGTGCCTCCATACTCCGATGCATTGCCGTTCCACCAAGGTAAGAAAGCGGCCATTCCCAAGCAAGGCCAAGGATACCAAGAAGGAGGTTTAGGATCTGTAAGACGGGGACAGGCTTTACGGCGCCGTCGAGGTTCTTTGTCAGGAAGTCCCAGAAGACCTTGGGCCAGAAGAAGCCTTCGAGAGAGGCGGCGATTTGGTCTATTGAGTATATTAGAGAGGTGGCGGAGGCAGAGAGTGGGATATAGAGGACTTACAGGCTGCGGCAGTAAGGATAATGAGACGAGCCCAGTGGTTTTTGATGAGTTTCCCCATGGGTGGGTAGGAGAGCCTTAGGTTCCAGAAAGACTTCGAGCCAGCAAAGGCTCAAGTCGTATTAGAGGATTTGTTCGCTGGCAGCGACTGCACTGCAATCGTTATGATGTCCGGCCGTGGAGCATGGTCTGGATAATATGAGGTTATAGTGTCTTGCAACAACGCCGCTTGGCCTTGAGTCCTTGAGATACCACAATTAGGTGGTTGTACAAGTCTCCAACTCGAGGTGTATCAGAAGAATCCTCCGCCGCATGATTGTGGACGGGAGGAAAGTATCTATCCAAATCTTTTACCAATTCTCCGGCGCATCGAGACATGAGACACGACTGGGTTGCACACCCAATGGAGCAAGCCCCACACGGTTCGCAATCGTTGATCGATAGTGCGTGCATGATCCTCAGCCATTCATGCGGACTATCATCAGAAATAACCGCTCGCAGGGATCGTTAAAGCAAAGCACCGGCACCGAATCACAGGCGAGATGCGGGGATGCAATGGACAACCAATTGGCAATTGTTCAAGCGCAACCCTTGAGAAATTCAGGAGGGCGATTGGGTATCGATAATCAATAGTTGATGATAATACCTAGCGACAAGCCGATGGTGGTGGATCGAGTCTCTTGTGCGACATGACGAGACGAGGCAAATAAGGAATGCAGGGTGAACGAGGGAAGCTAAATTTACAGTGCTCGGCAACGCCGCGGGAGGTCTAAAGAAAGTGGGATCGAATGCACACCGCCATCGTCAACGACGACGACGACAGAGGAGGTAAGTAAATTAATGACAAGGAACGACGAGGGTCTAAAGTATGCACACAATTCATGATGCACCCTCAAGATGCTAGCCCCCGCAAAGAAAACTCCAGTCCGCGGTCGACGCTGACAGCTGTCTGTGCTGTGACTGGTGGTGCGAAGAGGGTGAGGACTACAGCTACGAACTACTATATTCTACTGCTCAGGTTATTTGATGACAAGAACGTGATAATGGCTTGTGTCCTACGTGCATAAGCTTGGGGCTGGAAGTGTTGAGAGAAAAGATTGTAAGCGTTGCAGCGTGTCGACGGGGAGAGTCTTCTCAACACCAGCCATACTACGGAGTAAATCATTGTGACTGCGGGAATACGGGATTGTCCAGACGATGATATGCTGAGTGAGTCGAATCTCAGCGGCTGCTGTCGATTCGTGATTCGCTTGCGTCTTCCGAAGATCCTTAGTGTCCGTTCGTAGTATACCCAATCATCAGCTATTCTTCAGCCAACCCTAAGACACTTATGCCAGACCTATCGAGCATTGCTTGGAATCGGGCCCGCACCGTGCACTATCCTTTAGGTGAAGACAACGAGGTCGAAGTGATGTCCTCAATTGGAGCGCCAGACCGACTTCCTACGTGGCAGATCACGTTGCAGAAATGGCCTCGGAATCCCCGAGACTCCCCAAGTGTGCCATGATCTTTCGCACCATCTGCGAGTCAAGACTCAAGGTTCCCAAACTCAAGGCAGAGAAAGGGTTACGGAATACGAGATTTTGTACCGAGTTATCGAAGCATCACCACGCGCCCAACCCCTGCCTCACGGACTCTCCATTTTGACAACAAGTCTAATCCTGTCTCCTCGCATAAGGTTGTCCTAGGGCTTGCGGTAGCTTCCCGGACCCTCGGTAGTGATCTGCGACAGCTTCGAGTTTCGGAAATCCAGACCTCAAAGCAACCTCTTCTCATGCCATTGTTGTCTCCGCCGCACCACTCCAAACGTCGAGAGAATCCGATACGGCGCCCGAGAAGGACTGCATTTTGAACATCAGCCTCAAGCAGGGCTATCGCTCCCATATCTAACTACAGAGCCGCTTGGGATCCTCTAGGATCTCGCACATCTCGTGGGACCAACCATTGCATGAACGCCACCAACCGAAAGTAGCCGGGACGCTTGAAAAAAGAGAAGGAAATATAACAAATTTGGCGCTGGGATCGTTGTCAATGCCATATCATACGATCTGATAACCTATTCCCCTTGACGCCTAGAGCTGACAGAAATATTCACACTCGTCACAAAACACGGGAAGATATCCAAAGCTACTGCCCCAAGCAAGAACTAGATTTTGGCTTGGTTTGACGACTGTCAAAGGGGTCCATGGCCATGCACGGCATCAGCGATATCAGTCCTAGATCAATACCCCTTGGTGGACCATGCCCACGCTGTTGACATTTACCGGACCAAGGCTCATAACATTGACTGAAATCGCAGAGACTCCGCAGGTTTGCTGAACGACCTGTCTCGCTACTCTGACTGTCTATAATATCAACGTAAATATACAAGGCTTATCCGGTTTTGTGCGCTGCACCGTTGGAGTTTTCGAGTTCTAAAAGCATAATATATCACTAGACATGAGTCAACAGTCTTTTTGGCGCAAGGAGTTCACATGGAGGAAGCTGTCTTTCAATTTTCTATTCCATGGCCTTCATGTTGCCATGTTCGCCTTTGGGTGGTGAGTAGCAGCCAAGAAGGTCAATAGAACGAGGCTAATAGGAAGAACAGGTGGAAGCAAGCCATGGATCCGAGGCTAGCTGGGCTCAATACACTCACGTTCTCTGTGTGGATCTCTCGGGGTGCAGGTCTGGCTTTGTCAATCGATGGGGCAATCATCCTTTTGCCGATGTGCAAAAATGTTATACGATGGATAAGACCCCAGATCAGGTGGCTGCCATTAGATGAGTCGCAGTGGTTCCATCGGCAAGTGGCGTACTCTTTGCTTTTCTGGACAATTGTCCATGTGTCAGCGCACTATGTAAAGTAAGTCGCTGCACAGCTGAGTACATTGAGCCCTACTAACCAGAAGCCAGTTTTTTCAATGTCGAGAAAAACCAACTCCGGCCTGAGACCGCGGTACAGATACACTATACCCAAGCCGGCGGCATCACAGGGCATGTCATGCTTTTCTGCATGTTGTTAATGTTCACTACTGCTCATGCTCGAATACGGCAGCAATCATACGAAACCTTCTGGTACACCCACCACCTCTTCATCCCTTTCCTGCTCGCCCTCTACACCCATGCAACTGGCTGCTTTGTACGAGATACCAAACACCCAATCTCCCCTTTCGCTGGCTCGCCCTTCTGGGGTCATTGCCTTGGCTATGAAGGCTGGCGCTGGGAACTTTGGGGAGGCGGTATCTATCTGATTGAACGAATTTACCGCGAAATCAGCTCCCGCCGCCCTACACAAATCACCAAAGTCATCCGCCACCCGTACGATGCGCTCGAGATCCAATTCTCCAAACCGAGCATGCGTTACAAAGCGGGCCAATGGCTTTTGCTCAACGTCCCTGCCGTTTCCACTACCCAATGGCACCCCTTCACAATTACCTCCTGTCCCTTTGATCCATATATAAGCGTGCACGTTCGCCAGGTTGGTGACTTCACCCGCGCCCTCGGCGACGCCCTTGGCGCTGGCCCCTCCCAAGCCAAAGATTATGACGGCCTGGATCCAATGGGTATGTACGAGATTGCGCTACAGAACGGACAGGTTATGCCCAAAATCCGCATTGATGGTCCCTACGGAGCACCAGCTGAAGATGTCTTCGAAAACGAGATCGCTGTTCTCATCGGTACTGGTATTGGTGTTACCCCTTGGGCCAGTATTCTTAAGAACATCTGGCACTTGCGCGCTTCGCCTAACCCACCCCGAAGACTGCGAAGAGTAGAATTCATCTGGGTCTGCAAGGACACTTCGAGCTTCGAGTGGTTTCAAACTCTCCTCTCCAGCCTCGAAGCTCAATCGCACTCCGCTGCCCTCGGATCTGGTGCCGGACCCGAGTTTCTGCGCATCCATACATACCTCACGCAGAAACTGGATGTGGATACCACAACAAACATCTACCTCAACACGGTTGGCATGACGCTCGATCCGCTCACAGAGCTACGTAGCCGGACAAATTTCGGAAGGCCTGACTTCAACAGGCTTTTGGGGGCCATGAGAGATGGGATTTTGGACGGCAGCTATATGGGCGGCTTGGAAGGAAACCTGAAGACAGAAGTGGGAGTGTACTACTGTGGACCGAACACGGCAGCGAGAGATATCAAGAGAGCGTGCCAGGACGTCACTGGACCTGAGGTCAAATTTGGCTTTTGGAAGGAGCATTTCTAGGGATTGAGAGTGAACGTGGAATGGGGGTGGCATTGGCATATCTTGCTCTCTCTTGGCCTGAGCCTGGTAGATTGTCTATAGCCACCTAGTGTTTTTCCGAGATGTAACGATACCTACATAGTCTTTAAATGTACGACTGGAGATAAACCATGTCCCTTGACGTGCTACTAAAGACTGTTGATATTCACATGATAAACGGGCGTCCATATACATTTTCGTAGGGGTAAGCAGAAGCGGAGAGATGCCGCTAGAAATTACTGCCTGCTTTCCTGACCGCTTAAGGTAGTGAGTGAGGCTTGAAGGTTTAGTGAGCGTTATGCAGCAAGGTACGGAGTAGAGACGTTCCTTTGCATCAGATATCCCTCATTGACTGAGAGAAAGACTTTCACCGTCAGATCAGAAGCAAGACGACTTGAAGCTACAGTCGTTGTGATTATAGATTGGCGGTCGATCAGCGCACCCTCGGCACCTCTTTTTGGTGTCGACTGGACGTCATCGCGCTTCTTGCCATCGCCCAAAACAAACAAATTAATCACCACTTTTGCCTGGTACGGGCACATCACTTGTGGCGCTGTACTAATCGGATCTATCTCCTGCTCTGGAAGAGCCCAACTCACAGCTTCCCTACTTCCCTACTTTTCCTTCCTTCCTAGACACACCATGGCCGACGACACCGCGGCCGACGAGGCACCAGTCACCTTCAACATCAAGTCCTCCAGCGATGCCAAATATGTCGTTACCGTGCCTCTCACAATGACCGTTCTTGACCTGAAACAAAAGCTATCTGCTTCCGAGTATGCCGACATACCTCCCGACCGTCAACGACTCATCTACTCCGGCCGGGTCCTCAAGGATCCAGATGCTCTTTTGTCTTACAAGATCAAAGAAGGAAATACTGTCCACCTAGTCAAGGGCGCAGCCAGCAATCAGCGACAAAACCCTGCGAACTCAAGTACAACCACAGCTAATGCTGGCTCAACGCCAGGAAACGCAGGTGTCCCGACTAATATAGCTGCCGGGACTGGCAACAACCCTCTTGCTGGACTAACCGGAGCCAGATATGCCGGCTTCGCTCAACTTCCTGGTGCAGACATGTTTGGTCCCGATGGCGGTGTAAGTCCTCCACCATCCTATCCTCCATTCTATAGCCTCTAAGACCTCCTCCCAGATGGGCCCACCGCCGGACCCTGAACGCATGGCGGACATGCTTCAAAACCCCCAATACGCCTCCGCCCTCAATGAAGCCCTCCAAAACCCTGCCGTCATCGACCAAATGATTCGCGATAACCCCATGCTTCGCAACATGGGCCCCCAAGTCCGCCAAGCAATGCAGGACCCGAACATGCGCCGCATGATGACAGACCCTGACATGCTTCGGCAAGCCGCTCAAATGCAGCGCCAATTCGGCGGTATGTTTCCTGGGATGGGTGGGATGGGAGGTGCTGGAGGTGGTGGGAACACCGCGTTCCCTGCGCCGGGGGTCACGGACACTACGCCAGGACAGGAGGGCCAGAGGACAGCAGCCAATCCTGCGGGTACGACGCCTCAGTCCCCAATGAACCCCTTTGCAATGTTCGGAGCGCCCGGAGCTAGCGCAGGCGCCGGAGGACCCGCAAACCCTTTCGCCGCGCTCTTCCAGCCTCCACCTACTATCCAGAACCCCACCTCCCCACCCCCCGCTGGCCAAGATTCCACCCCCGCCTCCGAACCAACCGCCACCAACCCCCCCGCCAATCCTATCGCCGCCATGACCCAACAAATGATGCAAAACCCGGCCATGATGCAACAAATGATGCAAGCCATGGGTGGCGGCGCAGGTGGAGGCGGGGCCGAAGGCGCGGCGGGCACCTTCAACCCTTTTGCAATGCTTGGAGGCCTTGGTGGTGGAGCGCCGGCCGCGCCGGCGGATACGAGACCGCCGGAGGAGAGGTACGAGGAGCAGTTGCGGCAGTTGAACGACATGGGGTTTTATGAGTTTGAGAGGAACGTGGAGGCGTTGAGGAGGACGGGGGGAAGCGTGCAGGGGGCCGTGGAGTATTTGCTTACGCATTAGGGGGCTTCTGAGATCGAGGGAGGTGGAGCGACTTGGTTGTGAGACGATTTCTTTGAGAAAAGATGTTCGAGGTGGGTTTGGGAGGTTTCTCATGATCGCAGAAGAGCGGCGGAGCAGGTTCAAATACCTTTTCTTGCTCTGCACGCATCCCTTGTCACTTCACGTTTATCATCGAAAGTAGATGGGGTACACGAATCAACTACATCCGTTTTTTTCTCTTTCTCTTCTTCTATTTCCGAGCCTTTGTGAACATCCCCCGATCAAACCCAAATTTGGAGAACCCATCACACACAACCCCCCCTCCCCCGTCTTTTTCCCACCCCTTTCCTACCTCCATCCACTTTCCCCCGCTTCGTCTCTCAGTGCCAACACTTTGCCCATCTTCTACGTTCTTTCGATACTTTGGATAAGCGCGAATAACCGGAGCGAGGGGTCTCTAGGTACATGGGGGATGCTGAAACTCTGGAGCCGTCCTGTTCGTTTTGAGAAAAAAAGAAAAAAGGGGGGGATTCGTTGATTCTGTTTATCTCTCCCCTCCACTCCCCTCCATTCACCTCACCTCTCTTCGTCACACAACCCTTTTTAACTTTCCATCGAGTCGTTTAATAAAGACAGGGGGTTGGATGTAGGGTTTGGTATCGATACTGGGCCGGGGTGTGGTTTGGTGGGGTCTTGGTTGAGATGTTGGTGTGTGTGTTATTTTGAACGGTGGGGATAAGGGGGGGTTTTGGGGGATGAGTTAGGGATGGGGTGGGGGAAAGGGGTGTGAGAGTGGAGGAGCGCGAGAGCTTTGAAGAACAGAATCACCGGGAATGAGGCCGCATCAAATAAATATTTCCGCTCGAATCATACAATGAGATGCAAGCGACGCGGTGGATGGGTAGGGGGATTTTCAATACTAGGGACAGAGCGTGTAGTAATTTGCCATGGTCGAGATTCCATTGCGACAGTTGTCAGGTGTGGGAGATGCAAGATTTTCCAATCGGCGTGAAGAGTTGGAGGTATTGAGGGATAGTGTATTTTCTGGGTATATGATATAGTGACGATGAGAGGGGGTGTGGTGTCAAGTTGCTATGCGGCAAGTATGCGTGTCTCCAAGGAGCCAAAGGGTAGTTCAGATGTCTGTTTGCTGGAAGCATGGCTTGTCAACTTTGGGGCTCCGTGACATTGATCTAAATTGTCTGCCGCGTTGTGGGACATGTTGGGAAGTGGATAAGGCCACCTGGGAGTATGGCCCATCGTCGTTTCTCTCTCTCGAGAATTCAATGCTAACTCTCTCTGTTCGCCACCTTCTAGGAGGTGAGCGGTAACACGTCCGATGTAGGAGAGCCTTAGGATTGCCACTTCTTCTTGGTGGGATTATGATTTGATCGAATTTCCTTTCTTAAAGCCAACCGGTCAAATGGACAACAGTGATCATTAGGAGGATGACGGTATGGTCATATTTCTGATCAGTTTATCGCCTAGATAATGGATCAGTCTCTTCAGCCACCCTGTCCTCGAAATAGGCACTGAGTCCATACACCAATCTAAGCCATACCTTGCTGTTCGAGTTGGCTACATAGACAGTCCACAAGACCCTCCAACACCCAGTTCAGAGGATTGAAGACTTCAATAACCAGGTTTGCTAAGGAGTGATTGTACGTTCAAGCATGCTTGAACGAGCAAAGCTTGTATCGCAACCAAGCTCCTCAGCTTTCAACAGCAGAGCTAGGGTTTGTGGCTGTCTTTCACCTGCTGAGTTGTAGATGGATTTGGAACATGGCATCTCCGGACTAACGGTTTGATCGTCTTGTCTTATGGTAGACCATCAGATATTTTGGTCAACAGAGCAAACCTTCTGCTTTTAACGCATGCTGTGAGATCGTACTGTAAGAGCATGAGTCCATGACCAATGCGTGGAACACAACCTTTCGAGAATGGAGGCTCACGTGATCCAGCCTTGAGGCTCTGCAGCAGAGCCTCGTCTTGCATTATAAATCAAGGCAAACTCAAGGCATAGTCCAGGCAATCCTCGCAGGGTTTCAGCTCTTCAGCTCTCGAATGCTGACGTGCATAATGGAACCTAGTCTTTCGTGCATTTACAGCTTTGCCGCGTGTCTTGTTGTTTATGGCTACCCAACTGCAAGCTCGCGGCAACCCCTACACGTGTCGCACACCCCATTTTTATCCACTTCTGCTGTCATCGTTCCATTTGCTCTTTTTTCAAAAGGCTGCTATGTATCGCCTGTGGATGCCTTGCACACCGTAGGATTCCAACAGTAGAATATGTTTGGGCAGAATGGCGTCCGTCCAATCCCCTAGGGTTGGGGCGCAAGAATGACATCAGCATGGGAGTCTTCGAAATTCATATGCTGAGACAAATCGGTATTCCGTTCTTCGCCCCGGTGGTGATCCTGATGGATGCTCTGAATACACCGAAAGAGCGGTGAAATTTCGAGATTGTTGCTCCCCATGCCTCATCCTGCTGTCAGGATTTATTGGAGGGGGCACTGAATTAGGCATGCTTTCCACACGGGAAGTATTGCGGTCCAGGACATGGTGGTAGCGGTTGTCCAAAGGTCTTTGGAGAGGGGTATCTTTGCCATAATCGCGGCCAATTGGTCAGGTATATCGGACCGTCTCCAAGGGAGGGACAGTCATCTATTCCGAAAGCAAGCGTGATAAAAAAATTTGACACTACTATCTCAGATCCACCCAAGGACATATAGAACTGCGCGATAATGTACATAGTATTACACGAAGTGTAGTGTAGCAGAATCGATCGGTGTTGGTTGAGAACATGCTATAACGGAGTATGGCGAAGATTAACCAGTGCTTCTCTTTGTCCCAATCACGCCGATGAGCTCATTGTAAGAGAGCTAGTATTTCCGAGGAAGACCACCAATACCGCACAATATGCGGCTGTAGCTGCGAAAACTTCCTGTCTTTTCGCCTTCGTAAACAAAGAGCACAAGGCTGAAAAGGCGATTGTGAAAAAGAATATGACAAGGATTTGGAAGTAGGTATGGCGCTCGACGTCTGCTCTGTTTCGCGGTTGAATTTTGAACAGGATAAAGACAGGAGTGAGCAGGAGGAGGGATGCACAAACGGTAAGGACACTGCGCAGTAGGATATCCAGGCGAGCAGCGGACAGGAGGGTAATGGGTTCCTCCCCGGTTACGACCTTCAGTTCGGGGGTGCGGAAGATTGCCTATACGTGAAGGTGAGTGGAAAGAAGTAACGTGTTTGTGCGACATAGGCCTTTCATGTAAACTCTTCCCAAGCCCCAAGTGGAAATTGAGATATTTCCCCAAGTACATGTTCCAAGTGGCAGTCTTCCAAAAGAAGGTATTCCAAAAGATAAGTGGTGGGGGCTAAGCGTATGGTGGCTAGACTATAGGAATACGAAGGCTCAATGGAATAGGCAACTTACAATCGCAGCTTTCCTAGATATCTTTAGTAGAATATTTTCAAGAAAGTCTATGAGCCATCCGTGCTCTTGATCGTGTGCCACCGCTATCAAGTCGTTACCTATCCGTATCCAATCCGACTCCTCTGCAGCTTGACTTCCAGTATTAAAGATGAAGTTTGCTAGGCTTTTCTGGTTTCTCGTTGTTGGTCTTCTTATTGCTTGGATCTTCTGCAGGCGAAAGAGAGATTCATCTAATATATCAGATGGCCGAGCCTTTTTTTTTTTTTTCAGCCTACTCACCGTATTCAGCCAACTTCTCTCTTATCTTCGTAAGGAGCTCACGCCGTACGAGTCCGTCAGGACCATCGTTTTGGCGGCGGGAGACAAGCCTTATAGGTTTCTCTGTAAAATCGTAACTGTTAAGGGCCTCAAGGTCTTCTTCAAGCTCGACAAGCTCATCTTGAAGATATAACAAAGCATTGTTCCGAAGCCAGTCGAACTTCCGATATATTCTAAAGTCGGGATCACAACCTTCGATTGCGGCGAGCTTACCATACCCGACAGGATGTTGATCCACTTTGCTGTGGTTAGTAGGTTTCTTCTGCATAGGTGGGGCGAGCTTACGTTTTGGGATAATTTGATCCAATTCACAGTGGTACGAATATTTTGCAGACTCGCTAGAAGGATGTTTATGGAGTCGCAGGGCCCTCCTCAGCCTGAGGTGAAGTGACTGCGGTTCTGCTTCCAGCGAGCGCTTAGCGTTACAACTTACTACATTTAGTCCAAAACTTACTTTCACAGTCACCACCGTCCTCGGCCAGAGACGCTGCATAGTTGGAAGCATCCTGATCGCTCGTTCTTTCCAAAGAGGCTGTTGCGGGTTGATGGCCCGGAAGCTGGGAGACGCCGGCATCATGAAGAGGCTCTGCTCCTTTACGCGACGTCAAGCTAGGAGGAGTCCGCACCGGCTCCACCAGTGCCTTGGACATGGCATATAGTTAATGAGTAACGGCAGTCCACAACATGGCTGTTATTTTTTGAAAAATGAAGACGGAGCCAGGAGCCAGCATTCATCCGACGCATTTTGTTTTCACTCAGCATTGCATGATGTAGGGGGGCGTAAAAAGTCCTTTGCCGGCACGGGTAAGACCATTGGAAAGCGATGATCACCGATTCCGATAACCCTTGGAAGCTCTCCTTTTCCTGACAAAACCAGGCTTGTGCGTACATGCGAAAATGATGCTCGGTGCGGGACGAGACCACCTATCGCAATTAAGGACACCTCACCCTTTTGGTGCATGTCCATTATTCGTGATACGGAAAGATATCGATCGATATATTTGGTTGGTGATCGCGGTAGGCCCCCGGAGAAAGCGATGACGAGGCTGTGTTATGAGCTGGGGTTTCATTTGATAACTTTCAAGTATTAATACGGTAGGTTGGTATTGTAAGGTAAGATCAGGGGTAAACTTACCTTACAGTATACTCACACAGTGCTCGTCCTCTAGAGCCAGCACGACAAGGCTCCATAACACCGAAGCAGACCATTCCAGCTTACATCTACCCAATAGCGTATCAATGTTCCGGACATATTAACAGTGTGATATCGCTGCATAAACCAATCCCACGGGTCAAGTTCAGGCTCCAACAGAACACGCTGACAGGCCCTCTAACATCCGACTGCTGGGTTTAAATTGGCATCTTTTCGCTTAGAGGCGTAGGTAGCCTTGGATGTTGAGCTAGTATGTAAAACGGTGTCCATAATAAGATACGGTCGTTCTAATGTGCTGATATCGGTTTCAATGTTATCTTTCCCATTGGTCGACTTGCTCCAGGATTTTATACGGAGGTAATACAAGAAGCACTCGCACAGAAATGATAATGGATCTGCAAACCCGAAAGCCTATCACCTTTATACCTCCAGGTCCCATTTCTTCAGCTCGCTTCCCTTCACCCAATGGCCCTCGTCATTCGGGTTCCTTTTCACCCTGTACAATGGCTTTCCATCGAGGCCCGGCTTTTTGCAACAGATGTAGTAATAAGTCTTTGCTTGCTGATGTTGTGAAGGGCGCTCTCGTTTCATGTAAACCTCATCGCCTTTTTCGTATATCGCTGTTGAAGACGATTTCTAGACGTGAGGCTTAGTGTAAGAACGGACATGTACAGCAAATACAACGTCCTCAGGGGTCGCACCACTGGTCTGCCCGTCTCTTTGTTTTTCTTCTGAGGCATACCACTTGCGGACCTAATACTCCGCTGATCCAAAGACACATCTCCAACGCTCTGGTCTTATCAGTTCATGAACAAATCTGTGCCATTGTTGAAGAAGGAAATGGCTTTTCAAATCACCTTCGTGCCAGAGCAATTGGGAAAGACTGTATTGCGTTCCATCGAACAAATGTCGATAGGTTCCTTGGTTTTGGGGAGTACCCGAAAGCACGGGTGTTTTCGCACGTTCACCTCTGAAGAGTCTTGCCTATCGTTATATAGGAGGTAAGGCCTAGTCCCAAGTACTTAAGTAATGTTATCACCCATCTTCGTGCATACTTACTGATCGCCTTCAACAATGGCTTGTTCGCTCTGGAGCCGCCAATCTTGCGCCGCTCGAGTGAGACAGAGTCCTATGCGGTGATGCCTCGAATTTCCGCCACGTCACATACCCTGTCCCTGAACTTATTGTTCGAGGTT
>JAABUR0100006209.1_pt1 | contig 14752 bp, 9 predicted proteins | sample 5560091 | NCBI WGS metagenome assembly JAABUR01 (sample SAMN10711879, study PRJNA513375) | rock metagenome | isolation source: Antarctica rocks | place: Antarctica: Victoria Land, University Valley sud
CGCGGGCGTCGCGTAGAGGGTGTGGGACGTGCTCGCGCTGGGTTCGAAGAAGTCGTCGTAGGTGCTCGATGCCGTCAGCACATGGTGGTCGATCGCGGTCAGCCGGCCTTCGGCGTCGGTGCCGAGCCGCAGGGTCTGGCGGGTCGGCGCGCGATGGCCGACGGGACCGAACATGTGCTCGCGGCGGACCACGAGCTTCACGGGACGGCCCGTGCGACGGGCCGCCATGATGCCCAGCACCTGGGGTCCCGATGTACCGGCCTTCGAGCCGAAGCCGCCGCCGAGGAAGGGCGAGCGGATCAGGATATTGTCCGGCGGGATGCCGAACAACGTCGCCAAGCGAGCCTTGGCCATGGTCATGGCCTGGCTCGGCATGTCGAGCGTGAGTCTGTCCCCGTCCCATTGCGCCACGACGGCGTGGGGCTCCATGGCATTATGGTATTGCGCCGGCGTCTCGTAGGTGACCTCGACGCGGTGCCGGGCCGCCGCGAGCGCCTCGTCGACGTCGCCGCCGCGACCCGCATCGGGCTCCCTGCCGACACCGACGGAGGGCGGCACGAAGGGCTCGGCCCCGTCGAGCCCGACCCGCGCCGGTTCCGCTTCGTAGCGGGGAGCGAGCAGCGCCGCGCCTTCGGTCGCGGCTTCCAGCGTCTCTGCGATCACCACCGCGATCGGCTGGTTGGCGTAGCGCACGCGGTCGTTCTGGAGCACGTCGATGCGGAACGAGAAGGGGCCGTCCTTCAGCTCCGGGTCTCCGGGAAGTTCGGGATGGTCTCCAGGGACCATGACGTCGACGACCCCGGGATGGTCCTTGGCGGCCGCGACGTCGAGCGACGCGACGCGCCCGCGCGAGATGCTGCTCCCCGCCAGCACTGCATAGAGCATGCCGTCGGGATGGTTGTCGGCCGCGTAGCGGGCGCGGCCCGTCACCTTGAGGTGGCCGTCGCGGCGGGTGAGCGGCTGGCCGATGCTGGAGCCGTGGCGGGTGTGGATGGGGGCTTGATCAGGCATGGGCCGCGATTCCGAGGGGTGAAGCGAAGGGGGAGGCCGGCAGGGCCGACACGCGCTCGGGCGTGCCGGCCAGCGCCAGCGTGAAGGCCCGCACCGCGATGCGCCGCGCGAGCTCGATCTTGAAGGCGTTGTGGCCCGAGGGTTTGGCCGCGGCGAGCGCCGCCTCGGCGGCCTGCCGGAAGGCGTCCCGGTCGGGCGCGCGGCCCAGGAGCAGAGCTTCGGCCTCGCGGGCTCGCCAGGGCTTCAGCGCGAGGCCGCCGAAGGCGAGCCGCGCCTCGGCGATGCGGCCGCCGTCGATGCGCAGCCCCGCCGCCGCCGACACCACCGCGAAGGCATAGGAGGTGCGGTCGCGGACCTTGAGGTAGCGGCTGTGGGCCGCGAAGCCTGCCGCTTCCGGCGGCAGCGTCACGGCAGTGATCAGGTCGCCCGGCTCCAGCACCGTCTCGCGCCATGGTTCCTGCCCCGGCAGACGATGGAACGCCTCGAGCGGCACGCTGCGCCGACCCGCGGGACCCTCGATCTCGACCGCGGCATCGAGGGCCGCGAGCGGCACGCAGAAATCGGAGGGGTGGGTGGCGATGCAGCTGTCGCTCCACCCGAGCACCGCATAGAGCCGGTTCTCGCCGCCGCGGGCGTCGCAGCCGCTGCCCGGCTCGCGCTTGTTGCACCGGCTGGCCGTGTCCGTGAAATAGGGACAGCGCGTTCGCTGCATCAGGTTGCCGCCCGTGGTGGCGGCGTTGCGCAACTGCGCCGAGGCACCGCTGAGCAGGGCCTCGGCCACGGCCGGATAGCGCTTGGCGAAGGTGGCATCATGGGCGAGATCGCCGTTGCGGACCAGCGCGCCGATGCGGACCGATCCGTCGGGCCGATGCTCGATCCGGTCGAGGCCGGGCACCCGCGTGAGGTCGACCAGGCGGTCGGGCCGAATGACGCTGCCCTTCATGAGATCGACGAGGTTGGTGCCGCCGGCGAGGTAGGAGACGCCAGGCTGGGCCGCCGCGGAAACGGCCTCGGGGACGCTCGCGGCGCGGAGGTAATCGAAGCGCTTCACGCGGCCTTCTCCCGGCTCTGTTCGTTCATTTGCGCCTGCGCTTCGAGCACCGCCTCGGTGATGCCCGCATAGGCGCCGCAGCGGCACAGGTTGCCGCTCATGGCCTCGCGCACCCGCTCGGGGTCCTGGCCGGCCTGCGCCTCGCGGATCAGGCCGACCGCGCTCATGATCTGGCCCGGCGTGCAGAACCCGCACTGGAAGGCGTCGTGGGCGATGAAGGCGGCCTGAACCGGGTGGAGGAGTTCCCCACGCGAGAGGCCCTCGATGGTCAGCACATCGGCCCCGTCGTGGCTCACCGCCAGAGCGAGGCAGCTGTTGACGCGCCGGCCGTCCACCAGGATCGTGCAGGCCCCGCATTGGCCGCGGTCGCAGCCCTTCTTGGTGCCGGTGAGGTCGAGCCGCTCGTGCAGCAGGTCGAGCAGGGTCACGCGCGGGTCGTCGAGGACGATGTCGCGCCGCGTGCCGTTCACGGTCAGGGATATGGGGATGGTCATGAGGCTCGCTTCCGGATCGCTGGCGTGGTCGGGCATATAAGGCCCGGGCGTGGGATCGGCCATGGCGGGCTGCCGCGGGCCACGCATGGTCCCGGCTTCGCTCCGCTGGCGCCCATGAAGGGCGCGCGCTGCCGATCAGCCATGATCCCTGCCTCCCGCAATGACCTGCAGCTTTCGCTCGGGCGTGTTGGCCGCGTGTCCGGCCCCCAGTTCGGCCGCATGGGCGAGCTTGAAGTCGAGGATGCCCAGGGTCTCCTGCAGCGAGGCGATCTGCGCCACCACCTTGTCTCTTTGGAGAGCCACGATGCGGGTCCGTTCGGCCAGCGTCCCGTCGCCCTGCCTGGCCAGCGCCAGGTATCGGCCGATCTCGGGCAGCGGCATGCGCACGGCCCTCAGGCGAGCGATGAAGACGAGTTCGTGGATCTCCGTGGGGCCGTAGGCTCGCCGCCCACCCGCGGTTCGGGGCGGTGGCGCCAGCACACCCTCGCGCTCGTAGAAGCGGATCGCGTCCGTGCTCAGGCCCACCGCTTCGGAGGCCTCGCCGATCGTCAAGTTCGTGCTCATGGAGCGACGCTACAAGTTGGAGTCGGGTCCAGGTCAAGCGACGATTTCGCGGCAAGGCGGCGGGCGGGCGTGCCGCTTCGCCTCAGGCACAATCGGCGTTGATCGCGCCGGCCGCGGGACTTGCGGAGCCGGGGCGAGATGCGGACAGTGGGGCGTGCAACTGACACTGAGGCCTGCGATGACCGTTCCCGTCCCGACCAGCCGACGATCACGGGCCGCCGCGGTCCTGACGCTCGCTTTCGCCGTGACCGGCATCGGCGTCGGATTGGCACAGGGCCAGGCGGTCGACAGGGGGCGGCTGCAAGCCTCCGTCGACGGCCCAGGGCGCGAGCCGACCAACCGGGCTCGCGACCCCTTCCGGCATCCGGTCGAGGACCTGGCCTTCTTCGGCGTCACGCCGTCGAGCACCGTCGTCGAGATCCTGCCCGGCGGTTCCGGCTACTGGACGGAGATCCTGGCGCCCTACCTGCGCGACGCCGGCCGCTATATCGCGGCCAACCCACCCAAGACCGATACCTCCGACGAGGCCGTGAAGGGCAACGCCGCCTTCGCGGCCAAGATCGCGGCCGATGCGGCCGACTATGCCAAGGTCGAGACGGCTGACTTTGTCCATGACGGCGACATCGTGCCGCCCGGGACGGCCGACGCGGTGCTGACGTTCCGCAACGTCCACAACTGGATGGCCGACGGCTCGGCGCCCGCGGTGTTCGCCACGTTCTTCCGGGCGCTGAAGCCCGGCGGCGTGCTGGGGATCGAGGAGCACCGCGGCCGTGCCGACCAGCCGCAGGACCCGCTCGCCAAGAGCGGCTACGTGCGCCAGGACACGGTCATCGCCCTGGCCGAGCGGGCCGGCTTCACGCTCGCCGCCACCTCGGAAGCCAACGCCAACCCCAAGGACACGAAGGACTACCCGGCGGGCGTCTGGACCCTGCCGCCGACCTACCGCCTCAAGGACGTCGACCGGGCCACCTACGCGGCGATCGGCGAAAGCGACCGCATGCTGCTCCGCTTCGAGAAGCCGAAGCCGTGAGGCCGGTCCGGCCTACGCGGCCGGACGAGGGGCGGGTCCGCGCCAACAGTTGCCGTTAGCTAACTGCTGTCTTACGGACATTGGCGAGCCACCGCCGATCGCGTCATTTACCGTCCGAGCGGCCGGTGACTGTCGACCCTACTCGGACAAACAGCCGGTCGTTGCCAAAGGGCCGCTCTGGCGGTGAAAGCTGACCTTCGGCTTGGTGCCGAAATCAAGATATTCGAAACGGCTTGATGTCCGGAAAATCGAAGAGCGTCGATTAGCACCCCGCGCTGACGCTAGAAGAGAGCAGGCCGACTGCCGCGAGCCAGCCCTCGAAGATCGTCGGCGTCAGCGTGTGGGCGCGAATGAAGATGTCAGTCGCCCCAATCGACGATTGCGGGTTTTCATGCCGTCCCGAGCTTGGACCACCTTCGAAGATGATCCCTACCGGAATCATTTTGTCCTCAGAAGCCGTAATGAAAACCGGGCCTCCACTCATGCCGCTGAAGAAAAGACCATGAGCCTCGTCAACAATGGAAGAGAGAGTGAAGGTTGGCAGTTGCGGCCCGATCGACGAAGCCAAATCGGCGACGGCAAAATTCATTGGTGTGGCGACATTGTCCGCCTGATTATGCTTGTGCTCGTTGAGATAGCCGACAGCTGCCAGTGTGCCCGCCGTCGGCCACTCAGGATCCTCCCAGGCATCAAGATCGATGGCGGCCTTCCCCTTGCGACTCTCCATGAGTCCGAAGTGAGAATTAGTCATCGGGGCTATGGCGATGTCGTAGCTATCCCGATCCGGGGACCGGAAATTATGTCTGTAGACCCCGTCGGGATGACAACTTGCAATGTTCAAGATGAGCTGGCCGGCCATCAAAGCCGGCACGAAATCGCCCTTCGCCGCATCGGCGACGTGGCGACAGGTGCAGATGAAGTAAAGGTTCCTGAACTTAATGAAGGTGGCGGTGCCATTATCGAGCGTCACGTCGTGACCGGTCGCGAGAAAGCGATGCTGGATCCAAAGAGGATCACAGCTTGCGCGCGCGATTTTCTGCATCTGGTCGGTCGGTCTCATTTTCGTGTCTCTACGAGCATAGTGCAAAAATCAGGACCTTCGCACGGGATGGCGTCTAGTCTCCGCTGGCTCCCAACTCGATGGAGATTGCTATCGCAGCTCCGATCGGGCCGGAGCGACGAACTAACAGGTTGGAAACAAGTTCCTCATCGGAGCCGTCGAATTGTCGGCCGACTTGGCACGTGAGCAGAAGGTCAGCCGCCCAATGCTCAAGACGCCAAGCGCTAGAGGGCGCTATCGCGTTAATGTTCTGAAACGTCGGGGCAGTGTTCGTAGGCAAGGGCGTAAGCGCCCGATCAATGTCTGCAATTGTGAACACGCGACAGCCTAGCACGGGATTTTCTACAATCTGTTTCTCGATAACAGGATGGCTGCGATTTGATCAGAACCGGCCGTTAGCGCCGCATAGGTGCAGCCGGTATTGAAATCAAATTTCCTATGAAGACGAGATAAAACCGACTTTGGATCCCGACGCAAGAACTTGTTCATGCCAAAAGCGAAATCTACCGGGTCGCTATCATCAACATCATTATTGGCGGGATAGAGGCGCTTTGATTGCAAGAAACCAATCTTCTGCGCGAGGAGATTGCCGCCTCGATATACAAACACAATCACTGAGATATCGGCAGTCTCCCATCGATGAAATCGACGAAGGCCACCAATATTGTGAATATTCATTTCGACCACTGCACCCGATGGCAGAAGTCGCGGAGGCGAAAGGGGAATGAGCGCCTCGATCAGCGCATCATCAAGAGCCGGCTCATGGATGTTAGGGACGTTGAACAGCCGGGAGGTCGCTGCACTATTCGCTTCAGCGAAAGCAGACCGGAACCAGTCGATCACATCCGGAGGTAGAGCGGGCCAGGAGGACATCCCGCCACCCTACTCGCCCGCCCAATGCTTGAACAGGCTGATGTTCGGCTAGCATGTTCCGCAGGCTGATCGGTGATTGGCACTCCCGACGGTCACGCCTGAGATGACGGTGGCCGTGCCAATCTCAAGGGTTTCACATCGAAGAGAAACGCAAGCGGGATCAGGCTCGTGTGTGGTGCAGTAATTGGGTGCAAATGTCCGCTTGTTGGTGGGCAAGCAGCCGCACTCGGCCAGCGTGGTCAGCAAAGGATATGGGTCGGTGACGGCCAGCTGCTGGCTGATCATCGTGCGTGGCCTATCGGTCTAACCGGACACGAAGGCGTCGCGCGCGCTCGCGGAAGGCGGCTTCTCCGCCTTCAAGGATGTCGCAGACCGCCTTGCGGATCGCGGCGCTTTCCAACCCGCCCGCCACGTAGCTGATCGGCGGGAGACCGCCCGACGGGTGCGGGCCAGCCTCCGCCACGATGATCTGATCGGCGTCGGTGTTGATGACGAGGTTGGCGTTGTGCGTCACCATGATCACCTGGCGCTTCGCCTTTGCCGCGATGAACAGTGCGACTAGCTCGTCGAAGACAGACTTCGGGTCGAGGTTCTCCTCGGGCTGATCGATGATCAGCGGCCGATCGTCTGAATCGTCAAGAGCGAGATAGAGCAGCAGCAGGACGATGCCGCGCGTTCCCGGCGAAAGCTTGCGAATGTCGACGCCGTCATAGGAAATCTCGTAGCGGACGGTGATGTGCTCGGTGCCGAAAAACCAATGAGCGAACTGCTTCGCCCAGGCGCGGAATTCCACCTGTCGCGTTGGCGCAAACGGCGCGTGGGACAGGAAGTCCTTCAGGTATTTCCCCGTGAAGGCGGACATCGCGGCTTGAACTTCCGCCGCCGAGCCCGTCCCCCAGGCAGGTTTGAGCGCTTCCGTGACGGCTGCGATCAGGGATCCTTTCCTGTGAAAGGGTCCGGATTCACGTCTGTCGATAAGCTCGTTCTCGGCGAACGCGCCCCATGCCTGGACGTCGGCGATCCTGCGCACCGAGAAGCTTAGCTTCTTGAGCGTGCCAGACGACACCGAAAGGCGGGCCATCAACGGTGCGTAGAGGCCGGCAAGCGCATTCTGTTCGTTGATGATGGCTTCGAAGACCCGCCCATAAGTGTCGTCGCGCTCGGACTGGAGGTCCTTCCGTCGCGCCGCCGCGCCTTGGGCGTCCGTAAGGCGGGTTTCCAGGGTTTGAAGCGCAGAGTTTTCCTGCGCGATGCGATTAAGGAGCGCCGTATATTGCTCCCGCACTACTTTGTCGGCGCTGAACAGAGCTTCGAGTCGCATCATTTCCGCGGCGATCGGCGCGAGCGCAAGGATAGAGAGGTCGGCGTTGTCCGCGATCAGGGCGATGTTCGGGTCGCCCGCTGGCGGCGGGACGCCGTTGAGCTTGCAGACCTCGCCATCGCCCCAGGCGACATAAGCCTTCAGGCTCTTGTCGACGTCGCCCTTGTAGATCAGCAGGAAATCGTCCCACTGCTTGGCGTCCAGACCGCTGTTAGTATGTCGCGCCTGAGCCTGCCGCAGCATTTCCGTCGCGCCGGTGGCGCGCATGCTACGAACCTCGTCCTGAAGGGCAACGAAGGTGCGGCGCTGATTGCCGAAGGACTGGATCTTGTTGCGGAGCTTCTGCGCTGCCTCGCTGAGCTGGGTATGTCGGGCCACCTGCGCTTCGGAGCCCTTAACGACGAGCTTCGCTCGGTCTGCCGCGTAATCGGCAATCAGTTTCTTCTTCTGCCCGACCTGGGTAGTCAGGCTGGTGACAAGACTTTCCTTCTCGAACTCGGTGGCGATGCGATCCGATATGTCGGCGATGGCCTCGACTTCGCGCTCGCGCGCCTGCTGGAAACGCGAGGTCTGCTGGTCGCGCAGCTCGGCGAAATCGAGTGCCCATTCGCGGTCGTGCTGCGAATGGGATTCGAAGATCACGCGCTCGATCTCGTCCACAAGGCCGTCGGAGACGCCCTTGGCCGAGCAGAGTTCCTCGACGAATTGCTGGGAGAGATACCGGGCTCGCGGGAAGGACATATGGCCGTTGGCGTCGCTGCTATCGAGCGCGCGCGTCACCGCCGCGCCGCCGCCCCAGGTCAGTGTCGTCGTCGCGTGCCCGATGAGCCTGCGCGCCCGCGCTAGGAAGGATGGGCTGATGTTTTCGTCGGCATTCCAACCGGCAGGCGTAATCGCGTCGCAGCCAGCGGCGATCACATCGGCCAGCGCAGTCTTGCCCGATCCACGCGCGCCGATGATGGCCACTAGGCCGGGGTTGAGAGCGATGTCTCTCGTCGTGGCCCAATCCGCATGGTCGATTCTGACGTGCGAGATGACCTGCGACGGCATGGCCGAGCGCGGGGGCTGTTCGCCGACGAAGGCGCGGCCTTCCGGGTCGATGCAGGCCTGACGGAGGGCGTCGAATTCCAGCGCCCCTTTGATCCATGAGAAGCGATTGTCGACAGGTTGGCCCACGGATTGCAGCTCATGGGAGTCGCTGCCGTGGAGACAGGGCTTGCAGCCGTCGTAGCGCGAGCGCAGATCCTCGATCGTCACACCGCGTTGACCGAGCCAAAATTCACGCTGCTTCGGGCTGCTCGAAAAGATGATGTGGGCGAACTTCTCGATTTCCTGACGCGTAGTCGCGTCGGCAGCTTGGCGCAGGCCGGACGTGCCGTCTCCGGCGCCACCGGCGACGGCAATAAGGATGTTCTTCTTCGCCCATTCGCTTTCCTGAATCACCTTGCGCAGTTGGTCGAAGTTGACTTTGACCTGCGTGGCGCCGTGCCGGAGCGCCGGGCCATCGTCGGTGATCGTCGTGTCGGAACGCTTGCCGAGCTTTATCAGCTCTTCCCGCGTGCAATCGAAACGATCGTTATGCGCCCCGAATTGCAACCGCTTGAGGATGCGGTTGATCTGTTCGACGTGATCAGGGTCCTCGGGGCTGATCAGCAGATGGATGTTAACGAAGCCCGACTTCGCGGCCACGTCGAGCCGCAGCTCGATGTTTGGGAACAGCAGCTTGACGCCGGGCAAGCGGCCGGCCGCCTTGTGCTTACGGAATTGCTCGTAGGTGTCGGTGACGTAGTAGTCGGTAACTGCGATCACCTCGATCGCCGGTTTCAGCCTTTCGAGCGTCGTGAGGTAGGAGCCCCACGGATCGGCCGTTCCAAACTGGTTATTGAGGATGGTGCCGGGTGCATGGATATGCGGCTCCCATCGATGCCATTCGGATCCACGATTGATCATATGCGCCCGAGGTTCACCGACGGTCTTGCCGGCGCGAGTCGCCGAGCCGTGACATCCAATGAGTCAAACCCAAGTTCGGCACGCCGCCTTCTGTGATCAGATCGGCTGATTATCGCCCAGATTTATCGACTGATCCAAGGTTTTCAAACAGCCCGGTAGCGGAAGTTCTCAAGCCCAGCTTTGGGTCAATGGCCGACGTTCCCCACTCGCCTACGATCGCCCGCTCACCCCGATCCTACATCTGGCACGCTTTCGGGAGCTTGTCGTCGGACCAGTCCGCCAGGGGGATGGGCGCCAGCTTCTCGGTCACGGGTTTGCCGTCGGCCGTGCCCTTGCCGGTGAGGAGGTTGAGGTCGCAGGAGGAGGCGCCGGCCTTGGGGTCGAGCGTGTCGCGGCTCGTGTGGGTGATGCCGGCGATCACGAAGGCGCCGCCGCGCAGCACCACCGTCACTTTCTGCGACCACCTGTCCCGCCCGATCGCGTCGTTGGCCGAGGCGATGACCAGCGATCCCTTGCCGTTGACGCTCAAGGACGGCAGCGTCCCCCACATCTGGCCGGAGAACACCACCGCCTTCTTTAAGAAGGCCGGCTTCAGCGCCGCCGCGCTCCCATCCGGCGCCGGCACGGCCCGGAAGATCGTGAGGTCGGCCCCGGCGTCGCCGTTCTGGGTCAGCACGGCGCGATCGAGTGCGCCATCGTCGCCGAACGACAGCGTGGCGGCCGAGAGGACGTCCTGCAGCCGCGGCTCGGCCAGGGCGACGCCCGTCGCGAGGGAGGCGGCGAAGACCGCCGCGAGGAGGGCCGGTCGGCTCATCGCGCGGTCGTCCCCTGTTCGGGCGTCGCCGGCACGAGGTTGCTGTCGACCCGTCGCCGCGGCTGCAGCAGCAGCGCCACCAGGCCCGACCACCCGGTCTGATGCGAGGCGCCGAGCCCGGCCCCGTCGTCGCCATTGAAATATTCGTGGAACGGCAGGTGGTCGCGGAAGGCCGGGTCGGTCTGGAAAAGGTGATGGTCGCCGAGCACCGGGCGCCGGCCGTCCGGGCCGCGGAGGAAGATGGCGTTCAACCGCCGCGCCAGCTCGGCCGCGACCTGCGGGATCGTCATCAGCACGCCCGATCCCTTGGGACATTCGATCTGGAAATCCTCGTCCTTGTAGAACTTCTCGAATTCGTACAGCGCCTCGATCAGCACGACATTGATCGGCATCCAGATCGGACCGCGCCAGTTGGAATTGCCGCCGAACAGCGTCGTGGTGGACTCGGCCGGCTCGTAATCGACCTCGAAGCGCGTGCCGTCCCAGTCGTAGACGAAGGGAGCGGCCTCGTGGGCCTTGCTGACCGAGCGGATGCCGTAGTCGGACAGGAACTCGGTTTCGTCCAGCATGCGGCTGAGCAGCGCCTGCATGCGGTGGCGCCGCAGCAGCGACAGCAGGAGCCGGTCGTCCTTGCCGGGCTCGCCCCAGCGCGACACGAGCTGCGCCAGGTCGGGCCGGTTCTTCAGCATCCATTCCAGGCGCCCGGCGAAGGCCGGGAAGCGCGCGGTGTAGTCGCTGTCCAGTACCGCCACGGCGCAGAGCGGGATCAGCCCAACGAGCGAGCGCACCCGCAGCGGCACGCGCGTCCCGTCCGGCAGGTTCAGCATGTCGTAGTAGAACTGGTCCTGCTCGTCCCAAAGCCCCGTCGCGCCTTCTCCGGTCGCCTCGCCGCCCATGTCGGTCATGGCTTCCGCAATATAGAGGAAGTGCTCGAAGAACTTGGTGGCGATGTCCTCGTAGACGGCGTCCGCCTTGGCGAGTTCGAGCGCGGTCTGCATCAGGTTCAGCGTGTAGGCGGCCATCCAGGCGGTGCCGTCGGCCTGGCTGATGAAGCCGCCGGTCGGCAGCGGCTTCGAGCGGTCGAAGACGCCGATGTTGTCGAGGCCGAGGAAACCGCCCTGGAAGATGTTGCGGCCCTCGACGTCCTTGCGGTTCACCCACCAGGTGAAGTTCAGCATGAGCTTGTGGAACACGCGCTCCAGAAAGGCGCGGTCGGGCTTCCCGGTCGTGGCGAGGTCGATCTGGTAGACGCGCCAGGCCGCGAGGCCGTGGACCGGCGGGTTCACGTCGCCGAAGTTCCACTCGTAGGCCGGCAACTGCCCGTTCGGGTGCATGTACCATTCGCGGGTCAGCAACACGAGCTGGCCCTTGGCGAATTCGGGATCGATCAGCGCCAGGACCACGCAGTGGAAGGCGAGGTCCCAGGCCGCGTACCAGGGGTACTCCCACTTGTCGGGCATCGACACGATGTCGGCGTTGACGAGGTGCCTCCAATCGCTGTCGCGGCCGTGCTTGCGCTCGGGCGGCGGGGCCGGCCCGCTCGGGTCGCCGGCGAGCCAGCGGCGAACGTCGAAGTGGTAATATTGCTTGGACCACAGCATGCCGGCAAAGGCCTGCCGCTGCACGGCCCTGGCGTCCGGGTCGGCGATGTCGCGCTGGATCGCGGCATAGAAATCGTCGGCCTCGGCGATGCGGTCGGTCAAGACCCGCTCGAAGCCCTCGTGATCGAGCGGCGCGGCGTCGGTCGGGCCGAAGCGGAAACGCAGGACGGTCGTGGCGCCCGGCCCCACATGCAGCGTCGCGTGCGCGGCGCACTTCGTGCCCTCGTGGCCGGGGTTGACGGCGTTGCGGTCGCGGCCGACCACGTAATCGTTGATGCCGTCCTTGAAGAACCCCGAAACCTCGGCGCCGAAAAGCCGGCGGGTGTTGGTCTCGTTCTCGCAAAACAGCCATTCCACGGGCTGCAGCGAGGCGAACCGCATCGCGGGAGCGTGGAGGCGATCGGCCGCGACCGCGCCGTCGGAACCCAGTTTCAGGCTCGGCCGCGGATGGCCGATGTCCCAGGACCAGGTGTTGCGCGCCCACAGGTGCGGCAGCACGTGGAGGTCGGCAGCCTCGGGGCCGCGGTTGACCACCGTCACCCGCATCAGGATGTCGTCCGGGCCGTTCTTGGCATATTCGGTGGTGACGTCGAAGTAGCGGCTCTCGGCGAAAACCCCGGTGTCGACGAGCTCGTATTCGGGCCGGTCGTGGCCCTTGCGCCGGGCGTTCTCGGCCAGGAGGTCGGCGTAGGGGAAGGCCGCTTGCGGATATTTATAGAGCGTCCGCATGTAGGAATGGGTGGGAACGCCGTCGAGGTAGTACCAGAGCTCCTTGACGTCCTCGCCGTGGTTGCCCTCGCTGTTGGTCAGGCCGAACATCCGCTCCTTCAGGATCGGGTCGCGCCCGTTCCACAGCGCCAGCGCCAGGCACCAGCGCTGGTGGGCATCGGAGAATCCCGCAATCCCGTCCTCGCTCCAGCGATAGGCGCGCGACCGGGCATGGTCATGCGGCAGGTAGCTCCAGGCGTCGCCGTCGGCGCTGTAGTCCTCCCGCACCGTGCCCCATTGCCGCTCGCTGAGGTAGGGTCCCCACCGGCGCCAGCCACCCGCCTCGGCGTCGCTCAAGCGCCGGCCTTCGGCCGTGTCGAGGACGTGGGTGGCGTCGCTACCGGGCATCCGGGGCTCCTCCATGTTCAGGCATCGGGGTGTCCACTATCCCCGGTTCGACGACACCCCAGGGTGCTTCGTCCTAGGGACGAAACGCAGGGGTCACGACGTCGCAAGGCACGCTGCAGCGCCGGCTCGCATCCCGGCGGGCGGCACCGCCCGTCGCGGCAGCGCGAAGCCGCTACGGCGTCACTGGGCGTACTTGCCGAGCCAGGCACGCATCTCCGAGATCTCGGTCTCCTGGGCCTTGACGATGTCGGCCGCGAGTTTGCGCAGCATCGGGTCCTTGCCATACTGAAGCTCGACCTTGGCCATGTCGATGGCACCCTGGTGGTGCGGCAGCATCATGTCGGCGAAGTCCTTGTCCGGATTGCCGCTCGGTTTCACGTCCATGTTCTTCATCATGGTGGCGCTGGCCTTGGCGAAGTCGCGGTCGGCGGGCGTCTCCGACCCGGACTTCGCGGCCGGCGCCATCTCCATGCCCTTCATGCCCGGCGTGCCACCCTGGCTGTCCTGGGCCGCGACGGGGCCGGCCGCGAGGGCCGCGGCCATCAATGCCACGGCGGCGAGGCCGCCCTTGGCCGTGGAACGCTTGAATATTGTCATGCTGGTCTCCTTGGGATCCTGAAATGGCTCATCCGAGATCGACGGCGCGCAGACGCAGGGCGTTGGCGATGACGCTGACGGACGACAGCGCCATGGCGGCGGCCGCCAGCATGGGCGACAGCAGCAGGCCGAAGACGGGGTAGAGCAGCCCGGCCGCTACCGGGATACCGACGCCGTTGTAGAGGAACGCGAACAGGAGGTTCTGCCGGATGTTGCCCATCGTGGCGACCGACAGGCGCCGAGCCCGCATCAGCCCCTTGAGGTCGCCGCCCAGCAGCGTGATGCCGGCGCTTTGCATCGCGACATCGGTCCCGGTGCCCATCGCGACGCCGACATCGGCCAGCGCCAGGGCAGGGGCGTCGTTGACGCCGTCACCCGCCATGGCGACCACCCGGCCCTCGCGCTTCAGCCGTGCGACCGTCTCGGCCTTGGCGTCGGGCAGCACGTCGGCCTCGACCTCGTCGATGCCGAGCGAAGCCGCGACGGCACGCGCCGTGACGGCGTTATCGCCCGTCAGCATGACGATCCGGAGCCCGGCCGCCTTCAGCGCCGCCACGACGGCGGCGCTGTCCGGTCGTACCCGGTCGGCGACGCCGAGCGCGCCCGCGAGCCGCCCCTCGACCGCGACCAGCACGGCCGTGGCGCCCCGGCCGCGGAAGCGCTCGACGTCCGCCGCGAGCGGCCCCGAGTCGATGCCGCGCTCGTCCATGAACCGCTGCGAGCCGACCAGCACGGCCTTGCCCCCGACGGTTCCCGACACCCCGCGGCCGGTCGGCGCGTCGAACCCCTCGACCTCCGGCATCGACACGCCCCGCGCCGTCGCGGCCTCGACGATGGCCTGGGCGAGCGGGTGTTGGCTCAAGCGCTCCACCGCGGCCGCGAGCGCGACCACGTCGTCCTCCGCAAAGCCCGGAGCGGCCGCCACGCCGGCGAGGGCGGGCCTGCCCTCGGTCAGCGTACCGGTCTTGTCGATCACCAGGGTGTCGACCTTCTCGAGCCGCTCCAGAGCCTCGGCGCTGCGGATCAGCACGCCGGCGCGAGCGCCGCGGCCCACTCCCACCATGATCGACATCGGGGTCGCGAGCCCCAACGCGCACGGGCAGGCGATGATCAGCACCGATACGGCCGCGATGATGGCGTAGGCGAAGCGCGGCTCGGGGCCGACCAGCATCCACAGCGCGAAAGCCGCCACGGCGGCCGCCAGCACGGCCGGCACGAACCAGCCCGACACGCGATCCGCCATGCGCTGGATGGGCGCGCGGCTGCGCTG
>JAABUR0100006211.1_pt1 | contig 14748 bp, 12 predicted proteins | sample 5560091 | NCBI WGS metagenome assembly JAABUR01 (sample SAMN10711879, study PRJNA513375) | rock metagenome | isolation source: Antarctica rocks | place: Antarctica: Victoria Land, University Valley sud
CACTGACCGACAAGGTGGGGCATGGGCTCAGCAACGATGACCCCGTGCTGCTCCGGCGCCTGCTCGAGCTTCCTCGTGTGCACCTGATCGTCGACGGCTACAACGTTTCCAAGTCTGCGTGGCCGTCATCACCACTGGACCAGCAGCGCGCTCGGCTCACCAGCAGGATCGCCGCCCTGGTCGCACCCAAGCGGGTCGAGACCACCGTCGTCTTCGACGGCGCTGAACTGCTCGACCGCCCGAGCGTGACAGCGCCGCGCGGCATCCGGGTGCGCTTCAGCCCGGCTGGAGTGATCGCCGACGACCTGATTCGGGAGCTGGTGTCGAGCGAACCGCTCGGCCGACCCGTGGTCGTGGTTTCCAGCGACCGCGAGCTCGCCGAGTCGGTGGCCGAGCGGGGAGCCCGTCCGGTCACGTCCAGCGCCCTGATCGGAGTACTCGGCCACTGAGTCGGGCGCTGGGTCGGGCGCTGGCGCGGCCGCTGGGAATACCGGCTGGCACTGTGTTGTCATGCAGCATGAGGAGAAAGCAGCCCGGGTGGTGGCCGTTAGTCGAAGCCCGCACCACCACTTCAGCAAGCAGGTCGAATCGAGCATTCGGCTGTTGGTCGACTACGGCGTCGAGGGCGACGCGCACGCAGGAGTGACCGTTCAGCATCGCTCGAGAGTGCGCCGCGACCCAACCCAGCCCAACCTGCGGCAGGTGCACCTGATCGCAGCTGAGCTGTACGACGAGTTGCGCGGAGGCGGGTTCGACGTGCGGTCCGGTCAGCTGGGTGAGAACATCACCACCCGTGGCCTTGAGACCCTGGGTCAGCCTCGAGGCTCCCGGTTGCTGATCGGACCATCGGTGGTTCTCGAGGTCACTGGCTTGCGGAACCCCTGTGTGCAGCTCGACAAGTTCCGCCCGGGCCTGATGGCCGCCGTGCTCGAGCGAGACGCCGAGAACCGCCTGGTCCGCAAGGCGGGGATCATGGCCGTGGTGATCGCCGGAGGTGATGTACGCGGCGGCGACGCGATTGTCATTGAGCCGCCGGCCGACGCGTCTCACGAACCTCTGCTGACGGTCTGACCGACCCTCGGCAGCTGTCGCCATCCGCGGTTTCCGCCATCCGCAGCTGTCGCCATCCGGCTGTCGCCATCTAAAAACTGTCGGCGACGCCGTCTAGCGTCGGGACCGACTCAGCTTTTCCTACGAAGCCGGAGACCATCATGGCCCAGGAGACCCCACTCCGAAACGCTGAACCGCTTCCGGTGCCTTCATCGCGGGGCGCCGGTGGTGAGCCTCGCGATGGCCCGCTTGTCGGCGACCCGGTACTCATCGACTGCGACCGCTGCCGTCTGCGCGGTCCTGGCTGCGGAGACTGCGTCGTCACTTTTCTCCTGGGCAGCCCACCGCCGGGGGTGGTGCTTGATGATGACGAACGCCGGGCACTCGACGTACTGGTCAACGCTGGGCTCATTCCGTCGCTACCTAGAGTCGAGCCGCTCGACTCCCGCGGCGGTGTAGAGCCTGCGTGACTCGGCAGAAACCGGTCATGCTGAGGTCCGCAGCCCCAACTACCTGTGGGCCGGAGGTTTGGTGGACAGGTCACGGGCTTGTAACGTGTGCCTCTGACTCGCAACAGCGGCGGCCCTGACGTCAAGCTGTTCACGCTCGCTAGTGAGAAGGAGACCGTCGACTCATGTCGAACGGCCGCGCATCCCACCTGCCCATTTTCGTCAAGAGAGCTCTCCCGGTGCTCGCCGCCTCGCTGGTCGCAAGCGTCGCTCTCGCTCCGGCGCCAGGCTCAGCCGAGCCTGACGGTGACCGACTGCGACTGTCGATCCACGAGGCGCAGCAACGTATCGAGCTTCTCAACCACGAAGCCGAGATCGCGTCGGAGCAGCTCAACACGGCGCGTGAGCAGCTGACGGCGGCCGAAGAGCGGCTGCAGACTCTGCAGGCAGACGTCAACCGGCAGCGCGACCGGGTCGAGGCGCTGCGAGCAGACGTAGTCGGCTCAGCGCTGGCCGACTACCAAAGTGCGGCCGGACTGTCGACGAGCACCTCGTTCCTCGTCGCCGACGATCCTGATGAGTTCATGGCGGGGGTGGCTACGCAGGCTGTCGTCGAGCACCAGCAAGACGGCCTGCTGAGCCTGCTGAACCAGCAACAGCGTCTGCTTGGCGTCCAAGAGCAGCAGGCGCAGCGAGAGCTCGACGTGATCGCCGACAACAAGGCCGCCCTTGCTGCGCACGAGGCTCAGCTCGACCGCAAGACTGAGCAGGCGGAGCAGGTTCTGCACGAACTGCGGGTCAAGCAGCGGGAGCGACTGGCCAGAATTGCAGCCCGGCAAGCCAGGATCGAAGCGCGGCAGCAGGCCCGTCTCGAGGCGCAGCAGCAAGCCGAAATCGAGGCGCAGCAGCAGGCTGAAATCGAGGCGCAGCAGCAAGCCCGACTCGATGCCCGGCGCGAAGCCCGACTCGATGCCCGGCAGGCCCGCCTGCAGGCGCAGCAGCAAGCCCAGTACGACCCGCCGAGCCGCAGCGAGCAGCGGGTCACGGCTCCCGCTCCTGCGCCTGCACCGGCTCCGGCTCCCGCTCCTGCACCGGCTCCCGCTCCTGCACCGGCTCCCGCACCGGCACCAGCGCCCGCACCGGCACCGGCTCCCGCGCCGGCACCGGCTCCAGCGCCCGCTCCAGCACCGACTCCCGCGCCGTCTCCGGCTCCGGCTCCGGCCAGCGGGCGAGGCTCAGTTGCGGCCAGTTATGCCTTGGCACAGGTCGGCGACTCCTATCTGTACGGCGCCACCGGCCCGGACTCCTTCGACTGCTCCGGCCTGACGATGGCCGCGTGGGCCGCCGCCGGTGTCTCCATCCCACACTCCTCGAGCATGCAGACCGGAATTGGTACACCGGTGTCCGTCTCCTCCCTGATGCCGGGTGACTTGGTGTTCTACTACTCCCCGATCTCCCACGTCGGCATATACATCGGCAACGGACAAATCGTTCACGCGGCGAACCCCAGCCTGCCCGTCGAGGTAGTGCCGCTCACCTCGATGCCGATCAGCATGGCCGTGCGCGTCGGCTGAGCCGCCGCCTCACTTACTCCAGGGGCGGGTCGGTAGTTCGCGCAGCTCCCGCCGTGCGCAGTCGCCCGTAGAATCCGGTTGTGACCTATCCCGACGAGCAGATCTCGCTGGGGGACATCGCGCCCATAGGTGCATCCGCTGCCGCAGAGGCGGACCAGCCGCCGCGCGGTCGTCGGCAACTTGTCGCGCTGGGCGTCACCGCGGCGGTGCTCGCCGGTGCACTGGTGGTGTCGTCCCTGGGCAGACCAGAGCCGGCGTACCAGCAGGGGTCGCCGTACCAGCAGGGACCGGTTGCCGGTTCCCGGTCGGCCGCCGCCGTCGGATCGGAGTCTTCGAGCCGCCGTGATGTGCTGGCCGGAGCAGCATTGCAGCGCCAGGAACAGGCGCTGCGTGCTGGCGCGCGCCGAGGCTACGTCCGCAGTTGGGACTCGACACTCGCGGCGTCGCGACGACGTGCCGGCACCGTCTACGCCAACCTCCAAGCCCTGCACGCCACCGTGCGAAGCACCCGTTATGTCGCGGCCGCCGTCGGTGGACTGCCGCTACAACAGCAGCGCCGTCTCGGAGGCGACACGTGGACCGCCGAGGTGCAGCTGTCCTGGCGCCTGCGCGGGTTCGACAGCAGCGATGCACTCGCCACGTTGAGATATACCTTCGTCCAACGCGGAGACGTCGCGTACGTCGTCGACATCGCGGCCGCCCCCGGAACGAGACGTCCCGTGTGGCTGCTCGGGCCACTCGTCGTACGCCGAGATGCCCGCACCCTCGTCGCGGCGACGACGCCGGGCGACGCCGACCGCATCGACCGGCGGCTGCACCATGCCCTGGTAGACGTGGGCTCGGTCGTCTCCGACTGGCGGGGAGGACTGGTCGCCTACGTCCCAGCCGGCACTGAGCAGCTGGAGGCTGTGCTGGCCGCGACTCCCGGCGGCTACTCCCACGTCGCTGCGGTCACCACATCCGTTGACGGGTCGCACCAGGTCGACGCCCCGGTCGCGATCGTGATTAACCCAGCGGTCTTCGCTGATCTAAGTCCAGTGGGCGCCCACGTGGTCATCACTCATGAGTCGACGCACGTAGCCACCGAAGCGGCCGCCATCGACGTGCCCCTCTGGCTCGCCGAGGGCTTCGCTGACTACGTAGGCGTCGGCTCGGTCGAGGTGCCGCTGTCGGTATCGGCGGGAGCGCTGGTCCGCGACGTCCGGCGAAACGGTCTCCCCGACGCGCTACCCTCCGATGCCGACTTCGATTCGGCGCGGGGCGACACCGAGGTCTACTACGAGCAAGCCTGGCTCGCTGCTCGCCTGATCGCCCGTGAGCATGGGGAGGCTCGACTGCTCGCGTTCTATCAACGTGTGGTCGCTAATCCCGACCGCGTGGCCCAGGCCCTGCGCATCTGCTTGCACACCACTCGATCCGCGCTCACCGCCGAGTGGCGCACGTACCTGCGGGCCGTCGTTGGTGCCGCCTAGTCCACCGCCCGCGCGCGCAGCGGGGGTCGCACTCGTGGTGCTGACTTCGTCGTTGGCGGTGTCGATCGCGCTGATGACGCCGTGGGGCCCTGCACCGGACGTTTCCGTCGCGCCGGCGTCGCTGTCGTCGTACTTCACCCCTGCGCAGATCGCGCGCTCGGAGGCGTTCTTCGACGCTGCCAAGTGGCCCTCGTGGCTGAGCCTGGCGGTCGGTGTCGCCGTACCGGTCGGGCTGGGATTCAGCTCGCTGGGCAAGGCGGTGGTACGGCTGGTCCGCCGATGGAGCAGCCGGTGGTGGGTGCAGGTGGTCGCGACTGGCTCGGTCGTGGTGGTGGTGCAGCGGCTGGTGACGCTGCCGTTCGGTATCTGGACGCACCGGGTGGCGACTTCCTACGGTCTTTCCACCCAGTCATGGGGCGGTTATGCGATCGACGCCGCGAAGTCGTTGGCCATCACCTTGGCGATCACGAGCGTCGGGCTGATCCTCGTGGTGGGCCTCGCCCGGCGGTTCCCCCGGACCTGGTTCGCGCCGGCAGCGGCATCGGCGGCCGGCTTGGTGTTGCTTCTGTCCTTCGCCTACCCCATCGTGCTTGAGCCTCTCTTCAACCGGTTCACGCCGCTCGCCGACGGTCCGTTGAGGAGCCGGTTGCTGATGCTGGCCGCTCGTGACGACATCGCAGTGAGCGACGTACTCGTGGCCGACGCATCGCGGCGGACGACTGCGCTCAACGCCTACGTGTCCGGTTTCGGCGCGTCGAAGCGGATCGTGGTGTACGACACCTTGCTTGACTCGGCCTCCGACGACGAGATCGCCTTGGTGGTTGCTCACGAGCTCGGCCACGCCGCTCGAGACGATGTGCTCGTCGGCACGGTGGAAGGTGCGCTGGGAGCGGCGGCGGGGGTGGTTGCCGTGTTCCTGCTCGTGCGCCTACCGAGGACGCGACGTGCCACTGGTGCGGGTTCTGCCGGTGATCCCGCCATCGTGCCCGTGCTGCTCGCCCTTGCCGCTGTTGCCGCGTTGGCGGCTGCACCCGTGGAGAACACGGTCAGTCGCCGCGTCGAGGCGCGGGCCGACATACATTCTCTCGACCTCACTGGCGACACGTCGACGTTCATCGCGGTTCAGCAGCGCCTCGCGGTGTCCAACCTGACGCACCTCCAGCCGAACCCTGTCTTGGCTTTCTGGTTCAGCAGTCATCCCGCGCCGCTGGACAGGATCGGGCTGGCTCTGCAGTGGCACCGACGGCACGAGGAGCCACGGTGAACCTCGGGCAGACACCACAGTCGTCGAGCGTCGCGGCTCCATGACCGCCAAGGTGCTGTTCGTGACCAACGACTTTCCCCCACGCCGAGGCGGGATCGAGTCCTTCGTCTCTTCGCTGTGTGCGGGGCTGCCTTCTGACGAGATCGTCGTCTACACCGCCTCGATGACCGGGGCACCCGTCCACGATTCCAGGTTGGGTTTTCCGGTGCTCCGTGACCCGAGCCGGCAACTGCTTCCGACGCCGCGGGTCGCTCGCGCCGTACAAGACACGGTCAAGCGGTACGGCTGCGACCGGGTCGTCTTCGGCGCAGCCGCTCCGCTCGGCCTGCTCGCGCGCGATCTTCGCGGCCTCGGCGTACGTCGGATGGTCGGTCTGACCCACGGTCACGAGGTGTGGTGGGCGAAGACTCCGGGGACCCGACAGCTGATGCGGCGGATCGGCGATGACGTCGACATGTTGACCTTTGTCAGTGACTACTGCAAGAGGGAGATCGCTGGCGCGCTGAGCAGGACGGCGGCTCAACGGATGGTGCGGCTGTCTCCAGGTGTCGACGTCGCTCGGTTCGAACCGCGACCCGACGGCGGCTCGGTCCGCCGGCACGCCGGCCTCGCGCCTGGCCAGCCTGTGGTGCTGGCCGCGGCCCGCCTCGTGGCGCGCAAGGGCCACGACATGCTGCTGCGCGCGTGGCCTCGAGTGCTGCGCCGGGTGCCCGACGCCGCACTGCTCATCGTGGGGGACGGCCCCTCCGAGCCACGGCTTCGCCGGCTGGCGGCTCGGCTCGCGGTAGCAGATCAGGTGCACTTCGCCTCGGGGGTGCCCTGGGAACAGATGCCGACCGTCTACTCGGCGGCGGATGTATTCGCGCTGCCATGCCGTACCCGGCTCGGCGGTCTGGAGCCAGAGGCGTTCGGGATCGTGTACCTCGAGGCGGCGGCGGCAGGCTTGCCGGTTGTCGTTGGCGCGTCGGGAGGAGCGCCGGAGACAGTTGTGGATGGCGCGACCGGCTACGTCGTCGACCCGGTGGACACCGGTCAGATCGCCGAACGCATCGTCTCGCTGCTCATCGCACCGGCTGAAGCCGCCGCGATGGGTGCAGCCGGTCGAGCCTGGGTGGCTGAGCGCTGGCCCACCGGCCGCGCCGTACAGACGTTGCAGCAACTTCTGTCCTGATTCCTCATCGGCCCGCGCCTTCCCTCGATCAAGATCCGACCTGGTGAGGGCTATAGCGTGTTGAGCGTCGGAGGTTTGCGCAGGCGCCGCGCGGCTCTCTCGGCGGGCGAGTAGTCTCGCCACCGACGACTCCCCGGCGGGCGAGTAGTCTCGCCCCCGACGACTCCCCGGCGGGCGACTCCCCGGCCGCCGACAACGAGTAGGGGCAATGCCCGACCTGACGACGTCCAGCGTCCTTGTCGCTGCTGACAACGCCGCAGTCATGTCCGTCATCGCAGACTTCGCGAGCTATCCCGCGTGGGCCAAGGGCGTCAGGTCAACACAGGTGCTGAGCAAGGGCGACGACGGTCGGCCTCGGGAGGTCGCCTTCGTCCTCGACGCCGCGCCGATCAAGGACGAGTACACGTTGCGCTACGAGTGGGACGGTGACTCGCAGGTGACCTGGTCGCTCGTGGAGGCCACCATGCTCAAGTCGGTCCAGGGTGCATATCTCTTGACTCCCCAGGGCGCCTCCACGGACGTCACCTACCAGCTGTCGGTTGACCTGAGCGTTCCCATGATCGGCATGCTGAAGCGCAAAGGCGAAAGGGTCATCATCGATGCGGCGCTGAAGGGCCTCAAGGCTCGCGTGGAATCGGGGGCCTGATCCGAGCCGGAAATCCCTGCCGCCCGGTATCCTCAGGGCCGGCGACAGTCTGCTCGAGTCAGTGTCGAACTGACGCCAGCCCACCTGCCGAGAAGATCGACCTCACCGAGGACTGACATGGCCTTGACCGTCGGAGTCGACGTCGGCGGCACCAAGATCGCCGCCGGCGTCGTGTCAGAGAGCGGCGAGATCTTGGAAAGCCAGCGGCGCGACACCCCAGCTCGCGACCCCCGGCGAACCAGCGAGGCGATCGTGGCCCTGGTTCGGGACCTGCGGCTGCGCCACGACGTGGCAGCTGTCGGCGTCGGCGCGGCGGGCTATGTCGACGCCGACCGGTCGACGGTCTTGTTCGCGCCCAACCTCGCCTGGCGGGATGAGCCACTGAAGGCGGCTCTCCAGGGGCAGGTCGGAGTTCCGGTCGTCGTGGAGAACGACGCGAACGCGGCTGCGTGGGGAGAGTTCCGCTTCGGAGCCGCATCCGACGTCGACGACTTGGTCATGGTGGCGGTGGGCACCGGGATCGGCGGTGGCGTGGTGCTCGACGGTCAGCTGTTTCGTGGCCACTTCGGCATCGCGGCGGAGTTCGGACACATTCGCGCGGTGCCGGGTGGCCATGTGTGCGGCTGCGGAAATTACGGGTGCTGGGAGCAGTACGCCAGTGGGAAGGCTCTGGTGCGGTCGGTCCGTGAGATGGCTCAGACGGGGTGGCCACGGGCCGAAGCTGTGCTGGACAGGGCGGGCGGTGACCCTGACGCGATCACCGGGCAGATGATCACCACAGCGGCCGCCGAGGGCGACCGGCTGGCGGTGGAGGCCTTCGAGGAGGTCGGTCGCTGGCTGGGAGAAGGACTGGCCAGCCTGGTCGCCGCGTTCGACCCTGGCGTGATAGTCATCGGGGGAGGCGTGTCGGAAGCGGGGGAGCTGCTTTTGGCCCCGGCTCGGGCGGCGTTCGACCGACAGCTGCCGGGACGCGGACACCGCCCCGAGCCGCAGCTGCGGTTGGCTCAGCTCGCGAACACCGCGGGCATGATCGGCGCCGCGGACCTGGCTCGGCACTGACCGAGCGCCCTCGATGCCCGCGATCCGTGTGCTGACGTACAACATCGCCGGCGGGGCGCACCTGCCCGCGCTGCGAGATGTGGTCACCGGGCTTGCCCCTGACGTGGTCGTCGTCAACGAGACGCCGAAGCTGCCGCTGCTGTGGCGTTGGCAGTGCGGCCGGCTGGCGGCCGAGTGGGGTTTGCGGAGGGCTGCCGGCGGCCGAGATGCCGGCAGCAACATGATCTGCGTGTCGGACCGGGTGCAGGTGCTGTCCACTTCCGTACGGCGACTTCAGCAGCCGCTCCTCGCGCCACGCCGTGGCATCGTCGCTGTCCAGTGCCGGGTGGCAGGCGTGGAGTTCGGGGTCGTAGGGGTGCACCTTTCGCTGGTCGCCGAGTCGCGGGCAGCCGAGGCGCAGGAGGCCGTCACCGCGGCTGAGAGGCTGAGTGGGCCGGTGGTCGTCTGCGGCGACCTCAACGAGCTTCCCGGCCGGCCGGCGTGGCGGGTGCTGCACCGGGCCGGGTTCGCCGACTTCGGTGCCGACACGGACTTCACGTTCAGCTCGTCCGACCGGGTCAAGCGGATCGACGCGATCCTCGTGCGGGACGCCGCCGCCAGCTTGTACGGCGTACCGGCTCTGCGTCCTGAACGCTTCGAGGCGGTCAGTGACCACTGCCCGGTGCAGGCCGTGATCGAACTCCCCGGCTGAGGGCTTCGCACGTGGCAGTTGCGTCGCCTCCACCTGCGATACCAGAGATCGGCGTCATAGGGCGCCCGTCGCGGCTGACGTAGTGTCGCGGGGTGTCCCTCACCTTGGCCGAGTCTCGGGGCCGCGCTGCCCTGCTCGCGGACGTCGACTACCAGGTGCACCTCACTCTGGCGGCCGACCAAGACACGTTCGAATCGACGAGCGTCGTCCGGTTCACCTGTTCTCAGGCAGGCGCATCGTGCTTCCTCGAGCTAGCGGATGGCGCCGAGGTGGAGGTGACGCTCAACGGTAAGCAGCTCCCGACCGCGGCGTACGACGGGCGACGGATCACCTTGCCCGAGCTCGCGCTCACCAACGAGGCTCGCGTCTCCGCGCGGCTGCCCTACGTCACCAACGGCGACGGAATGCACCGCTTTGTCGATCCCGTCGACGGTGAGACCTATGTGTCGGCCTACTGCGGAATGGACAACGCACAGCGGGTCTTCGCCTGCTTCGACCAACCAGACCTAAAGTCACCGATCGCTCTTGACGTAACCGCCGACGAACGCTGGACGGTGCTCGCGAGCGGGCGGCGCCTCGATCCGCAGATCCCTGGTCGGAGGAGGTTCGCGGCCACGCCACCGATCCCTACCTACCTGTTCGTCGTGTGCGCCGGGCCCTGGCACTCCACGGTGTTCGAGCACAGCGGCCGCAGTTTCGGCTGGCACGCGCGGCGATCGCTCGTCACGGAGCTCGAGCGCGACGCCGAGGAACTGCGACGTGTCACCGTCGCCTGCTGGGACTACTACACCACCATCTTCGAGGAGCCGTACGCCTTCGACGACTACCATCAGGTCTTCGTTCCGGGGCTCAACTGGGGAGCCCAGGAGAACCCGGGGTGCGTGACCTACCGCGACGAGATGCTGCCGCCCGGACGGGTCTCCGACCAGGCGCGCCAGCGCCGGGCCATGGTCATCGCCCACGAGATGGCCCACATGTGGTTCGGCAACCTCGTGACGGCGCGCTGGTTCGACGACTCCTGGCTCAGCGAGTCCTTCGCCGACTACATGGGGTTCCTCGTGGCCGACCGGGCCGCCGGGTTCCGCGACACCTGGGTCGACTTCGACGCCGCGTTCCTTCCGATGGCATACGACGCAGACGAACGCCGCTCGACACACCCCGTCGCCCCCCCTACCGAGGGCGTTACCGACATCGACACGGCGTACGGCAACTTCGACAGCCTCTCGTACGCCAAGGGCAACGCGGTGGTGCGCCAACTCGTGACCTGGTTGGGCGAGGAGGGGTTCCTGGCTGGTGTGAACGGCTACCTGACCCGCCACCGGTTCGGAACGGCCTCACTTACGGAGTTCGTCTCGGCCCTGGGCGACGCGTCTGGGCGCGATGTGGCCGGCTGGGTCGACGCGTGGCTGCGCACCACTGGCTTCGACACGCTGGTGGTGGCCCGCGAGGCCGGCGTCCCTGTCCTCTCCCGTACCGGGTCCCGGTCTCACCGCCTGCGGGTCACGTCGTACGACGTGGTGGACGGTGCGCTGCGGCCGGCGAGCACCCGCGCGGTCGACCTCGGCGACGACCCGGTGAGCCTGCCGGAGGGCCGCGACCGCGTGGTCGTGGCCAACAGCCACGGCGACACCTTCGCCCGCCTGAGGCTTGACGACTCTTCGGTTACGGCGGTCAAGGCTCGGCTTGCGACGGTGCCCGACCCGATGACCCGAGCCGTGCTGTGGACCGCGCTCGGTGGCCTGGTACGTGGCGCGGAGCTGGCCCCGTGGGACTACCTCGACATCGTCGGCAGCCAGCTGCCTGGCGAAGAACACGGCTCGGTCTTCGAGGCCGTGCTGGAACGGGCGCGGCGACACGTGGTGACCCGGTGCCTCCCTGCCGATCACGTCGCCTCCGGCCTCGACATGCTCGCCGCAACCTGCCGCGGCGCCCTGGACCGCGCTCCCGCTCCGGCCGTAGCCCTGGCTGCGGTGCGGGGTCTCGCGTCGACCAGCCGGGACGCCGGACTCCTGCGCTGCTGGCTGGCCGACGACCGCACCGACACCGGCGTCGCCCTCGACCCGCGACTGCGCTGGGACATTCTGCGACGGCTGGCCGAAATCGGGGCCTCTAGCGCGTCGGACCTGGTCGAGGCTGAGCGGCGCTGCGACCCCTCGGTCGCCGGGGAACTCGGGACGGCGCGGGCGCTGGCTGCCCTCCCGGAGGCGGCGGCCAAAGCATCGGCGTGGGACGCCATGTTCGGCGGCGAGCCGTCCAACCGGTTGTTCGCGGAGACGGCGCAGGGGTTCTGGTCCGCCGAGCAGCACGACCTGCTCGCCCCGTACGTCGATCGCTACCTCGCCGAGGCGCCGGCTCTGGCGGTCCGGCGCGGCCAGTCCTTCTCGCTCATCGTTGGACAGGCGTTCCCGACGATCCCGATGGGGACCGACGACCTGGCCAGGCTGGACAGCGCACTGTTGAGCGACATCCCGACCGTGCTGCGGCGGGCCTGGGAGGACCGGCGCGACGACCTCGCGCTAGCCGTGGCCGTCCGGCAACGATTCGACTAGTCCACGCCAGGGCTAGGAAGCTGCTCGCCGTTTGCCGCGGTGTCGCGGTAGACGTAGGCGGGCGCGCGTCAGCGCACCCGCCGGTAGTCCGGCACCAGCTCATGAGCGAGCTGCTCGAGGAAGAGCCCTACGTCGGTGACGATGCCGCGTGCCTGGGAGGACCCCCTGTCGGCCAGCTTGGTGACGGTTGCCGGGTTGATGTCGACGCACACCAGCGGGATCGACGCGGGCAGGATGTTCCCCGTGGCCACCGAGTGCAGCATGGTCGCCACCATGAGGCAGAAGCCCACTCCAGGTAGTTGCTGGCGCATCGCGCGCTGACCCTCGATGACGTCGGTATAGACATCGGGGAGCGGTCCGTCGTCGCGGACCGACCCCACCAGCACGAAGTCCTTGCCGTGGGTGACCAGCGCGTGCATGATGCCGCCGGTCAGAACCCCCTGGTCGACCGCCGCAGCGATCGACCCGGCCTTGCGGATCGTGTTCAGCGCCCGGATGTGGTGCTCGTGCCCGTGCTCGACACCGCGGCCTAACGCCAGGTCGACGCCCAGCGAGGTGCCGTACAGCGCCGACTCGATGTCGTGAGTCGCTAACGCGTTGCCCGCGAAGACCACGTCGACGTAGCCGGCGTTGACCAGGGCAACCATGGCTGGAGCGGCACCTGTGTGTACCACTCCGGGGCCAGCCACCCACAGCACCCGCTTGCCGGCAGTTCTTGCCTCCCGGATTGCGTCGGCGACCTGACGGACGAGAAGCGTCTGCGGCTTCTCGCTGGAGACGTCGGACTCCATGAAGCCGAAGACCTCCTGCTCGGTGCCACCGGCCGGCGCTGGAGTCGTGACCTTGATGCCCGCCGCGCCGCACACGACGTCCATGCCGGCTCGGACGTCGGACATGGGCAGCGTGTAGACCCGGAGGCGTTCGCCGCTTCGGTCGACGACCAGGCCGCAGTCCATCTCGGGGTTGTCGACGACGTACCAGGCGCCGTCGAAGCGGACCTGCGTCGCGAGGTTGGTGGTGGAGTAAAACCCGTCAGGGAACACGCCATCGCGCTCGGCGGGAAGGACTGTGGCGACACCGGGGTCGGACATGTTCACACCGCGGGTCTGCAGCCGCATCAACAGGCGCTGCAGGGTCTCGTCGTCGCCGGCGATCACTCGGATCCGTGCGTACGACGTGTCGACCGCGTCGCGACCCGCGTCGATTCTCTCGATGCGGTGGTCACCGCCGTACTCACGGATGTCTCCGAGCACCCGCGACAAGATGCCGCTGTCCATCAGATGACCGCAGATCTCGACAGTCTCACTCGCCTCAGAGCTCATGGCGACAGGCTAAACCACGGCCCCGTCGTCAGAGTCCCGGTCTTCGTCGGCGCGAGAGTCCATGGTGACGACCAACGTGAGGAAGCCGCCGACGAAGCCAGCGACCGCCAGCACCGACAACCACGTGGGCAGAACTATGGTGAAGAGCGCGGCGACCATCAGCAGCAAGGGGCCGCCCACCAGGCCGAGCCACGCCAGCTGCTTGTGCGGCTCGAGCCGGGGAAGCGGTGGTGGGGGGTCAGGAACGAAGTGCTCCTTCGCGTCGAGGGGGTCAGCGGGTTCGTTCCGCCGCTGGTGATCGCTCGACCCGAGGTCGCTGTGCCACGAGGGGCGGGCGTGAGGTGTCGGGGCCTCAGCGGCGGGGGCCCCGGAGGCCCGTGGTGCGTCGTCGCCGACGTCCTCCTGCGCTGGCCAAACCGCCGAACCGGGGGGTACGGGCTGGTCGAACGTTGCCACGATCTGCGCCCAGGTGAGGTCCTCGTTGTCGATGTCGAGGCCAGGGTCGCGCAGTGCGATCAGCTGACGGACCTGTAGCGAGGCTGTCGTGTCGACGTACAGCCTGTCCTTGACGCTGACCCGGAACTCGGGCCGGTCGAAACCGGTGGTGGACGACGACTCGACGGGTTTCGCGTACGCCGCGACGCCCTGCGCCCGCAGGTCGGCCAGCACCGCATCGGCCACCTGGGGGGCGAGGTCGGCGACAGGTGTGTAAGCCGGCGCGGTGAGGCCGTTGGACCGCATCGTCAGCCGCCAGGCCCGGAGGTGCGCTTGGAGATGAACTCCGCCGACTCGGTGAAGATGCTGGCGGCGTCATAGTCGAGGGTGGCGACGTGGTAGCTGTTGTCGAGCACCCGCTCTGTCACGTCTCTGGACGAGACGCGCTGGGTGATGATCTGGGCGGAGAGCGGCTTGACTACGTGGTCCTCGACGGAGCGGAACACGAGCAACGGCGAGGTAACCTTCGGCAGGTCCTCGCGGGTGAGCTTCCACATCTGCCGTAAGGAGTCGAGCGCCTTGAGGGGAGTGCGGTCGTAGCAGTGCTCTTCGGCGCCGGGCTTCTTGATGTCGTTGCCGATGCCTGGCAGAGACGGAACGAGGCGTTTCAGCAGCGGCAGCGCGACGAGCCGCTTGTCGGTGCTGGCCACCGAGGGGTTCACGAGGATGAGCCCCGCGACGTCGTCGCCGCGTTCCTCGGCCAACCGGAGGGCGAGGCAGCCGCCCATCGACAAGCCGGTGACGAACACCTCCTCGCAGCTGTCGCGCAGGGCGTCCAGACTGCGAGAGACCTCGGCGTACCAGTCCTGCCAAGTCGTGCTGTTCAACTCTCGCCAGGTCGTTCCGTGGCCCGGCAACCGCGGAACGGACACCGTGAAACCGTCAGCGGCAAGGTGCTCACCCCAGGGCCGCATGGACGCCGGCGAGCCCGTGAAGCCATGAGTGAGGAGCACTCCGGTGGGGCCCCGATCAGCATGGAACGGGGAGACATGTGGCGGTAGCGACA